>Ga0137389_10002673_pt1 | contig 10858 bp, 7 predicted proteins | sample 15con2h14BmetaG_FD_104645 | JGI IMG/M metagenome (GOLD analysis project Ga0137389, IMG submission 104645) | Vadose zone soil microbial communities from Angelo Coast Range Reserve, California, USA - 15con2h1.4B metaG | ecosystem: Environmental > Terrestrial > Soil > Vadose zone > Saprolite...
CGGTGGTGATCTGCTGGATAGTGAGCGATTGATGGAGGTCGAGGGTCTTGACGTAGGGGGTAAAGGTGTCGGTTAGGCCCGAGGCGGCGATTTCCGCCGCGGTGATGGCTCCTGCTCGGCAAACAATCATGTCTGCCCAGGCAAAGCGCTCCGCCATGTTGGTGAGGAAGGGGACAACCTCCGCGTTGATTTCGCGCCGCGCGTACGCGGTGCGTACCGCATCATAATCGCGCTCGCCGGTCTGATGCACGATGGCCAATTCGTTCTTCCGGGCCACGAGGCGGTCCATGGCGTCGACAAAGGTTCGGTTGATCGGCAGCGCTCCCTGACTGCCACCGGTAACGAGCAACCGAAAAGGCTTTTCCAGCCGCCGCGCCGTGATAGAGAAAAACTCCGGGCGCACCGGGCAACCAGTAACGATGGCCTTTTTTCCCCACGTCCGTGCAGAAATTTCATAGCCTGTCGCAATTCGTCTAGAAATTCGGGCCAAGGCTTTGTTTGTGAATCCCGGCTCCGCGTTCGGTTCAAAGATGACGTTGGGCACGCGCCCCAGCCACGTGGCCAGCAACATCGGTCCCGCTGCGTAACCGCCGACACCAAACGCGGCGACGGGCTTGTGCTTGCGCAACACGCGCCGAGCATCCAGCATCGCCGGCGCCAGCATCGCCAGATTCTTGAGCAGCGTCGCCCCGCCCTTCCCTTTCAAGCCGGCCACGCGCAGGGTTTCCAGCGGCAGCCCGGCCTGCGGCACAAGCTTCATTTCAATCCCGCGTTGTGTTCCTACCAGCACGACTTCCCTTTCGCTTCCTCTTGCAAGCCATTCCCGCGCAATCGCTAGAGCGGGAAAAACATGTCCGCCCGTCCCGCCGCCTGCAATTAGCAATTTCAACGGTAGAGCTCTTGCCGGGCAGGGGCGCAGCATACTGCGCCGCTACAACCGAGATTCTTCAGCCATGGTTCTAATTCCTTCATGCTTCCGCCGCCCGTTGAGATATATTCAGCAGCACACCAGTGGCCAGCAGCATGACCAGCAAACTCGATCCGCCATAACTGATGAATGGCAGTGGAATCCCCTTCGTCGGCACCATCCCGAGCACCACTGCGAAATTAATCAGCGCCTGGCACAAAACCATCGCCGTGATTCCCAGCGCCAGCAGCCGCCCGAATCCGTCCGGAGCACCGAACGCGGCACGCATCCCCCGCCAGCCATAAATGACAAAGAGCGCTATCACAATTATCGCGCCGATGAAACCCAGTTCCTCGCAGATCACCGCATATATAAAATCCGTGTGCGCTTCCGGCAGATAGAAGAGCTTTTGTTTGCTCTCCATCAGGCCCACGCCTGTAAAACCACCAGAGCCGACCGCGATGAGCGACTGCAACAGTTGAAACCCTGCGCCCTGGGGATCGGAGGCTGGATCGAGAAACGCCAGCAGCCGCGCCTGGCGATAGGAGACCTGGGTGATCAAGAGATAAAGCGCCGGCATCGAAACGGCCGCGCCGACCGCAAGCCACTTCCAGGAAAGGCCTGCGACAGACAAAACCGCCGCGGCGATAAGAACTATGTCCACGGACGTGCCAAGATCAGGCTGCAGCAGAATGAGCACTACACAAACCAAAATTGGCCCCGCTGCTGGAAGAATCGTTTGCAGAAAATCTTCTTTGCAGAACTCCATGGATGCCTTGCCGCGGCGCTTGAGATCAAAAAACCACGCCAGATACAAGATCACGGCCAGCTTCGCCAGCTCGGAAGGCTGAATGTTTAATGGGCCGAACTTGATCCAGCGGTGTGTGGAATGCGACTTATCGAGGAATAAAGTTCCGACGAGCATCAGCAAGACCGCGCAAATGACCGGATAAACAACGGCGGGTTCGCGCAGTTTGCGATAGTCCGTGCGCATGAGGATGAACATGCCTAAGAGGCCAATCACGAGCCATGCGGCCTGGCGGATCAGAAAGATATACGAATGGCCATACTGCTGCTTCGCCGTGACCGCGGAGGCGCTGAAAATCATCACGGCCCCAAATAGGCACAACGTCAGCGTCGCTCCAAAGAGCCAGCGGTCATTGTCCAGTCGTCTCGGCACGTTCTCTCACCTTCTTCCAGAAGTGGTGCTCGCCGCTTGCCGCTCCAATTGATGCACCAACTCTTTGAAAACTCGGCCGCGGTGTTCGTAGTTCTGAAACTGATCGAAGCTGGCACATGCCGGCGCCAGCAGAACCACATCTCCGGGCCGCGCCGCGTGCGAGGCAATTTCCACGGCGCGCTCGATGGTTCCGGCGCGTTCGATAGCCACGCTGCCTGTGATTTGTTTTTCAATTTTTTCTGCTGCCGCGCCAATCAACAACGCAAGAATGGCCCTCTCTCGCAACAGTCCTTGCAACAATGTGTAATCGCTGCCTTTGTCTTTCCCGCCCAGAACGATCAGGATTCGCCCGGGAAAAGCTTCCAGCGCCTTTAGCGTGGCATCGACATTGGTCGCTTTCGAATCGTTGTAATAGCGGACGCCTCCGATTTCTACGATAAACTCGAGGCGATGTTCGACACCCGCGAACGAGCGCACTCCTTTCGCGATAGCCGCTGGGTGAGCTCCAGCGAGACGCGTCGTCACCACGGCCGCCAGAACGTTTTCGACGTTATGCGCTCCCGCCAGCGGAATGTCCTGGAGCTTCAATACCTCCTCTTCTTCTCCGTCATGACGAAAGACAATTTCGTTTTCGCGCACGAACGCACCTTGGGCAACGCGCTGCTTCCGGCTGAACCAGTACAGGTGCGGTTTAGATGGCGCCAGGGGAGTGGTAGCGGGATCATCTGCGTTTAACACCGCCATGTCTACTTCCGTCTGATTCTCGAAGATGCGTGCTTTGGCGCGGCCGTAAGCTTCCATCGTGTGATGCCGATCCAGGTGGTCGGCTGTGAGATTCAAAAAGACGCTGATGTTGGGGCGAAACGTTTCAATCAGCTCCAGTTGGAAACTGCTCAACTCCACAACCGTGATGGTGTTGTCGCTGGTCTGTTCCACGCGCACAATCAAGGGCGTGCCGATATTTCCCGCGAGAATCGTGGAAAATCCAGCGTTCCTCAAAATATGTTCGATTAAAGAAGTCGTCGTCGTCTTCCCATTCGAACCGGTGATCCCGATCAAGCGGCCGTGAAGGAAACGGTCCGCCAGTTCAACTTCGCTCCAAATGGTAACGCCCTTGGCTCGAGCGCTCTGCAGCAATGGAGCGTCGGCGGGCACGCCGGGACTCGGAACGATCAAGTCCTGCTCAGAAAATGTATTTTCCCGGTGCCCGCCGAGCTCTAGTCTTACCCCCGTAGCCCGCAGCGGCGCGATCGCTTCGCCGATTTCGTTTTCGGTCCGCGTATCCGTCGCCGTCACGCTCGCACCCCGCGTAACGCAAAACAGCGCCGTGGCTACACCCGTCCTGGCTAGCCCCACGACCAGCACGCGCTTGCCTCGCAACTCAAACGGATTCTGCATTTTTCTCGCAATATCCTTTAACCGGAACGACTCCCTACCGCAACTTCAACGTCGTCAGCGCAAACAGCGCAAACACCAGCGCCGCGATCCAAAACCGCACGATCACTTTCGATTCGCTCCAACCCAGCAGTTCAAAATGATGATGGATTGGCGCCATGCGGAAAATGCGCTTGCCACGCAGCTTAAAAGAGCCTACCTGCAGAATCACGGATAGCGCTTCGACGACGAACACACCACCTACGAAAAAGAGCAGGATTTCCTGCTTAATGATGACGGCGATAGTGCCCAGCGTGCCGCCCAGTGACAACGAGCCCACGTCGCCCATGAAAATTTCCGCGGGGTGCGCGTTGTACCAGAGAAACCCAAGCGAAGCCCCGACGAGCGCGCCGCAAAATACCGTCAATTCGCCGACCCGCGGAATGTACTGAATCTCGAGATAGGTCGCCCAGCGGTAGTTGCTGCTCACGTAAGTCAAAACCGTAAGCGCCCCTGCCGCGATAACGGTGCAGCCAATCGCCAAGCCGTCCAGTCCATCCGTCAGATTCACCGCGTTTGAGGAACCTACAATGACGATAGCCGTAGCCACAAGAAATGGCAGAAACGCAAGCGGCCAGAGATGCCCGGAAAAATGAGAGCGATCGAGCAGCGAATGAATCACCAGATCGGGATGGAATCGTTTCAAGAAGGGGAAGACAAACTGCGTCGAGTATGCACTGTAGGTAGCCAGAACAAGAAGCACAACGCCGACGACGAGACTGACGAAAGTCTGGAAATAAATTTTCTTCTTGGCAGTGAGACCGAGATTGCGCTGCAGCGAGACTTTCGCGTAATCGTCAATGAAGCCAATTATGGCAAACGCGAACAGAGCGAATAACGATAGCAGAATAAACGGATTGGTCAGGTCCGCCCAAAGCAGAACCGGCACTGCCGTGGAAAGGACGATCAGAACTCCGCCCATTGTAGGCGTGCCCGCTTTCTTCTTATGCTCCTGTGGGCCTTCCTCCCGGATAAACTGGCCAATTTGCAGTTCGCGAAGCCGCCGGATCAGCCAGGGACCAAAAACCAACGCCAGAAACATGGCCGTGAGGCTCGCATACACCGTTCGAACGGTAATGTAGCGAAAAACATTCAGCGGGCTGAAGTAGCGTTGCAAGGTGTGGTAAAGGAGGTAGTAAAGCATCTTAGTGCCGTACCTCCTGCCCCATGATTTCTCCCGGCGCCGCGTGCCGCGCGATCAGCGTTTCCACAATTTGCTCCATCTTCACGCCCCGCGATCCTTTGACTAGAAGCAAATCCCCTTCCCCGATAAACCCCGCGAGAAATCCAGCGGCTTCCTTTGGCGTTGCAAAAAATTTAGCATGCGCCCGCGGCAGCCCTGCCGTTACCGCTCCTTCCACGATTTGTGCCGCGTCACCAGTCACCCCGATGACCCAATCAATTTTGCCGGTTTTTGCGGCGTACTGCCCAGCCTCGCGGTGCAGATTCGGCGAAGCCGTTCCGAGTTCACGCATCTCGCCCGCAGCCAGAATGCGCCGGCGGAAATTCGGGGTCGCTGCCAGCAACTCTGTCATCGCTTGTAGCGCCGCAGGACTCGAGTTGTAGCTGTCGTTGATCAGAGCCGCCCCATTCGAAAATCGCAATAGTTCTCCGCGCATCGCCGGTGCGCGCAACGCGAGAAACACGCTCTGCGCTTCCGCTGCGCCAATGCCCCACACGCTTGCCGCCGCCAAGGCCGCCAGCGCATTGGCAATCGCGTGACGCCCGGGGACGTTCAGCTCCAACCGAACGCGTCCCTCCGGACTCACATAGTCGAACGCCGACCCCAGTGCTCCGCGATCTTCAATCTCGCGAGCCATGAAAAAAGCCTGTTTTTCGATGCCATAGGTCAGCACGCGCCCCGGTGCAAAAGCTCCAAACGCCGCGACGCGCGGGTCATCCGCGTTGAGCACTGCAGTCGATTCATGCCCATTCAATCCTTCGATAAGCTCGCGCTTCGCCAGCGCAATTTCGTCCACCGAAGCAAAAAATTCCAGGTGCGCCGGCGAAACCCGCGTCACCACTCCGACGTCCGGCCGCGCAATCGCCGCCAACCGCGCCAACTCTCCGCGGCGCGACATGCCCATTTCCAACACCGCCGCCTGGTGCGTTTCCTCCAGCCGAAACAGCGTCAGCGGCAGCCCATACTCGTTATTTAAATTTCCTTCCGACTTCAGTACCCGCAGCTTCGCGCCCAGCAGTGCCGCCAAGATCTCCTTCGTGGTGGTCTTACCGACAGAACCTGTGACGCCGGCAATTTTCCCACCCCAGGCTTCGCGCACCGCGCGCGCCAGTTGCTTGAGCGCTTCGAAGGTGTCGCCCACCGCGATGCAGCGGTCCCGGACTGGGTCCGCATATCGCGAAAGCTGCGCCACTGCCACCACCGCGGCGATGGCTCCGCTTTCCAGCGCAGCGACCACGTGATCGTGTCCATCGTGACTCGGTCCGTGGATGGCGATAAACAGTTCTCCGGGACGAATCGTGCGAGAATCAATCGACACGCCGGCCACCCGGGCCAGGGTGTTAAGTCCCTTCCCCGGCCGAGAACCCAGAGCGTCAGCCACCTGTGCAATCGTCCACCGCATAAGTTCCTCAAAGGATTCGTTTTACTCCAGTACCGAACGGCTCCTTGTGTTTTCAACGGTTTGAGGGCTCCTCCTTTCGAGAGATCAGCAATCGGCTCGCCCCGATCTTCTCGGGGCCCGAGCGCCCTCGTCTCACGTATGAACAAGCGCGCTAGGTGCCAAACCCTGAGCCGCTGTTCCCTTGCTCGATTCGCGGCCCTTCAAAACCACGTTCGCGTAAGGCGCGTCGCGCCATTTCCCGATCGTCAAATTCAAACGTCCTGTCGGCGAGAATCTGATAGTTCTCGTGACCTTTTCCTGCCAGCAGCACGATGTCTCCGCTGCGGGCCTCTTCCATGGCCATGCCGATGGCTTTTTCCCGGTCCGGCTCGATCAGATATTTTCCACCGGTTTTCTGCAATCCCACGATGATGTCGCTGATGATTTTCAGCGGCTCTTCGCTGCGCGGATTGTCGCTCGAAAGAATCGTCAAGTCGCTCAACCGGCCGGTCACTTCCCCCATCACCGGCCGCTTGGTGCGGTCTTTTTCCCCACCGCAGCCGAACAGGGTGATGATCCGGCCCTTGGGATTCAGCTCCCGCGCTGTCCGAATCAGATTTTCCAGCGCATCGTCGGTGTGCGCATAGTCAACAATCACCAAGAACGGTTGCCCCAGATCGATGCGCTGAAAACGCCCCGAAACGCTCTCCAGATTGCGAATGCCGTTTTCAATCACATCGTTCGAAAGACCAAGCGCCTGTGCCGCACCAATCGCGGCAAGCAAGTTGTAGACATTGATCCGCCCAACTAGCCGCGACACCACGTGGACCTTTCCGTTCGGCGTGTGCGCCGTGAACGTCAAGCCATTGAAAGTCAGATGAAACTTCTTTGTCGTAATGTCCGCGTCCGATTCCAGCCCATAGCTGACCGTTTTCTTCGCCATGCCAGTTAGCCGCTTGCCAAATTCATCGTCCGTGTTTACCACTGCGACTTCCGGCGTACCCGCCCCCGCCCCTTCGAAGAGCCGCCTTTTCGCCGCGAAATAATCCTCAAATGTCTGGTGAAAATCCATGTGCTCGCGCGTCAAATTGGTGAAAACCGCCACTTGAAAATGGCATCCCCACAGCCGATCCATCGCCAGCGAATGTGAACTAGCCTCGAGCACCGCGTACTTTCCACCCGCATCGCGAATCTCTGCAAAAAAGCCCTGCAGATCCACCGATTCCGGCGTCGTATTCGGCGCCGGATAGTCGCCGAGCGGCGTGTGATACGCAATCGTCCCGAATAATCCGGTCTTTGCCCCGGAGGCTTTCACGATTGCGTCCACGAGCGAAGTGGTGGTCGTCTTTCCGTTCGTGCCCGTAACCGCGACGAGTTGCAGGGCGCTCGTCGGATGCCCCATAAAGTTCGCGGCAGTGATTGCCAACGCCTTTCGCGCGTCTGCAACCTGAAACCACGCCACGCCCGCAGGAATCGTGCCGAGAGCTTGCTCTTCGCTCGCAATGGCAATCGCCCCCCGCTTGACCGCATCCTGAATGAACTTATTCCCGTCCGCCTTCGCTCCGTGCAGGGCGAAAAATAGCGCTCCGGGCCGCACCTTTCGCGAATCACAAGTCACCTGGCGAATTTCCAGGGCACTCGCGCCCGCTGGAAGCGCTATCCCAACGCCCTCGAACACTTCGCTCAGCTTTCTTCCAGTGTCTGTTGCGCTGGCGCGGGCAGAGTTCTTTCGTTGGCTGTCAGTCCGGTTCGTGGCGACGTCCTGTACCTGTTCTTCTTGGCTCAATCCAATTTTCATCCTAATGCCTGACTCTCCCGCGTGGCCTCGCAATTTTTGCCGCCGGTGTTCCGAACTGCACCGTGACCTTCGCACCACGCCGCACCTTCGCTCCCGCGGCCGGGGTTTGATTTGTTGCAAGACTGCTGCCAACGAGAACCGGCTCCAGCCCCAACTTCAAGCACGACTCTGTCACCTCCCGCATCGTCTTCCCGGAGAAGTCCGGCACCGGAATGTCACCGCCGTCATCCACAGCCACTGTCGCCGGAGGCGTGGAGCGATTGCCCTCCCTAGAGTTGGTTGCCGCGGACTTCGCGGGGGGTTGGTCGGGCTGCCCCGAAAAATCCGTCGGTGTGAAATCCCCGAGCGTCGCGCTGTCTGAAACGTCGCGATTCTTGTACACGGCCTGGATAAGCCGCGGACCAATGGGCACGTCCCGCGGCACATCCAGATACGGCAATATTTGCTCGGCGATCCGCTTGAAAACCGGGGCAGCAACCTGCCCGCCCTCGTGTTGGCCAACGGGCGAATCCAGTGAAACCAGAATCGTCACGGCTGGGTTGCTGATCGGAGCGAACCCCGTGAACGAGGCAATTAGCTGAGTCCTCGAATATCGTCCCGTTGTCGGATCGATTTTCTGCGCCGATCCGGTTTTCCCCGCAGCGGTCCAGCCATCGAGGTGCGCCAGCTTCCCGGTCCCATCCAATACGACGCCTTCCATGAGCCTTCGCAACGTGGCCGCCGTTTCCGGTCGGATCACTCGCCTCGGCTCAGCGGGCGCCAGTGGGCCTTCGGCTGGCAATACTCTATCCCCGCGCCTCAACTCCGCAACTACGTGCGGCTTGTAAATCAATCCTCCGTTGGCAATCGCGGAAACCGCACTGATCAGCTGAATCGGTGTGACCCCAACTTCCTGCCCCATCGAGATCGACCCAATCGAAACGGCCGACCAATTATCCAGCCGCCGCAAGAGCCCTTTGCTCTCCCCAGGCATATCCACGCCGGTCGGCTGTCCGAAACCAAACGCGCGAATGTAATCGTAAAATTTCGGCGCTCCCAGCCGCAGTGCAATTTTGATCGCGCCCACGTCGCTCGATTGCGCCAGAATGTCCGCGACACTGAGCAAGCCAAACGGCTTATGATCGCGAATGCGATGCCCCGCTACGTAGACCGCCCCGTTCTCGCAATCAAAAACTTCCGCGGACCGTGTGATCCCCTGATCGAAAGCCGCCGCCAGTGTAATCAGCTTGAAGGTGGATCCCGGCTCGTACAGCGCCGTCACGGCACGGTTCATCCGCGCTTCAGGCGTAACCTCATTCGCCACATTGGGATTGAACTTCGGCCAGTTCGCCAACGCGAGGATTTCGCCGGTATTCGGATTCATCACCATCACGGTCGCGGCTGTGGCGTGCGTTTTGGCAACCGCTGCCGCCAACTCGCGCTCCGCGATGTACTGGATTTTTTCGTCGAGCGTCAGAACCACGTTCGCGCCGGCCTCGCGCTGCGCTTCTCCGCCATCAAACCAGCGCTGGCGCGCGTCTGCCATCACAATGATTTTTTCACTCTTGCCCCGGATCTGCCCGTCCAATTCGTATTCGATCCCGCCCAAGCCCTTTTCATCGAGATCGACGAATCCTAGCACGTGCGACGCCAGGTCGCGCTTCGGATAGATGCGCTGATTTTCTTTTTGGAAGTAGACGCCCTTCAGATTGAGCGCCGCGACGGCTTCCTTTTTGTCTGGCGGCAGCTTGCGCGCAATCCACACAAACGAGTGCGAAGATTCGAATCGCGTCTCAAGCACTTCGCGTGGAATCCCCAGCACACCGGACAATAGTTGCGCCGCCAGTTGCTGGTCGCCAAGCTCGGAAGGCACCGCGAACGCCGAATCGACCGGGATGCTCATCGCCAACGGGTGCATGTTGCGGTCGTAAATCGCCCCGCGCTTGGGCGTGATTTCGATCACGCGCTGCTGCTGCCGCTGCGCGCGGGCCATATATTCGCTGTGAAGGAAAAGTTGCAGGTAGCCGAGCCGCCCAAAAACCGCGATCATCCAGAAGACTGACAGGCAAGCAACAATCAGCAGCCGGCTGGCCGCTCGGCGGTCGCCATTCAAATCGACCGTCTTGCGGTTGCGCTTGGTATCTACCGCTATGCGGCCACCTGCGGCGGCGTGAACACGGTTTTCTGGCATGGCGAATTCAAAGTGATGAGCGCTCCGCCTGAATGTTCAACTATTTGACCGCAAACCTGTCGCCGAGCCGTGTACATCGAAAAAACTACGGCGCGCGATTCGCCCGGACGGACCGGACCGCCGCCAATTCTGCCCCGTACGGAGATTCATATTCCTGGACCTGCGTCGGCAGCGGCTCCGTCAAACCCAGTTGTCGGCGCGCGATCACATCAATACGCATCGGATTCCGCAGTCCCGCGATTTCCAATTTTAACGACGAGTTTAGCGCCACTGCTTCGGCCTGCCTGCCCTTGACGTCCTCGAGCTGAAAACTCAAATCAATGCAGCGGAAATGCTGGTAGATGTACAACATGAAAAATGCCGCAATCAACCCGCCCAGTGCCACCATGCGGTACATCCGCCGCATCTTCACCGGCTCGACGTGCCGAACGATCCGCGAATTGTCGATTCGCTTGACGGTATGAAACTCAGTCATTGCCGCTGATTTTTTCCTGCGTGCCATAGCGTTACCCTACCGCCCGCTACGCGGCCGGCATTCTTTCCGCACACCGCAGCTTCGCGCTTCGCGAACGCGGGTTGCCCATCATCTCTTCCTCACTGGGCTGGATCACGTGTTTCGTCAGCACGCGGAGTGTTCCTGACCGCTCCCCGTCTTGAAACGCGTGCTTCACCAGGCGGTCTTCCCGCGAGTGGTAACTCAGTACCACCCAGCGGCCTCCTGAATTCATTGTGGCGGGGGTCCGAGAAAGAAACTGCCCGAGTTCCTCCATCTCTCGATTCACCGCTATCCGCAGCGCCAGAAACG
>Ga0137389_10002702_pt1 | contig 10811 bp, 9 predicted proteins | sample 15con2h14BmetaG_FD_104645 | JGI IMG/M metagenome (GOLD analysis project Ga0137389, IMG submission 104645) | Vadose zone soil microbial communities from Angelo Coast Range Reserve, California, USA - 15con2h1.4B metaG | ecosystem: Environmental > Terrestrial > Soil > Vadose zone > Saprolite...
GATCTGGCGCTCATCACCGCGGCGCTGACCTCAGGCGCGACGCGCGTGGTGACCACGCCAGCGCTGTTCTACGAGACGACGGCGCTCGCGCCCAAGACCCAGGCGTACCCGCTGGAAGAGGTCAACGACTACCTCCGGATGTTCCCGGCGCGCGCCGAGGCCGTGCGCCGTACCCTGGCCTACTTCGACCTGCGCGCCTTTGCGCCCCGCGTGACGGCCACCACGCTGGTCATGGCCGGCGCGCGAGGGACCCTGCTCGATGGACCTGCCCTGAGGCCGCTGCTCACCGCGCTCGGAGGCCAGGCGACCGTTCACGACTCCGAGCAATCCAGCTACCAGGACGGCCTTTACGCCGAACGGTGGATGGCCGCGCAGTGCGGGATCTCGGACGTGGAGGCCACTCTTCCGGAGCACTGGCGGACCGGTTGACACGCGCTGGCCCGTCCTCGTGCTATCGTCCTCGCCGACAGCCATCGAGAGGCGAAGGGACATGTCACTGCTGAGCGTGCGTGATCTTCGCGTCGAGTTCGACACGCGGGACGGGCTGGTGCGGGCGCTCAACGGTGTCACGTTCGAAGTCGACAAGGGCGTCGTCCTCGCGCTGCTCGGCGAGTCGGGCTCGGGCAAGAGCGTCACGCTGCGCTCGATCCTCGGCCTGCACCCGTCGTCGCACACGCGGATCTCCGGTGAGGTGCTGCTCAAGGACCGCGACGTGAATCGCCTCGACGAACCGGAGCGCCGAGCGCTCCGCGGGCGCGTCGCCTCGATGGTCTTCCAGGAGCCGATGACCGCCCTCGATCCCGTGTTCACGATCGGCGACCAGATCGTCGAGACGCTCGTCCGCCACCGCGGGCTCGGCCCCGCCGCCGCGCACCGGCGCGCGCGCGAGCTGATCGACCTGGTCCAGGTGCCGGCACCCGAGCGCATGTTGCGGAGCTACCCGCACGAGATCTCGGGCGGCATGCGCCAGCGGGGGATGATCGCCATCGCGCTCGCGTGCGAGCCCGAGCTGCTCCTGGCCGACGAGCCGACGACGGCGCTCGACGTCACCGTGCAGGCGCAGATCCTGTGGCTGCTCCGCGATCTCCAGCGCCGTCTCGGCCTGGCCGTCGTGTTCGTGACCCACGACCTCGGCGTGGCCGCCGAGATCGCGGACGAGGCCGCGGTGATGTACGCCGGGCGCATCGTCGAGCAGGCGCCGATCGCCGAGCTCTTCAGGCGCCCGGCGCACCCGTACACCGAGGGCCTCATGCAGGCGACGGTGCGGCGGGGCCAGAAGGGGATTCCCCTCGTGCCGATCCCGGGCGCGCCCCCGAACCTCGCCGCGCTCCCGCCGGGCTGCGCGTTCGCGCCACGCTGCCCCCTCGCGCGTGACGAGTGCCGGACGACGCTGCCCGCGCTCCACCGCGTGCGCGAGGGCCACGTCGCGCGCTGCCACCTCGTGCCCGAGCGGTTTCCATGAAGGAGGACATCATGAGACGGTTCGTCACGGTCGCGACGTGTCTCGTTTCGCTCGTCGCCCTCGCCGGCGTCGCCGGCGCGCAGGGCACGCTCCGGGTCGGCATGACCGCGAGCGACATCCCCTACAGCGGTGGCCAGCCCGATAACGGCTTCGAGGGCTTCCGCTTCGTCGGCTACCAGCTCTATGAGCCCCTCATCGCATGGGACCTCACGCGCAGCGATCGACCCGCGCCGCTCGTCCCGGGCCTCGCCGAGTCGTGGGAGGTGCGCAAGGACCAGCCGACGAAGTGGGTGTTCAAGCTGCGCCGGAACGTGAAGTTCCACGACGGGAGCGCCTTCACGGCGGATGCGGTTGTCTTCACATGGGAGTCGATCAAGAAGAAGGACGCGCCCCATTTCGACACGTACGGGTCGGCCCAGGTGAGCCCCCGCCTGGCGGGGCTCAAGGCGCTCAGGAAGCTCGACGACCACACGGTCGAGATCGAGACCGACAGGCCGACGAGCTTCGTCCCGTACCAGGTCTGCTACATGCTCATCGTCTCACCGACCCAGTGGCAGAAGGTGCGCGACTGGCGCAAGTTCGCCGACCAGCCGTCGGGCACGGGACCGTTCCGCCTGACCAAGCTCGTGCCGCGCGAGCGCCTCGAGCTGGAGGCCTTCAAGGACTACTGGAATCCCAGGCGCAAGCCGAAGGTCGACAAGGCCGTGTTCCTCCCGATGCCCGAGCCCACCACGCGCCTGGCCGCGCTCCGCAGCGGGCAGGTCGACTGGATCGAGGTGCCGCCGCCCGACGCCATCCCGCAGCTCAAGGGCGCGGGGTTCCAGATCGTGATGAACACCTACCCGCACAACTGGACGCACACGCTCCGGCTCGACAAGGAGCCGTGGAACAACAAGCTCGTGCGGAAGGCGGCGAACTACGCCATCGACCGCGTCGGCATCTGCAAGAGCCTCCTGAACGACACGTGCACCCCGGCCACGGGCGTCACCTACAAGGGCCACCCGTGGTTCGGCAATCCGAAAGAGACGTACGAGTACAACCCGGCGAAGGCGAAGGAGCTCCTCCGTCAGGCCGGCTTCGACGGGGTGAGCAAGAAGCCGGCGAAGCCCGTGCACCTCATCTCCACGTCGGGGTCCGGGCAGATGCTGCCGCTGGCCATGAACGAGCTCGTGCAGAAGAACCTGAAGGAAGTCGGCATCGACATCGACCTGCAGCCGGTGGAGTGGAACGCCCTGACCCAGCGCTTCCGGCTCGGCTTCAAGGGTGAGAACGAGGGCACGAACGCCTGGAACATCTCGTTCAATTTCCAGGAGCCGTGGTCGGCCTTCGGCCGCTTCTTCTACTCGAAGTCGGTGGTGCCGGTCTCGTTGAACACGATGCCGTACATCAACCCCGAGGTGGACCGGCTCCTCGACGAGGCCGCGCAGACGTTCGACATCGGCCGGCAGGGCGAGATCCTGGCGAAGCTGCACGAGATCATCGTCGACGACGCGCCGTGGATCTTCATCGTCCACGACCTGAACCCACGGGCGCTCTCGGCGAAGGTCAAGGGCTTCGTGCCGCCGCAGTCCTGGTTCGTGGACCTCACGTCGGTCAGCGTGGTGAGGTAGCGGGGGAGATCCACCGTGTGGGCGTACGTCGGGCGGCGGCTGCTCCTGGCGATCCCCACCCTGCTGGGGGCGAGCATCATCGTCTTCGCGATGGTGCACCTCGCCCCCGGCGACCCCCTTTCGGCGGTGATGCCGGTGGACGCCAGCCAGGCCGACATCGAGGCGGCCAGGCGCACGTACGGGTTCGACCAGCCGCTGCCCCTCCAGTACCTGCGCTGGCTCGGGCGCGTCGTCCAGGGCGACCTGGGGAAGTCCATCGCCACGCGGCGTCCGGTCCTCCAGGACGTGTCCGCGGCGCTCAAGAACAGCCTGGTCCTGGCCCTCTCGGCGTCGTTGCTGTCGTTCGGGATCGGCATCGCGCTCGGGCTCTTCGCCGCGTTCTGCCAGGGGCGCGTCCTCGACAAGCTTCTGAGCGCCGTCGCCATCGTCGGCGTGTCCGTTCCCCACTACTGGGCCGGCATCATTCTCATCATCGTCTTCTCCGTGCAGCTCAACTGGCTGCCCGCGATGGGCGCGTCGGCGGAGGGCGGCGTCGTCGAATATCTCAGGCACATGGCGCTGCCGACGGTCGCGCTCGCGCTGATTCCGCTGGGCGTCCTCACGCGAGTGGTGCGCTCGGCGGCGCTCGACATCCTCGCCCAGGAGTTCGTGCTCGCGCTCCGCGCCAAGGGGCTCGGGCGCGGGATGGTCTTCGCGCACGTCGTGAGGAATGCGGCGCCTCAGATCCTCACCGTCCTCGGCCTCCAGTTCGGGTTCCAGCTCGGCGGCTCGGTGCTGGTGGAGACCGTGTTCTCGTGGCCCGGCACCGGCTACCTGATGAACCTCGCGATCTTCCAGCGGGACCTCCCGGTGCTCCAGGGTGTGATCCTCGTGCTCGCCACGTTCTTCGTCCTCCTCAACCTCGCGGTCGACCTCGCGCAGACGCTCGTCGACCCGCGGATCGCGCGCCACTGATGGCCAGTACGCTCGCTCCACCGATCGCCCCGGCCGACGTGGAGACCGTCGTCGGCGCGCCGATGTCCTACTGGCGCACGGTCGCCTGGCGGCTGCGCGGGGACCCGACCACCATCGTCGCGGGCGTGCTCCTGCTCCTGATCGCGTGCGCGGCGATCCTGGCGCCGCTGCTCGCACCCCACGATCCCAACGCCGGCTCGATCCGCCTGCGCCTGGCGCCGATCGGGGCGCCCAGCCATCCGCTCGGCACCGACGAGCAGGGCCGCGATATGCTGACGCGCCTGTTGTGGGGCGGGCGCCTGACGCTCCTCGCGGGCCTCACACCGGTCCTGGTGGGCTTCGTCTTCGGTACCGTGCTCGGCCTCCTCGCCGGTTACGTCGGCGGCCTCACCAACACGGTGATCATGCGCACCATGGACGTGTTCTACGCGTTCCCGGCCGTGCTCCTCGCCATCGCCATCTCCGGGGCGCTCGGCCCCGGGCTCTGGAACACGTTGATCTCGCTCTCGGTCGTCTTCGTCCCGCGTGTGGTCCGGGTGGCGGAATCCGCGACCGTGCAGGTGAAGTCGCTCGAGTTCGTCGCCGCGGCGCGCGCCAGTGGCAGCGGCCTCTGGCCGATCATGCGGCACCACCTGCTCGCCAACGTGCTCGGGCCCGTGCTGGTCTTCTCGTCCACTCAGGTCTCGCTTTCGATCATCCTGGCCGCCGGGCTCAGCTTCCTCGGCCTCGGCGTGACGCCGCCGGCTGCGGAGTGGGGCCTGATGCTCAACACGCTGCGGGGCTCGATCTACGTGAACGCCTGGGTGCCCGCGCTCCCCGGCGTCGCCATCTTCCTCACCTCGATGGCGTTCAACCTGCTCTCCGACGGGCTCCGCGACGCGATGGAGATCCGGGTGTGAGCGCCGCGTTGCTCTCGGTGCGCGGGCTCAAGAAGCACTTCCCGATCCGCTCGGGGGTGCTGCTCCGCACGCACGCCTGGGTGCGTGCGGTCGACGACGTCTCGTTCAGCGTCGAGCCGGAGGAGACGCTCGGCGTCGTCGGCGAATCGGGCTGCGGCAAGTCGACGCTCGCGCGGCTGATCCTGCGCCTGCTCGAGCCCGACGCCGGCACCGTGACGTTTCTCGGCGAGAACGTCGGCTCGGCCGGCCGCGCGCGGCTCAAGCGCCTGCGCCGTGATATGCAACTCGTCTTCCAGGACCCGCACGCGTCGCTGAACCCGAGGATGACCATCGAGGACGCGGTGGCGTTCAGCCTCACAGTGCACGGCACGGGGCGCCGTGAGGCGCGGGCGCGGGCGTGGCGCCTGCTCGACCGCGTCGGGCTCGACCCCCGGCTCTACGGCCGCCGCTACCCCCACGAGCTCTCGGGCGGCCAGCGCCAGCGCGTCAACATCGCGCGAGCGCTCGTGCTCGACCCGAAGCTCCTCGTCTTGGACGAGCCCGTGTCAGGGCTCGACAAGTCGGTGCAGGCGCAGGTGCTGAACTTGCTCCAGGACCTCAAGGCCGAGCGCGCGCTGACCTGCGTCTTCATCTCGCACGACCTGAACGTCATCGAGTACGTGTCGGGCCGCGTGCTCGTGATGTATCTCGGCCAGGTCGTGGAGACCGGCACAGTCGACGCGCTCGCCGAGTCGCCGAAACACCCCTACACGCAGGCGCTCTTCGCGTCGGCGCCGACCATGGACCCGTCGAGGCGCCTCGAGCGTCCACCCATCACGGGCGATCCGCCGAACCCGGTCAACCCGCCCTCGGGCTGCCGCTTCCGCACGCGGTGCGCGTACGCGATGCCTCGCTGCGCCGAGGCCGTGCCACCTCCGATCCCGCTTGCGTCCGACCACCACGTCGCCTGCTACCTCTACGCGGAGTCGTCGTAGCGATTGCAGGGAGGCAGGACGACCTTCGAGAACTCCGGGTGCCTGAGAGTCTTCCGTCCCACGCGCGGGTCGTCGTGATCGGCGGCGGCATCGCGGGCAGTATCCCGGGGGGGCGGAGCCATCCACTCGTAATCTAAAGGGCTCTGGTTCAAATCCCCCGGCTGCGCGCGGCCGACGCGCCGGCGAGGCGGCCGAACACGGCCCCCGAGACGAGCCCGGCGCCGCTCGGGTAGTTGAAGTAGAAGATCCCGCCGACCATCTCGCCGGCGGCGTAGAGCCCCGCGATCTTGGCCGCATCGTGGTCGAGCACCTGGGCATCCCCGTCGACGCGAAGACCGCCGAAGGTGAAGGTGATCCCGCAGGTGGTCGCGTACGCCTCGAAGGGCGGCTGGTCGATCGTGTTGGCCCAGTTCGACTTCGCGGGCTCGAGGCCGACGGTGCCGCGGCCGTCCCTCGTGTACGGGTCGAAGGGCACGTCGCCGCGCACGGCCGCGTTGAAGGCACGCACCGTACGAAGGAAGCCCTCAGCGTTCACGTCTTCGAGCTTCGCGGCCAGCTCCTCGATCGTCTGCGCCCGCACCTTGGTCACGCGCTGGATACCGTACTCGGGGCGCAGCAGGTGGAGCACCTTCGCATCGAAGACCTGCCAGGCGAACTGCCCCGGCTGCTCGAGGACCGCGCGACCGTACTTCGCGTAGGTGAAGCTGTGAAAGTCGGCGCCCTCGTCGACGAAGCGCCGGCCGTCGGCGTTGACGAGGATGCCGAGGGGATAGCTGTGCTTCTCGAACTGGTCGCCGATGGCGAGCTCGCCGAACTCGGGCGCGTTCCGGTCCCAGCCGCAGGCGTGGCAGCCCGACCAGTTGCCGAAGGGGCTCGCGCCGATATCGAGGGCCATGCGGAGGCCGTCGCCGGTGTTGAAGCGCGTGCCGCGCACCTTGGCCAGCTCCCAGCCCGGACCGAGATAGCGCGTCCGCCACTCGGCGTTGGCCTCGAAGCCGCCGCAGGCGAGCACGACCGCCCGCGCCGTGAGATCGCGAAGCTTTCCACCGCTGCGTACCCGCACGCCGTTCACGCGTACACCGTCCCACAGGAGCGACAGGGTCCGAGTCTCGTAGAGGATCTCGACCTCGCGCCGGCGGGCCGCCGCCGTCAATGACTGGACGAGCCCGGCGCCGCCGCCGGAGGCTTCGATGGGGAGGCCGCCGAAGAATTTCCAGCGTCCGCCGACCTTGCCGGCCTGGCGCCCGTAGATTGGAACGAAGCGCGCCCCCTGGCCACGGAGCCAGATCATGGTGTCGAGGCTCCGCGTGACGAGCAGCTCGACGAGGGTGGGATCGGTGCGGTACTGCGTCAAGCGGAAGAGGTCGTCGAAGTACTGGGCGCGCGTGTAGGTGCCGAAGTCGGCGCCGGCAATTTCCTCTTCGGTGAGGTCGGCGACCTTTCGGAGGTCGTCGACCCCGTCGAAGGCGAAGCGCATGACGCCGCCGGCGAACCGGCTGTTGCCACCCGCCTCCGCTTCCGGGGCGCATTCGAGGACGACCACGCTGGCGTCGTGCTCGCTCGCGGACAGGGCGGCACAGAGCGCGGCGTTGCCGGCTCCCACCACGATGACGTCGTGCTCCGGTTCTTCCATCGCGCCTGAAGGCGGAGTCTAGCATCCGTCACGATCCTGGACGCGGCTTCTCGAAGCCCTCATGCCGCCAGGATCAGTTCCGCGCGGGTTATACTCGGCCCACCATGACCCGACATTTCGGCGTTCTGATTCCCTCCACGAACACGACGGTCGAGATGGAGTGCCGGCTTTTGCCGGCGACCTACCAGGCGCACGTCGGGCGCCTCATGTCGAGTGGCGCCGGAAGCTTCTCGCCGAGCCGAGACGAGGACATCGACTATCAGTCACGCTTGCTGGGGACGGCCAGGGTCGAGATGGTGATCCTGGCCCAGACGTCGGCAAGTCTCTTTGCCGACGACTACGACGACGTCGTCACGAAGCGGATGACTGCCGGAGCCGGCGTTCCGGCGATCACGTCGGCGCAGGCGGTCGGCCGCGCCGTCCGGGCCCTCGGCGCGCGCCGCGTCGCCATCGTGTCTCCCTATTCGGATACGGTCAACGAACGCGCCGCCCGCTATTTCAAGACGAAGCATGGGCTCGACACGATCGCGCTCGAAGGGTTTCGCGCGACCGACTCGTATGCGATCGGGCAGCTCGGCCCGCACAACGCCCGCGATGCGTTCGCCCGGATCGATCGGCCGGAGATCGAGGCGTTCGTGGTGCCCGGAGGCAATTTCCCGACGATGCCGTCGGTTGCCTCCTGGGAGCGGGAATTCAAGAAGCCGGTGGTGACCACAAACCAGGCGTCGGTCTGGGCGATGCTGCGCGCGTTCAACAGCGCCGACCGCCTGCCGGCCTTCGGCCGCCTGCTCGGCGAAGTGCCGGCCGACGCATCATAGGCTATGCTCGCTGAGCCTTAAGGTACCGGGGCTCTACCGATGAGCGTCACGCCGCACCCGGACGACGGTGATCCTACGGTGATGGTACCGGCTCGAGCGGTCGCAGCCACCCCGGCGACCGAGCCCCAGGCCCCGCCACGTCGAGCGGAACCCACGGCCTCGCGACCCACGAGAAAGCGCCTGCTGGCGTTCTCTGGCGTGGCCGGGATCGTGCTCATCGCGGTGATGGCGGGCGGCTCGTTTTTCTTCCTGCGGGAAAAGAAGCCCCTCGCCGTTCCTTCCCAGCGAGTGCAAGAAGTCGCCGTACCGCAAGTGAAGCAGCAGGCCAGCCTGCCCGCGCCCCCGCCGTCTCCTGGCACGCCCGACAGGCCGTTCAGCCCGAGACAGATGTTGAACGAAATCTTCGAAGGCCGCGATCGCGGGCATTCGGTGACCGCTTCAGTCGACGGAGGAGCGGTCCGCATGAGCTCTTCCAGGCCGGGCTACGTGTATGTGCTGGCTGCCGCAGCCAACCAATCCGATGTTGCTGTGCTGTTTGTTGCTGTGCTGTTCCCCAGCGCGGCGGACACGAACAATCGCATCCGGCCGGGGCAGATGCTGAAGCTGCCCGCCTCACAGTGGCCGACGAACGCCGAGTTCCTCGCCATCGTTTCCGATGAGCCGCGCGACTTCGGCGCTCTCGGACCGATGGCCGGGAAAGTCATCTGTGCCTCCACAACCCAATGTTCGGAGTCCTACGGGGCCGTCGTCTTCTCGAGCGAAGCGACGCGCGACACCGTCCGCAGTCCCGCGGCCCCGAAGGTTCCGGCCGATCGGCCAACGCACGCGGTTTCACGCCGCTGCAGTGATATTTTGGAGCGCGCATCGCTCGGCGAACCGTTGACGGCTGAAGAGCAGACGTTCCTCAGAAGGGACTGCCGATGATGGACAAGCAGTTGCTCGCGATTCGCCGGCTATCGGCTTACGCCACCGTGCTCCTGATCGTCGCCGGGTGCGCTTCGACTTCAGCGCCGACCAGCGACACATCCGAACTGAGTTTCGACGAGGCTGTGAACGTGGCGACCGACGGCCTGGTGGCTCAGATGCAGAAACTGCCGGCATTCTTGACCACGTTGGAAGCTACGCTCATGAAGCGCGGCGTGGTGATCGACCCCATGGTCGACGCCGCCTCCGGCCAGCAGACCGGGGCGACGCGCCTGCTCGAGCAACGAGTGGCGGACCGGCTCCGGAGCAACCATTCGCAGTTCGACGTCGTGCCCTTCCAGGTCGCCAATTTGAGCAAAGCACAGTATCTGTTGACCGGGACGATGACGCGCGTCGCGAGCGGGCAACCGGGGACCCGTCAGGTGTTCCAGATCAATCTGGCGCTGACGGATCTGAAGACGGGGATGGTCGTGGCCCAGGCGGCGTCGCGCGCGCGTGATGAGGGCCTGGATACGAACCCCACACCCTACTATCGCGATAGCCCGATTCTGGTAAAAGACAAGGTCGTCGATGGCTACATCAGCACCTCCCAGACGCCGCCCGGTCGCCCGGCGGACCCGGTCTACTTCGAGCGCGTTGCCACGGCGACCATCATCAGCGAGGCGACCCTCGCCTACAACAACGAGAGCTATCAGGATGCCCTCACTCTCTACCGGAATGCGGCGGCCACACCCTCGGGCGAGCAGCTGCGGGTGCTCAACGGGATCTACCTCGCCACGTGGAAGCTCGGCCGCACGAATGAGGCGGAGGAAGCCTTCGGCAAGGTTGTCGCGCTGGGATTGAGCAGCAACAACCTCGGCGTGAAGTTCCTGTTCAATCCCGGGACGACCGACTTCTGGTCCGACCCGCAAGTCAGCGGGCCGTACGGCTTCTGGTTACGGCAAATCGCGCGGCAGGCGGTGGTGGTGAAGGTGTGCATGAACGTGGTAGGCCACACCAGCCTGACCGGATCGGAGGCATACAACGACCGCCTCTCACAGCAGCGCGCCGCCTACATCAAGCAGCGCCTCGACACGGAGGCACCCGAGCTCGCCCCGCGCACCCGAGCGTCAGGGATAGGCTTCCGGGAGAACATCGTGGGCACGGGGACCGACGATGCGCGTGATGCGCTCGATCGGAGGGTCGAGTTCAAGATCACCGAGTGCTGACTCCGCGTCGCCGTCGCGCGAATCACGGCCCTGCCGGCCTTCGGCCGCCTGCTCGCCGAAGTGCCGGCCGACGCATCGTAGACGGCCCGGCGACGCCCGGTACGGGCGTTCTAGACAGGCAGGAGCGGTTCGGTCCTATCCGGCGGCAAGTCGGTGTCGAACGAGTTGATGAGCAACGCCAGGAGACTGTAGTTCCCCATGATCAGACCCAGCTCGACCACTCCCTGGCGGCCGAACTGCTCCAGTGCTGCCTGAAACGCCCCGCGGCTGACGCGGTGGGTACGGAAGAATTCGCGGCCGTAGTGCACCACCGCCGCCTCGTCCGCAGC
>Ga0137389_10002704_pt1 | contig 10810 bp, 10 predicted proteins | sample 15con2h14BmetaG_FD_104645 | JGI IMG/M metagenome (GOLD analysis project Ga0137389, IMG submission 104645) | Vadose zone soil microbial communities from Angelo Coast Range Reserve, California, USA - 15con2h1.4B metaG | ecosystem: Environmental > Terrestrial > Soil > Vadose zone > Saprolite...
AAAAACATGCATTTTGCGATAGATCTCGCTGTCACGTAACTTGCTATGTGCCGTAGTTATCGCCATTACGCGGCAGGCATCGTTCTTGCTCGACAAGTCTGCGGCTATTGAGCGTCTCGCTCGCATCGGGTTCTAGGGCGCACGATGTCGAGCAGGCGATCACCCCCCAGGGGCAACTCTGGGGGGTTTGCTTTTGATATGGTCGCAGATCCGCCCACCGTGCTCGCGCCCGTTCTCGATGAAGATCTTGTTGGCGTCGAACCCGGAGGCGAGCACGCCGGCGATGTACACACCCGGCGCGTTCGTCTCCATCGTTTCCGGTGCGTGCCGGGGGATGCCGCTCGTCTCATCCACCGCCACGCCGACCGAGCGCAGCAGCGACAGATCCGCCGTATAGCCGGTCAGGGCCAGGACGAAATCCGCAGGAATCGTCTCCCGCGGACCATCCGGATCTCGACGCACGACGACCTCTGCCCGCCTGATCTCGACTACGCGGCTGCACCACCGAACGGCGACCCGACCTTCTTTCACGCGGTTGGTGATGTCGGGCAGGATCCACGGTTTCACTCCCCGGTCGAACTCGCTCAGAAAATGCACCAGGGTGACGCGTGCGCCGACGCGGCACAGCTCGAGCGCCGCCTCGACCGCGCTGTTGCCGCCGCCCACAACGACGACGCGCTGCTGCCAGTAGGGATGCGGCTCCACAAAGAAGTGCGACACGTGCGGGAGATCTTCCCCCCGGACGCGGAGCGGGTTGGGCGACTCGAAGTAGCCGGTCGCGAACACCAGATGTCGACTCGACACCGTCTCCGGGTCCGTGCCGCCAGGGTGCTGTGCCACCAGCTCGAACCCGTCCCCCGTGCGCGTCGCGCGTGACACGGTGTGATACTGGCGCACATCGAGTTCGAAGTGCTCCGCCACCTTCCGATAGTAGGTCAGCGCTTCCCGTCGCGTGGGCTTATCGCCGGCGGTCACGAACGGCACGCCGATCTCGAGCTTGTCGGGAGTCGAGAAGAACGTCATGTACAGGGGATAGCGCATGAGACTCGAGGCGACGGGCCCCTTGTCGAACAACGAGCAGGTCAGGCGGGCGCGCTTCGCCGCCACGCCCACCGCGAGCCCGCAGGGCCCGGCTCCGATCACCGCGAGGTCGAGCATCAACGAGCCACTGTCACGTCACTTCGATAATCTGATCGCGATGCGTACCCACGCTCACGTATTGGATGGGTGCATGGGCAAGGTCCTGGAGCCGGTCCAGGTAGGCCCTGGCTGGCGGCGGCAGGTCCGCCAGCCGACGCACATGGTTGAGCGACTTTTGCCAGCCCGGCAGCGTCTCGTACACCGGCTCGACGCGGGCGAGGCGCTCTACCTCGGCGGGCATCGAGTCGAGTGACTCGCCCTCGCAGCGGTAGCCGACGCACACGGGAATCTCCGAGAACGAGTCGAGCACGTCGAGCTTTGTGACGGCGAGGCCGGTCAGGCCGTTGACGCGCACCGCGTAGCGGACGACGACGGCGTCGAACCACCCGCAGCGGCGCGGCCGCCCCGTGGTTGCCCCGAACTCATCCCCCAGCTCGCGGATCCGCTCGGCAAGCGCCGGCGTGGCCTCCGTCGGTAGCGGCCCGTTGCCCACCCGGGTCGTATACGCCTTGACGACCCCGAGCACCGCGTCGATCGCCGTCGGGCCGATCCCGGCTCCGACCGCCGCCCCGCCGGCCGTCGTGTTGGAAGAGGTCACGTACGGGTAGGTCCCGTGGTCCACGTCGAGCAGCGCGCCCTGCGCACCCTCGAGCAGCACCGACTCCCCGCGCTCGAGCGCTTCCCAGACCACGCGTCCGGCGTCCACGGCAAGCGGCAGCAACCGCGGGGCGAGCCGCTCGAGCAGCCCCACGTGCTCCCCCGAATCCGCGCGCTCGGTCGAGCCGAGTAGCTCGAGGAACTCGTTGGCGGCCTGCACGCGCGCGCACACCAGCTCCTTCGCCCTGCCCAGGTTTCGCAGGTCGCCCACCCGGACGCCCCTTCGTCCGTACTTGTCCTCATAGGTGGGCCCGATGCCGCGGCCGGTCGTGCCGATCTTCTCCCGGGCTTCGCGGGCCCGGTCGAGCAGCTTGTGGAACGGGAGCGTGAGGTGCGCGCGGTCCGAAACGTAGAGCTTGTGCTCGGTCCGGATGCCCCGCTCACTGAGGGCATCGAGCTCGGTGAAGAGCGTCTCCGGATCGAGGACGACCCCGTTGCCGACCAGGCATACCGCGCCCTGGATGATCCCGGAGGGAATCTGGTGGAGCACGAATTCCCCGGCGCCAGTGTGGACCGTGTGGCCGGCGTTCGCGCCGCCCTGATAGCGCACGACCAGATCGGCGCGCTCGGCGAGCACGTCGACGATCTTCCCTTTGCCCTCGTCGCCCCATTGGGCGCCGACGACCACGACGCAGTGGGTCTTCGGTCCGAACATGGCTCCCCAGCAAAAAACGCCCCAAGAGCGGGGCGTTGGAGTATCCTCCGACGGAAGCTAGACCCATGAGCATCGGGCGTCAACGCATCCGATTCCCACTCTAAAGAAGGCTTCAGCCTGGGAGCAGCGCGGCCGCAACTCCCCGGGCCACCTCCCGCACGCCCTCCAGCGTCAGGCGCTCCGCTGAGTCGCGCGGCGTATGGACGATCGTCGTGGTGCCCCAATCGCCCCGCATGATCGTGACGCCCTCGCGAGCAGCGCTGCTCAGCGCGAGCCCGTCCACCAGCACGGGCAGCCAGCGCGTCCGCCGCGCGCCGAGCGCGGCAGCCACCCGCTCGACGGCGGGTCCGGAGCGATGGATGAACGCGATTGTCGAGCCGCGGTCGTCGACGCCATCGAAGTTGACGATGCACGTGTCGCCGAGCAGGTTGGCCCGCTCCCGCACGAGCGCTCGGGCCCCGAGCAGCCCGTATTCCTCGGCGTCGGGGAAGAGCACGCCCACGCCAGCGTCCCGCGGCAGGGCGTCGACCGTGGCGAGAACGGCCACCACCCCCGCCGCGTTGTCGACCGCGCCCGGCGAATGATCGGTCACCCGGTTGGCTGCGAGCGCCAGGACGCCGGCGGCACCGGCCGCGCCAATGACCAGGTCGGGTACGCCCGCGTGCAACGGACCGAGCAACGCGCGCGCCGCCAGGGCGACGAGCTCGAGGGCACCGAGCGTCGCCAGCCCCGCGGCCGCGAGGCGCGTCGCCATGGAAAGGGGCTGGCCCTTCGAGTCGTAATGCGCGGCGAGCCACACCGAGACGCGAGCTCGAGGGCGGACACCGATCAGGTTGACCCCTTCCAGCGGCGCTCGCCCGTAGCGGTGCAGCAGCGACCTCCCGGTGAACCGGTGCTCCATCACCACGAATCCGCGCGCCGCAAGCTCGCGCTTGAGCACGTCCCGGACCCGCTGATTCGCCGCCGTGGTGGAGCGCCGCGGCACCGCGATGGCGGCGAGCAGCGCCCGGTAGTCCGTCACGCGGCGACGAGCTTCACCACCCGCTCCCGGTCCGACGCTGCGACGGGCGCGAGCGGCGGGCGCACGGGCCCGCCGTACAACCCTCCCCCCACGGCGTCCATGGCCGCCTTCACTCCCGCGGGGCCGAGCTTCCCCACGACCTCGCGGTCGAGCGGCGCGAGCCGCTCCTGGAGCCTCCCCGCGCCCTCCCGGTCGCCGGCGCGGAAGGTGGCGAACACCTGGGCGGAGAGCGCGGCGGCGAAGCAGGCTACGGCGAGGATGCCCCCGTCGCAGCCCAGCTCCAGGGCGGCATACAAGAGCGAGCCCGAGCCGACAAAGACCGACCATTGCGGGGCCGCGTCGCGGTATGCGGCGAGGTTCTTCGCATCGCCCGACGAGTCCTTGACGCCGACGATGTTTACGTGCGCCGAGAGCTGCCGCAGCAGGCCAGCGGCAATTGGGAGGTGTGTGTACTTGGGGATGTTGTAGACGAGCACCGGCACCGGGCTCGCGTCCGCCACGGCGCGATAGTAATCAGCGAGGCTCGCGGGGGAGACAGCCGCGGAGAAGTACGCGGGAGGTCGCACGAGAACGGCGTCCGCTCCCTCGGTCGCGGCCGCCCGCGTCAGGGCCACCGCCTGCCGGGTGGACTCCCCACCCGTGCCCGCGATGAGCCAGCGCTTGTCCGGCAGCACCTCCCGCACCCATGCGACCATGCGGCGCTGCTCGTCCGGATCGAGCAGGGCCGACTCCCCCGTCGACCCCCCCACGACCACGCCGTCAAGCCCCGCCGCGACGAGTCGAGTCACGTTGTGGCGCAGGTGGACGGGAGCGACCTCCCCCGTCGCGCTGTCGAACGGCGTGGTGATGGGGGCCAGCACCCCCGCGAGCTGCCGCTCGGTCACTGGCCGGGAGTCGCCTCCGCGGGGGTGCCGGTGCGCGAGCGGCGGCGCACGGAGCGCAGCTGCTTCTCGAATTCCGCTGGATCCGTGCTCGCGGCGAGGGCCGTCTCGTACGTCACCACCTCGTCCGCCACCAGTTCCATCAGGTGCTGATCGAACGTCTGCATACCGTACTCGTCGCGTGCCTCGCGAACGTATTCCGGCAGGTCGGCAGTTCGGCTCGCATCCTTGATCAGCTCACGCGCTTCCGCGGTGCAGATCAGGATCTCCACCGCCGCTACCCGGCCGTGGCCGTCGGCGCGCGGCAGCAGCCGCTGCGACACCACGGCTTGCAGGGCGTCGCACAACCGCAGCCGGGCAACCTCCTGTTCTTCGGGCGGGAACATCGAGACGACCCGGCTCACCGTGGTCACCACATCGGGGGTGTGCAGGGTCGAGATCACGAGATGGCCCGTTTCGGCGGCCTTCATCGCGGTGTCGATGGTCTCCGCATCGCGCATCTCGCCGATCAAGACGACGTCCGGGTCCTGGCGCATCGCGGCGCGAAGACCTGCCCGGAAGTCGTCCGTGTCGACCCCGATCTCCCGCTGCGTCACCGAGCAGTTGATGTCGCGGTGCAGGAACTCGATCGGATTCTCGAGCGTGACGATGTGCTTGTTCTGCGTCTGGTTGATGTGGTTCACCATGGCCGCCATGGTCGAGCTCTTCCCCGAGCCCGTCACTCCCGTCACGAGAATCATCCCGCGTTCGGCCACCGCGACGCTCGCGAGGATCGGCGGCAGCTTGAGGGAATCGAACGTCGGTACGTCGAACGGGATCACCCGCATCACGATCATGAACGAGGAACGCTGCCGCAGGATGTTCACGCGGAACCGCCCGACGCCGGGCATCCCCCAGGAACAGTCGTAATCGCGCAGCCGGTCGAGACGCGCGCGGTCTTCGTCGCTGGAAATCAGGTGCTGAGCGATCGCCTTGGTCTGCTCCGGCGTCAGACGATGCTTCGTGAGGGGTACGAGCTTGCCATCGATCCGGGCCCGGAACACATCACCGGCCTTGACGTGCAGGTCGGACGCGCCGCGATCGATCGCCGCCTTGATGATCTGCTCGATGCCGCGCGGCTGGCCGGCGGTGGCGCTCGCGCGGACGCTCTTGCCTTTTTCCTCAGTCACTCAGTATCCCGCCTCCAGGTCGACCGTGTTGGTGAGTGGGGACCCTGCAAGATAGCGCCGGATGTTCTCCACGATCAGCCCCGTCTCGCGCTCCCAGAAGCGTGCCGTCACGGCGGCGACATGGGGGCTCACGAGTACGCGCGGGTGGCGCCAGAAGGGGTGGCCCGCAGGCAACGGCTCCGCTGCGAAGACATCGAGGGCCGCGCCTCGGACTCGGGAGGCGTCGAGAACGGCGAGCAGGGCCGTCTCGTCCAACAGCGTCCCGCGAGACACGTTCACTACGATGGCATCGTGCGGCAGCCGCTCGAGCACCGCCCGGCTCACGGCGCCACGCGTCTCCGCGGTGTGGGGCGCGGCGATCACGAGGCAGTCGCTCTCAGCGGCGAGCCGCGGCAGATCGGCGAGGCCGCCCACCCAGCGGACGCCCGTCGGCCCGCCCCGCGCCGGCCGCCGCCGTACGCCTGCCACGCTCATCCTGAGGGCCACCCCACGCCGCGCGATCGCGCTGCCGATACCGCCCAATCCGAACACCCCGAGCCGCAGCTCCGAGAGCTCGCGCACCGGGACCGCGAAATCGGCGAATTCCGCCCACGCCCACCGGCCCGCCGCCTGAAACTCGCGCAGGCGGTCGAGACCGCGAGCGAAGTAGCCGATCGCGGCGATCACCCAATCGGCGATGGGCTCGGCATGGACCCCGGCCGAGTTGGTCAGCACGATGTGAGTCCCCCGAAAATGCGGCAAGCTCGGAGCGACCCCCGCTGTCACGGTGTGGGCCCAGCGGAGCGAATCTCGGCCCGCTTCGATCACGCCGGCCGGCACCACATGTCCCAGGTAGATCTCGGCGCCGCACACCGCGGCCACCGCCTCGGGTGTCCCTGGGCTGTCAGATGCCGTCGGCACGGCGACCTCGACCACCTCCCACCCCGGTCCCAACGCTGCTTGGATCGTCGAGACGGCGGTCGCGGGCACCCGCCACGCGGGGTGCGGCGACGCGAGATCGACGACGATCCGCCGGGGACGCGTCACTCGCCCGTGGACACGGTCCGGACGCCGGGTTGATGGAGCAGCGCCAGCATGACCTCGTCGTGCAGCCGCTTGGGCCCGCGCAGTGTGAAGTCGATCACGAGGTCCACGTTCTCGCGACGGCTCGCCTGCCGCTCAATCTCGAGTCCCGTCCGGCGGACAATCGCCTCCAGCTCGTCCAGGACGGTGGCGCTGGGGTGGGCATGCACCGACAACATGCTCCTCGTGGATTGCCGCGCGACCAGGCGCTCGACGCTCCCGAGTCCCCGCAGGACGACCAGGACGAGCAACGTCGTAACGGCTGCTTCCGAGTAGAACGTCGCGCCCAGTGCGACCCCGATGGCCGCGACGACCCAGATCGTGGCCGCGCTCGTGAGGCCGACCACCGCGCCGCGCGCGTGCAGGATCGTGCCTGCGCCGATGAACCCCACACCGGTCACGATCTGCGCGGCGATGCGCGTCGGGTCGGCATTACCGGCCGCCAAAGTGAACGAGAGCTTGGTGTAGAGCACCGAGCCGATGCAGATGAGGATGTTGGTCCGGAGCCCGGCCGGCTTGCCCCCGAGTTCGCGCTCGAGGCCGATGGCGCCGCCGAACAGGGTCGCAAGACACAGTTGGAGGAACAGCTCCAGCCGGAACACGTCGACCATTTGCGCCAGGAAGTGTTGCATCAAGCTCCCCCTCGCTCCGCGCCTTCCAGGAACCCCATCCGGCGGCGCACTCGGCTCATGGTGCGGCGCGCGATGGCGCGCGCTTTGGCGGCGCCGGCTCGGAGCAGGTCCGTCACCTTGCGCGGTTCCGCCTGCAGCGCCTGCGCCCGCTCGCGGATGGGCGTGAGCGCGGCTATCATATTGTCCGCGAGCACCCGCTTGCAGTCGAGACAACCCCATCCTGCGGTGCGGCAGTTGTGCGCCACGAGCTTGAGCGTGTCCGGCGGCGAGAAGCCCTGGTGAATGGTGAAGATGTTGCAGACGTCGGGGTTACCCGGGTCCTTCCGCGTGACGCGCGCCGGGTCGGTGGCCGCGGGTTTGAGCTTCTCCCAGATGGTCTCGGGCGAATCGAAGAGAGCGATCGTGTTGCCGAGGCTCTTGGACATCTTGGCCTGGCCGTCGAGCCCGAGCACGCGCTTCGCGGTCGAGAGCAAGGCCTGCGGCTCAGGGAGCGTGAAGCCGTTCGCGAACCGCGTGTTCCAGCGGCGCGCGATCTCGCGCATCAGCTCGAGGTGCTGGAGCTGGTCTTCGCCCACCGGCACGAGGGTTGCTTCGTACAGCAGCACATCGGCCGCCTGGAGCACGGGATAGTTGAGGAGTCCCGCCGGCACGCTCTCCTGGCGCTGCGCCTTATCCTTGAATTGCGTCTGCCGCTCGAGCTCGCCGAGTGGCGTGACCGTGTTCAGGAGCCAATAGAGCTCCGTGTGCTCGGGGACGTGGGATTGCACGAAGACGATGGCCCGCTCCGGATCGATGCCGGCGGCGAAGAGGCCGATCGCCATGTCGATCGTGCGCTGGGCCAGGGTCGCTGCGTCGTAGGGTTGCGTGATGGCGTGCAGGTCCACGACGCAGAACAAGCAGTCGTGTTGGTGTTGCAGCTTGACCCAGTTCTGCACGGCGCCGAGGTAATTGCCGATGTGCAGCTCGCCCGAAGGCTGGATGCCGGAGAAGACGCGCGCCATGGGCTCACAACCTACGACGGTGGAGGTCAGCGCCGCAAGGTGCGAGAACTCAAAGACTTAGTCGATGTCGCCAATCACGCGGCGGAGCGCGCCGCTCGCTTCCTCCGAAGCACGACGCCGGCGAGCAGCCGCGACTGGATCGAAAAAGGTCGCCACGACTTCGTGACCGAGGCGGACCGGCAGGCCGAGGCGCTGATCGCCGACACGTTGCTGCACGCGGTGCCGGAGTCGCACGTGGTGGGCGAAGAGCTGTCGCCGGCGGCTGGGCGTGTGGGCGACGTCGTGTGGATCGTGGATCCGCTCGACGGGACGACCAACTTCCTCCACGGCTATCCGCAGTACGCGGTCTCGATCGGGGCGTTGGTGGGTGGCGTGCTGAGCGTCGGCGTCGTGCACGATGTGCCTCGAGATCGGGCGTATTGGGGCGCGAGCGGACTCGGCGCCTGGGAGGGCGAGCGGCCGCTCCAAGTCTCCCAGCTCACCGAGCCGCGGCAAGCCCTGGTCGGTACCGGATTCCCGTTCAAGAATCTCCCGCTGCTGCGGCGCTACCTCGATCAATTCGCCGCCGTCATGGGGGCCACGAGCGGCATCCGGCGCGCGGGCGCGGCGGCGCTCGACCTCGTGGACGTGGCAGCCGGCCGCCTCGATTGCTTCTGGGAGCTGACGCTCGCCCCATGGGACGTCGCCGGCGGCGTGCTGCTCGTCCGCGAGGCGGGCGGCGTGGTGACGACGCTCGACGGCTCCCCCGACGTGTTGCAGCATGGATCGGTGGTCGCCGGCAACCCGACGCTGCATCGCTGGCTGTTGGATCTCGTGAGGGCCGCCTAGATGCCCGCTCCGCTCGTCGAGTGCGTGCCGAATTTCTCGGAGGGCAAGAACGCCGCGACCATCGAGGCGCTCCGCCTGGCGCTCACCGGTGTCCCCGGCGTCAGGCTGCTCGACGTCCAAGCCGATGCGGCGCACAACCGCTCCGTGTTCACGTTCGTGGCGCCGCCCGACGCGAGCGTCGAGGCCGCGCTCGTCGCCATGCGCGTCGCGACCGAGCGGATCGATCTCTCGCGGCACTCGGGCGAGCATCCCCGGATGGGTGCGACCGACGTCGTGCCGTTCGTGCCGGTGCGCGACGTGACAATGGACGACTGCGTCGCCCTCGCGCGCCGGCTCGCCGACCGCGCGGCTGCCGAGCTCCAGATCCCGATCTACCTCTACGCCAAGGCGGCCACCCGCCCCGAGCGCGAGCGTTTGCCCGACATCCGCAAAGGCGAGTTCGAAGGATTGCGCGAGCGCATCGGAAGGGATCCGGCCGCCGATCCCGATGCCGGACCCAGGCGGATCCATCCCACCGCGGGCGCGACCGCGATCGGCGCGCGGCCGTTCCTCGTGGCGTTCAATATCTACCTCGACACGGGGGACGTGACGATCGCCAAGGACATCGCCAAGCGGATCCGCACGTCCAGCGGCGGGCTTCCAGCGGTGCAGGCGTCGGGGTTCGAGGTGGAGGGGAAGGCGCAGGTATCGATGAACCTGCTCGATATCGACGTGACGTCCCCGGCGACGGTGTTCGCCGCCGTCGAAGCGGCGGCCCGGCAGCGCGGCGCAGCAATCGTGAAGAGCGAGGTGGTGGGCCTGATCCCGGAGCGCGCGATCCTGGGCGCGGGGGCGGCGCTCCTGAAGCTTCCTGATCCCGAGGCCCACCTGCTCGAGCCCAAGGTCCGCGCGGCCGAGGGGCCCACGCTCGATCGCTGGCTCGACGAGCTGGCGGCCGGCACGCCGGCACCCGGGGGTGGGAGCGCGGCGGCCCTGGCCGGTGCCCTCGCCGGGGCGCTGGTGGCCATGGTGGCGCGGCTGACGATCGGGCGGAAGGCCTACGCCGGCGTGCAGCAGCGCCTGGCGGAGATCCTGGCCGAAGCGGAAGCCCTGCGCGCCCAGCTACGCCGTCTCGTGGACGACGATGCGGCCGCGTACGCGAAGGTCAGCGCGGCCTACCGCCTCCCGAAAGGCGATCCGCGCCGGACGCGTGCCGCGGACGAGGCGCTCGTCGGGGCGGCGCAGACCCCGCTCGCGATGGCGCGCGGCGCGGCGCGGCTGCTGGCGCTCGCGCGGGAAATCGGGACGATCGGGAACCGGAACGCGCACTCCGATGCCACAGTCGGCGCGGCGCTCGCCCGCGCGGCGCTGTCGGGCGCCGTGGAGAACGTGCGCGTCAACGTCGCCTCCCTGTCGGAGCCGGGACTCGGGAAGTCGTTGCTGGAGGAGGCGGAGAAACTGGCGCGGAAGATCAGTCCGCCGTCGTGAGCACCCGCGGCGGGCCGCCGTTGTCGAGAATGGCCACCGTGTGCTCGAAGTGGGCGGACAACGACCCATCCTCGGTGACCACGGTCCACTTGTCGTCCAGGGTGCGGATGTCCGCGCCGCCGACGTTCACCATGGGCTCGATGGCGAGCGTCATGCCGGGCATGAGTCGGGGGCCGCGCTTCGGCTTGCCGTAGTTCGGCACCTGCGGGTCCTCGTGGAACGCCGAGCCGATCCCGTGTCCCACCAGCTCCCGCACCACCGAGTAACCCGCGCCTTCCGCCACCTCCTGCACCGCAT
>Ga0137389_10002712_pt1 | contig 10795 bp, 9 predicted proteins | sample 15con2h14BmetaG_FD_104645 | JGI IMG/M metagenome (GOLD analysis project Ga0137389, IMG submission 104645) | Vadose zone soil microbial communities from Angelo Coast Range Reserve, California, USA - 15con2h1.4B metaG | ecosystem: Environmental > Terrestrial > Soil > Vadose zone > Saprolite...
CACGCGAGCACTGGCAAGCATACGTGAAACTGGACCCTGCCGGCCCCTGGAGCAACTACGCCCGGCAGAGACTCTCTTCCTCGATGCAAGCAAAATCGGCCGGCAACATCTGATCTGCGTCACAATGAACTTGTGCTTTTTGGCCAAAGAAAGAAACGTCTCAGCGTCCTAGACCGCCCCATGCAACAACTCTTCTCCAGCCATCGTGGGAATAGGATCATCGTCGATTTTTCGCCGCAGCACTGGATCAATAATCTGACTGCGGTCGGGAAGCTGGTGGGCACTGCTACAATCCAGCTACACCCTGCACCAAAATGCAGCAGTTGGAGTCGCCAGTGTAGCAAATTGGCCGCTAACTCGCAGAATACGTTAGAATTAGAAACGGAGGAGTGGGTGAGCGGTTGAAACCGGCGGTCTTGAAAAATTAAATCGCCGATTCGCTATCTAGTAGAAAACTCAACTAAATCCCTTTGCCAGCCGCAAGATAGCGATGGTTTCTATTTTTTGTAGTTTGTTGATTTTTGCCTGTTTTGCGCCAGTTTTAGTGACAATTTGGTGACAGTCGGGGGGTTTGACCAGTCCTGCACTTGAGTGTCACACGCTCATACCTGGCAGAGAAATTCCTTTGTTCATAATTCTCCCCACCATTTAATTCTGCCCACGGGGTGCTCTGCAAATGCGGTTTCTCCCAGCACCTTTCGCTTCATACAGCGCCCTATCGGCATCGCTTATCAGTTGATCTGAGTCTTTCTGTGCAGTGGTTTCAGGATAAGCGGCAATTCCCAGGCTTACCGTAATACAATCTGGACCTTTCTCGTATTTGAGCTGTTCAATTCGAATTCGAATCCGCTCGCCTAGGGTCGCAGCGTCATCCAAAGGGTGGTTGGGAAGTAGGATTGCCAATTCCTCTCCCCCGTACCGGTAGCAAGAGCCTCGATTTTCAGATCCCAGTTTAATAGTGCCCGCGATCTCTCTGAGTACTCGATCTCCAAAAGGATGCCCATACTCATCATTGATCTTTTTGAAATGATCGACGTCAAGCATTATCAAGGACAATGGCTGTAGATCACTGGCCTGATGAACCAGGTTTTCGATATCTCGCTTGAATTGGCGCCGTTGATGGAGTTGGGTAACTTCGTCTAGATCGTCTCGGAGTGTTTCTCCGATTGACAGTTCGATCCTTCCAAGCCGTTCGCGGCCAAGAGCGGTAATCTCCATGTTCACTGCGCCGTGCAGCACCTTGTGAGCACCGCGCTCATAAAAGGTGCCCCGAATCAATGTTTCTTTTCTCAGAGCGTCAATAGAAAGAAACCAGTCTTCGTCGGAAATGTGAGAATAGCCTGGCAACGCCGCCTTTAATTCTGGAAGTCCGAGTTTTTTGGGAAATGCTGCATTTAGCTCTTCCAAAATGCCCTTAGACAGGCGTTCGTTGTGCATTTATTCCTCCCCCGTAGGTTTCAGAAGAATAGATTAAATGGCGGGTCGCCGGTCTGAACTTGCGTTCTTGAAAAAAATCTACCCATTCGCCATCTCAGACAAAAATCACCTAAACTATTTGTCAACAGCAAGATAGCGACAAAGTCCACGATCATTTAGTTGACAGCCTCAATAGAGTGCCACAACACCTGGGTTGGAGTGGGTCGCTTCCCTTCTGGGCGAAGCCTAATTGTCTAAGATCTTTCGCTTGACAAGTGGCAAACACAGTAGAATATTATTCCTATGATTAATGCAAATCCAAATGCAGCGTTCCCCAACCCACCCTCATTTGAGGCTGTCTTGGACAGGCTTAAGTCACCATTTCTCGACGCGATCCAAGAGGCTATCGCCGAAGGTGCTCTGCACGTATCGGAATATGCCAGTTGGCAGGCCGAGCCCATTGATTTTGCCTTGGCGCCGAATTTAGTTCGGCACAAAGCCAAACGATTCTTGATTTCGAAAGGCCAAGACGCCAAAGATGAGGAAGAAGAAGATAAGACTGGATTCGAAACTGAACGTGTTCCTAACAATGGTTTATGCATGATAGTACCTGGGTTTAGAGTTAGAGTGCTGAAATCGTCCGATGACGGGGGTATTCCGCAACCCGGGAACTCTGTCACGCGGCAAAACTTCTATAACCAGCATCAGGCTTTATTGGACTTTGCTGAGTTTAGAAATGGCAACACTCGTGTTCAACCGGAATGGGGCCTCATTGTGCATTGGAACGTAGATAAGAAATACAATCTCTTGAAGCTTTCTGTCGCTCTGCCGGTTTGCGCGACAAAAACCGAGAGTGGCAAACTCGTTGTTGACTGTGCTTTCGACGAGCCGTTCTGGACTCGGCCACAGCGCACCGCCATCTCCATCGAAGAAGTACTTTCATTAGACAATCTAGATCTCTTAATTGAGGAAGAATCCACTGAAAAAACAGGAGAGGAACCGAAAGAAGGATGATCTACGGGGAACGCATCAGGCAGGTTCGTGAGTTGAGAGGATGGACTCAGTTAGAACTGGCAGAAAAACTCGAAATCAAACAACCTTTTATTGCAAAGTTGGAAGGTGATAGAACAAATCCACCCGCCCAACTCATAGAGAATTTGGCTTTGCTCTCGGGTTTTCCGTTGGAGTTTTTCGGCCGGGAACCTGAGGTTGATTTTCCGGCTGGTTCTTTGCTCTTTCGCGCCCACTCAGTCATGACCGTCAAGGAATCAGCTGAAATATATCGTTATGCGCAATTAACTTTCGGACTCTGGCAAACGATGTTAAGAAAGCGAAAGTTTAAGGCTTTTCCCATCGCGCTCCCGACCGGCGTGAGTCAGGACCCTCAGGAAGCCGCTGGCTTGACCCGCAATGAGCTAGGCCTATCGCCTGATAAGCCAATACCCCATCTCATGCATGCCCTTGAGAAGGCTGGAGTATTAATTCTCGGACTGTCGAGGTCCTTTGAACACCGCGATGCATTTTCCTTATGGGCTGGCAATGACCGAACACGCCCGGTCATTGTTCTGTCTGGCGGAAAGGTCGGTGACCGATTGAGAATGAATATCGCTCACGAATTGGGACATTTAGTCATGCACAAACCTATAATGAATCCGGTACATGAAGTCGAGAGACAAGCATTCCAATTTTCAGCTGAATTTCTCATGCCCGCAAAGCAGATGCGTCAGGAGATTGTTCCGCCAGTGAATTTGGATACCTTCGCTTCACTCAAGCCACGATGGGGAGTTTCTATTCAAGCTCTGGTAGTGCGAGCGAAAGAGCTGGGGATAATCAATCAACGAAAATACGCCTATTTGTTTCAGCAACTCTCAGCACGTGGTTGGCGGACCCGAGAACCTAGAATGTTCGACGTTTCTATAGAGAAGCCTCGGGCCGTCCGCCAGATAGCGGAAATCGTCTACGGAAATCCGATCCGTTATAAGAGACTGGCGGAGGATGTCGCAATGCCTGAGAACTTTGTTCGATCTATCATCGAGGCTCACGCGACAAAAACCCCGGAACTCGACGTTCCGACCAGGGCTCATCAGCTTAAAGAGTCAAAAGCAGAGGTCGTGGCTTTCAAGCGCCCACAGACCCTCGTTTCTTAGGTTTATTTTACCTGGCCTGCAATCTTTGTTGACGATCTCTTGGCCCACCTGAACCAGGTATACTTAACCCGTAAGGCCCTGAGAAACACTCGCGAGAAAAATCAGAGAGGTGCGCGGCCTAGCGGCGTGACCATTCTGGAAGGGACCCTTGCCCTTCGCAAAGTATCTGCAACATGGCTCGTTATACCAATTTTGCCGACAACCTCAATTCCTTCGTCTCTATTCTTGACGTACGCCACAAGTTCGCGAAGCTTGGGAATACCCTGTGAGATTTCGAACGAATGAAACGCATTCGCGTCTCCAGGAACAATCACTACGCCTGAACTGAGGGCAGATTCTTGCTGAAGTTGCACAAGCCAGATGCACTTTCCATCGTAAACCCATTCAATCCTCGCGGGTCCAAAAAAGGTTACCGCTCTTCTGTGGAGGGTCTTTGCCGCCCTCACGACAGAAGCAGGTAACTGCTCTGGGCTCGCCTCTCCCATCATGAGGTCCTCGCCGGTTCCCTTAACCCCTTCTATCAATGGGGCTCCGCTTGCATCGGTGAGTGCGGCTCCAGAATAAATGGGTTCTACTTCGTCTTGTATTAATAACGAGGTAATTTTGTTGTGGGCAGGATCTTGCTCGCTAACGAACTTAAATGGATCCTCCCACCCTCTAATTGTTTTCAAAAGGCCCGGTTGTGGCTCGCTGGGAGCCGTTCTCAACCATTTGAGATCACCTTTGGTCTCACGTCCAAAACGAAAAGGAGCGATTGATCTAGGGATGACCTCAGTCTTGGGCACCCTGAATCCTGACAAATGACCCAACAGAAGCCCGTAGGCCTTATCACCGATCAATCGGCTAAATGCGTTGGGCCATTGGTTCAGAGGTTCGACTGGATAACGCTCGAATCGCTCCATTTCCCAAATGATTGTATGACTGTTAGCTACTCCGCGCTTTCTTGGATGAATACTAAATTCGACTCTCAAGTCCTTTGGGTATTCAATCTGAGGTTGGAAGCCATACACAGCATTGAGTATTCGGACGCCGATCCGTCTTTGAAGAGAGGCGAATGCCGTGCCCTCAACACATCGTGGAGTGTCACCAGGGGAAAACTCGATAACCTCGCCGAATGCAACTCCCGAAACGCCACCATCTTTGAGTTCAACATATTCGTTTACGATTGTGTGCAAGCCCGCCCTGGACAGGCGTTGAAGACCTGCAACTACATCGGTCACATTTGTTAACTTGAGAAGGAATTCCGAACCCTGCGGTTCATCTGGTCGGAAACTTCTAATGTTCACTGCGCCATCGCCTGAGCAACGCAACAACGAATCCACCGCATTCTCCAGGGAATCAAATCTCCAATTTGAGGAGAAATCTCTTACTCTGGAAAAGCGCTGCCTCAGGCCGGGATCAAAGCTAACGAACTGGGCAACATTTGCAGTGCACGCAAGCCGGTCTAAAACCTCATCCTTAAAATGGAGAGTGTCGACCTTGCCTTCAAGATTGACCAAGACGCTCATTTTATGCTGCACCCGATTGACACTTAAGAGTTTATTAGATGTTTCAGCGCCTTTTGCAGGTACAATGTGTTGATTCCCCAGGCTTTACCTTTGATGAGGGCTTGTTCAATTTCAAGTTTGGCATCATCCAGCGTAACTTTCTTGCCGGCTAGGTTTGTTATCGCTAAACCGGATTTAAAGGCAGTTAGGTACTCCTCAAGACAGCCCAAACTGTAGACCCAATTAGGGGATAGGGCAACACGGTCGACCCTAGACTTGAGGACCGATTTCCACAGCTGTGCATAATCATCCTGTGACCATTCGTTGATCATCAAACGGGATGGGTCTATAGCCAAGACGTTTTTCTTCCGAACTTGCTCAGAAATCCTCTTCGCATCTTTCAAATTGGGTTTAAGCACGCAACGATGAAAGGCATCTGGATACTTCTTTCCGATATCTCGTAGTTGACTAATTTTGTGAGATTTCGCAACTTCCCAAAGTCTGATCCCTGTCGTAATGGGAACTGCAATATATACGGCTCTTTTCCCATCAACTAGACACTCAAACGCACCAAGAATTAGTTCAGCATCGCGCGATAAGCTGCCACGTTTCATTTTATTTCTAAGTCAACCAGTCTTTCAGATTATATGCCTTGGCCCGCGCTTCTATACCTTTCCATTTTGTATCGTAATCCCCTTGTGGGGCCTTTTTCCACGTAGATTGAAGTTCCTTGAATGTCTCCGTCAGAACGGCACGTTCCCCCGGTCCCAACGTCTCCGCCTTCAGCAATAGAAGGCATGCATGCTCTTCAAACGGCTTTTGAGGAAACTTCTTGGCTTCCCGATCTGGTTTGATGGTACGCCTTGTGTAGGACTCAAGGGCATTTTGAGGTTGTTCTGGGGTGATTTTCAATAACTGGTTAACCATGTCGCTTCTAAACTGCGCGATCCCTGCCAATTTAACGACAATTAGGTCATGGAAGAGACCTTTCAATTCAGGAAAGGTATAAAGCGCGACGCGTTTCGCAAATTCCTTCAATCGATTTTCAGTTTCTTTTCCCCATGGCTCGCTCTCGATATTTTTATCGGACCAACCGCTATCAACCAAACTCTTCAATATTAGCGTTCGAGCATTCCAATCGTAAGGCAAGCAGAGATAAGACCGATCAATTCTTCCAGGCCGTCGTATTGCCCGATCGATTCTTTCGAAATAGTTAGTTGCAATTATGAAAAGTGAACGCTCTGCTTCTCGGAGTTCGTTTAGTTTCGTCAGCATCCCTGGAGTCATGAATTGAAAAAGGTCACTTTGATTGCCATAAGCCAGGCTATCTCGATCTAGTATCATTCGATCGATTTCATCAAAGAAAATGACATGTGCTCTGAGCCGCTTAAGCGCTCGAAAAATCGTCTTTGCCTGCTGCTCAATCCCTGCCTCTCCTCTCGTTATGAAGTCGCTGGGTGACAAATAAACTAGCGGTTCGTCCCGGGTCTTTGCGATTCCCTCGGCGATCGTGGTCTTAGATACTCCCGGAGGGCCGTAGAGCAGGAGTGAGTAGTCTCTCTGTCCCTCCTCGTTCTTGTTCGCAAATTCCGCGCAGATTTTCACTGTTGTCTTTTCATCGCAGCTCGAATCGAAGCTCACAAGTTGGTCAATCCCTTTTTTGATTGCCTCAGGTCTCTTCACCGTAAACGAGGAAATCCTTAGGATTTCGGCCTGCACCTCTTGTTCAATTGAATCCCAATAATCGACCAGAAATCGACTCACCAGCGCTGTATCCCAGACATGGATGATACGCGTTTCATAAGCGTTTTCTGAGTGCCATCCCACCCACTTGGGGGGCTTCTTGGACGGTTCTATTCTTTGGTTTAAAAGCCACTCAAAATACTTGTCTAAGGTATCTTTGAATTTTCCGAAACGATTTGTCTCCTTTATGGTTAGTGTCGTGAGGAGGGCCGTTGCTACCTCAATGCTGAGCGGAAGCAAAACCATACCTTGCGAAGTTGAAAGCATCGGCCGGTAAGGACGCCAGTAGACGGATCTCGACTGAGCCTCTCGAATGACCGCCAGAACATCCTCAATTATGGCTTCATTCTTATTGACCACACCCGTTAGGATGGCACCCGATAGGCAGAAGATGAGTTCAGCTGCATCAAAACGAAAATCTAAAAACTCATAGAATGACATTTGGCGATGAAGGTTCTTCTCAAACCATCCTCCAGCTCGCTCAAGAATCTCCAGAGTAGAATTTACGTCGCCCCAGTGTCTACTCAAGTCGGGAGATTCTTGAATCGCCTTGATTGCCTCTACTAGTTTCAGGAGAGGAAGTGAATGCGCGCCCGCCTCGTTCTCATTTCTTCGAAAGAGGCATTGGTCGATATTTAGATCTAGGTTCTCAGTCCCTTTCTCAGCTTCGTTTGTTTTATTCTTCGCTCCTGCGGCCGTTCGTATAGCTTCAATTATTTTCTTTTTGAGATCATCGGGCCAGTCAAACTGCTTTTTGACATCCTCCGACCAATGTTCCCGATAGGCAATAAGTCTTATCATCCAGGAAGCAGTGAATACGTCATTGTCTCCAAAAGTTCGAGACTCCCACAAAAGGGACTTTTCTTTTAGTGTGCCCTCAATCACCGCCTTGATTGTGATGCACGTAGCCGTTATGCAATCTCGCAATTTCTTGATGTCGGAAGGTGAAAGCAGGCGATTAATGCGATTAGCTCTAATTATTTCCTCGACGCTAGAACAGCACATGGCCTGCGTGCTAATCGAGACCTTACCGTCCATATATTCGGGCGCAAGTAGTTCACCGGAAGCGTCAGGCCGACAGGAATAAGGCCAGTAATTCCGTCCAGACTCTCTTGCACCTAGTAGTACTCCGCAGACCCCTTTTATGCAGTCTCGCAGCTTATTAATCCTTTCATCGATTTGAACACATTCACCATCGAGATATGCCGCCAGACTATCGGGATCGGACTTCTGAACGTTCGCCAGGGCATCTTTTAATCGACGGTTGGCAGTCTGGGAATGTGCGTACTGCTCCTCCAACAAGCGCGTCAAAACGTTCATGTAAACCTCAGTGTTCTAGAAGGCGAGCATAACCAACATGTAATCTACTCTCCCCGAGCTCCAGAGCACAATCAGGAAGCTTTAAAGGCCGCGCACGTGCGGTCAGATGTACCGGTGATCCTCGGCCCGAACACCGCGCACGTGCGGCTTTCCCTTTCGGATAGGAACCCATCGGCTAGATTCGCTTCCCTGGCCCTCTCCGCTGTGCGGAAGTCCCCAAAAAGCAGAAATCTCCAATTTCCCTAAAACCGTGTCAAGGGGTTCCGCACGCGCGCGCGCGCGTGCGGAAAATCCGTTTTTTCGACCAGCCGTACAATCCGCGCATGCAAGAGCAATTCAGCGCAAACGGAAGCAAGGCCGTGAAACTGGCACTGGCAAGCATCCCACAAGTTAGTGCTACTCGTTTTCCGGCATTGATCCGCGTTCAAGGCCAATGGACAGATGCAGGTCGATCTGGCCATAGCCTCTCTGTGGACTGGCAGGCATGGGGCACTAAGGGCGGGCTCTGCTGGCGAGCAACCCGCGACGGCTTACGGCACGTGCCTGCTGGTCCTCCAAAATCGCGCGCCCCCGAAAAACCATTAACACCCCTGCCTAGAGACCCTCGCAAATCGCGGTTCCCCGCGCGTACAGCCACGATCTCAGTCGCGTACGTCTCTCAGAGCATTCAGGTTAAAACAGCGCGGGAAACCGCACCTACAAATCGAAATTCAGTTTCGCGACGTGCCCCATCTGCCGGGGCCGGAAAAAACGCGCTCTCCCCCTCGCGCAGAATTTCCGCGCGAGGGGCTCTTGGGGTTGCCGTTGGGGTTGGTTTTGGGGTTGGGGTGCGGGCAACTGATTCCCACGCACCAAGTAACACGTGGGAATCAGTCCAGAAATTCGGACTTCTGCGGAATGGAGTGGTTATTTAAACCGATGTTCGACACGGTCGCGGGCAAATTCGAGATGGGACCATACTTCCCAAAGGCTGAAAGCAGAAATCCTTGGGAAACGAGCACCCGGAAATACTTCGATAAGAAGCTTGGTTGCTATCAGACGTCGATAAGCCATTTCCTCGGACAGCCAGAAGCGCGGATTGCAATCTTTGGAGATGGGGGCATTCTCCGTGTTGAGGCCTCCCTCCCCAAACTCTTGCATGGAAACAATCTGAAAGCGGTTTGTAATCCTGAACTAGCGCTCGCCCGTCTCTGGGAATTCGTTGCCGATCACGTGAGTGGCGAAATCCCAGAGCTAAGCCTTATGGATTACTTGCGCGTGGATTATTGCCATAACTTTCAAGTTGGTTCTGCGCTGCCAGATTATATCCACACTCTAGGGCAGGTGAGCTTCTTGAAGCATCGACGGATAACTGATGGGCATGGGGGTGCTGAATGGTGGGGCAAGAATGGCCGGATGATCCGCGCCTACGACAAGTTTAAGGAAATCTTGGAAAAAGACAAGAAAACCGTTGCCGAGGCGCGCGGAATCCTTCGATTCGAGATTGAGTTCTTAAAAAAATCTGGATTTCTCCAGAGGCGTCTTGGGAAAAAGAAATTGACCTTGCAAGACGTTCTCACGCCAGCATTTGCCTACTGTCGCCTTGTTGAAATGCTGAACGCGATGTGTTTGGGAGTTGGATTTGAGTCCCAGGATAGGGCGCGCCAGATTTTGGACGAGAACTTTGCATTCCCTAAGGCAACACGGCTACTTGGACTCCTTCGGCGCCTCCAAACTGAAACGATGGATGACCTAAGGCGAAACTGCGGGCGCAGCACCTACTACTCAGACAAGAAAGAATTGCGAGTGTTGGGGCTTTGGCCGCCTTCTGCCGGTCCCGTGAGCCTCCCCGCCCTAGAGATGCCCCCACTGGAAACCATTCTTTCGGCAGAAGCTGCAATCTGCGAATCCGTAGGCCAAGAGGAATACACCCATGCAAACAAAAGCTGAGATCGGACTCATCACGGTGCAGGACGCGGCCAAATTTCTCGCCGTCTCCACCTCCACTCTCTACGGCTGGGTGTACCAGCGCCGGATTCCGTTCGTAAAAGTGGGCCGTGCCCTTCGGTTTGAACTGGTCGAGTTGCAAAAGTTTATCCAGGCGAATCGCTTTCAGGTGCGAGCAGGGCAGTAAATTTTCAACAAACTCTGCCCCGCCTTTGCGTAGAATACACGCGCGGCTGGCAATGGGTAGAAAAGGGAGCCGCAAATGGGAGTATTCAAGAGAGGAAACAAATATTGGATTGACTTCTACGATTCCAATAGAAGTCGCGTCCAGGAGTCTTCGCAAAGTTCGAACAAACGTGACGCCGAAAATCTTTTGGCTCTTCGGAAGTCCGAAATCCTTCGGGGTATCTATAAACGCCCCGCTAAGATCACTTTCGGAGAACTAAGCACACGGTACATGGAATATGCGAAGGGCAACAAGAGGTCATGGCTGCGAGATCAGCAAATGCTTAAACACCTTACAAACTTCTTTGGCAGCGAACGTCAGATCGGCGAGATTGGGGCCGCTGATATCGAAGGCTACAAACTGCACAGAAGGAAAGAGGTGTCCGGCTCGACGGTAAACCGTGAGTTGGCTCTTCTCAAGCGCATGTTGAATCTCGCAATCGATTGGGACCTCTTCTTGGGCTCGAACCCCGTTCGAAAAGTGAAGTTCTTCCAAGAACTCAATATCGGCGACCGCATCTTGAGCAAAGA
>Ga0137389_10002718_pt1 | contig 10788 bp, 8 predicted proteins | sample 15con2h14BmetaG_FD_104645 | JGI IMG/M metagenome (GOLD analysis project Ga0137389, IMG submission 104645) | Vadose zone soil microbial communities from Angelo Coast Range Reserve, California, USA - 15con2h1.4B metaG | ecosystem: Environmental > Terrestrial > Soil > Vadose zone > Saprolite...
CGGGGCCCCGATCAGTGTCGAGGCGCAGTTGGAGCTTTAGCCCCATAAACAGCGTTGTCTCGCGATCGCGTTCGCCCTTACCTCAGGCCGTACGCGATGCAGAGCGGCGGACCGGGGAACCCGGTGTCGCGTTGCTCGCGGGAGTACGTGGCGAGAACTCCTCTCAATATACTAAGAGGCCTCCAGAAAGGAAAAACGCAACAACAAAAATGTATGACTGATTAGATTTTTTTCCGGATGTCGTTGCCGACAGGACATAATCCTAGTTTGAACGATGTGGGGTGGCGGGTGAGTCTATCTACGTTCTTAGAACTAAGAGAGGTCAAAGATAGGTGTCGAGAAGAATTCCCGAAACCTCCAGGTCCGGGTCAAATGCCCATGGCAGCCCCACCTTTGACGGAGAGTCACGGCCAAGCGAAGAAAGGGAAACGGGTTGACTGGGCGACGCTCGACAGGGTGTTGCTGTGGGCGCGTGGAAAAAAGAAGATTTGAGGTGAGGCTCCGGCGTCTCCAGCGGGTCGAGGACTAGGAACGCGAGCGGCGAGAGTACCGATCACGTCGGCCCAGTAGCCGGCATCTCCGCGACTGGCGCCGAGGCAGGCATGTTCAACTGGCTGCCACGCGAGGCGATGCTTCCAAGTTGTTCCGAAATCGTTCCAGAGGTTATTTTCGATGACCATTAGATAAGAACTGCACAGTTACCCTAAGACCAATAGGCAATGGCCTCGAGTTGTCGTCCAAATCGATCACAGCTTCCAGGATGTCCCGGTCGCTCTTGTCAGATGGGTCACCGGTGCTGATGCTTTTCCTGCCCATCATCGCGGATATCCTGGCAACTGAACCGCGGAGCTTCTTCCCATCAAGGGCGTCGGCTTGGATAATCACGTTCTGCCCCACAGAGAGCTTGTCTACGTCTCTCTCATCCACTTCTGCCTTAATGTGTCGGGTCGACGTATCGGCAAGGCTGAACAAAGGGCGGGGAGTGACTGTGCTAAAGGATTCGCCGCGCCTCGCGTAGACCCTCAAAACGGTTCCGTCGATCGGTGCCACAATTGAGCACTTGCCGATGCGTTCCTGAGCGGTTCGCACACGGCCCTCCGCCGCGAGCACATCGGCGTCAGCTCGCGCCGTATCTTCCTGCAATGGAGGCGCGGCGACTAACTCTTCTGTACGAAGGGCGGCTCGGAGATTAGCATCGGCCACGCCAAGATCGCGGACAGCCTGGTCATACGTGGCCCGGGAGACCTGCTCCTTTTGGTAGAGAGCACGCTGCATGTCCATCCGTGATTTGGCTTCTTCGAAGGTGGCCCGAGCTGCAGCCGTCTTTTCACTCGCTATTTTCTTCTCCTCATCTCGCGCGCCGTGCAAAAGCCGGGCGCGTGCCTGGCGGGCGGAATCCGCTTCCGCCATAGCAGTTTGCAACGCCGGCTGCAGGTCGTCACAGGCGATCTCGCCGAGCAATGTCCCTCGCTTTACAAACTGACCTTCTTTCACGTACACGACCTTTAGAATGCCGTCGGCCGCAGCTCCCACCTGAGTGGTTTCCGAAGCGCCTTCGACTCTTCCGGGGGAGGCGAACACGACGGCTCTGCCGGCGTCATTGGCGGATGTTCCGTGGGCTTGCACCGAATTGCGATGCCTGGAGGTTCCGAAGAAGACCACCCCGGCGCTGACCAGCAGAGCCACCAAACCGCCAAGGACCCAGCGTCGCTGGGCGATCATGGTCAGACCACGAAGGGTCCATATGCGCTGGATGGTCATGACTTTGTCACCTTGCGTTGCACTTGGCCATCGTGGAGAGTGATCGTGCGGTCGGCAAATTTCCGCCAGCGCGGATCGTGGCTCACGACAACAACGGTTCTGCCATGCTCGTTAGCTTGATTGCGAAGGATTTCACAGATATTTCTTCCGGCCTCGGCGTCCAGAGAGGCAGTTGGCTCGTCTGCGAGAAGGATCGGAGGATTGCCCGCCAAAGCTCGCGCAATGGCGACCCGTTGCTTCTCTCCAGGGCTGAGTTCGTTGGGCTCCTGACGGAGCTTGTCGCCCAAGCCGAATTGAAAGAGTAGATCTCTAGCCATTTCCATACGTCGCGGCTCGCCAGGATCGCGAATTTCAAAGCCGAGAGCGACATTGTCGACCGCAGAGAGAGAGTGAAACAGGCGGAAGGCCTGGAATACAAAGCTAATCTTCTTTTGCCGAAGGGCTGTCTTTTCAGGTTCGGTCAGCTGGTTTACCGCAATACCGTCCACGAAGACCTTTCCTTCATCGGGTGACAAGAGACAGCCGAGCATAGAAAGCAGCGTGGTCTTCCCGCTTCCGGAAGGGCCCGTAACCAGAACGAGCGTGCCGCGCTCGAAGCTTAGGGAAACGTCCCGTAGTGCACGGACACGTGCTTCGCCCTTGCCGAAGAACACGCTTGCGCCTTCAACTCCCAAGAAATGGTTAGGCACGGAACACTCTCCCCGGCTCGACCGTGAGGGCGCTACGAACGGAAGCAATCGATGCGAGTGCGCACATGAACAAGGAGGGGACGACCATGGCCGCAGGCAACCACCACGGTGCGTAAATCCAAGGAATCAGAGATTTTGCGTAATCAATGCTCGGAATGACCACTAAGAGTCCGAGAATGCTGCCGAGCACTCCGCAAATCAGAGCCTGAGAAAGCACAATGCGCGCCACGAAGCTTTGGGATGCTCCGAGAGCCTTCAGCGTAGCGTACTCCTCGATATTCTCCATCGTGTTCGCGTAAACGGTTTGCGATACAACCACAAGACCTATGAGAAACCCCAACACGGCAGCGGTGAGAATCGCGCCTCCTGCGCCAGTTTTCATCGTCCAGTACATTCGAGACTTAAGCGCAAATTCGCTTTGCGTCAGTACATCAACTTCCGGCAGGCGTTGCCTAAGGTTTTGCTGGACATCCGAAACAGGGTATCCGTTGCCCACTCGTAGAAGGATATACATGGCGTCTTCGGGACCGAAGCCCATGTACCGGGTGGCATTCCGGTAGCTAGTGAACAGAAAAGGGACACCCAAGAAAGCCCCGTACCCCTGGATCTCGCGTTCGATGCTGGCACGGTGACGATTTATCTCAACTTCCGCAGGTAATGAGGTGACTTCTATTTGTTTGCGATCGCTTACGTCGTAGAGAACCGCATCCGGTGACGTCTCGCCCGCCGACTCGGGCATGTCAGGAACTGGGAAGCGCCTCCCGACATTGGGGTCCGCGCCAACCAAAGCGACGACTTGCTGCTTGCCGTTGGGCGTGCGGTAGACAGCAAAAGCCATGCATACTCGGCCGGTCTCCACCACACCGGGAACGCCGGCAGCCATTTCCCTGACTCGGCTTTCCAAGGTAGTTCCAAACTCAAAGGCCTGCACGCCCCGAGCGGTGATCCAAATGTCGGAATCACTGGCATCAATAAGCCGGGATGCTGCTTGCAGGAAGCCGGCCAAAAGACTGCCTTGAAAGATCATCAAGAACACGGCAAAACACACGCCCAGTACGGTCACCGAGAAGCGTGTTCGGTCGTGAATGATGTTCTGCCAAGCGAGTTTCATAAGAGTTGAGCTATCAAAAAATTTGAAGAGTGGATCGCGTTATGGAACTTAAGCCGTCACGGCTCTTGCACTCTTCCGAGCGGAGCTCTCTCCGTTCAAGTTCTCTCATACTGAAATCTGTTGGGCTACTTGGTTTGCTCGCACGCTTGCCACGTCAAGTCTCCTGCCAATAATGCCGCGGTTCCCTCGGCGGATAATGGTTTGGAAAAGTAATATCCCTGGCCGTACTTACATTGCAGTTTTTTTAGCAAGGTAACCTGTTGAATTGTTTCTACCCCCTCGGCAACTACGTCTAACCGAAGGTTATTGGCCATGGGCAAAATGGTCCGAGCAATCTCCATACCTTCTCCGTCGTCCCCCATGCCGCTGATGAAGGAACGGTCAATCTTCAATGTGTCCAGAGGAAAGCGGTGAAGATAGCTCAATGAAGAATAGCCCGTACCGAAATCATCGATAGCGAGGCGGATACCCAAGGTTTTAATTTGCTGCAACATCTCCACGGCTCCCGAAGGGTCTCCCATCACCGTGCTTTCGGTGATCTCCAGCTTCAAAGCTTCCGGAGGGAGGGCGAGTTCACTTAGCAACTTTCTGATGTCTTCGACCAGCTTCGGTTGTAGAAATTGCTTGGCGGACAGGTTGACGCTAACTGTTAGATGACGATGGGCGACTGAACTCGCTCTCCATTCGCTGATTTGCCGGCAAGCCTCCCGCAAATTCCACCAACCTAGCTCGCGGATGAGGCCGGTTTCTTCAGCAACTGGGATAAATTCAATTGGTCCGAGCAGGCCGCGAGTTGGATGCTGCCATCGTAATAGAGCTTCGAGTCCGGCGATTTCTCCCGAAACGAGAGTAACGATCGGTTGATAGAAATTGCGAAATTCTCCCCGTTCGAGGGCGCGACGCAGATCAGTCTCGAGCTGCAATCGGGCCATCACACTGGCGCGCATATCTGCGTCGAACACCTCATAACGGGCCTTGCCCAGAGACTTGGCCCGATACATTGCGGTGTCGGCATCTCGCAAGATCTCTTCTGGTTGTTCGTACGCTGAGTTGCTTAAAGCAATTCCGATGCTCACGGAGGTGAACACCTCTTTGCCACCCAAAATGAATGGCGCCGCCAGAGCCTTCATCATGCGGTCCGCGGCGCGCTTGGCATCGCCCGGATCTTTAATATCATCGAGCAGGACCGTAAATTCGTCTCCCCCTAGGCGCGCGACCGTGAAGTTTTCCCCTAGGCGCGCAACTGTATCCGTTGACCGCAAACACTTCTCCAACCGATTGGCTACTCCCACCAGGAGTTGATCGCCAACCAGGTGGCCCATACTGTCGTTGATCATCTTGAACCCATCAAGGTCCATGAATAGAACCGCAAACAACTGGTCTTTGCGGCGCTTCGTATGTTTAACGAGCCGACCTACTCGGTCAATAAACAGCAGCCGATTAGGTAAACCTGTCAGTGGGTCGGAAACCTTTCCTTCGGTAATGTCAGTCTGTGATCCAGCCATACGCAATGCATTTCCGGAAGCGTCATGAACGGCGACCCCTCGGCTTAGCATCCAACGAAAGCTTCCATCTTTATGCAGCACGCGGTGTTCACTCTCGAAATGAGGAGTCAGGCCTTTTTGATGGGCAGCAATCTCCTCTTTGACTCGGCCTCGATCCGCGTCATGGATCCGGTCAAACCATTCTTCAGGTCTGTCCCCGATTTCGCCTTCCTGATAGCCCAACATGGACTTCCAGCGAGGGGAGAAATGCACAACATTGGCCGGCAGATTCCAGTCCCATAGGCCATCGTTGGAGCCACGAGCCGCCAAGGCATAGCGTTCTTCACTTTCCTTCAATGCTTCCTGCGCGTATTTGTGTGACAGCTGAGTACCTATGCGAGCCACTGCGACAGGAAAATCGATCGGCTTCGTCAAATAATCGTTGGCCCCTAAATCCAGAGCTTTGACAATATCGTCGCTCTGCGCTTTTGCCGTGACCATGATGATTGGCAGGTCGGCCGCAGAGTAGCGCTCGCGCAGCGCTTGCAAGGCGTCAAGACCGCTGATGTCCGGCATTTCAATGTCCAACAACACCAGATCCACGGCGTCTTGTTTGACCCGTTCCAGCAACTCTTTTGCGTTCTCCGCCAGTCCGACGACATAGCCCTTGCGTAGCAGTCGGCGGGCGAGCATGTCCCGGTTCATTTCATTGTCATCTACGATGAGCAACCGGGCCGGACGTGAATTGGTCATAATTTTTTCACCGTAAGCAAGTTGTCGATCTTTTCATTCAAGCGTCCAAATTCAACCGGTTTGGTGTCGTAGTCGTCGCAGCCTGCTTCAAACGCCTTATCGCGATCCGTTACCAAAGCGTGTGCGGTCAGCGCGATAATGGGGATGTGCCGCGTGGATTCGTTGGTCTTCAGTAGGCGAGTCACTTCCCACCCATTCATCAGGGGGAGACTTATATCCATCAAAATCAGATCGGGCATCTCCGAACACGCCAGCAAATGTCCTTGCTCGCCATCATGCGCGGTTACAACGGCGTACCCCTTGCGCTGCAAGCGCCTGGAGAGCATGTCCCGGTTCATTTCATTGTCTTCGACCAACAAGATCTTCGGCATGATCGATCTCTCCTGAGGACTTCGATTTCGATTCCCGCTTAGGTTTCCGACCGCTTGCTATAAAAGGGGCCGTACCGGCCTCCGTGATAGTCGCAGAACGACCAGTTCTGTGCTTTTCGATTAAGACCGCGAGACGGTCGCGATCGACCGGCTTGATAAGATAATTGGAGGCTCCCAAATCAATGCCCATGGCTTCGTTGTCGACGATGGTGACCATGATCACCGGGATTTCCGCCAATGTGGAATCACTCTTCAGTTTCTTTAGTACCGTCCACCCATCACACTCCGGCATAACCACGTCCAGTGTGATAACCAGCGGACGAACTTGCCGCGCAAGTCGTATACCTTCTTCGCCACTCGCTGCGGCAACTGCATGAAATCCCAACTTGCTGAGAAAACGCGACATCAGATCCCGAACCGAAGCGTCATCGTCTATGACTAGGATCGTATCCTTGTGAGTTTTGGATTCCGCCAACGGTGCCATCGCATCACTGGTTCCTGCTGACCGCGCCGATTCCGGTGCTTCCGCAACAACCTGGGCCGGCAAATGCACTGTGAAAGTCGCACCTTTCCCGGGCTCGCTCTCGACGGAGATGCGCCCCTTCATCAACTGTACGAACCGATACGTAATAGCGAGTCCCAAACCAGTCCCGCCGTACTTTCGAGCAATCGAGGCATCCGCCTGGGAAAACTCGTGAAACAGGTTTTCCTTCTGTTTCGCCGTGATTCCAATTCCCGTGTCGCTCACCCGGAATCGGACCCAATTGTGGCCCTCGACCTTGTTTTGATCGACATCCACGGCGATGATTCCGTGATCGGTAAACTTGCAGGCGTTGCTCAGCAGATTGAACAAAATCTGTCTGACTTTGGTGACGTCCGCGCGCATCGCACCGACCTCGTTGGCCACGTGCACCTGAATCTTATTGCTGTTTTTCGCCGCCGCCGGTTGCAACGTGGCGATCATTTCGTCAATCAACGGCGCCACTTCGAAGCTCTCTACGTGCAGACCCATCTTTCCGGCCTCGATTTTCGAGAGGTCCAGAACGTCGTTGATGAGTGCCAATAGATGTTTGCCTGCTGATTGGATCTTCCGGAGATCCTTCAGGTCATCCGACTTCCCTGACTCCCGCGTCTCTTCCTCCAACATTTCGCTGTATCCGATGATGGCGTTGAGCGGTGTGCGCAATTCGTGACTCATGTTTGCCAAGAACGTGCTCTTCGCGCGGCTGGCTTCCTCCGCCGTATGTTTGGCCTTGAGGAGCTCCTCCTGCGTCTGTTTTCTGTGCAGGATCTCTTTCTCCAGTTCGCCCGTCCTGGTCTTCAGTTGCTCATTCGCACCCCGCAGTGCCGTGTCCCTTTGCTGGATTTCGGACAGCATAGTGTTAAAGCCGTCGATCAACCTTCCAATTTCATCGCCGTAGGACTTGGTCGCTCGCACCTCGTAATTGCGGTTGGCCGAAACCATTCTCATGGTGTCTTCCAGGTGCAGAATGGGCCCGGAAATCAACCGTTGAAGTTTCGAAGAGACAAACAACGCAAACAAGCCGGAGATCAGCACGAAAATGCAAAGAATACCCGCATAACGCTTGGCCCTTACGCTCCATTGCCTCATGTCCGACTGCAAGAACAGGGTCCCGAGGTGTTCCCCATTCAGGGTCACGTCGTGGAAAACCTGCAGATTTCCACCTTCAAATCGATAGCCCTTGTCTTGCGAATGGGCAGGGAGCAGCGAGGGTATGACGCTGTTGTTGCGGGCAAAGTGCGCGAACATCTTGCTGTCACGGCTGTACAGGCCAGCGGTTATGACGCCTTCCTTGGCTGTTAGCGCCGACAAGGTCGCGGTCGCCGCGGGCACGTCTTTGAATTCCATCGCGCCAGCGCTGTTGTACCCAATGATCTCCGCCTGCGTCATCAGGTCTTCAATCAGCAAGTGCCGGAAGGAAATGAGGTCGTAAATCAGAAAACTGAAGGAAGAAAGCACGAGCGCCGCGCTGCTCGTAAGCATCGTGATCAGCGTCAGCTTGCGCTTGATGGAAAGATTCTGGAGAATCATCCCGGCTTCCTTCCAGAGGCGGCAGGTTGCGGGATGATCTTTGCCAGTGTCAGCAGCCGGGAACTGATGTTCAAGTCTGCTTCCCGCGCCGCTTCCACATTGATCTCAAAGCGCACTCGATTGTCTTCCAGCGTGAACCGGATCATGCCTCCCCGTTCGGCAAATCCCGGTGTCTCGCCCACTGTCAGGATCGGCAGCCCCTTCACAAGCTGCACGATTTCATCGATGTGCGCTTTCTCCGAAGAACTAACGAACAGGATTTTGACGTCCTTCAAATCCTTCAGATCCTTCAATTCCTTGCTCCACTTAAGCCGCTTCACAACAAATCCTCGGGTGCCGATTTTCTTGTCTTCGACGATTCGATCGATGATGGTGCCGAAGGGATCCATCCCTAAAACGCCAATCACGATGGGGGACTCCTGCTGCGCGAATGCTGCGGCCGGCCACTCCACGAATTTCGCGAAGTTAAAAATAAAACCAGCCTTAATCAGGTATTCCGAAGAATCGGCCAGATCTTGGGCTTGTGCGTCGGCCCAGGATGTCCAATTCAGCGACATACCCAGCACCAGCATCAGAATTCCGAATCGTCTGAACATCAAATTTCCCGCCCGTGGGTGCTCAATAGCTTCACGATTTCCAATCAAAACCTAGAACTTCAGCGTGATGCTCCCGAAAATGCTGCGTTTCACTTCAGTGGGAGAAGTGTTGATGAAATCTGGAATAAATTCCAAATGCTGGTTGTTCAGCAGGTTTTGGCCGCCGATGGAAAACTCCACTGACGGCACGGGCCTCCAGCCGAGATGCGCATCCAGCGAGTAATAACTGGGTATGTTCAGGCTGGGAAGATGATCCACAAAACGCAGCGTGGTATCGTCATCGAAATGCTTGGGCAGATCGATCGATGACCTCACATACCATTGATGGCGAGGGCTCGACCCGTTTGGAAGGTCGGGAGTCGGGTCTAGGCTGTTGGCGTTCTTGCTTATATCCATCTGTAGGTAGCTATACGAGCCTACCAGGCGCCATTTGGGAACCACTCGCCAGTCCGCGAATAGTTCGACGCCGTACGTTCCGCCGCTCATTTTGTTCGCTGCAACGAAGGGAATGACGACGTCGGTGGGCGCCGGACTTCCTTCGAGAAAAGGCGCGCCTGGCTCGGCCGTTCGAAGGTTGGAGTAGGTGTTATAAAAGGTCGCAATATCCGCGGAGAACGAGTTGGTCGCCTGAACTCGATAGCCCAACTCATAGGCGAGCAGGTCTTCGGATTGGAATTGACGGCTGCCGAAAACTGTTACGACGGCGGGAAATGGAGTTGGATTTGCGGGCGTCGCCGGCGGTATGACCGCAGAGTTCAGCCGCAGACCCTCCTCGGTTAGTGCCGGGGTGCGCACCGCGCGCGACACCGCTGTCCAGACCGACTGATTTGGCGTCAGCGTCCACAGCAATCTTGCGTTTGGCTGCACCTCAAATCCCGTGAAATCGTTATGCTCGAATTTCGAGCCGAACGTTATGCGTAGTCGGTTATCAGCCAAACTGAGCTCGTCCTGAAGGAATGCGCTGAAATGATTCAGGGTCAGCTGATTCGGCTGAAGGGAAACGGAAAAGCTCGGGTCGTTCCGGTCTCGGATTGACCGATAACCAAGCCCCCATACAAATTGCTGCGAATCCCCAACGTGGAATCCATGTTGAAAATCCAGGTCAAAAATATTCTGGTGGTCTACGAACAACGAATTGTCCGCTATAGTGGTGTTGTCGTAGTACATCTGCAGCGACATCGAAGAACCCTCTGAGCTGTGGTTCCACCGGCCCAGAATGTTTCCCCCGCTGTAGTTTCCGTTGTTGGGGAAGGTGCTCGAATAGGGTGAGTTTAGCGACGGAACCGTCAGGGTTTCCCCATATTTGCTGCGATAAATATCGCCCTGCAAGGTCAGAGAATTAGCGCCTGCTGGCGCCCAGTCTGCACGAAATCCTCCGCGCAGCGTATCCCAACCGTCATGCGCGGTCATCCCCGACGGATACTGCGATGGCCCCCAATTGAAGTACTTTCCGTAAGCTCTGTAGTAGGTGTCGTTGCCGATTTTGTTTCCATAACGCACGCCACCGGACCCTCGCTCGTCGGTTCCCGCTCCGGCGGTCACAACGGCAGACTGCGTGTCCTTGGCCTTCTTGCTGATGATGTTGATTACGCCATTTACAGCGTTGGCGCCCCATAATGTGGCTCCCGGGCCACGGATCACTTCAATCCGGTCGATATCCTCGAGCATTACGTCCTGCACATTCCAGTACACACCCGAAAATAACGGCGTATACACGCTCCGCCCATCGATGAGCACTAACAGCTTGTTGTCGAAACGTCCGTTGAATCCTCGGGAAGCGATGGCCCACTTGTTCTCGTCGATGCGCGCCACTTCCAGGCCAGGCACAAGTCGCAGCGCTTCGGGAATACTTGTGGCCCCCCAGCGCCGAATGTCCTCCTGCGTGATTACAAAGACAGCGGCCGCCGCGTCCGCCACCTTCTGTGTCCGCTTGGACACCGACGTGACCTGCATGTTCATCAGGTCTTCCA
>Ga0137389_10002720_pt1 | contig 10783 bp, 14 predicted proteins | sample 15con2h14BmetaG_FD_104645 | JGI IMG/M metagenome (GOLD analysis project Ga0137389, IMG submission 104645) | Vadose zone soil microbial communities from Angelo Coast Range Reserve, California, USA - 15con2h1.4B metaG | ecosystem: Environmental > Terrestrial > Soil > Vadose zone > Saprolite...
CGTTGCCGGCCGAAACCGTCCGAAGCTCGAAACTTGCACGAGTGGAAAGCGCAGGCCTGCCTCCGGCCCCCGAGATCCAGATTGGTATATTTCGAGGCGCCGCCTCCCACGTTGCCCGTAGCGTCCTGGAAGACATCATTGCGTCAGTCTTCGAGAATAGCTCCGATCGCGCCACGCGCATGTTTTGTCTTTCCAAGCTGAGTACTAGTCTCCCAGAGACCATGGACACTCATGGCGACACGGAGCGATGTCCCCAATCATACGGAGAGCGGAACGGCAGTCATGGCAGCGAGGAAGTGCACCGTGATCACGGCGTGGCGTGAAAGGAAAGAGGTAATGTTACCCCTGCAACGAATTCGGGCGCCAATTCTCTTCTTGCTTGGTCTGCTGATTAGTTTCACCGGTCCTGTATCAGCAGACGTGTCGAGGAGGGACGACCTCCAGCACATCATCGTCTTACGCGCGGACTCACCAGACCGCAAAATTGATCCGCAGGACCTAGGAATTGCCGCGGAAGAGCGTCGGGGCAGCGTTCTGTCAGTGATGGATGCATCCGAAATCCCTATGAACATCGCGTTAGTAATTGATGCAGGTCCAAACCAATCGGAAGTGCTCAATCGCGAAAAAGAGACCGCATCGTCATTGGTTGCTGAGTTCGCAGATATGAAAGTAGAATTCATCGCGATTAGAGCTGGTCATCAAGCGACTACTATCGCAACTACTTCTTCCGGTCCGGCAATCATGAGCTCAATCCAAGCCATTAATACCGAAACAGGTGACAAGTCCCAAATACCAATCTTCGAAGCTGTGGCGTTGGCTATACGGCAGTTGTCGTTGCACTCTGGAATACGCGCACTGATGATCATCGCCGAGGGCAATAGCTAACCTGTAAAAAGATACATTATCGGTGTTATAATCTGTGAGGTGGAAATGTGAGACAGCGAAGGACAATCCCTGATTCCGATTGGAGAGACGGGTTTCTCTTCGTCGGCAACCAGCTGGCCTTGCATTTCCTGAATACACGGCCGGTTCAGAACGGCGAGCCCACGGAGTTACTCTCTGACTTCAGCGCGCTCTTACGGTGGTTTCAGGCGGCTGGGCTGTTGAGCCCTCGCCAGATGACGAGCCTTCAACGGCAGTCGGGAGAGTCGGCCACCGCACGGCGAACCCTGGACGCCATTCGGCAATTTCGGGAAAAGCTGAGAAAAGAGGTCCTAGCATGGGAAGGTGGTGCCGATGTCCATCGCGCCACCGAGGAGAAGCTGAATCGACTCATGGCGGCGCATCCCATGCTTAGCAAGGTACAAGCAACCGGGAACGTCCGCTCGATGGAGCTATGGTTCGAACCGCGCCAACCCGAAGACTTGTTTGCCCCTTTGGCACAGAGCGCGGCGAAGCTGTTCGCAGAAGCAGATCGGAACCGTGTTCGCCAGTGTGGTCACTGCGTTCTGCATTTCTTTGACACTAGCAAGAAGGGGACACGCCGTTGGTGCAGCATGCAACTGTGTGGAAATCGCCTCAAGGTCGCGGCCTACGCTGCTCGCCAACGTCCAAATGCTAACGAGTGATCATCGCTCGCCGTTCGCTCGCTATCCAAACGGTCCTCGGATAGTTCAGCCGTAGTGATCACAAGCCGGCGGCAGTCGGTTCAAACTTGATTTGAACCGCTGTCTCTCCTCTGCGTGGCTGAACCCGCATTGGATTTCTTTCGCATGCGTACAACCGCGCCACCCGCGTCAAAGGAGATTTCGTCCATCAGTGTCTTTAGCAGGTAAATTCCGCGACCATGTGTGAACAGCCTGTTCTCTGGACTTGTGGGATCCGGCAGTGCATTGGTGTCAAATCCTCGCCCCTGGTCTCGAACGCTGATCGACACTTCTCCGTCCATGTAGCAGCGGCATTCGACAAAAACCCGTTTGTGCGGGTTCTCACCATTGCCATGGATTACTGCGTTCGCAAGGGCTTCACGCAGAGCCAGTTCAATTTCGATCTCGCTTCCGTCCGCGTGTCGAAAGTTCAGGATGAACCGTATGAGTTGATCAACGAATGGTGAGATGGCCGCAACTTGACTCCGGAGCGACTGCCGCAATTCAACGAACGGGGCTGAGTGGGCAGTTCGCGGCACAGGCCAGAGAGATTGGGTGTGAGTCATGTCTGCAATTCTCATTTGGAATTTGCGTGCCATCACTCATGTGGAAGGCAAACTTGTTGCCAAAGGTCGAGGTCGATTAAGTGACTGAATTTAATGAACGGTCCAGAAAATAGATCGCCAGATGTTGAAAGCGTGTCGAAACGTGTTGAAGACACCAAGACATTTTGCAAATTGTGGGATTGCTGAAGGAATGAGAAGATCGGATCTGTCCGGCTGGAATATCCGGTGTTACCGCACCGGCGTTTGCATTGCGTCTAATTCAGCGCGCCAGATCTCGCTGAACTCGCGTAAGCGGTCTTCGCGTCTTGCCCCGAATTGAATTTCCTCAGGAGTAAGGTTAGGCTCCGAATAGGCAATCATAATGTGCTGAATAACGCCTTCAGCGCTCTCAAGTACATTCGCTGAAGAACTCAAACGGATGCGACTCAGAAGCGCATATGTCGGGACGAGCTTACTCGGGTCCTGAAAATTATGTTGGACAGCATCAGCCATTGTCCGCGCGCTTTCACTGATGAAGTCTGAATATAGCTGCTCGCGGTGAAAAATTCTTTTGGCCAGAAGATCGCGTCGATCCTGGTGTCGTTGCGTGATCCAGGTGCTCACACTTGATGTCAATGCGCCGGTAAGCGACCCAAAGATCGCGGCCAATGCTGAAATGCTCGCCGGGCCCCACGTTCCACTGATGAATCTCATTACCAGACCTTTCCGGGAAACAAGTATCTATCTCCACCAGAGCCACACGAACCCTAGACACCCTAAGAGTAGAATGGTCACAGCGACGCAGATTACGAAAGCAGTGTCTTCCTCGTGTGCGTTCCGGAATATTGGGTCAGGTTCGAGGTAGCGAATCGCGTCGTAGATTTCAGGGTCGCTTGGGCATTCGATGTTCCACTCGGGTCTCTTCGCCATGAGCTACTCAATGCACGAAAGCGTTTGCCTACGCCGGGGAGACCGCCAACGTTTCAGTGATCAACCCCAGCGCTCGCCTTACACAGATTGTCAGGCCATATTCATTTCTTGTGGAATCGCATCTGGTCTTTATCGCTGAATGCACCCTCGGCACCCCCAGATTTGCGAAGCAAGTTGCGCAGGTCCGGGGTCGGAGAAGTGAGAATGACGTCAACCGGCGGGACAACTTTCTCGTCAATGCGTGCTGTTAAATCGAGGGTCTTGCCCCTAATCGCATCGGCCAACCAGTCTACATCCATTGGAACCAATACAAGAGTTTGCCTGTCGGGCTTGACTTTCATCAGGCTGTGCAATTCTGCCAGGGATTTTTCATCAGTGGGGATAACGTCGAGGAATCGTTGCGAGCCCAACTGCACGAGGTGTCCTTTGGCTGAGATCTCTGTGCACTTCATCTCCTCCTTCGCCTCAGCCGATTTCGACATTGCAATGTTGTAGACCTTCTCGCTAGGATCGAAAGCGATGTTCAGCAGACATGGTTGCAGTTCACCCTCCCCTACCCAAGTTCCCACGAGGCTGTTGTCGGCTACTACATCGGACTCTTCGTAGAACGGATATACCGATTGCACCCAGCAGCCGGTCGTAAGGGGGAGGCTCATGACGGTGATCGTCAATGCGAGCAGCCGCAGCTTTCCAAAAGCGTTGCTATCCGAAGTGCTAGCGAATTGGGCGATTTTCGACGAGAGCCCGGTTGCGCTCTTCAGTTCATTCGCCACAATTGATTCTCCCCGTATTTCGTTCCGTCCCAATTCCTTCTTCTCCGTTCCCTATCTTCGCCATAAACGTTAGTGCGCAGTGTTTCTAGGGGGACCGCTCACCGGGACATTAGGACCGGCAGGCTGGCCTCGCGCACGATCGTTCGTGTGACGCTACCGAACATCCACTCGCTCAGGTAGGAATGGCCATAGGCACCCATGACGACGAGGTCAGCGCCGAAAGCTGCAGCGTGCGACAGCAGAAGGCGACCCACATCTTCTCCGTCAACCGATAGGCGCCGCACATTTACGTGCGCACCGTGCCGTGCCAAGTGCCGCGCGATGTCAGCACCCGGCTCCTGGCCGTGATCAGCGGGGTGGTGCTCATGGTTGATAACCAATACCTCAACGGCGTCGGCCTTCACTATAAATGGCAGTGAATCCGCCACGGCCCTGATGGCCTCGCGCCTGGCGTTCCACCCCACCAGGATGCGACGGACCCGGGATGCTGGGCAACGTGGCGGGAACATGATGACCGGGCGGCCGGAACTCAGCACAAGGGATTCAGCGAGACCAGCAGGGCCAGATGTTTGGGACGATGAGTCGGGTCGTGTAACGATCGCCAGGTCCGAGTAATACGCATGCACACCCACCTTGCTGCTCAAATGGGGCAAGGATCTCCACTCCGCCCGGATTCCGTGACGACGAACGATATCCTCGAACCGAACCCGGTGGTCAGCCTCTATCGCCTCGACTTCTTCCCGGTGCGCCTCAATCACGTCTACGATGGCTGTACCGCGGACGAAGGTCTCCGGCTGTGTAGTTGTAGGCTCCGGCTGCATGAACACGCCTATTAAATGAGCGTCATGCTCCTCGGCGAGTACGCCAGCGAACTCCAAGATGCCTGCACCCTCAGTCAGCCCATCGACGAAGACAACGATTTCCCGAAGATCAGCAGCGCCATTTTTCTCGGAGCTCAAGAGAGCCGGCTCAACCTGCGGAGAACGCAGCGAATGCTCGCTGGACATATTTAACCCTCTCTTCCGAACTCGTCGTCAGCTCAGTGATGACCGAACGAGTACTGACGATCCTGCTTGCACTTTCATCTTGGGCAATGCAACCAACATGCCAAAGCCCACCAAGGACCTGCGCTCTCAATTCATTGGAATAAAACGTGGTTCGAAATTGCAGATTGGGCGCACAGTGTCGAAAGTCGACACTGTCGATTGCTTCCTTACACCGCTGTGCCACGGGGCCGACTCTTCGACGAACCGGATCTTTCTCCAGCAGCGGCTAGCTACGGGCGAATGTATCGGTTTTGTGGCGACGCGCGATAACGGCTTGGATCTGTGAAGCAACAATGGAACGGCAGGCCAGACTGCCGTTGCAACAAGAAGCGAGAAAAGGGCATGCCAACCGTGAGCTACTTTCCATTGCACTTGGTTCCGCAGAAGATAGCCGGCCGCCATGTACGCACCTGACCATGTGATGGAGGCGACGCTGTCATAAAACAGAAACTGCGCTGCTGAGAGAAGCCCTCGCCCCGCCAGAAGCGAAGCCAAATTCGAGGTGCCAACAAATTTTGACGCTACCAACGCTCCACCCGAATGCCGGTTGATGAGAGTCAAGACGCGGCCTTTCCAATCGCTCGTCGTTGGAGGAAGGTAGTCGAACCGAGACCACTTCAGCCGCCCCATGTGATACCAGAAGGTGTCCGCCAGAAAAGAAGCACCAAAAGCCGCCATCAGCGATGATGCAAAGTCGATGCGCCCGGAACTCGCTAGCGATCCAACTGAAATTAGCAATGGAGCGCTTGGAACCGGCAAACCGATTTGCTGAATCAGTATCCAAAGGAAGAGGACCAAAGCCCCGTGCGTCAGCACGAATTGTGCTGCGTGCGTCATCGTGGGCACTCTTGAGCGTCTTCAAAAGTTTTCTTTTGAGGAACAACCATCTCGACTGAGTTAATGAGTTCCTGCAGAGCGTGCGTACGGGCTTGCCGAATTTCTGAAATCGAGCAGCCAAGAAGGCCGGCACAATCTTCGAGAGAATAGCGATCCAGGACGGACAGCACGAAGACAATTCGCTCGAAGTCCCTGAGCGCCAAAATGGCTTCGGGTTTGAAGTGTCCGCGTGGAGTGCTCGACAGGTCGCCAGTGTACGGAAAAGTAGCTGGAAGCGGGTAGAAGTTGGATTGACGTAGCCGTGGCTTTAGCTCACGAATTGCACTTTCGACTATGATCCGTTTTGCCCAGGAATGGGCCCATTGATTGAAGGCACGCTTTCCTCTGACGAGGTGTTCGATACCGGCTACGAAGCATCGCTCCGCCCTTTCATGATCGCGCGTTAGGAGAAACGAGAGCTGATAAAACGCATTCAGGTTCTCTTCGGCGCCATGGCGAGAGCCCTTGGTCCTCGCGTCTTGCTTCACTTCTTCTCGGACTATGCGCTTTCCGGCCGCCCAAGTCATCTCTTTGCCCCCTAAAGTTTCTTACGAGCGCGGTGTGCGACTTGTCTCAAGACCTGCTTCGTGAACACGCCGCGACCGCGGAATTTGACTTGTTGGTTCATCAAGTCACACAAGACGTTTTCACCTTCCTGACTAATTGCCGTTATGTGCTTCAGGTCGACAACAAGTTCGCGGTTGCGGAGGTCTGCTCTCGCCTTTTCGCACGCAGCCCTCAACTCGACTGTCCAGGGGGCGATGAGCTTGCCTTCTAATACCAACAGGCAACAAGTGCGGTTCTCAACGAGCGAGATCTTGAGCATTGCCGTTTTCCCGTAGCCAATCATGAGAGGGCAATGACCCTGCCAAATCAAAAAAGCTGTAAATGATGAGTTTTCAGCTGGTTCTAGGAGGTAGCTCTGTCGAAAAGTCGAGATTGTCGAAACAGGCTCAACAGGCTAAAGAAGCTCATGAGGGCGACAGGTCCTTGCGCTACCGAGCTTCAATGTTGGAAACATACGGATCCAGATGTCGGTTAGGCATACTGCCCGGGGTTAATCCCGAATTTCTTTATTCGGGAGAGCAGCGTTGTGCGGTTGATACCCATGCGTGCGGCAGCGCCATTAGCACCGCCAACTCGACCTTTACTTTCAGCAAGCGCACGCAGAATTTCTGCACGCTGCCTCCCAGTTCGTTCGTCAGAAGCAGTCTTGTTCCCATTGAGGGCATGGAGAGTCTCCTTGACAATTCGTGCAATGTCTTCCTGAGCTGAACCCCTTTCGGCAGGGGTCGACTCCTCCGTATCCAATCTCCGAAGCTCTCCGAGTGGCGCCTCCAGCGATTTCCCCCGAGTCACGATCACCGCCCGCTCGATGAAATTTTCCAGCTCGCGAACGTTGCCAGGCCAATCCCAAGCCGTGAGTCCCTTCATCACACTGGGCGAAATGACTTCAATCTTCTTCTGCATCTGCTTCGAGAATTTCTGTACGAAGTAACTCACCAGTCGAGGAATATCCTCCTTACGTTCCCGCAGAGGAGGGATGCGGATCGGAAATACATTCAAGCGATAGTACAAATCACTGCGGAATTCACGGGCGGCAATCATTTTTTCGAGATTGCGATTCGTTGCTGCTATCAGGCGAATGTTTACTTTTCGTGTGTGTGTGCTGCCCAGCCGTTCAAACTCACGCTCCTGTAAGGCGCGCAACAGCTTTGGCTGAATTTCGATCGGGATGTCTCCAACTTCATCCAAGAACAAGCTGCCCTGATCTGCTGTTTCCAGTCGTCCGATTTTTTGACCGATCGCGCCCGTGAAAGCTCCTTTTTCATGTCCGAATAATTCGCTCTCCAGGAGGCCGGTGGGGATTGCAGCGCAATTGAGCTTAACAAACGTGCGGTCTTTACGTCTGCTGCGGTCATGAATCGCGCGGGCGATTAACTCCTTGCCTGTACCTGTTTCTCCGAGCAGCAGGACCGTAGAATCATTGGGAGCAACCGTTTCTACCAGCTCTAGAACATGATTCAACGCCGGACTGTTGCCGACGATGTTCTCAAAATTCATTTCGCTGCGTATTTCTTCTTCGAGGTAGAGCTTCTCCTGCGCGAGCTTGTCTTTGAGCTCAGAAATCTCGTGATATGCCAATGCGTTTTCGATCGCGATTGCTATCTGTCCCGCAGCCTGAGTCAGGAACTCGACATCATCGGGAGTAAAAGAACCATCTGTCGTGCGTGCAATGCACAGGATTCCCAGTGCTCGACCTCGATTAACCAGTGGAATCAAACAAGTTTCACTTAAGCCTTCGGCCACCACATTGTTGTATATCTCCGCAGGAAGATCGGCAGGACCGAACTGCTCAACGATAAGTGGCTTCAATGTTTCAAGAACGCGCTTGCTAGGCCCCGTTATCGTGGAAGTAGTCTCTTCTTTTATAAATCCTTTGCCGTGGGGGAAATCGAGCGCGTACACCGTGGATTTGCCTGATGCCTGGTTCGTCAGCGAAACCGAAACGAGATCACAGTGCATAACCTCGCGAATGCTGCTTGCGATCGAGCGCAATAGTCTTCGAAGCTCCAGATTTGAGGTGATTCGATTGGTCAGGTCCAGAAGCAACTGCAGACGCTCATTTTGACGTTGCACTCGCCTCAGACTTAAACCGTCCTCAAGCACGAAAGCGACGACACGCCCGATCAGCCGGAGGAAGGTAATGTCATCCTCGCCAAACGGACTGACGGTGTCGCGGTCGATTCCGAATACACCCAAGCACCGATGCGGGGTTGTGAGCGGCACGTGGACCCCTGAGCCAAGCCCGACCTTCTTCGCCCATTGCTTGAACCGTGGATGGCATGATTGCCTGTCCCAATCCGCAACATGCTGCGGATCCCGGCTGCGCATAGCGTCCCAGATTGGCAACTCCTCTATTGGCAGATCCGGCAAAGCGATTGGTCCTTTGCCCCAAACCAAGGATTCGATTTCTTTGGAGTTCTCCTTCAACACAAGGAGCGAAAGGTGGTCGAAGTGCAAGAAGGTGCCGATCTCATCGGCCAGAGTCCTGGCCAGATCCTCAGGTTCGCGGCAGGCAGAGATTGCTTCCCCGATGCGCAGCACGGCCTCATAGCGCTGACTGTAGCTTTCCCGCGGAATGATTGCGTCTGTGCTCATGGCGTCTTGGGCCGCACTCGAGAACCTCGCTCGAAAGTAAATGATGATGCAAGCACCCTGCCGGGTGCAAGATTCTGGCGCAATTTTAGCCCGCAGTATCCAGTTGCAATTGCAGAACTGAAGATCTTCCCCGTCGACTTAAATTTCGAGCGGCTGTCGGCGAGCAATCGACAGTTTCAACTCTCAACACAGGCGCGCTTGCAAAAAGTCCTGTAACCGCCGGGTTTTGGTGCACTTGCTCTCGCGCGACTCTTGGCATGGCAATTGCCCTTTCGCAAAGACGAAATGCTCGACAGAACTGTGAGGCGGTTATGTGGCGTATTACGGGGCATGGCTTCACACTCCAGGAAGTCTTGATCATGGCCGCAATGAACGTTGAGGGTCGTAGTCAGGCAGGACGAGCAAATCGTGGTGAAGCTGTCGCGCAATGACTTTAAAGGAGACGGTTATATGCAATTTGAATTCGTAAGTAAACGAGCGGTAATAGCGATTGCGGGTTTCGTACTAGCTCTGACTCTGTCTGGGGTCGCGCAAGAGCAGCGATCAGAAATCAGCATTGAGGGCACCGGGTTTTTCACCAAGGACACGACGGGCAACGGCGTTCACGATCGCGCCACTAACACGGGCGGATTCCTGGTTGGCTATCGTTACAACATCAACCGATGGCTCGCGGCCGAGGCGAACTACGGCTACGACCGCAATACACAGATGTACTTTGGCAGCACCGCTGCTCGAATTGAGTCCAACGTCCACCAGATCACTGGCTCAGCTGTGGTGAAACTGCCGGGCCTGGGCAGAATCCAGCCATTTGCCCTGGCTGGTGGCGGCGCTCTCGTATTTGATCCAACCGGCAATTCCGGGGGTACTTTTGTGGGTGCAACGAGCGAGGCGAGAGGCGCGTTCCTGTATGGGGTCGGAGCAGACTACGTCTTCACACGACACTTCTCGTTTCGAGCTGAGTATCGTGGACTAGTCTACAAAGCGCCCAGCTTCAATGTCGCCGGTCTGAACACCGACAGCTGGACGAATGCCGCACAACCTTCAGCCGGCATCGTCTTTCGGTTCTAACCAGCCGTCCGGCCAAACGTGGCATGGATATCTACCAACCAGTAGGTATCCGCGCCACTCCTCCACCCGTTTCTCGGCGCACTGGCAGTTACATGGTGAGGGCAACTAGCTGATAGGCCTTCACTGCCGAAGACAACGGATACGACTCCTTCCCGGGACTAACGCAAGACAGTGCAATTGATGCGAGCACCTTTTAATATTGCATGGCGACTGGGTAATCATCCAACGGTTGCTGCATGCTTGCCTTGGCCCTGTTTTTTGCGCCGGTAACCCACACCTTTGTGCCCGGTCGCATCCTTTTCTCGTACGTTCACTTTGTAATCTTTGCCTTCCCAGCGATCTTCGTCGAGCCATAAGAAGGTGAATTGAATTGGATTTTGGTGCTTTTCGGGTATCGGAATATCTACGAACTCGATCCCGATCGCTGTTCCTTGTGACCTCGTATCCTTCGAGTTTTGCCAGTCGTCGCTGGTCCAGTGCAATAGAAACGGAGAGTCGGCTTGTACTCGCAGGAGCGCGCCAGCCGGTGCGATTTGCACTTGATGATTCAGTTTCCAGACTTCAATGGTCTTGCGTTTGCCGGCTCCTGTAACGTAGCGCTCGTATGCTGCCTCGACCAAATCGAAGACTCTATGATCGGCAGCAGAGCGATGCAATTTGACGTATTCGGAATGTGCCCAGAGCAGTGGCATCGCCGCATCGGTGGTTCCACCGAAGCGAAGATACGTAGCTACGTCTGGCCCGTCCCAGATCTGTTCGGGCATGAGTCCGATTCCTTGCGAGAAGCCTTCGAGAGC
>Ga0137389_10002726_pt1 | contig 10771 bp, 7 predicted proteins | sample 15con2h14BmetaG_FD_104645 | JGI IMG/M metagenome (GOLD analysis project Ga0137389, IMG submission 104645) | Vadose zone soil microbial communities from Angelo Coast Range Reserve, California, USA - 15con2h1.4B metaG | ecosystem: Environmental > Terrestrial > Soil > Vadose zone > Saprolite...
CATCGTCTATCGAAATAGCAAACCTCGAGTTTGCATCGACTTCCGAAGACTGAACAAGGCTACAATACCCGATCAGCACCCTATTCCTAAGCAGACCGACATACTACAAGCCTTATCCGGCGCGCAATACTTGTCTGTTTTCGACGCCTTATCGGGTTTCACGCAGCTGGAATTCGATGAAATTTCAAGACCCATAACGGCCATTCGAACTCATCGCGGTTTGCATCACTTCAAACGAATGCCGTTTGGCTGGAGGAATGGACCTCCAGAATTCCAACGAGCCATGCAGGAGATATTATCTCCCTTCCTCTGGATATTCACGCTCGTGTATATCGACGATATAGTGGTATATTCAAAGACTTTCGAAGACCACTTGAAACACGTCGATTCCGTCCTCAAAGCTATAGCCAACTCCGGCTTAATGCTCTCGCCTCCTAAATGCCATCTCGGGTATCGAAGTATAGTCGTGTTGGGCAATATCGTATCCAGGCTAGGCCTGTCGACGCACCACGAAAAACTTAAGGCCATGTGGGAACTAAACGCCCCAACCAACCGCAAGAAACTCGAAACCTTTCTAGGTCTAGCAGTATATTTTTCCGCTTACATACCATACTTTTCGTGGATGGTAAACCTGCTTTTCAAAAACCTGAGAAAAAAGGATGAACCCTTCAAATGGAACGACACACATCAAAAGTGCTTCGAGCTAATTAAACTTGCACTAGTATCCGCACCGGTGCGCGGACACCCCGAACCGGGACAAACGTATTGTTTGTACACGGACGCTTCGGACTATGCTATAGCAGGAGTGCTACAGCAAATCCAGTACATGTCCCTCAAGGACTTAAAAGGAACCCGAATTCATAAAAGACTACACGACGCCTACAACAAAGGCGAGAAAGTACCAGAACTCGTAGCCAGGCTATCTAAGGAACACGACGATCGTCGCCCAACAAACCCCTGGAGTCCGAATTGGGAAGACACGCTAATCCCAGTGGAACGAGTGGTCGCATATTGGAGCCGAGTTCTAGCTCCAGCTGAAACAAGGTACTCCGCCACCGAACGAGAGGCGTTAGCAGCCAAAGAAAGTCTCGTACGTTTCCAACCCTTCATAGAAGGGGAAAGGGTGCTACTGGTCACGGATCATTCCGCTTTAACTTGGGCAAAAACATACGAGAATGCTAATCGAAGACTGGCAGCATGGGGACTCGTTTTTGCTGCATTCCCAGAAATGGTCATTGTTCACCGGCCCGGAAAGGTTCACTCCAACGTCGATCCCTTGTCCAGGCTACCAAGAATACCCGCCTTTGCATCGCCAGCCCGAAATGATCTCCCAGAACCCTCGCTAACGACTGAGCATGACGAATTGCAAAAGGCCTGGCTCGCCTTCATCAAGGAGAGAGAAACGGCGGTGGACGTAAAAGTCACCTCGACCAAAGCGGCCAAAAGGAGCAAAGCCAAGGCAAAAGGGAAGCTGCTGGCTACAGCAAAAGACTCGACCGCAACAACCGCGAAACCTAAGGATCGAGCAGCACCGTCCACAACCAATGTTGGATTACACATATACGCCAGCGAGGAAGCCGTGCGTCGCTTCACAGAAGGATACGCTACCGACAAAAGCTTCTCCATCCTGTTCAATCGCACGAAAAGCGAGACCATGGACGAACGAAAATATCACACCTACCGCATAGGAAACAATGGTCTTTTATACTTCGAAGACGCGGATTCCAGAATTAGGCTATGCGTACCGGCGAACGAACGCGCAAGGATACTCAAGGAAGTACATGACGGAGCCCACGAAAGCGCTCACGCTGGCTGGGAACGAACGCTAGCTTCACTTCGGGAACGGTTCTACTGGCCCAGAATGAGATCGGATGTTGTGGACTATGTCAAAACATGCGACCCATGCCAGAAGATAAAGCATGACCGAGGAGCCAGAGCAGGATTCCTACACCCACTAGAAATACCCGTCAACCCCTTTGACGACATATCCTTGGATCTGATAACCAGCCTACCCAGCTCGCATGGAAGGAACGCCATCTTGGTAGTTGTCGACAAACTCACGAAGTACGCCCACTTCATGGCTACGCGCGTCGAAGCAACCGCTCTGGAAGTAGCCAGCCTACTCTTCAAACGGATTGTCAAGCACTTCGGACTTCCTACACGCATTATAGGCGACCGTGACCCTAGGTGGACGAGCACCATATGGAAGGCATTAGCAGAATTATTCGGCACCCGACTAGCACTCTCCACCTCGAAACACCCTCAAACCGATGGACAAACGGAGGTAATGAACCAGCACTTGGAAACAATGCTGCGAGCATATATATGCAAGGATCAGAAGGACTGGGCTAACTGGCTGGATGTACTGCAATTCGCATACAACAACGCCACGCATTCCTCGCATCAATCTACACCGGCGCAGCTGCTCATGGGATACAAACCTCGATCCCCTCTCGATTACCTAGTGGAAAATGGACTGGAAGCCAGCCAGAGCCAACCAGACGTAAAGAAACGCATCCAAGAACTGGATGCCCATCGGATATCCACTCGCGATGCACTTCGCCACAGCGCGGACAAGCAAGCCTTTCAGTTTGACAAAGGGCGCCGAGCCATAAGGATCGAGATAGGAGACGAAGTATTAATTAACCCTCATTCCCTCGAACTAATAAACGAGAAAGGCTCGAGCCGCAAACTCATGCAGCGAAAGGCTGGACCCTTCGAAGTAATCAAAGTCATAAGCCCTACGGCGTTTCGACTAAGGTTGCCGGATTCATATCGAGGACATAATGTATTCAACCTACAACACTTGTCCAAATACCATCGAGGTACTGACAAGGAACGACCGATTCTGGCGAATCTACGAGACGTGCTACCCAGTAGCGAAGAATACGAAGTGGATAAAATAGTCGGCGAACGACAAAGAAACGGTAAACTGCTATATCGGGTAAGATGGAAAGGATACGATGCCGAAAGCGATACATGGCAGATGGCCCGAGACATCCAAAATGCTCCGGAAATTTTGAAAGCATGGAGACAACGCTTATGACGTCTAGCTCGGCCGGGACGACTTCGGCACTCCACGAATTCACCACGAGGACTCCACGTGATCCCATCTCCTGCCACCTACGATCCAACCACCACCATGTCGCAATCTACCTTCGACGACTCTTCCTCGATTATTCCTGGGACTAGACTATCCATGTTCGACAGGGCACCAATCGAAATGGGCCGCAAAAGAGGCTACTTTAAAGACGAAGCCGCCAGAGCCCTGCTTGGCTTGAACAAAGGTGACTTCATGCAGAACCTGGGCACATATGGCGCCAAAGAAATGGGAACGAACCCGGTAAACTTCGACCTACTGCGTGACGGGACTTACGATCAACGCTTCCTGCCTTTCGTACCACGCCTCCGAGGACCACCAATCGTGCGCTACCTCGATATGCGACAGGTCAACCGACAATGGCTGCCTTCCCCCGCAGCCCTTAGAGGCCTCCGAGAAAGCTTTCTGGAAGTAGTGGGAGAAGCAGAAAAGGTCGCCCCACTCACCAACTTACCGCTGCCAGACTACGCATTCAATTTAGTTCCTCGCCTACTATTCCGAAGCCACAATGAAGCTGCGATTTTCGAGCTCCAGTTTCAGCCCTGGTTCGACATCATAGCTCAATACGCTCGATGGCGACAGATTGAACGAGCGCAAGCGTTACTGGAAGGCTACGTGAACGCAGGTCGTTTACTCTTGAACCCTGAAAAGAAAAATTGGTTCTACAGCGACCCCATCGGAATATTTCTTGACCCCGCCACTTGCAAAGAGCGCGATAGAAGCTTAGCGCTAGCCTTCTCGTTTTTAGCTCTCCCTATTAACTGTCCTGCCGAATGGGTAATCCCCGATAATTATGACTTATCGGAAGCTCGAGCAGCTCTCCTCAGCGAAGGACGAGGCTCCGTACCCAACCAATTATCCTTCCCGACGATCGAAGAGCTCCCTGGGAATGACTATGACGCACTGATGTTCTGCGATGTTAGGCCCAACTTCTCGGAACGACGTTACATGCCCGACGGCACGCGGCTCACGAAGCAGCAGCGGAAGGATTACGACGATGGTGAGAGCTCCGACATGGCGAACGCCGCACTATCAGTGAACGAGGATGATGAGGAGGAACCATTCCCGTCCAAAATCACGGAAGTCATGGAGGACGTACAGCCCACCGGCGAGCCCGCCTCTCAACCTCTCGAGAACATGCATCTCGCGGTTCCTGACGTGACAGCCCCGAGTAAAACTCCAACACTCCAGCTCAACGTAACGGACAGCTTAACTCCACCCGTCCCTACTTCTACCCCCACCTCGGCGTCGAACTCGGCCCCCAACTCCGCAATCTCTTCCGCTATTTCCTCCACCTCCTCAATTAACATGCCCTCTTCCCATCGGCGAGGTACCCCTCAGCAATGGCGAGGCCGAGCCGCTCGGTGACAGCAACGTGCTGGCGAGTACCAAGGAGCGTCAAGACCTCAGTCGCGCACACGAGCCAGCCGCGATACGTGGGACCAATATTTCGAAGGGCAAGAAGCTCGCAGAGTAGCCTACGGAAGTCGCAACCATACCGCCTCGCACTCTCGCCCCACTGCCGTAGTCCCTAGATCGTCAGCCAACAGTGTAGGATTTGTTCAGGCAGTGCCACAATTCCGAGTACTGGGAGCTCAAGCCCAGCCCATGTTGCTACATGACACGGCGTCGAACCAACTGGTGGAGACGGCAATTATAAGTACAGACTTTTCGCAATCAGTGTTCCTACAACGCGCGTTGCAACAGAGCCAATTGGCTCAAACTCAGGCGGAACGGCCCCCTTCGCGAGAACGTCGCCACTCCCCCCCTCGAACTTCTAGCTCGCGAAACCGCTCCCGCGACAGACGGCGGGACTACTCGAGACGTTCCCCCTCTCCAGATTACTACCGACGCTCCTCCGCTCCCAGGCATTGGTCCCCCACTCGATACTCGCGCGATCAATCACCTCCCCCTCGTTGTCACTACTCTCTGCCAGGAGACCGAAACCGAGAAACCCCGCGAGAGCCAAGGTCCAATTACCGAGCCGAAAGATCTCAGCAAAATGAACCACGGCTGGGAAATCAGTATCGCGACCCCGAACGTGATTTCGCGTACGCCCCTACGTTTTTAGGAGAAGGCTCTAATCAAGGATGGGGTGTGTCCGCGTCGACTCCTCCCCCTCGTAGCCCAGCCAAGGACAATACTTCATCGGCGAATCCGTCCACGGCGCGCGGCAAATAGATCGATAACTGTGCAACATCGGAGACAACGTGCCACGTCCCCCGCTTCTGTTGAACTCCTTCCCGCCTTTCGATTCACCATTTAAAATATTACATGTCGGCGTCCGACATTCCATATCCACTGAAACGCCTGCCCCGGATGACACAAGTGATGAGGACGATCTTCCTCACACTCGTACATACGACTCTCTCTCTCTATCCCCTTGCCTTCGGTATGGCACGACATTATCGACCTCCGAGTCATGATCGTCCCTCTTGTATCGCCGCGCTAAGGCTAAGCGATGCCTAAAAGGGGGTGGTGTTACCGGTACCTAATGTCTATGACTTAGGAATCGCTGATCCTCACCTCTCATACTAAATTAGTTTCCCCATCTCGGCCCCGGCCTCAAACGTGCACTCATGCTTTTCCCTTATAAGGGTTTTTACCACAGAAGCCACGCTTTAGCTACGCACCCCCTTTAGGTAGTACGCGTGACCTGCAACCTGTATTTATACCTGTAGTCTGCGGCACATGTGATCATTCTTCTTACCACTTTGACTCTGCCTGAAATTCGTGTCCCTCCGTGACCCTTAGTTTCTAACTCTACTACCGTAGACTCCAGCGTAACCTTGTTCACTGGAATCTCGTGAAACGGATAGATACCCGTCTCACGTCGGTCCATCCCTCAGCTTCGTTAAGCGCCGGAAGTATCTTCAAGGCATACGCAGTTCGCTCGTCCCTCAACCACCGTCTCGCTCCATCGCTCTCGCTACTGATTCTACTCACGGCCCTCTAAAGCTACTACGCTTTCGTTCCTTACCGCTACTAGCGAAGGCTAGCGTCTTCCGTTCCTGACGACGCTAACATTGGTGCCGCAAGCCTGGTGCACACCAAAACTATTCGCTCTCCCACTGAATCATTGCACTTTCGACATTTACGTCATATAAAAGACTATCGTATTCGATTTACGCCCTTACAGGTTTCTATCGATTCGACACGTCACCCGTCGCTCTAAGCGCCCTTATCACCAACTCTCAACTTCGACTGTTTAACCAATATGTCGTCAAATACTACGCCTTCAACTACGTCTCGCGTTCTCCGATCCTCTGCCGGCAAGGCTAAGCAAGATCCACCGTCTGCGAACGCAGGCAGGTATGACACGTCAGCGACCCCTGTCGTCCAACACAACCTCTCGAGAGATGCGCCGCCTGCAAGAATAGGCAGGAATGCCGCGCCAGCGAACGCTGGACGTGATGACGACTCCAGCACCAGAAAACCTTTCAACATTACAAGGCCCAGAAGCTCTACTATCAGCACAGGCAGATCGCCAGCCTCTGAATCCGCTTCCACTGTTCGACGTGAACCAGCACGACGACCATTACTAGGACCCCAGCAGATTGGCAGCATCGTGCAATCACAGTTCGTAAAGAAGGCAGGCAAGCGTGCAGGTTCTTTCGCCACCGTCATAGAGTAGGAACGCGATGAGTCTCCATCGCCAATGGAATTACCTACCCTATCGCGCTCAGAAAGGACAAGCAGCTTCGAGGTAGTTATGACAAGATCACTCTACGCTTCAGACCGAGCCAGGCCTGGCGATTTCACCCCGAGCGACAGCCCGTACAGCGCTCCGGAAGTTGAGGAGTCTGTCTCTCTTCACTCAGGTGAAACCCCGGCCAGTCCTTCATCACGAATGACACGAATCCGCATGATCGCAGAAGAGATTCGTAACAGGGCCGGAGCTTACGATGATGTTTTAGGAGCCCTTGAGCTCACCTTTAACAAGGAAGAATTCAAAAAAGCCTTTCCACGAAGAATAAGGGAGCTCGAATCCCAAGAAGGCTCTCAACGCCGATTCACATTCCACCCCGACTATGTCGACCATCTAAACAGCGTCATGACGCTCTCAGCCGACACACTCAACGTTTTCCTACGAGCAGCTGGAAGCGAACGATCATTTTCTTATGGTTCCTCGAAGTATTATGATGGTAAAACCTTTGGAAACATTCTTTATACAGAATGGCCAGTGCCAACCATTGCGCTAAGTATCGAGAAGAGATTGATGGACCGGATCGCCGCAGCTCATCGAGCGATTAACGTCTTCATTTTCAACGCTAGCGAAATGCCGGGTCAAGAAATGCCCCGCCCAGCATCGCCCGCATTTACCGACAACTCTACTTTCGCCTCAAGAGTGATGAACACCTTGCAAAACGAAGCATCAGCCTTCTCTTCTCCTAGGCAAGAAGATGCCACGTGGGCTAGTGCTCTGGAAGACGACGCGCAGCGATCCGTCTCGCGAGCTGCATCCGAAGCTCCTGACGATCAGCCAATTGCTTCCACGTCTTACGTCCCTTTAGACAAAGGCAAAGCAAAGGACCCGACGGAGTTCCCCCCAGGACACGCCGCTCTATTAGCAACGTTTGCAATTCCCGCGGAACGCCCAGAAGGCGAACGCGATGCCGACGCCGACGATGAAGACGAACAACGTGCGTCTCAGCCTCCACAATCTAACAGCTATCGGACGCGCAGTCGTCCTGTGAGCCAACGCTCCTTGCTGAGCCGACGCAGCTCGAGCACAAGACGAAGTACCAGCTCATCAAGTACTTCATGAGAGTCCGAGGCCACCAGAGTGAACTCAGCACCTGATCCCCCGGCGCCACCTAGCAGCCCTTCGCGTCCCTCGTCCTCGTCGTCGAGTTCCACATCAAGAGGCGGAGGAGTTCCGATTCGAGGTCCGCGAGGACAACGAGGATTTCCTGGTCCACCAAAAGGCGATCCAGGCGACGATGGCCCGCCGGGACCTCCCGGACCGCCTGGTCCGTATGGCGATAGAGGTCCGCCAGGTCCTCCAGGCCCGGCTGGCACGTATGATCCGGAAGCCTACAGACAGAACGGCTTACGATATGAAGAAAACCTCAAGGCATCAGAATTCCCAGCGTTCGATGGAACGGAGGACTCGTACGGAATTTGGGCCGAAAAAGGCGACGCGTGCTTCCACTACGGACAGCAATCTGCATCCGTCGAAGACCTAGGGCGAGTTGCTACCTTCAACTTCTCAGGAATAGCAGCTGTTTGGTGGCATGGATTAACGCAAGAAGAACGTAACGAAAGGACTGAGCACTGGCCTACGCTACGCGACGCTGCCTGAGAGAGCCTTCTGGCTGCCTCATGGGTCGAAAGGCAATGGGTTAAGTTCCACGCCATGAGATACCAGCAAGCAGGACACGAGAAGGAAGCACCGGCGCAATACTTCTCTTGCAAGGTCAAGCTGCGACGAATCTTGATGCCCATCTATCCAAATACGCCGGACGAAGAGCGTGCCTTCGAAGTCCTCGACTTATGGACACATTGCCCAACTTCCTGGGCGGCCCACATCGACACATCGTTATGCCTGACTGCCGCTGAACTCATCAAAGTAGCCACGGACAAACGCGAACAACTACAAGCCAGCAACATCACGGATCTCTCCCGCCTCGTACGAGCCGAATTACAACGACAAAATCAACGACGATTCGCCAATGCTCAGTTGGCCGATATCGAGGAAGAAGGAGAAGACACTACACTCGATAGCATGATCGCAGACGCCAAGCCCTCTGCCAACAAAGGACCCATTAGAGCTCTGGGGACTTACCAGTACCCGCAAGCGAATAACCGATCCCGGAAGACTCCACCTAGGCCTTGCCACAATTGCAGAAGCCCCTTACATTATGATCGAGATTGCGCGTCGTGGAGAAAGCTAGGCAGTGGGAACAAAAAACCAAAACCGAATAGTAAAATGAATGAGTTATACCACCAATCGTATATAGCTATGATTGATTCCAGAGACGACGAGTACGAAGCGCAATTCGCTACCTTTTTGGCTTCTCTCGACTCAGACATCCCTACCGATGTACTAGTAGTTGATGCGAAACTAGTTAACGAAGTCGCGTATAACGATGACCCCGAAGAATCTAATGAGTTTCTGACTCCAGACTCAGACGACAGTCATAGCTGGCAAGAATTAGCAGCCAATACTGTCGACCTCGAGAGCCTGCAACTACCTGAAGAAGACATATATGAACCTACCCGAATCTGGGAACGACCAGCAGGACACTCGGTTCAAGGGGTCGAAGCGTTTAAGATTCGTTGTCACGTCAACACTCTTAAGGAACCCGCCGCCATCGTCATAGGAGATTCAGGCGCCGCGCCCACTCTTATTTCGCAAAAATTCCTGCAAAGCTTACAAGCTTCTAAGCCCAAGAGGCGAGGGGGAGCTCGACTCAAGCTCATCCAGCTAACAGGATCTGCCAAGTGCTCGGAATTCGTTAAACTCGATCTCTATTTCCGAAGCCAGCTGGGACCAGTATGTCTCAAAGGAGTAGAAGCCTATGTCGTCAAAGACATGGAAGCAAACTTGCTCATCGGCGAAGACACGCAACTAGCATGGCAACTACATATGATTAGGAATGGAGGAAGAAGTCACTGGAAGGTTGGAGACTCCCTTCACTGCATACCGGCCATACCAGGTCGAGCCCCCACAGAAACCTTCGTTGCGAAATGGGCTTCTGCCCCTATCCTGCCCCAGAGCAAAGGGCTAGCAACCAAGAAGGCTAGCGAAGGGAAACGCGTGCAATGGAACGCGAGCGCACTTCGACAACTAACGATCCTTCCCGAATCAATCGCCTCCCTCACTGCCGTGGCGAGAGGAGCACCAGAACGCCGAGCGCTATACCTCGAAGGTATTAGCCTGAAACGAGGATCTGATTCCTTCATACAAGTACCCAACAGCCTGGTCAGGCTTGAAGACGATTACAGCTTCCAAGTAAAAATAGCGAACACCACTCGTCGGAAAATCATCATTCGAGCTGGAGAGCTCTTAGGGCATTTGTTCAAGGCCGAGGAGACCTTAAAAGCGGCTACCGAACTAACCGAACAAGAGCTACAAGTGTTTGCAGCTAAAGCCACCCAACTAGCTACGCTTATTCCTAAGCTGGAAGAACACTATAGAAAAGAGGCTAGTCCGGCGGACTCCCTCACTATGCTCGATGATGAACTCAGCAAGGATGAGCATGAAGGATGGGGCCCCAAAACTGCTGACCCTGGACCCGACCGAATATACCCTTCGGCGGAATTACGAGAAGTAATCGACGTAGATCCGCTATTGGAAGCCAAGCAGCGCGACGCCTTGTACAGAGTCCTTGAGCGAAATCAAACAGCCTTTGGTTTCGACGGTCGACTGGGACATCTCAATTCCGATGTGCACATCGAACTCGTACCCGGCACAAAGCCCATATCCATGGCACCATACTATGCGTCGCCCGCCAAGCGGGAAGCAATCGATAAGCAAATAGACTTATGGCTATCGCAAGGAGTAATTGAGGAGAGCCGAAGTCCTTGGGGGGCACCAATCATCATCGTCTATCGAAATAGCAAACCTCGAGTTTGCATCGACTTCCGAAGACTGAACAAGGCTACAATACCCGATCAGCACCCTATTCCTAAGCAGACCGACATACTACAAGCCTTATCCGGCGC
>Ga0137389_10002731_pt1 | contig 10765 bp, 8 predicted proteins | sample 15con2h14BmetaG_FD_104645 | JGI IMG/M metagenome (GOLD analysis project Ga0137389, IMG submission 104645) | Vadose zone soil microbial communities from Angelo Coast Range Reserve, California, USA - 15con2h1.4B metaG | ecosystem: Environmental > Terrestrial > Soil > Vadose zone > Saprolite...
ATCCTGAAGAAAATTGAGCGGGCGCGCGCCAAGTTGGAATCGATTCAACCGGGGAGCACCCAACCCCGGCGCCGCCGCAAAGGAGAAGAATAATACGTCTAGCTATCTACGGGACACTAGACTGGCATCCAAACCGAATTCGTGGCCAGATAGACGGTAGCGTTAGGATGGCACCGCAAAATCGAAGCGGGCGCCATTGGACTGATCTTCCCTCGAAGCATGCTTTCACTGCCTGCGCTTTCAGTTCCTAACTTCGCCTCAGCATTTCTTAGCTCCACAACCGGTCCCACGAGCGTTCCTGATTCCACTGCGGAGTGGGTTCGAAATAATTGGTTCCGGGAGCCACGTGCTGTCGCACTTCATCCTCATTCAGAGTGACACCGAGCCCAGGGCGGTCCGGAACGGTTATCCAGCCTCGATTGACAATAGGTGGTTTGACGCCCTCGACGATCAGAGAGGACCACCACGGTACGTCAAGCGAATGGTTCTCAAGCGCCAAAAAGTTTTGGGTTGTAGCCGCACAGTGCACGTTCGCCATGCAGGCGATCGGGGTGCCGGCAAAGTGCAGAGCCATGGGGACGCCGTACTCCTCGGCCATGTCGCCGATCTTGTGCGTCTCGAGGATACCGCCGGCTGTGGCGAGGTCCGGCTGAATCTTGCTCACAGCATGCTTGTCACATAGTACTCGGAAAGGCTCTTTCAGGTAGATGTCCTCTCCCGTGAGGATAGGAGTCGGACTCTCGTCCGAAATCTGTTTGAGCAGATCGGTGTACATCCACGGAATCACGTCTTCCATCCACGACAGGTTGTATTTCTCGTACGCCTTGCCTAGACGGATGATCGACTTCACTCCCAAATGGCCCAGATGATCCATCGAGAGCGGAATTTCCATCCCGACGGCGTCGCGCACAGCGGCGACGTACGTCTCGAGCATGGCGATCCCTTTGTCAGTTACCTCCATACCCAGCAGAGGATGTGGAAGTTGGTTCGCCTCCCACTGTTGCAGGTCGGTAGGATTAGTGACCGTGCCGGGGGTATCCGCCACCATCTCGATTCCGAGATCCATCTTGAGCCACGTAAGACCCATGACTTCCTTGCGCTCTTTCAATCTTTGCGCATAGACTTTGGGATCCTTCGACTCCGTAGTATCGGCATAGATGCGGATCTTATCGCGAAACTTGCCGCCTCCGATGAGCGCGTAGACGGGAGCGTTGTAGACCTTGCCGGCGATGTCCCATAGAGCCATTTCGATGGCGCACACTCCGCCGCCTTGGCGCGCGTGTCCGCCGAATTGCTTGATCTTGCGGAAAATCTTGTCGAGTTGTAACGGGTTCTCGCCTACGATGCGGCTCTTCAGGAAAAGAGCATATGTCGGACTTGCGCCGTCCCGGACCTCGCCCAATCCGTAAACCCCTTGGTTCGTATCAATCCGAATAATCGGACAAGGGCTGGGTCCCGGCTTCGCGATCGTTGCCACGCGCAGATCGGTGATCTTCAGTGTTGAGGGACTGGAATTCGTGTTGACCGCCTTTGGGTAGGCTTCAACCGGATTGGCTAGTAAAGCTCCGCCTAGCGCCATGGCCGAAGTCTTCAAGATCTCTCGACGTCCCAACATACCCCAGTTCTTTTCAGGCATCGTTACTCCCTGTGAGCAGGTATGCGCACACGAAAACAACAATTGGTTGCAAAAAGATCTCAACCTGAGAAATAGAATTGTAAACTCGTCGGCGAACGCCGGTTCCAAAATCCACCCATCGAGGAGCATCCGAAATGGCACACATCCTAAAAACAATCAGGAGCACCATCTTCAAGGGTGTTTTCGTCATAACCCTGCTTGCATCAACCTCCGCCTACGCGCAGTTGTACACGTTCTCCAAGCAGGAATTGATCGACTACACAACCAAATCCCCATTCAACAGGCTTGCCGACGGACGCCCCAAGGTGCCTGATGCCATGATCGAGCGGGCCCGCGATCTGTCGTCCGAAGAAGTCTGGGCCGGTCTCCACGAGCAGGGTTTCAAGAACCAGTATGCGGATGGGTTTCAGGTGCTGCATCCTGGAAAGACCATGGTCGGACGTGCCTTCACGGTGCAATTCATGCCCCTGCGGGCTGACGTCGACGAAATTACCAAGGACAAAGCCAAGCAACGCGGCCTGCACGATCTCACCAATCAAACCGCCATTGACATGCTCCAGCCCGGCGATGTCCTCGTCGTCGACTTGTTCGGAAAGAAGGTGGACGGCACCATGGTGGGTGACAATCTCTTCTACTATGTAATGAAAGCCACGAACGGTGGCGGTCTGGTTGTGGACGGCAGCATCCGCGATCTGGATGGCATAGCCAAGATTGACATGCCGGCATATTTCCGTTCTGCCGATCCGACGCCCATTGGGAACGTAATGCTGACGGGCATCAACGTGCCAATCCGAATCGGCGGTGTGACTGTGATGCCAGGAGATCTCGTGGTTGGGGACCGCGAGGGCGTATATTTCGTTCCGCCGCAATTGGTCAAAGAAGTCCTCGGCCACGCAGATGAGACCCATATCCATGATGAATGGACAAAAAAGAAATTTGATGAAGGAAAATATAAGTCCTCAGAGATCTACGGCTCACCAAAGGATCCTAAGTTGCAGGAGGAATACCGGGAGTATTTGAAGAAACGGTTGGACGAAATCCATAAACAGCGAAGTTCGCAATAGCTGAGGGTCCCCGCTCTCCAATCTCAGCCTTGGCAAGGCGAGGCGTGCCGAAGTCGTCGAGATAACCCGGCCCAGTGGGCAGCGGCAAACCTTTCACGATGTCGAAGCCGATAAGTTTTATCTGATCGAGAAAGGAGGACGAGTTAGAAACGCAAGGTTCTTCAGGACGACAGCCGTGAGGTGGCGCACACGAAAATGATGTGACTGTGCCCGTCCGTTACGCCCTGATCGCTTCTTGTAGAACTTCGCGTAAACGCTTGGCAACTACCATATCTTCCCCGGGCTGCAACATCCAAACCCCGACGACGACTGTGTTCGGTCCGCCCGGTAATCCCGCGCTCGCAGGGGGACCTCCGGTCGATGGATTCAGCTCAATCCGCGGCTTGCCTTCCCGCATCTTTTGCATGACTTCCGCGCCCGTGATCTTGATCCGGTTCTGGTCGTAAATGATCAGCAGGTGCGGAACATGATTGGCGACTTCAGGAATAAAGATCTGAGTCTGCAGGGTTGGAATCGAGTTCAAGTGTTTGGCAATACGGTCTGCGCGCTGCCGGCACTCGGCTTCCATGGCGGCATCGTCCTGCTTGAGGAACCAGTCCACGGCGGCGACCAGGCCTACAATTTCCTCCTTCGCTACTTTCATCCCGCGCCCGACAGTGTTTGAGTTTGGTGAATTATTTTTCTTGGCCGCTTCGATCAGATCCTTTCTGCCTAGCAGCAAGCCGCTGCACTGCGGTCCCCGCAGGCCCTTCCCTCCAGAGAAGGTCACGAGATCAAAACCCATCTGGGTATAGTTCCATAGATTGGAAATCGGCGGGATATCGGCGGCAGCGTCGTTGAAACAAGGCACTCCATGCTGGAGCGCCACTCGCACCCAATCCTCGCGGCTGATTTTGCCTGAACCCGCGTTGAAAAAGTGGGCCATCACCGTACGCTCGGTGAACGCCTGTTCGTATTGTTCAAGCGTTTCCACCTCCACAAAGCGAATTCCGCAATTCCGGAGGGCATGGTCATACCCGTAGCGATGAGATTTCTGAACGATCACTTCATTCTTAAGCCCAGCCATGTCAGTAGGAAGGTTAAGAATGGCTTGCTCGTTTCCCATGCTGATGCAAGCTGCCGTTCCCACCACCAGCGCCGCGGCAGCGCCGGCCGTGACCAGAGCGGCCTCACACCGTAGTCGCTTGGCCAGATATGCTCCTGACGCATCAAGTAGTTCGTTGAGGTTTACTGGCTGTCGCGCCGCGAGCGCGACGGCCGCCTGCACTTCGTCAGGCATCGTGGAAGCCGAAAGTACGGTATAGGTCCCGGCTGCATTGATGAACGGAGTCACACCGAGCTTCTGGTAATAATCCACAGCTTGAGGGGCCGATTTCGAAAACGCCCGAGGCTCCAGAATTGGGATTCCGGAGAGCGCAACACCTCCCGCGAGAACAGCCTGCGTTCCCCTCCGTAAGAGCTTTCGCCGACTCATCTGTCGCATCGCTATGTCCCCCCAGAAACATCTTGGAATTTCGAAATTCAGTCTCGTGGATAATCATCGGCTCGTGCCGGCAACGACTCGCCACGATCGGGAGTCGTAAAATACTGCGGACGCGCCTTTTCCCACTGCACCATGCTGAGACCGGAGGGATCGTACAGAATGCGTCCCGCACGGATCGTCATGCGGGCCATCAATTGTGCATTTGCATCCATTTTGGCGACGCCGCAGTCCACGTAACCGAAATGGCCGTGCATCAGGTCCAGCACAGCAATATCTGCGTCCTTGCCTATTGACAATGTCCCCAACTCCGACCGGTGAATCTCGCTTGCCGGATTGACGGTTGACCGGCGAATGACATCGTCCAGCGGCACCCCCAGGGCTAAGAATTTTGACATCACATTGTTCATGCTGACAGTCGTGTAATCGCCGATGTGCAAGTCAGTGGAGATGGAATCGGGGACGAAGCCCTGTTTTGAAGCGGGCACCGCATTGCGGAACCAGAAACTGCCGGCGCCATGCCCCACATCAAAAATCACGCCTCGGGCACGGGCGTCTCTGATGGCGGGATTGAGCTTTCCGTCCGCAAGAATAATGGGAAATTGCTGGGCGAAGACGTGCGTGTGTATGTCGCCCGGTCTCATTTTTTTCAGTATCAGGTCCTCGTAAGTTCTCTCCGGTCGCGGCCAGAAATCGACCATGAGCGGAACGTTGGCCACCGTGGCGCATTCAATCGCCCGGTCAACTGCTGCCCAGGGCACGTGTTCTGCATCCCAGGCCTCCTTGGTCCAATAATGGGCGCTTTTTACTCCCACAATGAGGTCTGGATATTTCTTGATCGTTTCGGCACAAAGCGTCGAATCCATCTAGTCCAGGCTTTGCTCGAGTCCACCGCTCATGCCATTAGCCACAATGTTAAGAAAAGCCAAAACTCTCACCTTGGCACGGTCAATGACTTCTTCCTTTTCCTGGAGGAACGTCTCCGCACCTGAGGTGCCCGCATCCACTATGGTGGTGACTCCTGACTGCAACGCGAAATCTGCGGGAATTCCCAGTGGCAGAGCATGAACTCGCGCGTCGGGCGCGAACCAGTTTAGCGGCGCTCCGCCATGACCAACATGATAGTGAATGTCGATCAGCCCGGGCGTAACGTAGAGCTTCGAGACATCCACAACCTTTCCCGCCTGGTCAGCCGGAATGTTTTTTTCCACGGCAGCGATTTTGCCTTGGAAAATGGCGACATCTCTCACTTCGTCGATGTGATTGGCGGGATCAATCACGTGTCCGCCCTTTAACAGCAAGTCATAACGAAGGGCTTGGGCGAACATCACGACAGGAGATCCGAGGGTGATTGCGATTACTGCAATTATTGCGCGTGGCATTTTGATCCCACTCTGCATAGGGCCTTCTCTTGTTTTGTCGAACCGAAAGTGTATCCGGTGGGAATGAGATTGTCACCATGCCTGGCGAGTCAAGGTCAGGCAGGGTTGTAAAGAAGAGCGCCGCTATCGTAAGCTGATCGCTGTTTTTGGGTTCGATCCGACAAGCTGCAGACTTCGGATCGGAATCAACTCATGGATCGCCGTACGTTCGTCAAGGCCGGTTGCATTGGAAGCGCCTCTTTGCTGATGCAGGGGCTCGATCCGATGCTGCGAGCGGACCTGCCCCCACCTGCGGCGCCGCCCATCGAACTCCACGGCCCGCCCGACTACAAACCTTCGCCGCTCGGCATGCCGGGATTATTTCCAGGCCGAGTGATCGAGGTCCGCGACCCGAAGGCTATCGTACGTAATCGCGTCTCACAGTCGATCGTGCGCCAGATGCTGGAGCACGCGATGAAGGAGTTGACGGAAGAAAAGTCGGCGCAGGCGGCGTGGGCAAAGTTTGTTGAACCCAACGACATTGTTGGAATCAAGATCAACCCATCGGGTGCGCCTGCCTGCTGCTCCTCTCCCGAGATCCTCCGCGAGATCATCGGCTCAGTTCAGTCTGTTGGCGTTCCCGCACGTAACATTCTGGTCTATGACCGGTATTCGTACGAAATGGATATCGGCAGCTATCAGGCCCTGCTGCCTCCAGGCGTGCGCATTGTGGGCATTCAAGACACTTTCGCAGATCCTTCCGGTTACGATACGAATGTCTATTGCGCGGCCAACTTTTTCGGCGAGTGGGAAACCCGCTCCTACATGGCAAATATCGTGGCTCAGCTAGTCACGAAGATTATCAACCTGCCGACGATGAAGGACCATTCGGCATCCGGTGTCACCGGATGCCTCAAGAACCTGGCTTACGGCACGTTTAACAATGTGGCGCGCTCACATCGTGCGCCCCATTCCTTTACCAACCCGCTGATCGGGCTGATGTGTACCGTCGAACCCTTACGTTCGAAGGCGGTGCTGCATATCATGGACGGCATGCGTCAGGTATGGCATGGCGGACCGCTGACCCAAGTCCAGGATTTCATCGATCAGGCCGGCATTCTCCTCGTAGCAACGGATCCAGTCGCTCTGGACACCATCGAATTGGAGGCGATTGAAAAGAAGCGCCGCGAACGGGGCGCGCCTTCCTTGTGGCAACACGATCCGAACAGCATCACCACAGACAACAATGACTTTTATCATGACGCGGCGAAAAACCTGTTTTTCCGCCAGCCGGGACACGTTGCAGCGGCTGGGAAGCTCGGCCTTGGCGCAGCAGACCTAAAGCAGATCGATCACCGTACCCTCTCAGCGTGAATTGATGACGACGGAAGCAGCCAAGTCCAAAGCTCCGGGAGATTGGCCCACGCTGCTCAAAGACAACGCCCGCACGGGAGGGCAGGGGCAACATCCAGTGCGGTCGCCGGAACGAGCGGTTTGGCAGTTTCGTACCGGCAGCTCTGTGCGTTCCGCGCCGATACTTGAGGATGGCATTTTGTATGTCACCTCTGTCAACGGAGTACTGCACGCCCTCGACGTGGTCACTGGCACATCAAAATGGAATTTTCAGGCGGCGGGTCGGGTTCACTCCACGCCTTCGCTGTCCGAAAATCGAATCCTGTTCGGATGCGATGACGGAAAGGTGTACGCACTTGATCGGCATGCCGGAAGCAAGCTGTGGGAAGCGCCGACCGGAGCTGAAGTCTGGGCTTCTCCTGTCGTTCGCAGTGGAATTGTCTTTTTCGGAGGTGCTGACGCGCGGGTTTACGCCGTTGACGCAGCGAGCGGGCGCACGCTATGGGTCGAGGAACTTGGGGGAAGAGTCTATTCCACCATTTATGCGGCCGAGCAGCAACTCTATCTCGGATGCGGAGACGGCAAAGTGTATAGCCTCGACCCCTCATCCGGAAAGACAATGTGGAGTACACCCACCGGCAATGGCATCGACTCATCTCCGGCCCAAGCCGGTGACCTGCTCCTCATCGGCTCTGAGGATTTTTGGTTCTATGCAATGAACACCACCACTGGAGAGGTGCGCTGGAAGTACGAAACAGGATTAGGCATCGCGTCTTCACCGGCAGTTTCGGGCGACTTGGCAGTCATCGGCAGCAAGGACGGTTTTCTATATGCACTGGATACCCAGTCAGGCCGCTTGCGCTGGAAAGCCGCTGTGGGCGAAGTGGTGACCGCACCTCCGGTAATCGGCGACGGTGTTGTCTGTATTCAAGCGGGAGGTACATTCGCCCTGGACAGCGCGACGGGCAATGTAGTGTGGAGAGCTGCTCTGGCGGGGGCAGTTCAGTCGGTTCCCGTGCTCGCCGGTGACACGATCTATCTAGCGAGCCTGAGCGGTGAGGTTTATGCGCTGCGATAACCGACGAGCGGCAGCGCTGATCAGCTTCTTCTTAATCGCTTCTTTCGTCCAGAGCTCAGAAAATCAAGCTCTTGTCTACAAAAAGAAGTACATCATGGGCACGGTCTTCGAAATCGCCGCCTATGACCAATCATCCGAACATGCCTCCAATGCGATCGAGAGGGCGTTTCAGGAGATCGTTCGCCTCGACGATCTGATGAGCGACTACAAAGCTGACAGCGCCCTGAGTAACCTGAACCGCTCCGCTCACTTTCACGCAGAAAAAGTTCCTTCTGACTTATACCGTGTCATTGACCAGGCCGTACAGTTTTCCAGGCTTTCGGACGGAAAGTTTGACATCTCCATCGCGCCCTTGGTGAATTTGTGGAAAGCTGCGCTGCGCGGTGAAGGCACGCCTTCGCGGGCGCAGCAAGAAGACGTTCGAGGTTGCGTCGGCTACGAGAAGATCGAATTAAGTCCCCCGGACCGGATCAGTTTTCGCTCATCCTGTTTGCAGTTGGACTTGGGCGCCATCGGCAAAGGCTACGCCGTGGACCGCGCCGCTGAAGTCCTGCACTCCCTGGGAATCCGCGATGCTTTGATCAACGCGGGGGGAAGCACGATTTTCGCGATGGGCGCTCCTCCGGACCAGACAGCCTGGCTTGTACACTTGAGAGACCCCTCGAACAAGATAGATCCGCAGGTCATGCTCAAGGATGGAAGCGTGTCCACGTCGGAGCAGACAGCGCCCAGTTTGCTGGGAAACGATGCAGCTGGTCATATCATCGATCCGGACACAGGAATGCCCCTGAAAACGGTTTTCACGGTCAGCGCTGTTTCAAGGACCGCAACCGTATCGGACGCGCTGTCGACTACCTTGCTGCTGCTCGGTCCGACGAAGGGCAAGGAATTGATCAAGAGTATGGCAGACGTTTCAGCGATTTGGATTTCACATGAGGCGCAAGGGGAAACGGTGACCGGCGGTCCCCAGATTCTGTTTGGCAGAGGCTTATAGACTCTCTGGTTTTTGGCACAATTCCATGAGCATTCGTGACACGATTCTCGTATGGGTTTTCGTCTTAGCATCCACCTCCGCTTGGAGCAATGTGTTCGTACATTGGACAAGGTCTGCTTTCCCCCCAGCAAAGGAACTCGGCTTGAACGATCTGGTACTCTCCTGGAACGACAGCTTTTCGCCGCAGGTGAAAGCGGCCCGCAGCCAAGGCTATCGAGTGTATGTCGAAGTTTCGCTACATCAGTCTGCAGCTGCAGCTGAAACGGTCGCGAGTGGCTTGGAAGGCGTCATCCTGACTGTTCGTCAGTCTGAGCGTGCAGAGCTAGAGAAGTCTCTTCCAAAATTACGAGCGGCTCACCCCAAGCTCAGATTCCTGGTCCTCAACCCCGATGGTAAGCAACCGGAGATGCGGGGCAGTCTGGTAATCAAGCGAGACTCCGTGCTTGAAGTATCCAGTCCCACCGCCCAACCGTGGATTGACACTAACCTCGCTCTCGTCAAGATTGAACAGCGGTCTCTTCCGGGGCAGATTCCAATGTACACCTTTTCGTGGGGAGGACTGTCAGACTCCGGGCAGCAACAAGCAGCGCTTACAGCGACGGATTACTCGCTGGCAGTGGCTGAGGCAGGCGCGTTTCATGCTGATTTAATCCTGCAGCTTGATGAGCGCCTGCAGAGAGCTCTCAGCAATCATGATCCGGAGGCCTGGACACTCTGGAACCAGGTGCGGTCCTACGCAAAGTTTTATTCAGACACGAGCGAGCAACGACTGGAAGCCGCTGCCAACGTCGCAGTTGTGCTCGATGATCTCGACACAAGTGACGAAGCGATGAATCTGCTGGCCCGTCACAACATCCCATTCAAGGTCTTGCGTCCCGTGGACCTCAATTCGGGGGACCTGGAAGGCTTCGACGTTGTAGTGGTGTTCGCCAAGCCTGACAGAGGAGCTTGTCAGCGAATCGCCGACCTCGCAACTCACGGCAAGACCGTTGTACTTGTGGAAGCGCATGGCTCTTATCCATGGCAGAACGGTCATCCAGTCAGGTTGAATGAACACGCGGTGGCCTATGCCGTTGGAAACGGAAAAGTCCTTGAGCTCTCGGAGCCTGTCACAGATCCGGAGATGTTTGCCCAAGACATCCGTCGGCTGCTCGGGAAACAGAATGTACTGGTGAGTCTATGGAATGGCTTGACGACAATCGCGGTACCCTATCGTGAGCACGGCAGAACGCTGAAGGTGCTCGAGTTGGTCAACTACGCTGAAGAGCCGCTTCGCCTGCAAGTGCAGGTCGTAGGGACGTTTACTTCCATCCGATACGAGACGCCAGAACATAAATGTTGCGAGTCGCTCGTCCCCGTAAAACACAACGGATTCACCGAGTTCGTAATTCCGGAATTACGGATCGCGGGACGTGTGCATCTCGAAGCTAACCACTTTAATGATTCCCGAGCAAGTGGGGTGAGTCCCCGCTAACCGGGCGAGGCAATCGCTGACCTTACTTGGACCTTTCTTTGACCTGCGCAAAGCTGGATGTCCCTCATTCCAAGAATGAAAACCAGTGCGGAGGGTGGGGTAGTGATTCGCCCACAAAACAACCTTAACTTATTGATTATAAATGACTTGTCGGAGAGAGTGTGATTCGAAACTTGCTCCGAATGTACGGCTGGCGATCTAGCGCATGTTTGACACTTTTGGGAGGTCCGTAGTCGCTAAGCTTCGTGTTTTCAACGCCAGATCTCTCCGCAGCAAAAAAGTGTAGTGACAAACAATCGTTCGAGTGTGCTCACATTCCTATTGA
>Ga0137389_10002733_pt1 | contig 10763 bp, 13 predicted proteins | sample 15con2h14BmetaG_FD_104645 | JGI IMG/M metagenome (GOLD analysis project Ga0137389, IMG submission 104645) | Vadose zone soil microbial communities from Angelo Coast Range Reserve, California, USA - 15con2h1.4B metaG | ecosystem: Environmental > Terrestrial > Soil > Vadose zone > Saprolite...
ACCGCTTCGGGATCCTGGTCGCGTGTGACGATGCCGCGACGGGGCATGGCACCGATCGTCACGCGCGCAAGGTCGCGGATGCGGATCGGCGTGCCGCCCCGGGCCGCGACCACAACGTTCTCGACGTCCGGGATGCCTGCCAGCGTGCCGAGCCCGCGCACGACGTACTGCTGGTCGCCGTGCTCGATGTAGTTCCCCCCGGCGTTCGCGTTCGAGCGGCCGAGCGCCTCGAACACCTGGCGGAGCGCCAGGCCGCGCGCCTGCAACGCTTGGGGGTCGACCTGGACCTGGTACTGCTTGACGAACCCGCCGAAGGAGACGACGTCGGCGACGCCGGGCACCTGCTTCAAGTGCCGCTCCATTACCCAGTCCTCAACCTCCCGCAGCTGCATCGGCGAGTATTTCTCGCCGACGAGCGTGTAGCGGTAGATCTCGCCGGTCGGCGTGGAGAGCGGACCGAGCGTCGGCTTCACGCCGTCGGGGACGTCAACCTGCGCCAGGCGCTCGCTCACCTGCTGGCGCGCAAAGTAGAGGTCGGTGCCGTCGTCGAAGGTGAGGACGACGAACGAGAGGCCGAAGATGGAGAAGGAGTGCATGCGGGTGAGCCCGGGCAGCCCGTTCATCTCGTGCTCGACGGGCAGCGTCACCTGGCGCTCGACCTCCTCCGCGGCGTGCCCCGAGAAGAGCGTGATGATCTGGACCTGGGGATCAGCTAGCTCCGGAAAGGCCTCGATCGGCAGGTGCCAGAAGGCGAAGGCGCCCGCGACCGCAAACAGCGCGGTCAACGTCAGGAGCACGATCGGCCGGCGGAGCGAGAACGCGAGAACGCGGAGCATCGGTCAGCCACCAAGCACGGACGGTGCCAGCCACGCGCCTCGGCGGATCAAGGGGTGCGCGCCGCCTGACTGTGACCCGCTACCCCAGAGTGAGGCGGGAAGTCGCATCGCCGTGGCGGGCCTTCGGCGCGTTCGCGCCAGGAACTCGGGCAGCGCGGGGCGCGGCTATGGTCAATAGCGCCCACGAGCGTCGTCCGCCGCTGAAACGTGACTCCCAAGCCGCGAAATCCAAAGCCGCCCGCCCCCGCCGCGGGGGTCTAGCTGCTTGCCGCCGTCGTGCTCGGCGATGACGGCTGCGCCTTGCTTCCTCTCGACTCAGCCGGTATCGGGCTCCGACATGCCGGCATCCCCCCGCCTGCGTGACCAACGTGACCGCCAGGACCGCCGCAAAAGCCGCGCGGGGAATTATGCCCGGCAGGCACAATAGGTGCCTTCTGGTGCCCATTCTTGACGGCTCGCGTGCGAGTTGTGGGTTTCAAGTCCCCCCCGCATTTCTCTAGCTGGGCATGCCGGAGGCCGCGCCCCGGACACCCGTTCGCTTCGCAGGCTTCGCCGACCGTGACGGACGGTTCTTCCGCGCCCTCGCCCGCAATCAGCGCCGCGACTGGTTCGCGGCGCACCGCCGGGAGTACGAGGACGGCTGGCTCGAGCCGATGAAGGCGCTCCTGGCCGAGATCCGCGAGCGCATCGACGCGTTCTTCCCTCACCACCCGCTGGCCGAGCCGAAGGTCTTCCGCATCTACCGCGACGTGCGCTTCGCGAAGGACAAGTCGCCCTACAAGACGCACATCGGCGGCTACGTCGCGATCGGCGACGCGGGTCGGGGACCCTCCGTCCCGGCGGCGCTGTACGTGCACCTCGGCGCCACGGAGGTGTTCGTCGCCGCGGGCCAGTACATGATGGATCCCGGACAGCTGGCGCGCTTCCGCGACGCGGTCCTGGACGAGCGGCGCGGTCCGGCGCTCGCGGGAACCCTGCACCGGCTGACGCGGGCCGGCTTCGCCGTCGGTTCGCACGACGTGCTCCAGCGGGTGCCGCGGGGTGTCGACCCGACCCATCCGCGCGCCGAGCTGCTCAAGCGGAAGGGGCTCATCGTGACGTTCCCCGACCCGCCACGCAAGCTGCTCGTGCGCCACGCGCTGGTCGACTGGCTGGTGACGCGCACGAAGCGGGTGGTGCCGCTGGTGGAGTGGCTCGCCTCGATGGCGGAATAGCGCGCCAAGGCGATGCACACGCGCGACCGCCGATCGCGGCTCCTGACCACCTCGCTCGCGGCCGCCGTCGCATGCTCCCTGCCGTCCGTCGACGCGGCGGGAGACGGCGGGCGCCGGGCGCTCTGCGCGGCCGCGGCCGCCGAGCACGCGGCGCCCCCGTACGTCGCCGTGCTCTCGGCCTTCCCCGCCGAGCTGGCGCCGCTGGTGGCGGCGGCGGAGATCGAGCGGACCGTCGAGGTCGATGCGCGCCAGTACTACGTCGGTCGGATGGGCGGCGTGAGCGTCGTCCTCGGCTTGACGGGCATCGGCATCGTGAACGCGACCAGCCGGGCGCGGAGCGTGCTCGCGAGCTTCCCGCTCGCCGGCCTGGTCATGAGCGGCGTCGCCGGGAGCCGTCACCGCATCGGCGACGTCGTCCTCGCCGCCGAGTTCGTGGAGCGCGATCGCAAGCGGGCCTTCCGCGCGAACCCCGCGCTCCTCGCGCTGGCGGCGCGCGCCGCGAGCGCGCTTCCTGCGCCGCTCGAGACGTGCACCCCCGTTCCCCCGACGGCGCCCGACGCGCAGGTCGTCTGCCTGCCGTACGCTCCCGCCGTCATTTTTGCCGGGCGAGGTGTGAGCGGCGACGACTTCGGCGGAAAGGGTCTGCCGTGCGCGCCGGGCGGCGACGAGGTCTTCGGCTGCGAGCTGCCTCCCCCGACGGCCGCCGCCGCGACCGTCGAGGCAGTCGAGCCGACGGAGGAGGTGGTGGACATGGAGACCGCGGCCGTCGCGCGCGAGGCCGCGCGGCGTCACGTTCCCTTCCTCGGCGTGCGCGCGGTCTCCGACGGCGCCGGCGACCCGCTCGGCGACCGCGGCTTCCCCGCGCAGTTCTTCGACTACTACCGGCTCGCCGCGCGGAACGCGGCCGACGTCACGCGCGCCACCGTCACGGAGCTGGGCCGGCTCGCGCGCGACGGATCGGCGCGCCGCACCTGCCGCCTGCTCGCCCGGCGCCGCTGGCGGCGCGCCGCCGAGCGCATTCAGAGCGACGCATAGACCGCGTCGATCAGCGCGCGGTTGCGCGGGTTCTGCCAGCGGGGGCCCGCCTGGTTCATCGTGTAGGCGAAGGCCAGCTCCGCATCCGGATCGGCGAATCCGAGCGAGCCGCCCGCGCCGAAATGGCCGAAGCTCCGCGGGTTCGTGCCCAGCGGACGCTCCGGCTGCGTCAGCTGGAAGCCCAGCCCGAAGCGCGAGGGCCGGCGCAGGATGGCGTCGACCCCGGACGACGCCTCGGCTATGGCGTGCTCGAGCGTCGCCCTGCCGAGCAGCCGGATGCCGTCGGCGCCTCTCGTGCACGCGAGCGCGCTGTAGATGCGGGCCACCGCGCGCGCGGTGGCGTGGCCGTTGGTCGAAGGGATCTCCGCCGCGCGCCAGGCCCTGGTGTTGACGGTGCCCGGGCCCGAGAGCCCGGGCGGGTTGGCGTAGACCCGGCGCAGCAGGAGCTGGTGCTCTGCGTCGTCGGCGACCATCTCACCGGGCGTGCTCTCGAAGAGATAGTCGGCGACGCGCACGTCGTGCTCGGGACCGATCCCGAAGTGAAAGTCGGCCGCGAGCGGTCCGGCGATCTCGCGTCGGAAGAAGGCGGCGAAGCGCTCGCCGCTCACGCGACGCACGATCTCGCCCACCAGGAAGCCGAAGGTGTTGACGTGATAGCCGTGCCGCGAGCCGGGCGTCCACCAGGGTGCTTCCTCCGCCAGCGCGGAGGTCATGAGCGCCCAGTCGTACATGGCCAGGTCGGGGAGCTCGCGCCGGATCGCGGGCAGCCCGGCGCGATGGCAGAGCAGCGTGCGCACGGTGACCTCGCCCTTGCCGGCCTGCGCGAACTCGGGCCAGTAGCGCGCCACCGGCGCGTCCAGGTCGACCCGACCCCGCTCCACCAGGATGTGGAGCGCGAGCGCGGCCATCGCCTTGCCGACCGAGAAGACGTCGACCAGCGTGTCGCGCTGCCACGGGCGCGTGCGGCCCGCGTCTGCCCACCCGGCCCACAGGTCGACGACGACCCGGTCTCCCACGACGACCGCGACGGCGGCGCCGACCTCGCCGTGCACGCGGAAGTTCTCGGTCAGCGCGTCGCGCACGCGCGCGAAGCGCGCGTCGCACGCGCCGCACGTCTCGGGGACGTCCGCCACGGCCGTACCCGAGCCCGGGCCGCTCAGCCGCGCTTCAGCGACGGGTGGTAGAGCACCACCATCTCGTAGATGAGCGCGGGCCGCTCCTCGCCCACCACGTGGAGGTTGACCTCCTGGGTGAGCTGCGTGCCCTTGGGCTTGGGCTCGACACCCACCAGGCGCGAACGCGCGTGAATCCTGGCCCCCGCGCGCACCGGGCTCACGAAGCGCAGCTTGTTGGCGCCGTAGTTGGTGGCGTTCCCGTAGCCGGCGATCTTCCAGTCGGCGCTCCCGTGCAGGCGCGGGAGGAGGCTCAGCGTCAGGAAGCCGTGCGCGATCGTGCCGCCGAACGGGCTCTCGCGCTTGGCGCGCTCCACGTCGACGTGGATCCACTGGTGGTCCCCGGTGAGCTCGGCGAAGCGGTTGATCATGTCCTGCGTGACCTCGACCGATTCGCTCCACGCGCCGAAGGTGTCGCCGATCTTGCCCTTGAGCCTCTCGATGTCGTCGAAGCGGATCTCTTCCACGGTGGGTCCTCCCGGCTGAGCATCCCGGCCCGCGGGCCGGGCCCGTCCTTCCTACCCGCCCGGCCGGGCGAACGGAAGGGCCGCCCTGGCGTGTGGCCGTCCTCTCGGCTAGCGTGGCTCCCGCCATGGCGCGCGACACCGGGTCGGTCTGGTCGGCGAGCAGCCGGGTCCTGGAAGTGCTCGTCCACCTCCCCAACCTGATCCGCCTCTACTGGCGCCTGCTCTGGGACCCGCGCGTGTCGCGCTGGCCGAAAGCCCTGCTGGTCGGCGCGCTGGTCTACGTGGCGCTGCCCTTCGACCTGATCCCCGACGCCATCCCCTTCGTGGGCGAGATCGACGACGTGGTGATCCTGCTCGTGGCGGCGCGCTGGTTCATGCAGTGGTGCCCGCCCGAGCTGGTACGCGAGCACGCGCAGGCCATCGAGCCCGGGCGAGCCTGATCCGTGACCGCGCGCGCCGTCGCCCTGGCCGTCATCGCGGGGGCGGCGCTCACCGCAGCCCCCGGCGCGGCGCTCGCCGCCGCGCGCCTCGAGTGCACGGCCGAGAGCCGCGCGGAGGTGGCGCCGACGTTCGCCGTGGTCGCGCTCAACGCCGGCGACGAGCCGGCGCGCGAGGTGCGGCCGGAGGTCCTCTATCAGCACCACACCTACGCGGGCGAGGCCGCGACCCTCGAGCCGGGAGCCCGCCGGGAGTGGCGCCTCGCGCTCGTCCCACCGCCCTCGCCCGGCACCTTCGCGGCCACGGTCCACGTCCGCTACCGGGATGCGCTCTCCCGCTGGCGCTCGGTGCCGCTGGTGGCCCAGGTGCCGGCGCCGGACGGGTCGCCGGTCCTCGCCCGGCTCGCGCTCGAGGTGCGGCCCGTCGGCCGGGCCGGGAGCGCGACGCTCCTCGTCGAGAACCCGGACAGTCGCCCGATCGCGGGCCGCGTGGTCCTCGTCCTGGGCGACGGGCTGGCGACCGATCCCGAGAGCCTGCCGGTCGAGGTCGCGGCCCACGGGCGCACCACCGTCCCGCTCGTGCTGGAGAACCGGGGCGCCCTGACGCCCGGCTCCTACCCGGCCTTCGCGCTCTTCGAGTACGGCGACGCCGGCACGCATCACGCGGCCGTCGCGCACGCCGAGGTCAGCGTGGTCGCGCAGGCGGGCGGCGCGCGCGCCCGCCCGCTGCTGGTTGGCGTCGGCGCCCTCGCGGCGACGATCGCGCTCCTCGCCGTCGCCTGGCGGCGCGCCGCGGCGCGGGCCTGAGCGCCGGGATTGCCCGGCTCGCTCGCGATGGGCAGTGTGCGCAGAGCCACGTCATGAGGCGCCCCGTCGCGACCGTGACCCTCGCCGCTGCCCTCCTCGCTCTTCGCGGCGGCGCCGCCGCCCGCTCCCCGGGCGATCCCATCCGCCTCGTCTTCGACGAGGGCGACATCGCGGGGACCAGCACCGTCTACGGCCCCGACGGCCACGAGCCGATCGGCTTCATCGAGTACCGGCAGAAACGCCGCGGCAACGTCCTCTCGAGCGTGCGCATCGCGCACTTCCGCGACGGCTCGAGCGACGAGGACCGGGCCGAGGCGCGCGTGGAGGGCACGCTCGAGGCGCTCACGGGGCGCAGCATCGTGCGCGACACCGACGGCGTCGCGGTGGCCGACGTGACCATCGACGTCGCCGGGGGCCGCATCAGCGCGAGCTGGGGACGCGACGCGGACCGGCAGAGGAAGGAGGAGCCGGTCGCGCTGCCCAAGGGGACCTACTGGGGACCCCTCATCTACCTCGTGCTGAAGAACTTCGAGGCCAACGCCGAGGACGGCCGCCTGGTCTTCGCCACGGTCGTGCCCACCCCGCAGCCGCGCGTGCTCGACCTGGAGCTCAGCCGCGGCGACGCCGCCGTGCTGGAGCGCACCGGCACCCGCCTCGCCACACAGCGCTTCGAGCTCGGCCCGACCGTCCACTGGGCCGTCGACCCGATCCTCCGCCGGGTGCTGCCCCGGACCACCTTCTGGGTCCTCCCTGGCGAGCCGCCGGCGCTGGCGCGCTTCGCCGGGCCGCGCAACTACGCGCGGCAGGAGATCGTGATCCAGTGACGCTCGGCTGGCAGCCGGCGCCCGAGCCGGTCCCGTGCGCCGGACGGCCGCGGCCAGTACCGGTGCGCGCGGGGCCGCGGCGATGGTGGCATCGGCTGCCCGGTCTCGGGCGCCTCCGCCGCTTCGAGGACGTGGTACGCGCCCGCCTGGCCGCCGCCTGCGCCCTCGAGAACCCGCCGGCCGAGCGCTTCGGCTTTCGCTTCGACGCGGCGACCCGCCTCTTCCTGGTGACCGGCGTGATGCACCGGCGCTACTTCCGCGTCGAGTGCCACGGGATCGATGCCCTGCCCTCCGGCCCCGTCATGCTGGTCGCCAATCACGGCTCGCACGTGCTCTCCTGGGACGGCGCCATGATCGTGACCGCGTGCCTGCTCGAGGCCGACCCGCCCCGGCTCGTGCACGGCATGGCCGAGCACCGCCTGATGCGCCTCCCCGTCCTCGGGAAGGCCGCGCGGCGCATCGGCGCCGTCGACGGGCGGCGCGATACGTGCGCCTCCCTGCTCGACGCCGGCGGTGCCGTGCTCACCTTCCCGGAGGGCGTGAACGCGCTCCGCCGCCCCTTCCGCGAGCGCTACCGGCTGCGCGAATTCGGGCACGGCTTCATGCACGTCGCCCTCGCGACCGGCGTGCCGATCGTCCCGGTCGCGGTCATCGGAGCGGAGGAGGAGGCCCCGCTGGTCGCCAACCCGGCCTGGCTGGCCCGCTGGCTCCGCACCCCGGTCGCCCCCCTCACCCCAACGCTCATCCTTCCGCTGCCCGTGAAATACCGCATCCACTTCGGGCTCCCCTTCCGCTTCCGGGGCCCGGCCACGGCGGACGCCGTGGCGCGTCACGTGGCGGAGGTGCGGGCGACCCTCCAGCACCTGATCCACCTGGGGCTGCGCGCGCGGCGGCACATCTTTTACTAGGAGGCGGCGCGACGCACCCCGAGCCTGGACGGTGGCGATACCCGCATGCTAGAAGCCTCCGAAAGACGGGAACGGCGGGAGCCGCATCCCGCGTCTCGTTAGTGCGGGAGCTAGAATGGGAAAGAGACTGTACGTAGGCAACCTGCCCTACCAGTGCGACGAGGCGCAGCTGCGCGCGCTCTTCGAGCAGGATGGGCGCCAGGTCGAGGAGGTGAAGGTCGTGACCGACCGGGAGACCGGACGGCCACGCGGCTTCGCCTTCGTCGAGATGGCCACCGATGCCCAGGCCGAGGCGGCGGTCAGCGCCCTCAACGGGCAGCCGTTCGGGGGCCGGCCGCTCACCGTGAGCGAGGCGCGTGAGCGGGCGCCTGGTGGAGGCGGGGGCGGAGGGGGTGGCGGCCGAGGCGGCGGGGGCCGGCGGGAACGTTACTAGGTCCTCGGTCCGTTGCATCGACACGGCAGCTTGCGCGCCCGCCGGGCGCCCGGCCAACCACGCGCGATGCGGTCGCTCGGCGTGGCGAGCGGGGGCGCGTTCGGCGCCCTCGGCGGGCTGATCGCCGGCGCCATCCAGGGGGGCATCGGCGCCGCGGTCGCCGTCGGTAGCGCGGTCGGGGCCGCCGTCGGCGCCGTCGGCGGCGTGATCGGCGGCGGCACCGCGTCCGCGCCCGACGTGGCGGGCTTCCAGGACCGGGCCCTCCCGAACACGACCCTCGCCTCCGGGCTCTCCGCCACGGGGTACGTCTACTTCCCCGCCGGTGACTACGGGGCGCTCGAGCTCCTCGCCGGCGAAGGGACGCTGCGCGAGCGCGTGCCGATCCAGCCGCGGCCGTGAAGCGCGCCCTCGCGCTGTTCACGCTCGCCGCCGCGCTCGCGCACGCCGCCGCGCCGCCCGTCGTCCCGTGGCGGGAGGCAGCCAGCCACGTGGGTGAGGTGGTGACGGTGGAGGGCGACGTGGCGATGGCGCGCACGGTCGCGGACACCTGGGTCCTCGAGTTCGCGCCCGGCGATCCGCGCGCGTTCCGTGTCGTCGTCCTGCTAGCGCTCCTCGAGACCTCGCCGCGCCAGCCGGAGCGGCTCTACCAGGGGGCGCGCGTGCACGCGACCGGACGCATCCAGCGCTTCCAGGGTCGCGCCGAGATGGTCCTCCGTGGCGCCGCGCAGCTCGAGGTCGTGACTCCCGGGATGCCGGCGACGGCCGCCGGACCCGGGGCCGCCGCGGCTCCTGCCGAGCCCGCCGCCCCGGTCACGCTACCCCCGCCGACGCTGCCCCCGAAGCCCGCGCCGTCCGCCGCCGCGCCGTGTGAGCGCGCGCGCGAGCGATGGCGCGCCGCGGCCAGCGAGGCGAGCGAACGGCTCGGCGCGCTCGGCCGTTGCCTCGACGCCGTCCGCTATCGCTGCCGCGCCGAGAGCGCCGCTCTCTCCTCCGCGCTCGGCGCGCTCGACGCGACCGAGCGCGAGGTCGACACCGCCTGCCGCTGACCGCGGGCCGGGCGCTCAGTCGCCCCCGCCCGAACCTTCCTCGTCGGTCTCGACGAAGATGTCGATCTCGTCCGAGCCCTTGTTGCCCTTCTGGTTGGTCACCGTGAGCGTCGCGGTGTACTCGCCCACCTTGGCGTAGGTGTGCGACGGGTTCTGCTCCGTGCTCTTCGAGCCGTCACCGAAGTCCCAGCTGAAGGAGAATGGTCCCCCGCTCTCCTCCTCGACCGACGCGGTGAACTGCACCTTCAACGGGGGCGCGCCCTCGTCGGGCTCGGCCTCCGCGATCACGTCGAGCTCGTACTCTTCCTCCACCGTGGTGGTCGTCACCCCGGCCAGGGGCTTCGGGGCCATGGTGGTCGGGGTCGCGGGAGCGGTCGGCGTCTCCGAGCCGCCGCACGCGGCGAAGGTCACCAGGCTCGCGGCGAGCCCGGCACGTAGCAGGCTGGATCGCATCAATCCCCTCCTCTCGAAAGCCCGGCATAGCTACCTGACGCCCCGGGGGCAAGGCAAGTCGGCGCCGGAGGGACCGCGAGGGGCGCGCCTAGACGTACGCCAGCCAGGAGCGGTAGCGCTCCTCGCGCCCGCGCACCACTGCGAAGAAGAGATCCTGCAGGCGGCGCGTGATCGGCCCCGGCGTCCCGTCGCCGATGCGGCGGTCGTCGAGCTCGCGGATCGGCGTCACCTCGGCCGCCGTGCCGGTGAAGAACGCCTCGTCCGCCAGGTAGACCTCGTCGCGCGTGAAGCGCTCCTCGCGCGCGGCGATGCCCGCGTCGGCGAGCAGGCGGAGGACCGCGTGGCGGGTGATGCCACCGAGCACGGTCGGCAGCGGCGTGGTCTTCACCGTCCCCTCGCTGACGATGAAGATGTTCTCGCCGCTCGCCTCCGAGACGTAGCCGTCGACGTCGAGGAGCAGCGCCTCGTCGTAACCCGCGGTGCGCGCCTCGCGCGAGGCGAGGATCGAGTTCACGTAATGCCCGGTGGCCTTCGACTTGGTGAGCAGCGTGTTGGGATGGAAGCGGGCGAAGGAGCTGGTCTTCACGCGGATGCCGTTCTTCATCCCCTCCTCGCCGAGGTAGGCGCCCCACGGCCAGGCGGCCACCGCGACGCGCGTCGGCGGGCGCGCCGCGAGGCCCATCTCGCCGTCGCCCATGAAGACGATGGGGCGAATGTAGCACTCGCGGAGGCGGTTGGCGCGCACCGTCTCGAGGCAGGCCTCGATCAGCCGCTCGCGCGGATAGGGCACGGGCAGGTCGAGGATGTGTGCCGAGCCGTACAGCCGGTCGACGTGCTCGCGCAGGCGGAAGATCGCCGAGCGGCCGTCGTGGCACTGGTAGCAGCGGATGCCCTCGAAGACGCCGAGGCCGTAGTGCAGGGAGTGGGTGAGCACGTGCACCTGGGCCGCCTCCCAGGGCACCAGCTTCCCGTCGAACCAGATGCGCTCGGTCTTCTCCATCGAGAAACAGGTAACCCGAAGCCGGACGCGAAGGCAAACTACCGCGCGCCCGCCGTGAAGTGACGATCGTAGACGGCGCGGATCGCCTCGACGTGTCGCGCGTGGTCGGCGCGCAGAGCCGCCACGGCCTC
>Ga0137389_10002735_pt1 | contig 10759 bp, 9 predicted proteins | sample 15con2h14BmetaG_FD_104645 | JGI IMG/M metagenome (GOLD analysis project Ga0137389, IMG submission 104645) | Vadose zone soil microbial communities from Angelo Coast Range Reserve, California, USA - 15con2h1.4B metaG | ecosystem: Environmental > Terrestrial > Soil > Vadose zone > Saprolite...
CGGTTGATGAGCGAATCGGCTCGCGGCGAGGGCGGTCGCGTGTGGGTGCCGCGTAATCCCGGGGAGAAGCGCGCGCCGAGAAACATTCCTGAGGGGGAACGATTTTATTTTCTGGAAGAGTGGTATCCGAAGTATGGCAACCTGGTGCCGCGTGACATTGCCACGAGAGCGATTCACCGCATCGTGTATCAGGAAAGATTGGGCGTTGACGGGCAGCCGGCGGTATACCTGGACGTGACGCATATCCCACGCGAAACGCTGGACCGCAAGCTCGAAGGGATTTTGGAAATTTACGAGAAATTTCTGGGCGTTGATCCGCGTGTTGAGCCGATGAAAGTTTTTCCGGCCATGCATTACACCATGGGCGGAATTTGGGTGAATGGCGAGGATCAGGCCACTAACGTTGCCGGCATTTATGCGGCGGGCGAATGCGAATATCAGTATCACGGGGCGAATCGCCTGGGGGCGAATTCGCTGGTGTCCTGTATTTTTGGCGGAGGAATTGCGGGTCCGGCGGCGGTGAAGTACGCGAAGAATCTGGAAAAGGGCGCGGAGTCCACGCCGTCCGCAGTCTTTGATTCCGAAAGGAAACGGCAAGAAGAAAAGAATCAGAAGCTCATCAGCCGGGACGGTTCAGAGAACCCCATCACGATCTGGCGCGAGCTCGGAGACCTGATTACGGAGCACGTGACCGTCACGCGCATTAACAAGAATTTGGAGATGACTGATGGGAGGATTCAAACGCTGCAGGAACGATACAAGAAGATCAACTTGAGCGACCGCACGAAGTGGTCGAATCAGACGCTGAATTTCGCGCGCGAACTGGAAAACATGATTATTCTGGCGCGGGTTATCACGCTCGGCGCGCTGGCGCGCAATGAATCGCGCGGGGCACATTACAAGCCGGATTTTCCCGAGCGCGACGATGCGAATTGGCTGAAGACCACGCGCGCGAAGTGGGTGAACAACGACGTCAAGTTGACGTACGAGCCGGTGGACATTTCTTTGATCAAGCCGCGTCCGCGACGTTACGACGCGGCGAAGTAGAAGTGGTTGCTCTGGTCTTCGGGCTCTAGGCAGTCGATGGTCGAGGGACTATGGCGGAAACAAAACAGGTCATCGTCAGAGTGAAACGACAAGCGGGGCCGAAAGAGGCGGCGCGCTGGGAGGAATTTTCTCTCAAGTGGCGGCCTTCGATGAATGTAATCATTTGTTTGCGCGACATCGCGGAGAATCCCGTGACGCGCGACGGTAAACAGACCACCCCGGTTTCGTACGATTCGAATTGCCTGGAGGAGATTTGCGGATCGTGCGCGATGCTGATCAATGGGAAAGCGCGGATGGCTTGCTCGGCGCTTGTGGATCAGCTTGAGCAGCCGATTCGAATCGAACCGATGTCGAAATTTCCGCTGGTGCGCGATCTCACGGTGGATCGGCAGTTTATGTTTGAGAGTCTGAAACGCGTGAAGGCATGGATTCCCATCGATGGCACTTACAATCTTGGCGAGGGCCCGCGCGTGGCCCCGGAAATTCAGGAAAAAGGCTACCCGCTTTCGAACTGCATCACTTGTGGGAACTGCCTGGAAGTTTGCCCGCAGGTAAATGAGAATAATCAGTTCGTGGGTGCGGCGATTATCAGCCAGGTGCGACTCTTCAATCTGCACCCGACTGGAGCGATGAACAAGAGTGAACGGCTTAGTGCGCTCATGGGTCCCGGGGGCATCCAGGAATGCGCTAACGCGCAAAACTGTGTGCATGCCTGCCCCAAGGGTATTCCTCTCACCGAGTCCATCGCCGAAGTAAACCGGGACGCGTGGAAACAGGCGCTTCTCGGCTGGCTTGTAGGGTAGACTCTCACCGCAATCCGTAACCTGGGGGAAATCGATGCGTCGTATCCTAGCTTTTTTGTGCGTTAGCTCCTTGTTGTGCGCCGGGTTTCTATCTTCCCGCCGAGCCTCTGCGGACGACATCGCAGAGCGCGCCAAGAGACTTCACTTTTCCTCCATTGTTCTGGACACGCACGACGACACCACGCAGCGGTTTTTCTCAAAGGACTATGATCTTGGCAAGCGCAATCCGGACGGCCACGTGGACATTCCGCGAATGCGCGAAGGCGGGATGAACGCGATTTTCTTCTCGATCTGGATCGACGGGCGCACCATGGGTCCGCCGGCGGTGCAGAAAGCGCTCGACCAGATCGATGCAGTGCATGAAAATGTTCGCAAGTATTCGAAAGACATGGTGTTCTGCCGCACGGCCGCCGAAGTTCGCGAGGCGCACAAGCAGGGCAAGATCGCCGCGCTCATTGGTGTCGAGGGCGGCCACATGATTGGAAATGATATTCGCGTACTGCGGATGTTTGGCGATCTGGGTGTTCGCTACATGACGCTATCGCATTTCTACAACGACGAATGGGCGGATTCCTCCACAGACAAGCCGGTTCATAACGGCCTCACAGACTTTGGAAAGGGCATTGTGCGCGAAATGAACCGGCAGGGAATCATGGTGGACATTTCGCATGTCAGCGACAAAACGTTCTATGACTCGCTGGAAGTCAGCAAGGCGCCGCTGATCGCGTCGCATTCCTCCTGCCGGGCGATCTGCAATCATCCGCGAGATATGTCCGACGACATGATCAAGGCGCTAGCGGCCAAGGACGGAGTGATCCAGATCAACTACGAGAGGAGTTTCATCGATCAGGCGTATAAGGATGCGTACGATAAGGTTTCCGGTGGCGTTGTGGCAGCGATGGAGAAGGTGACGAAGGAGTGCGCGGGCGACGAGGCATGTGTCGGGCGCGAGATTAAGGACCTTGAAACACAAATGGAATCGTCCGGCGCTCTGCCGCGGGTGAGTTGGGAGAAAATCGTCGAACATATCGACCACGCGGCGAAACTTGCGGGCGCGGACCACGTGGGCCTCGGGTCTGACTTTGACGGCGCCACCATGCCTGATGGAATGGAAGATTGCTCCAAGCTTCCGAAAATCACGGAGGCGCTGATGCGCAAAGGATATTCGGAAGAGGATATCCGCAAAATTCTCGGCGGCAACATCCTAAGGGTCATGGAACAAAATGAAAAAGTAAGCAAGGAACTTCTGGCGCAGTAGCGGAACTTCCCCGCAACGTGGAGAACGTGAGAGTTGAAATGTTGCGAACATTGCTCGCGTCAGGGCTTTGCGTTTCATCCGGAGCCTTTCTAGCGGTGGCTATGACGGCAGACGATATTTCCGCGCGCGCTAAAAAGCTGCATTTCTCGTCCATCGTGGTGGACACGCACGACGACACGACGCAGCGGTTTCTGGACGGGAAGTTTGACCTCGGCACGCGCAGCCCCATAGGCAGCATTGACATCCCACGGATGAGAGAAGGCGGGCTCGGGGCGATTTTCTTTTCGATTTGGATTCCAAGCAAGATCACCGGGCCCGAGGCCGTGCATCGCGCGCTGGTTCAAATCGATGCCGTGCGCGAGCAAGTTCGCAAGCATTCGAATGATTTGGTTCTCGCCACGACCGCGGCCGAAGTTCGTGACGCGCGCAAGCAAGGCAGGATTGCCGCTCTAATGGGAGTGGAGGGCGGGCACATGATCCATTCGAACCTTGGGGTACTGCGCAGCTACGCGGCGCTGGGCGTGCGCTATATGACGCTAACGCACAGCGGGAACGACGAGTGGGCCGATTCTTCCACCGACAAAATGGTGCACAATGGCCTCACGGATTTCGGCAAGGACGTGATCCGCGAAATGAACCGTCTTGGGGTGATGGTGGACATTTCTCACGTCAGCGACAAGACGTTTTATGATGCGCTGGAGACGAGCAAGGCCCCGGTGTTTGCCTCGCACTCGTCCTGCCGCGCCATCTGCGACGCACCCCGCAATATGACGGACCAGATGATGAAGGATCTCGCCGCAAAGGGCGGCGTGATTCAGATCAACTACCACGTAGGGTTTCTCAGCCAGGAATTCCGCGATGCAGAGAAGGCCGATCCGGAGATCAACAGGGCCATCAGCTCGGAAATGATGAAAAGGTGCGGGGAGAATGAAGGCTGCCAGTTGATCGAAGGCGACCGCATCACGCGCGAGTATGTGGAACAGGGGAAACTCCCGCGTGTGGATTTCCGTAAAATCGTCGAACATATTGACCATGCTGTGAAGGTTGCAGGCATCGATCACGTGGGATTGGGTTCAGACTTCGACGGCGCCAACATGCCCTACGGCTTGGAAGACGCCACGAAACTGCCGAAGATCACCGAGGCGCTGTTGCAAAAGGGCTATTCCGAGGGTGACGTAAAGAAAATTCTCGGCGAAAATACCCTTCGGGTCATGTCGGAAGTAGAACGCGTTAGCCACGAACTGAATGGCGGGAAGTAAAGACAACAGGAACGATCGCGGAAACACACAGGGGGATGTTCAAAAATGAGACGTGTAAATTGCTTTGTCGCCGCTTTGGCAATGGGAACGCTTTTCTTGGGTTGTAAGGCGAAAGAGCAGACTGCGGAAGCACCGCCGCCGGAACAACCCAAGGCCGAAGCACCAGCCACACCAAAGGCAGAAACTCCAACTCCCGCTCCGGCGCAACCGGAGGCACCGGCTAGCACGCCTGCGCCAGCGCCGCGTGCAAGCTATGACCGGGCACTGCTCCGGGCGTCGCTTCTGAAGGATAAAGCCCCGGAGACTTTCCAGGTGAAATTCGCGACCACGCGAGGAGATTTTGTTGTGACGGTGCATCGCGACTGGGCCCCCATCGGCGCCGACCGATTCTACAATCTGGTAAAACACCACTTCTATGACAACGCCAGCTTCTTCCGAGTGGTGCCTGGCTTCGTGGTGCAGTTTGGCATCAGCGCTTATCCGCCGATTTCGGCGGCATGGGAGAAGGCTAACATTCAGGACGAGCCAGTCACGCAGTCCAATAAGCGCGGGTACTTGACGTATGCGAAAACGAGCATGCCCAATACGCGCTCGACGCAAATCTTTATTAATCTGAAGGATAACGCCGGACTCGACAGGCAAGGCTTCTCGCCTTTTGGCGCTGTCAATGCGCAGGGAATGAAAGTGGTCGACATGTTTTACGACCAATATAGCGAAAGCAGCGGTCCTGACCAGGATCAAATTTCCAAGCTGGGTAAGCCCTATCTTGACAAAGGCTGGCCAAAACTGGACTCGATCAAAACCACGACGCTGATGGTTGCGGAAGCCAGGAAGCCCCAATAAAAACTTTACCTTCCATTGATTACTTTTTTGAATGTGATGCATCTAATCTTTGTAGGGCGGTCCCTTTGACAAAGGGGCGGCCGGGAAAGTATCCTCTACTTTGATGATGACCTGTTGCCAGCTGATGTGTTTTCCCTGCACGTGCAACGCTGCGTGTTGCACGACACCCATCTCTGGCCAGAGGAGTTTCCGGACTTAAGCTGTAGACGAATCATAAAGTTCCGAAGCCCACATGCCAGAGCACCTGGTTATGTGGGCTTTTTGTTTTGGAGCGAAGATTTTTCAAAGACAAGAACTTGGGAGCCCAGAATTATGAGTGTGGCAGTGTTAACTGAAGTTGAAGAACGGCACAGCCGCGAAGCCATCGAAGCGGAGATCGTGCGTTTTGAAGAGCGCATTCAACAGCTTCAAAGCGGCGCTATTACGGCGGAACAGTTCCGCCCCTTTCGTCTGAAGCACGGTACGTACGGCCAGCGGCAGCCGGGGTTCCAGATGCTGCGTGTCAAGATTGCCGCGGGAGTGCTGAAGCCGACGCAGCTTCGCGTCCTGGCGGATATTGCCGATGAATACTCGACCGGGCGCGGCCACCTGACCACACGAGAAAACATTCAATTCCATTTCGTGAAACTCGAGAACGTAGGCGCCGCGATGCGGTTGCTCGCCGATGCGGGACTTACCACGCGGGAAGCCTGCGGGAATACGGTGCGCAACGTCACGGCTTGCCCGGTGGCGGGGATTTGTCCCGGCGAGGCATTCGACGTTACTCCGTACGCTTTGGGTGTGTCGCGATATCTTCTGCGCCATCCCGATTTTCATGATTTGCCGCGGAAGTTCAAGATTGCCTTTTCCGGCTGCGAGGACGATGGCGCTTGCGCAGTTGCCGGCATCCACGATGTCGGGCTCATCGCGCAAGTGCGCGGCAGTAACGGCACGGCGCATCGCGGATTTAAGGTGCTGGTCGGCGGTGGGCTGGGAAGCTTGCCTACGGAGGCTGCGGTCCTCGCGGATTTTCTGCCGGAAGAGGAACTCCTCCCCACTATCGAGGCCATTTTGCGGGTTTTCACGGAAACAGGGAACCGCAAGAACAAGTTGATGGCGCGATTGAAGTTCGTTTTGCGGGCAAAAGGAATTGAAGAGTTCCGCCGTCTGGTTGCGGAGAAACGCAAAGTCTCGCAGGCACCGGCGGAAACTTTTACTGTGCCTTCTCCTATCCAGCCGTCACTGGTCACGATCGCGCCGGCGCCTTTGCCTTCCGCAGCGGTAGATACGCAGACCGATCCAGAGTATGACCGATGGGCCGAGCACAATCTGATGTTCCAGCGCCAGTCCGGATACGGCGCGGTGTGGGTCAAGCTTTACGCAGGTACTCTGTACAGCAACCAGATGCGCGGCCTTGCGGACGTTCTGGAAAAGAACGAACTGACCGGCGTGCGGATTGCGGTCAATCAGGATCTGGTCGTTCCGTGGGTGCCTTTCGACCGTGTGCGTGCCATTTACGACGGGCTTCGCGTACTGGAGCTGGCTGCTCCCGGAGCGCGCACCATTTCCGACGTTACGGGATGCCCGGGTGCTACGACCTGCAATCTGGGGATCACGCGGTCGCTGACGCTGGCCGAGGTGCTTTCGCGCGAGCTGGACGGTTACAGCGACCCTGAAATTCAAAAGCTGCGCATCAAGATCAGCGGCTGCCCCAATTCCTGCGGGCATCATCACATTGCGGATATCGGTTTTTACGGCAACGTCAGAAAAGTTGGGGAACAGCAGGCGCCGTACTACCAGCTTTTGCTGGGCGGCAGAGTAAATGCGGATGGAGTGCGTTTTGCGCGGCAGATCATGGCGGTGCCGGCGCGGCCCATTCCGGCGATTATTCGCGAACTGCTAGCTTTCTATCAGACGGACCGGCAACCGGCGGAAACGTTTTCTGCGTGGGTGTCGCGCACTCCGGACACGACTATCAAGGACCGGCTCATTCCCCTGGCGGAGGTGTCGGCTACGGCCGAAGATCTGTTTGTAGACTGGGGCGACACAGAAACATATTCACTGAAATTGGGGCGAGGGGAGTGCGTGGCATGAAGGGCAAGGTTTATCTTATTGGCGCGGGACCTGGCGATCCCGAACTGCTCACTTTGAAAGCCGCGCGGCTTCTTGCCGAGGCTGACATTGTCCTGCACGATGCGCTGGTCAGCGATGCCGTGCTGGCTGTGATTTCACCGACTGCTGAGCTCATCAACGTAGGCAAGCGGGCGGGCCACAAACTCCTGACTCAGGATGAAATCGACGCGTTGTTGGTTTCGTTTGGCCGGACGCGCGCAACCGTCATCCGGTTAAAAGGCGGCGACCCGTCGATTTTTGGCCGTGCCGGAGAAGAAATTGAAGCCGTGCGCGCGGCGGGAATTGAGTACGAAATCGTTCCGGGGATCAGCGCGGCTCTGGGAGCCGCGGCGGCGGCGGGAATCTCGCTGACCGATCGCCGAGTGGCCTCGCAAATTCTGCTGACCACGTTTTCGCGCGGGACCGACGGCAGCATGATGGATTGGGGTTGCGTCACGAGCACGACAACGCTGGTTCTGTACATGCCGGGCGCGGATTATGCGGAGGTCTCGCAGCGATTGCTGGGAGGCGGGCTTCCGGCGGATCTTCCCTGCGTGATCGTCTCTCACGCCACGGGTTCCCGGCAGAAAGTGCAGTGGTCGAGCGTCGCACGGCTCGCCAGCGAAGAAAAATTGCCGGCGCCGGCTTTGTTGATCGTTGGCCGAGTGGCCTCGCACCACGTTGTGGAAATCAGCGCGTCGTTTTGGGGCACGAATCGAAGAGAGCCGGGCTTGGAACATTCGCCGGTAATTTAGTTTGTCAGGAGAATACGCATGAGGGCAGAAATCGCAGTAGAGAAAACTGAAAGACGGTGGAAGTTGTCGCTCGACACGTGGGCAGTGCTGGTGGCGTTTCTTCTGGCGCTGCTGGTTCGCACAGGCGTTTTCAAGCATATCCCTTGGTGAAGATTCTCGGGAAAATGGAGAGAACGAAACATGGCTGATGTCGTCACGGTTCCGCAAGTTCGGCCGGTGCAACCGGTGCTGCGATTTCTGCGGGTCATTCCTGGCGTTCTCTTGCTCCTCGCGGTTGGCTATGCGGGCAAATTGCTGGAGCAAAATGTGGGGGCCTACGCGAAGGCGCATCACTGGACGTTTCCGAATATCGAATACGTCTTGTGGGCAATTGTCCTGGGCCTCTTGATTTCCAACACGGTCGGAGTCCCAGAGATTTTCCGGACCGGCGTCGCAACCTATGAATTCTGGCTGAAGGCAGGGATCGTGCTGCTCGGCGCGCGTTTTCTGCTTGGCGACATCTTGAAACTGGGGGGCGTGAGCCTGGTTCTCGTGGCCATCGAAATCGTGGGTTCGCTCGCGTTCATGACATTTCTCGGGCGGCTGTTCAATCTCAAGCCTAAACTCACGACACTTCTTGCGGTTGGTTCGGCCGTGTGCGGTGTGAGCGCTATCATCGCCACCAAGGGCGCCATCGAGGCCGACGACGAAGATTCCTCGTTCTCCATCGCCGCGATTCTCGCGCTCGGCGCACTGGCGCTCTTTACGTTCCCGGTCATCGGGCATCTCCTGCATCTGAGCGACCGCGCCTACGGACTTTGGGCCGGCCTCGGCGTGGACAATACTGCGGAAGCTACCGCCGCGGGAGCGCTGTACTCCGACGCCGCCGGGAAACTTGCCGTGCTCGTCAAGTCCACGCGGAACGCCATGATTGGCTTCGTCGTGCTCGGCTACGCCATCTACTGGGCCAGCAAAGGGCAGGCGCAGGAGGTGGGGAACAAGGCGGCGTTCCTCTGGCAAAAATTTCCGAAGTTTGTTCTCGGCTTCCTGCTGATTTCGGTGCTGGCGACATATCACTTTTTCAACATGGATCAGGTCGGGGCGCTCGCCAATCTTTCGCGCTGGGCGTTTCTGCTCACGTTTGCGGGAGTCGGGCTGCGCACCAATTTTAGCGACATGCGCAAGCAAGGCCTTCGACCGTTCGCGGTAGGAGCGATCGGCGAAGTTGTGATCGCGGGATTCACCCTGGCGCTGGTATACGGCGCGAGCAAACTCTTCGGCTGGTAAAGACTATAGACAGTGCTCCGGTGCTTAGAGTCCGAGGACCGTCACCAGTTCGCGCACCGATGCGGACGATTTTTGTAACGCGTCATTTTCTTCGGCCGTCAGCTTGATCTGGATGATCTCTTCAACGCCCTTAGCGCCGAGCTTTACGGGCACGCCGACGAAGAGTCCCTTGATTCCGTACTCCCCATCGAGATACACGGCGCAGGGCAGAATTTTTTTCTTGTCCTTCAGGATTGCTTCCACCATCTCGACGGCGGCGGCGGACGGCGCGTAGTACGCTGAGCCGGTCTTGAGCAAGTTGACGATCTCGGCGCCGCCTTTGCGTGTGCGGTCCACGATGGCGTCGATGCGTTCCTTGGGCAAAAGATCGGGGAGGGGAATTCCCGCTACCGTCGAATAGCGCGGCAGCGGCACCATGTCATCCCCATGACCGCCCAGTACGAAGGAGTGCACGTTTTCCACGCTTACTTTGCATTCCATCGCCACAAAGGTGCTCATGCGCGCGGAGTCCAGCACTCCTGCCATTCCGAGCACGCGGTTTTTCGGGAAGCCGCTGACTTTGAGCGCCGCTTGCGCCATGGCGTCCAAGGGATTCGTCACCACGATGATAATGCAGTTCGGTGAATGCTTCACGATCTGCTCGACGACAGCTTTGACCACATCGTAGTTGGCCTTCAGCAGGTCATCGCGGCTCATTCCAGGCTTGCGGGGGAATCCTGCGGTGATGACTACCACGTCGCTTCCTGCAGTTGCGGAATAATCGCCGCTCGCCGTGGAAATGCCGGTCGCGTGCGAATCTGTTCGCGTGATCGGCCCGGACTCCATCATATCCAGTGCTTTGCCTGCGGGTGGCCCATCCAAAATATCGGTCAGCACCACGTCAGCCAGCTCCAGATCCACGATCCGCTGCGCCGTGGTCGACCCCACGAACCCGCCGCCTACTACCGTCACCTTTTTTCTGCTCATGCCTCTCCTTGTCTCCAACAAAATTCTTCCCTTCGAATTCTCTGCGCTCTGTCTGTGTCTCTGCGTTAGGTTCGCCCCCTGTTTGGCCTTCCGGACTAGCGCGCTACCGCAGCGCCCTTCATGTTCTCGATAATCGCCGACGCAAACGCCGACGTGCCGACCTTCGTCGCGCCTGGCATCAAGCGCTCCAGGTCATACGTCACGCGCTTCTGCCGAATGGTGCGCGCGATGCCATCCTCGATCAGCGTGGACGCTTCCTTCCACCCGAGGAATTCAAACATCATCGCACCGGAAAGCATCACCGAACTCGGATTGATCACATCCTTGTCTGCATACTTAGGAGCAGTGCCGTGCGTCGCCTCAAATACGCCGAAACCGTCTCCAATGTTTGATCCTGGCGCCATGCCCAGCCCGCCCACCTGCGCCGCGCAGGCATCCGACAAATAGTCTCCATTCAAATTGGAAGTCGCC
>Ga0137389_10002741_pt1 | contig 10753 bp, 12 predicted proteins | sample 15con2h14BmetaG_FD_104645 | JGI IMG/M metagenome (GOLD analysis project Ga0137389, IMG submission 104645) | Vadose zone soil microbial communities from Angelo Coast Range Reserve, California, USA - 15con2h1.4B metaG | ecosystem: Environmental > Terrestrial > Soil > Vadose zone > Saprolite...
CTCAGTTCACCAACTCCGGCTTCACCATGGCTTCCATCACCTGATTCTGAGCAACCAGCTTGTCCCTGTTTATGGCGTGCGTGTAGATGTTCAGAGTGGTACCGGTGTAGGCATGCCGCAGCATGGACTGGACCGTCTTGACGTCGGTCTTGGTCGGTGTGACCAAGTAGGATGCTTAGGAATGGCGGAGGTTCCTCTTCGCATGGAGATCAGTGAAGCAGTCGGAAAGCGATTGCGCGGACGGCGGCGTTCATTGCGACAAAGGTCTGACGTACTTCGCGACGCGCTCGTACCAGGTCCCGTCGCTAGTCGGGAAGTAATTACCAGTGGAAGATCACACCTGTAAAATCACCTGTAAGAAGCCGGTCCTGGCCGTACTTACATGTGCTTGGGCAGTCCCCGAGGATCTCTAAGTTATTGGAAGCATGGAACCACACAAGCGTGTCAAGGTAGCGCTCTAACCAACTGAGCTACGCGCCTACGGTTTATTTTCAAGCACTTGCCATTTGTAGCTCGCGTCGCGAGGCTACAAATGGCTCCTCTAACCACGACGACCCTTGGCTGTCACCAATCCGCGGAAGTTGAACCCGCCGAAATGCGCCAAAACTTGGGTTAGTTGTAAGTCATTTTAACAGACTCTCCATTGACATCCACGGTTGGGAGCGGGTTCTTCCGCGGCCGTCACCTCTCGTTCCTGCGGGAAGACCATTCCGACGAGCCGATGCAGCGCGTTCCTTGAATCCGGGCCTGGGAATAGACTTCAAGCGTTACACCTGCAGTTGGCGTGTCGCATCAGCTCCTGTACGACCTTCACGTCCTCCCCATTCGCTATCAGCATGGTGGAAGAGCTGTGCCGACTATGCCGAATTGGTTCTTGCGCAGTCCGGGGCAAGCAGGGCGAATCAGCAGGTACGCCGTTTCGCTTTTCGGCGCCGACGGGTTCTCTGACGATGTGCTGCTGCAGCCCGTCGGCAACGGTTGCGAAGAATGCTTTGCGCTGCTCCTTCAGCGTTATTTCCGGCAGGTTTTTGCGCTGGCTTTCAAGATCCTCCGCGAACGGTCCGAAGCCGAAGACATTCTGCACGAAGTGTTTCTCGCCACCTTCCTTCAGAGATCTAGGTACTGCCCAATTTCCCCGCACGAGTATCCAATAGGGCTTGAACCTCAGTGAGGTTTGACCGATTCCGCAGCTAAGGCACTGGGGTGGGGAGCTGCCTTTTTCGAGCTGTCGGCAGCAGGCTTAAGTCCCATTTCGGCGGCTGAACCAGTTGCAAAGCCGCCGTCCCGCAGCGACAATCGAAGGCGTGGAAAAAGATGCTGCCCGAGTTCGCGTGCCCTTCGCGCCCGGAGCGATGGTCGTCCTAACGCTGTCCGCTCCCCGGGAAAAATTTTGGGGCATGATCCTTGCGCTGACTCCAGAGGGCGTGAGCCTGAGCGGCATTGAGCTGGCATCCGTTGAAGACCTGGTCGTGATGGTAAAAGACGGTGAGCCGTTCACGCCAACCGTCGTTTTCTTTCCCATGCATCGCATCGAGCGAATCGACCTCGATGTTCGCGATGGAAACCTTCCATCTCTTTCCCAGCGCTTCGCCGCCAAAACCGGCCAGGAACCTTCCATTTTCTTGCCTTCCACAGGCGCCAATCAGATCGTGAATCGCCGCGATGCAGCACCGGCCGAGTCATCGGTGAACAAGGAACCGGCGTGAAACTTTCGCAGATCTTGACAGCACCCAATCAGCTCACGCTGCTACGAATGATTTTCGTGCCCTTCATCGTGATCCATTTGGTCGAAGGCCGCTATCTCTGGGCCCTTATCGTCTTCGTGATCGCAGGCTTCAGCGATGGCCTCGACGGGCTTCTTGCCCGCAGGCTTCATCAGCAAACTTTGCTCGGTCAATATCTCGACCCCATAGCCGACAAACTCCTGCTGAGCACGATGTTTCTTGTACTTTCCATTCTGCACAAAATCCCCTGGAAATTCTCAGTCGTGGTTTTCAGCCGCGATATTTCCATCCTCGCCGCCAGCGCCGTGCTTTTTGCAATCGCCGGACTAAGAAACTTCAGTCCCAGTATTTTCGGAAAAGCGAACACCTTCTGCCAGATCGCCGCCGTCTTTTTTGTCTTGCTCTTTCAAGTGCGGCCCCTGCGCTGGGTATGGATCGTGCGAACCGTATCCCTGCGCGCCACCTTCATTTTCACGATTATTTCGGCGATCCATTACGTGTTGCTGGTACAACAGCGCTTGCGCGCTCATCCTCAGGCAAGTGCAACCGCCGCGACGGCGCCAAAGTGAATCAGCTTTTTCATCCACAGTTTTGCAAAATTTGACCCCCTTTCGCGCGTCCCCCTAGAATCGTAGGTTCGTCGCTGCGGCTCGATCTCACCATGGCCCTGAGCCTTTACAACACCATGTCTGCGAGCGTGGAGGAATTTCGTCCTCTACGTGATAACGAAGTCCGCATGTACGCGTGCGGACCCACTGTCTACGACTACGGTCATATCGGCAACTTCCGGACATTTATCGCGATCGACATTCTGCGCCGGGTTTTGCGGCAGAGCGGTTACAAGGTAAATCACGTCATGAACATCACCGACGTGGACGACAAAATCATCCGCAACTCTGCTCGCGATGGCGTCACTGTTCAGCAATACACGGCAAAATATGAACAGGCATTCCTGGAAGACGCGACCATGATCGGCATCGAACCGCCGACTCTGGTACGGGCCACGGAGCACATCCCGGAGATGGCGGAGTTCGTGGCCAAACTCGTCGAAAAGAGCTTCGCCTACCGCGCTGAAGACGGCTCCTATTACTTTCGCATCTCGAAATTCCCGCAGTATGGGCGGCTTTCTAAGAAAGACTTCAGCGGAATGCTCGACGGCGCGCGCGTCGACGTCGACGAATACGATAAAGACAGCGCTCGCGACTTCGCCCTCTGGAAAGCGCCCAAGCCTGGAGAATCTTCCTGGGATACCTCGATCGGCCGCGGCAGGCCGGGCTGGCACTTGGAGTGCTCGGTGATGTCGATGAATGCGTTGGGCGAAACTTTCGACCTGCACGCTGGAGGCGAAGACCTCATCTTTCCCCATCACGAAAACGAAATCGCGCAGTCGGAATCACTCACGGGGAAAACCTTCGCCCGTTTCTGGTTTCACGCGCGGTTCCTGCTGGTCGAAGGCGAGAAGATGTCGAAGAGCCTAGGCAACTTCTTTACCTTGCGCGACTTGGTGCTGAAGGGGCACAAACCGTCGTCAATCCGGTACCTGCTCGCTTCTGTTCCTTATCGCAATCAGTTGAATTTCACCTTCGACGGCCTGAAACAAGCCTCGGTTTCTGTCGAGCGCTTGCGCAACTTCTACGTCCGCTTGACGGAAGGTCATTTTGCTGACGGCTCCAGTGACGAGATACAAGCGCTTGCCCACGAGACCATCGACCGCATGAGGGCCGCGCTCGACGACGATCTCAATACCGCGCAGGCGCAGGCGGCCATTTTCGAGATGGTACGTCGCGTCAATTCGGCGCTTGATGCGAAAGTGATTAAGAAAGGCGACGTCCCAGCGCTGCTGGAGGCGCTCGCCAAGTTCGATGAAATCTTCGCCGTGCTCAAAGATGATGACGGCTTTAAGATGAAGCAAGTCTTTGATTGGGCACTGACGGAAGGGCGCGAGAAAGACATCAGTCCCGAACTGCACGAAGCCGTGCAGTCTGGTCAACTCTTCGACGCAGACATCGAAAGGAAAATTGCGCAGATGGAGAACGCTCGCCGTGCCCGAGACTTCAAAGTTTCGGACACATTGCGTGCGGAACTCACAGCTGCCGGGATTGTCATTGAGAACACCAAAGACCGTGTGCGCTGGCGCCGAAAGTGACACGGTTTCCGCAGAACCCCGCTCCGGGAGTGTTAAGCTGAAGGCTGATAGCTGACTTCTGCTTTTATGAAATCCCTCGACGAATACCTCAGCGAGGCCGAGCAAGCTCACGGTCACCTCTGCGCCGGACAGGTTCTCGGCGTGCGACTCGCCATGCTGGGCTTGGCTAAACTCGGCATTGACGACCCTGGCGGAAAAGACCGCAAGCGGTTAGTCACCTTTGTCGAGATCGACCGCTGCGCCACCGACGCTGTTGCTGTGGTCACCGGTTGCCGCCTCGGCAAGCGTGCTCTGAAGTTTCGCGACTGGGGAAAAGTTGCAGCCACGTTCGTGGACGTAAGCACCAACAAGGCCGTTCGCGTCGCCGCCAAAGAATCTTCCAAGACGCTGGCCCGCCAGATGCATCCGGAACTTACGGACAAGAATCAGCAACAGATGTTGGCCTACCGAGAAATCTCAGATGACGATCTGTTTACCACGCAGTGGGTGAAAGTTGACTTACCGCCCGAGGAATTTCCCGGATATAAAGGAGAGCGAGTGGTATGCGCGCAATGCGGCGAAGGAATTAATTTTCGGCGCGAAGTATGGCGCGACGGCGCGGCGTTCTGCCGTGCGTGCTTGGGAGACAGTTACTATCGGGCAGTCTGATTGGCTACGCCGCCTGCTCGTAGGCATGCGCCACCCGCAGAATCGTGGCTTCGTCAAAATGCCTGCCCAGAATCTGCAGGCCAATTGGTAACTTTTCTTTGGTCTCGCCACAAGGGACTGAAATTCCCGGAATTCCTGCCAGATCCGCCGTCACCGTGTAGACGTCCGCGAGATACATCGCCAAAGGATCATTCGACTTCTCGCCCAAGCGGAAAGCCGCCGTCGGACTCGTCGGGGTGACTATCGCATCCACTTTCGTGAACGCCTCTTCGAAATCGCGCACCAGTAGCGTGCGCACCTTCTGTGCCTTCAAGTAGTACGCGTCGTAGTAGCCAGCACTCAGAGCGTAGGTGCCAAGCATGATGCGCCGCTTGACCTCGGTGCCGAATCCTTCATCCCGGCTGCGCCGGTACATCTCCGAAAGCGATTTCGCCCCCGGCGCGCGGTAACCGTAGCGTACGCCGTCGTAGCGCGCCAGATTCGACGACGCTTCCGCCGTGGCCACCAAGTAGTAAGTCGGAATTGCATACGGCGTGTGCGGCAGTGAAACCGGCACGATTTCGCAGCCCAGATGCTTTAGCTTGTCAATCGCCGCCACGACCGCCTGACGAACTTCGTCATCCAATCCCTCGCCAAAATATTCTTTGGCAACTCCGAGCCTTAGTCCACGCACCGGCTTGTCGAGCTCGGCAACGTAATCGGGTACCGGCAAATCAGCTGATGTTGAGTCCATGGGATCGCGTCCGGCGATGGTGCGCAGCGCACTGGCCGCGTCTTTTACCGTCTTCGCCAGTGGTCCAATGTGGTCAAGCGACGAGGCAAAGGCGATCAGTCCGTTGCGCGAAACCCTGCCGTAAGTCGGCATCAGACCGACCACTCCACAAAAGGACGCAGGTTGCCGGATCGATCCTCCGGTGTCCGAGCCCAGCGCGACCACGGCCATGTCTGCCGCTACCGCCGCCGCTGCCCCGCCGGATGAACCTCCCGGCACCCGGGTCAGATCACAAGGATTGCGTACCGGGTGAAACGCCGAATTCTCGTTCGATGATCCCATGGCAAACTCGTCGCAGTTCGTCTTGCCCAGCACTACCGCGCCTGCGGCTTCCAGCCGCGCGACTGCCGTGCAGTCATAAGGAGGAATGTAATTGGCAAGAATCTTCGATCCCGCGGTCGTGCGCACGCCGCGTGTGACCATCACGTCTTTGATGCCCACCGGAACGCCGCCCAGCGCCGGCAGGGGCTTTCCCTCCGCGGCCATTCGATCGATTCGATCCGCTTGCTCCAGCGCACGCTCTTTCGAGAGCGTGAGAAACGCGCCGACTTGCCCGTCTTCTTTCTGGATGCGGGCATAGTGCGCTTCTGCCAGTGCCAGCGCCGATGTCCGGCGTTCCTGTACGCCAGAGCGCGCGGCGTCAATGGTGAGTGAGGTTAGGTCCATCGAGAGGAAGCGGTCAGAATTGAGAACGCGGAAGGAGAGCCAGACCGAATCGATAGTCCGGCGCCCGGACTTCTGTCCTTCGCGCTTATCTTTATTTACTTCATCTTTCAATCACCTTAGGAACTTTGAAGAACACCCCGTCGGAATCGGGTGCATTTGCCAGCGCTTCTTCGCGGGGCAACGACTTGCGCAATCCTTCCGGAATATCTTCCCGGCTGGCATAGGAGAATCGCTCGGTTCCCTGCTTCGATCCATCCACGCCATAGCGGTCGGAGACCTGAGCCATCGGCGCCACGCTCGAGGTGTCCAATTCATTGAGCCGGTCGACGTACTGAAGAATCGAGTTCAAGTCTCGCACCATGCCCGCCTGTTCTTCCGGTGTGAGTTCCAAATTAGCCAAGCCGGCAACGTAGGCGACATCCTTCTCCGTGACTTTCATAATCTGATTCCAGCGTTCGATGGAGCGATGCCCGCATTGTCTCATCTGGAACGGGTGCCCGCGCCCGCCTCATGGGCAACAAGGTCAGGCGCAACAACGACAAATTCAATTCGGGACACCGTCTGCCCTGCATATCGATTGATCATCGCCACATACCGCGGAGCCAATGCTTGCAACTCGCGCTTCCATCCCGTATCCGCAACCTCGACGCGCAAGATTCCCGCTGCAAAAGTAACCGCCCGTGTGCGCTCTGCCACAGCCGAACCACAAACCAACGGCCAAGCCAATACGGGCGCCTCATGCCGTGGAACTCGTCGCATGGACCCAGCCACAACCCCCTCCAAGCGGGTGCCTGCCTGCTCCAACTCTACGTTTCTCTGAACAAACCTCATGATTCTCCACCACCAAGATGCGGCCGCGGCTTTCGATTCTAGCACTCCGCCGGCGAGGTCGATGCCGGTGGAAATCACCCCTTTAGAGTGGAAATTCTCGCCGCACGAACTCCATCGCTGCCTGTCGCGAAGACAAGTCCCCCTCAAGCTGTGCATTCTCTACGGCATCCAAAATCTTACGAAATTCAGGTCCGGGTGAATATCCGGCTGAGATCAGATCTTCGCCACTCACCAATCGCGGCGGCCGCATCTTTTCCGGCGGAATCTCCGAAAGCTTCTTTTGGACGAACTGGTAGGAATCCAAACCCCCGTGGCTGGCCAGGCAGTCAGCGCGATGCAAAGCCAGATGCTCTTCGAAGTGGGGCATGCGTAGAAATTTCTTGAGCGTCGATTCGCTCATGCGTGTGGCCTGCCCGAAACGCATGTGGTGATCCACCAACGCCGAAACCTGCTGGGTATCGTCGCCTGAAAGACGAAGGCGACGGCAAATTTCTTCCGCCATCTTCACCCCAACATCCACATGCCCGTCGAAACGAATGCGGTCCGGCGCCACGCGAAACGTCGCCGGTTTGCCCACATCGTGCAGCAGCGCGCCCCAAGCCAGCGTGGGAGGGCAGGGATGCGGCAGATTCTCCAGCAGCAGCAGCGTATGCACAAACACGTCGCCCTCGGGATGAAACTGCGGAGGCTGCGCGACGCCCTTCATCGCGGAAATCTCTGGCAGGATTTCACGTAACAGGCCGCTCGCATCGAGGAGCAGGAATGCGTCCCGAGCATGGCCCTCGGTAAGCATCTTAGTCAGCTCATCGCGCGCGCGTTCTCGCGAAACAACGTGAATCTCGGGGGCCAGCTTTTGGATCGCTGCCCATGTAGATGGCTCGATCGAATATCCGAAACGTGCTGCCAAACGCAGGGCACGCAGCATGCGCAATTTATCTTCGGCGAAGCGCCTCTCGGGATCGCCGATCGCGCGGATGATCTTGTTCTCAAGATCCCTTCGCCCGCCCACGAAATCAAGCACTTCGTCGGTCAACGGATCGAGCAGCATCCCGTTGATAGTGAAGTCGCGCCGGGCGACGTCTGCGCGCGGATCCTCGCTGAAACGCACCTCATCCGGGTGTCGTCCGTCCGAATAACCAATATCGCTGCGGAACGTGGCCACTTCTACAACAGATGCTTCGGAGGAGGCGCACGCAGCTACGTCTCCATGATCAGAATTTTTCTTAGAGACGTCGCGGGCAACGTCTTTCGCCGGCAGCGGCACCAACACCACGCCAAACTGCGCCCCGACCGCAAACGTCTCCGGAAGAATCTCCATCACTTGGAGCGGCGTGGCGCTGGTGGCCACGTCGTAGTCCGCAGGCTCGCGTCCCAACAGCAAGTCGCGCACACATCCGCCCACGAGATAAGCTTTGTGGTCATGTTCGCGCAAAGTGCGCACAATCGAGCTGGCAAAATCCTTGAGCACGGCGGCCAAAGAACTCCTTAGCAGATAATATATGGGTTATGCCCGACGTCTTCATCCTAGGCATCGAGAGTTCCTGCGACGAGACCGCCGCCGCCGTTGTGCGTTCGGGCGCTGAAGTCATCTCCAACGTCGTTGCCTCTCAGATGGCCGTCCACCAACCCTACGGCGGTGTCGTGCCGGAGCTCGCCTCGCGCGAGCACCTCCGCGCCATCGTCCCTGTGGTACGTCGGGCGCTCGCTGAAGCGAAACACTCCTACCAGTCACTGGACGCCATTGCCGTTACGCAGGGCCCTGGTCTGGCCGGCGCTCTGTTAGTCGGCATTAGTTATGCCAAAGCGTTGGCATTCGCGCTCGATAAGCCGCTGATCGCCGTCAATCACCTTGAAGGACACATTCACGCCGTGCTGCTGGAGGAGAGGCAAAAAGGCAATTACGGGATGCAGTTTCCCGTGCTTGCACTCGTCGTCTCAGGCGGCCACACGCACTTGTATCTGGCGGAGCAGGAGAACGAAGGCTGGACTTACGAGAATATCGGCCGCACCCGCGACGACGCTGCCGGCGAAGCCTTCGACAAAGTCGCCAAGCTGCTCGGCCTCGGATATCCCGGAGGTCCCCTGATCGACGGACTCGCCCCGCACGGCGATTTCAGAGCGGTGAAGTTCCCTGTGGCACAAATCAAACATCGCGACCGTCGCGACGGAGCCGATTCGCAGCAAAGCGACAATCATGTTCGTCCGCGTTTCGATTTCTCCTACAGCGGCATCAAGACTGCGGTCCTGCGCTACGTTGAGACTCACAATCTGCAGGCGTCCATCGAGGGCCGCCGCCGAGCTCTGGTAAAGACCTCGAAACCCACCATCGACGACTATCTTGCGCACTGCGACAAACAAACTCTGAATCTCGTGGCTTCCTTCCAGCATGCCGTCGTTGAAGATCTGGTAAGCAAAACCCTGGCCGCCGCCCGGACTTATGATGTTGCAACTCTGCTCGTGACCGGTGGGGTCGCCGCGAATAACGAATTGCGCGAGCGCTTCGACCAGCAGGCCTCTAGCGACGGCCTGCCTGTCTATTTCCCTTCCCGCCCGCTTTCTACCGACAACGCGGCTATGATCGCCGCCGCGGCCTATCCAAAGTTCCTGGCAAAGGATCTTGCACCCATGAACTTTTCAGCAGAAGCAGGAATGGCGTTGCGATGAATGAGTTTTTTACTTTCGAACTTCGAGGCGAGGTCCAACCCTTCATGCCGCAACCAGGCTGTTCGCAAGTGAGCTGAAAGCTAAGAGCTGAAGGCTAAGAGCCAACAGCTGAAAGCTTCCACTATTTCCCCGCGCTCTTCTTGCGGCTGGCTTTGCCGAGGACTTTCTCCAACCCTTTTTCCAACTGGCTTTCGATGTCAATATCTTTATAAATGGCGAAATCGGCACGTTTTTCTGATGTATCGAAGCCACTGCCCCGCCCAGCCACGATTATGATTGGGATCTTTGCTGTCTCGGGCTTGCTCTTGAGCGCACTGATCAATTCGGTACCCGACATTCGGGGCATTTTCACATCGGTAATGATCAGGTCAGGCTGCACGCGCGAGAGAACTTGCAATGCCTCCACTCCATTCGTGGCCGACTCCACCGCAAATCCGCGTTCTTCCAGAAAGCGGCACACGGTGTACCGGATCAGCATGGAATCATCAACCACGAGGGCTACGTTTGACATATTTCCTGGGGGAAGAGTGCACACATCCCCGGCCCGGAGATTAACAATGTAGTTCTTGCGGCACAAGGTCTAAAGACACAGCAGGGTTACGTTCGTCATTCGGGGTACTTGCAGATTACAACTCGCCGCCCTGAGTGCGCTCTTCGATGCTCATGTCCTCAAATTCACTGGACTCGAAAATGTCCCCGCATTCCAGGCATTCGACGAACTCGGCGTCATCTTCGCGGCTCACAATCTGCACGCGCGGGTGCTTGCAGGGCTGCTGGTTGGTTCCGTTGGGAGTATTCAAGGGCGGCTTTGAAGTCATAAATCCGGAAGTGTTGCCCTCCTGGCGGAGGAGGGACACAGTTTCGCAGGAATTTCCCGGTATTGTAGAACGGGTTCTTCGCTTGTCAAGTCCTCTCGGGGTGAGAACTGTGTAAAATTCTTTGCGCCACCCGAACGCCATTGAGGGCTTGGCGGAGGCTCAGGTCGGCAAGGATCTCTTAGCACAACACCCGAAGACTCTAAGCCATTCAATCTGCGATAGTTACCATTCAGACTCGATGGTTTGCCATTGGCTGTGGGTGCTTGCCCTATGCGACGGGAAGGGCGTAGAATTAATTACGACTGAAAAGGTCGGATTTTTATCCGCCCAAAGTGGTCGGATTGTGTCGGCTGAGGCCGGGTTGTCGGGTGCTAAAACTACCGAAAAAAGCTGACTACGCGCTTATGGCCATGAAGCATTTGGCTGAGCACGCGGACGAAGGAGCCTGCAGCGCCAAAGATGTTGCCGATTCATACGGCATCCC
>Ga0137389_10002746_pt1 | contig 10747 bp, 8 predicted proteins | sample 15con2h14BmetaG_FD_104645 | JGI IMG/M metagenome (GOLD analysis project Ga0137389, IMG submission 104645) | Vadose zone soil microbial communities from Angelo Coast Range Reserve, California, USA - 15con2h1.4B metaG | ecosystem: Environmental > Terrestrial > Soil > Vadose zone > Saprolite...
AGCCCACCCTCGGTTTGTATTTCACGGACAAGCCCGCCACCAAGCACCCGATTCTCCTGCAACTGGAAAACGATCGCTTGCTGGACATTCCGCCGGGCGAGAAACATTTTGCGGTGACTGACGAATTTACCTTGCCCGTCGATGTAGATTTGCTCGCCATCTATCCCCACGCTCACTATCTCGGCAAGGATCTACAGGCCATTGCAAAGTTTCCAGACGGCCGCTCCGAGACTCTCATTCATATTCCCGATTGGAACCTGAATTGGCAGGCCGTTTATCGCTACGCCCAGCCCGTAAAATTACCGAAAGGCACCACTATTTCCATGAGGTTCGTGTACGACAATTCCGGCGATAACGTGCGCAATCCAAATGACCCCCCGCAGCGCGTCGCCGCCGGCAACCGCGCCGTCGACGAAATGGCTCATCTTTGGCTGCAAGTGCTGCCGGAGGATTCCGCTCAGGCAAAACGTGATCCCCGAGCGGAAATTCTGGAAGCCATGGCGCGGCACAATTTACAGAAGAGCCCGGAAGATTTCGAGGCGCAATACAATTTGGCGGCTCTGCTGATGGGGCGTGGCGGAGTCGCCGAAGCCATCGCGCATTTTGCGGAGGCCAACCGCATTCGCCCGAACGAGCCCACCGTGAACAACGCATTCGGCGCCGCGCTGCTGGCCGCAGGACGCACCGAGGACTCTATTCCGCATTTAACCGCGGCGCTCAACGCGCGCCCGGACTATTTCGATGCCCGCTACAATCTCGGCAACGCGCTCGCTTCCCTCGGTGATTTTCGCGGTGCGCTGGCGCAATTTCAGGCCGCCGTGCGCATCAATCCCGAAGACGCTAACGCCGAAGCTAATCTGGGCAGCGCCTTCGCCGAAATCGGCGATACGAAACAAGCAAGGCTCCACTACCAGCGCGCCCTGCAGCTCAATCCTAACCACGAATTAGCGAAGGAGAACCTGCTGCAGCTTAGCGGCAACCCTAGCCCGCACTAACCACAGTTTCTATTTCTGTGCAGCGATCGTCGTCCAGGGATACGCCTTCATATCGCGAAGCTCCGGCTTTTCCCACGATTGCTCGGGATGCTGCTGGAGGTGCTTGGCGGCAAGGAAATCCATGCCGCAAGCGTGACCAGCCGCCGCGGTGAATTCCATTTTCGCGGCCATCTGCGTATCCGTAGCTTTGTTTTGCACCGCGCCCGCCGTGCCGAACGGAATTTGCCAACTCCCCATGCCCCGCGGCGACAAGTCCACATGCCCGCACAGCGTCCGCTCGCTCGGCTCCGTCTTCCCGCTGAAGCTGTCGACGTGATCGGCAAGAAATTGCTCTGCAAGCGTCACATCAATCTTGCCTTTGTTTTCCGCCATTAATTGGTCCCATCGGCGGTGTCGCGCATTCGCGCTGACGCCCGGGTCGCCAACCCGAAAATCCGTTTCTTCCGCCGCCAGCTTCGGACTTATCGGAAAGTTCGAGCCCACGAAGTACCCGTCCGTCTTGCGCTCCAGCGTCACATTCTTCAGCCCAAGCTCCAGGCTCGCGATCTCCCCCTTGCGCGTGTCGGCGATCAGCCAGTCATTCGCGTACCCGCCGTTGTTGCCCTCCTTGAAGATGCGTGCCACGTCATCGATCGACGCCGAATATTGCATCGCCTTCCGCGCGCGCGCAAATTCCGGCACGCCGTTGCTGTCGAATCCGTGAAAACCCGTGATCGTCGTTTCCGTGATGACGACGCCCGCCGTATTCAACCCGAAGTCATCCCCGCTGTGAATCAGCCCCGGCAGCCCGTCCATCACAAAGTGATAGCCGCACGCCGGCACAATATCAAATGCCATCGTCCAGCGCGCGCCATCCAGATAGCTGGTCCAGTTGTTGTGCGCGATCACCACCCGTCCGTCTTTTGTGTAGCCGCCGACCGCCACAAACGCGCTGCAATGATCCCCCGCCGTCACCGTCGGCAGCGACACGATCTTGTGCGCCTTGTCATATTGGTCGACGTAATAGCTCCACTCCATCGCCGCGTTCAGCGTCACGATGTCCCAAATGTCCAGCTTCCCGCCCTGCGCGCTCACCCCCTCGACGATTCCCTGCATCTCGTCGCGGTATTCCTGCTCCACATGAGGCCACAAAATATTCTTCGACGCGTCCCTGAAAAAATTCCAGTCCTTTCCGTTGTCGTGCGTGAGCTCCAGCGCATACACCTTGTAAAGATCCTGAATCTCAGCAGCAAGCAGATATCCGTGCTGGTAGCCGATCTGCCCCGGTGTTCCTTCCAGATGCACGAACGTCCAGCCGTTCACCGCCGGACGCCGGAAAGCGCCCTTGAGCCGCTCGTCCGCCTTCGGCGTCATCGATGCACCGACGGCCGCAAAAACAATCACGCCGCACACCACCGCGATAGCTATAGCTCGCCGCACGTTTTGCTCCTCCACACGCTTTCACCGCGCGCAATCGCTGCACAGAAATTATCCCGTCATGCTGCTACTGTCAACGAATCTACGCTGAACGTGACACGCACCATCAATCCGCCGAATGCAGCTTGCCATCTTGTTTACCCTGAGCCTCCAGGGGCCCGCGCGTTTCCCATTCGATGCGCACCAGCCAGTCAAAATGCATGCCTTCCGTCTTCAACCACGCTTCCAGCGCCTCTCGCGATTCCGCACGGAACTCCACAAACATTTTCCCTTCCAGCATGTTGACCAGCACGCGTTCCGCGTGCGCCGTTCCGCCGGACTGCATCCGTTGCGCGAGATTTTCCGCCCCTTGCCGCGTCAGGCAAGCCAGTGTGTGCTGCGTCAGATAGCGAGGCATGAGAGCTCCCCGGTTGGAGTCGAACTCCCAAGTATTCCATATCGAGCACAACTCCGCACCGTGCGCGCTCGATGCGCTGCAAAACGTTCGAAGTCGCCTCTGTGCTCTCTGCCATCGCCTACATCCTGAGGCTACCCGGCGAGGATAGCCGAAGGATCTCAGCCACTAATGCTTGGCACGAACCCAGGAGTGTGCTAGCGGCCTTCGTCAGGGTGAGATCTAAAGCAGGTTCTTGCGCTTGTACAGCGCGAAGCCGCGTGCGGTCAATTTACCCAATTCCCGAAACAGCGCCGCATCCGGCGCCAAAAAATTAAAGCAGGCCTTCCCCTGCATGCGCTTCCTGAGGTTTGCCGACATGCCCTTCGCCAACGACGGGTCCCAGTACAGCGGCACCAAGTGAAAACTGACGTAAGCGCGCCCGCGGATCGCCGCCCCAAAAAACAGCGGCCTGCCCTTGTAGCTCGGCGAACGCGTCTCCAGATAATACTTTTCCCGCGTGTCCGCATTAACGTGTAGATGCTTCTCATATTTCGCGAAGATCATCTTCAGCGCATAGAACGCCTTCGCAAAATCTTCCGCGCGGTCCACCACACTCTCGCCCGCGCCCCGCGCGCTTTTCCTGCTTGTCATCGAATTCCCCTTGGGGACAGGCACTTCGTTTGCGGGAGTATACTGTTCGCCCCCCCGCCGTGAACAGCCCCGTAACTCCGCAATCACGTGCCACGCGCCGCGCACCGAGGCCGGAAGGGCCGCGCAGGGCACAGGGGAATTCCAAAGGAGCCCGGGACTCTTACTTTGCCGCGAACTGAAACTCAGCCCGGATGAACGGCTTGATTCCTTCTGCTCCCGTCAATCGCAGGCAAAGCAGCGCGCCCTCGCGCTCCAGGTCGATGTGAAAGTCGAAAAACGGGCAGCACTTGCCCTCGGCAACCACCCACTCCGCCAACTCGGAAAGCGAGATCTCCTTCGGGCTGTACTGAAACTCATAACCCTTCTCCGACTCCACCGTTTCTCTGCGCAAAGCCATCAGCTTGTCGGTCAATTGCTTGTGGCGAGCGCGTTCCGCCGGATCCAACGCCTTGATGTTGCAGTAGAACTTGCTTTGCGTAACCGTTTGCCTTTCTGTGTTGCTTGCCGCTGCCAGCTCTTGCGCTTTTGCATCCGCGCAGTTCCCGGCTATTGTAAGTAACGATAGGCTCACTCCGGCCGCTATCGCGTTCCTCGTTCTCGCAAACTTCTTTTCGATTTTCATGGCCATTCCTCCGATTGTATTTGCCATCCGCAGTGCCAAATGCTAAAACTTAAAGGCGGCTTTAAGTCAAACACTTTGCTGAGGCCACCGGAGGTGCGCTTTGAAGATTGGAGAACTAGCCAGAAATGCCGGACTTCGCGCTTCCGCCATTCGTTACTACGAGAAGTTGGGCATTCTGTCGGCACCCGGCCGTAAAGGCAACCAGCGGCGCTATGCCGCCGACGCCCTCCACCGTTTGCTGCTCATCCGCTTCGCCGGAGAGATGGGCTTTACCTTGGCGGAGATTAAAATTTTTCTCAGCGCCTTGCGCAGCGACGTTCCCGTCGGACCCCGCTGGAGAAAATTAGCCCATCGCAAAATCCAGCAGGTCGACGCCAGCATCAAGCGCTCCCTCCAACTCAAATCCCTTCTCGAACACCTGCTGCGGTGCCGGTGCCCCTCGCTTCCGGTATGCGTCCAGCGGCTGAGCCTTAGCCCAACCATGCAAAGGCTACAAGGCGCCGGTGCCCCGTCCTCGCGCTCTTTGTAACGCTGAGTTCAACCGCCCCGCCTCCTTAATTCTCTTCCGAAATGTAGGGGCGTCGCTTTAGCGCGTCCCAGGCCGCATCTTGCCGTTGATTCTGGCTTGCGGGATTAACCCGCCTCCTTCCGAAAAGAGAAATTTCGTCGAGGCTCAATTTCTTCTAAATTCCATAGGTTCTACTTTGTATGGTAGGGAGCCCCATACGCGGCAACAAGCCCAAACGTCAAGAGCATTAAGGTGTAGATAAATCAATAGTTCTTCAAGATCACCTGTATGTTAACCGACTATATCTTTGGAGTTTGGATTGCAGCCCTAGGAGCAAAATCCGTGGCCTAGTTCGAGGCGTAACGACGGAATTTCTCTGAATTCTCGAAAATTTGGGAGGATTAAGTGAATAAGGGCAATCGCACACTGTTGACATTCATCGGTTTCGCAATTCTGGTCCTAGCACTATCGATCACGGGCCGAGTGGCCGCCCAAGCAATCAGCGGGGACATCGTCGGGACAGTAGTGGACAAGTCCGGCGCTACGGTCCCTGGGGCCTCCATTGAGGTCGAGAACGTCGCCACGGGAGTCAAGACGAACACAACGTCGAGAGATCAGGGGGATTTTCGGTTCGGGAACCTGCCCGTCGGTACGTACACGATCCGGGTCAGTAAGAGCAGTTTCTCGACAACCACCCTGACGAATTTTGCGGTGGAGCTGAACAAAATCAGCTCGGTCACGGTGACGCTGGAGATCGGGTCGACATCGACCACCATCGAAGTGTCGGGTGCCACGCCTTTGATCAACACCACCACGGCGCAGATCGATAACACCTTCGATGCAAAGACTATAGCCGACTTTCCGGTCGCCTCAGTCCAAGGAGTTCTGAACCTTGCGTTGCTGCAGTCCGGGGTGAGCACGAGTGGCGGCGTGGGCGCCGGGACAGGCCCCTCTGTGGGAGGACAGCGGCCGCGGGACAACAACTTCACGATTGAAGGCGTCGACAATAACAACAAGAGTGTGACCGGACCCCTGGTTTCCATTCCGGTCGATGCGGTGCAGGAATTCTCGGCGTTGCAGAACCAGTTCAGCCCGGAATTCGGACATTCAAACGCCGGCCAGTTCAACACGGTTGTGCTGAGCGGAACGAACCAGTTTCATGGGAAGGCCTACGGGTACTTCCAGAACCGAAACTTCAACGCGGTGGACGCGAAGGTCATCCAAGCCCTTGGGGCGGGCGCACAGAATCCGCGCTTTGATGACAATCGGTTGGGAGGACAGATGGGTGGGCCGATTGTGAAGAACAAGCTGTTTTTCTTCGCCAACTTTACCTACCGCCCGCAGGGACAGGCGAGCGTTACGGCCGGGGGCCTCTGCGCTCCCACGGCTGCCGGCTACACTACCATTCAGGGCATCCCCAACATTTCTACAACGAACCGGGGTATTTTGCAAAAGTATGCGGGCAACGCACCTGCCGGAGGCAATTGCACGAACGTAAAAAAGGCAGATCCCGCGGGGAATCCAAATACGAGCAAATCCATTTTCGTCACCAATCCCAGCGCGGCCGGGGGTTTCACACCGGTGGAGGTTGGGCTTATACCTGTCCAGGCGCCGAACTATACGAACTTCAGGTACTTGACAGCTTCGATGGACTACGACATCTCCGCGAAGGATCAGGTTCGCGGAAGGTATATCTACAACAGCGCGGTGGGGATCGACAATAACGCAGCGCTGCCGGCGTTCTTCCTCCCCGCTCCGAGCAAGTTCCACCTGGTCACGCTGGCCGAATATCATACGTTCAGCGCAAGCATCTCCAACGAGCTGCGCGTCGGCTTCAACCGCTTCGACAACACGACCCCAGCAGGGAGTTTCCAGTTCCAGGGCCTGGACAGCTTCCCCAATCTGCAGCTGATCGACCTGGGGCTTCAAATAGGACCGGACTCCAACGCACCGCAGTTCACCATTCAGAACCTGTATCAGGCAACCGACAACGTGAGTTGGACGAAGGGCAATCATACCTTCAAGTTCGGAATGGAGGCGCGCAAGTACATTTCCCCAGAGTCATTTACGCAGAGAGCGCGCGGCGACTACGACTACAATACGACGAGCCTGTATCTGCTCGATCAGAATCCGGACAAGCTCGCCGAACGCAGCCTGGGCAACCCTGTGTACTACGGCGACCAGATCGGGATTTTCTGGTATGCCAGCGACAGCTGGAAGTTGCGACACAACTTGACCCTTAACCTGGGCCTGCGTCACGAATACACAACGATTCCTTTTGGCGAGAGATCACAGAAGCTCAACATCACAGCCAGCGTACCCGGCCTGATTGACTTTAGCGAGCCTCGCGCGCCGAAGACCAACTTCATGCCTCGCGTCGGTGTCGCCTGGTCGCCGGGGTCGAGCGGGAATACCTCCGTTCGTGCTGGCTTTGGCATGGGTTACGACGTTTTGTACGACAACATCGGAATTCTCTCCCTGCCGCCGCAACTGAGCGGCACCATCGATACCCCTCAGCCACCGGTCATCAACAACTTTCTGGCCAACGGCGGGATCAAGCCATCCGCAGGTGGAATCCGAACGTTCCCGACCCTGGCGGCGCAACAGACCGCCACCGCGAACCACGTGGTTGTGGACCAAAAGGATCCCTATTCACTCCAGTGGGATCTGAGCGTCCAGCACAAGTTCGGCTCGAACTACTCGTTCGAGGCACGCTACCTTGGAACGCGTGGCGTACACCTCAACGTGCAGACGCGCATCAACGTGGAGGACCGCGTCGATTCGACACATTTCCTGCCCACTTACCTGGCGGCCCCTTCGCAGGCGACCCTGGACGCACTGCCGAATAACTTGACCAGCCTGCTGGCCCGGCCGAGGATCATTCCAGCTTACGCTGCCAACAATTTCACGACCAACCTTGTCGAGTTCACTCCGAGCGGCTATTCCATTTACCATGGATTGGCTCTTCAGGGATCCCGTCAGTTTTCTCACGGATTACAATTCCTGGCTGCCTATACGTGGAGCCATACGATTGACAACAGCACGGCGGACTTTTTCTCTACAGTCATTACACCGCGGCGTCCACAGGATTTTCAGAACGTAAACGCTGACCGGAGCTCTTCGGCCCTCGATCATCGTCAACGGTTTAGCATCGCTGCCTATTATGATCTCCCGTATTTCAAAAGCGGTAACTGGCTGCGGCGAAACGTAATGGGCAACTGGCTGTTCGCCCCAATCTACACCTATCAAACCGGCGAGCCAGCGGATGTACAGAGCAGCATCGACGCCAACCTGAATGGGGACGCTGCCGGTGACCGCTCCATTTTCAATCCTGCGGGTGTTTTCGGAACTGGGAGTGACGTGTCGCCACTGTGCACGAGTGCGCTACCCGCCTTCGCGACCTGCGGAGAGAACGACTTCAGTGCGAAGAATGGCGCTCCAGGGAAAGGTAACTTTGACTCCAGGCCGTTCCTAGTCGCCTACATGGCGAGTAATCCCAACGCCCAGTACATCACCGCTGGCCAGGGTGCGCTGGCTAACGCCGGCCGGAACACGCTACAGACGCGGCCGATCAGCAATCTCGACCTAACTGCGGCCAAGCAGTTCGCCCTGACCGAACGGATGCGTCTGGAATTCCAGGCGCAGTTCCTCAATGTGCTGAACCATCCGCAGTTCACGCCGGGTTTCGCGAACCGAGTGGACTCGATCGGATTCACGGGCTCAGCCGCGACGAATTACCTGACGCCGTCCAACGCCATTTTCAACAAACCGGATCGAGCATTTCCGAGCAACTCCAGGACCCTACAGTTGGCGCTGAAATTCAGTTTCTAATCAGCACCTAAATTCAAGAGTAAAAGACCGGGGTGCCAGCTAGCGCCCCGGTCTTTTTTCGATTTCAAACGCAATAAGCAACACAGCTCGCGCTGATCGCAAGCGTTTATCTCTCGTTGCAAGTTCTAGGCGTTCCGACGCACAAATATTGTTTCCGGACAGGCCTTCATTTTTTGCCCTTTCGTCTACTCAAACACCAGCCCACTCCCCGGGCTCGCCCGCAACCCATTCAATCCACAGCCCTTAATTTCAAACTTGACAAATAGTAACGGATGCGGTATTCTCTAACCCAAGGTCGCTGACAGTGTCCCCGTTTCGCCCCTCCTTTTCCCCGCAACCCGCCGTGTTTCCGCAACCATTCGGTTTTGTCGCCCCTTTGTTTTCATACTCTTACGAATTGCTTTTTCCGCAACCCCTTTCTTTTGACAACGATCTGAGTTGCCCGGTGGGTGACCCCACCCGATGTCCCGGCCTTCGTTCACTCGCGCTAACTCTATTGCTTGTTATCACATACATGTAAGCCCAACATTTCCATGCAATTACGCACTCTTTTGCGCAACGGCACAGGGCTTACTCCATTACTTTCAGTTGTTTGCGCACTCTTTTGTTGTCAATAGGGGGTGGGGGGTATCCAGCGCTTCAATCGCCGGGCGCAAGACAAGAGGGCACGCAGGGGCGTGCCCTCTTCGCAATTCCGGTCCACTGCGCGGCAGCTACGCGCCGGCGCCTTTGGAGAAGCTGCCCACCGCTTCGGCTTCCGTGTTGTACACGTCGAAAACCGTCAGGAGCTTGGTGATTTGCAGAACTTCCTGGAACTTGCTGCCCAAATGGCAGAGCTTGAGCGCAGCGCCCTGCGTCTTGGCGCTGTGATGCGAGGCCACGAGCGTGCCGAGCCCGGCGCTGTCGATGAACGTCACGTTGTTCATGTTCAGCACGATCTTTTTCTTGCCGCCGGCGATCAGGCTTTTCACTTTTTCGCGAAGCGCGTTGCTCTCTTCGCCGAGCACGATGCGCCCGTCCAGCGCCACCACCGACACGCCTTCCACTTCGCGGTTCGTCATCTTGAGTGCCATGTTCTCATCTCCTCGTCGATCGCGGTTCCAGCGGCAACCGGGCCGGTCCCGCAAAGCATATCAGTAATAGTCCGCGCAAGACATGTAATAGCCGCACACCGCGCAGACCAGTTTGCAGCGCCACGATTCCAGCCGCTGGGAGCAAACGGGACAATATCGCGAAGCATCTTCCTGCTCGGGAAGCGCCCCGGGTTGCGGCGCGAACTGCGAAGATGCGTTCCCCGCAGGCTCCGGCGCGACCGGCGCCGCCCCTGGCTTCACGGCATGTTCCACGGCGGGACGGTTATAGCACATCCCCTTGCAAGGGAAAAGCTCCAGCAGCACGCTTTAGCCGGTCGCGCGCGGACGGGCAAGCTCCGGCGACCAAAGGCTCAAAAGCGGGTTCACCGGCCACTTGAAACCAATGTCCTGCGGGGCGCATCCTTACTAGTAGAGCCAGATTGAGGTAGTCAGAGCAAGACCGGGTTTGTAGCGGTGCCAAGAGGTTCGGCCATGGGTAAACTTTCAGCAGCGGCGATGGTTGTTTTGGCGATTCCGGCGTTTGCCGCGGCGCAACATCGCGGAGCCGGGGCTGCCCCCGCAATGGCGGCGTCATTCCACGGCGGCGCGGTGATTTCGCGCGCAGCTTCGGCTCCCGCGCGCTCCGCTGTGCGCGTGCAATCGGGAACACAGAGCGCCGCTCGCATTGGCGCACCCGTTCTGCGCACGCAGAGCAACGGCGTGCGCATAATCCATCGCAACAACAACAATCCGTTCGGATTTAGCGGCACGGATTTCCAGGATGTGCCCGGTTTGGGATTTGATTATCCGCACCTGGCGGCGATTAGCGGCAACCGCCGCCTGCGCGGCTCTAGATTTCGCGGCGGAGATTCCTTCGGCTTTGGCGGATTTCTGTTTGGCCCGTCGGTCATCGTAGAGGAAGTGCCTGTCGCTGCAGAATCACAGCCCACGGTGATCGAAGAAGAAGTTGCCGACGATGCGTCCGAAGCACCGCGTCCACAGCGACACGCGCGAGCCTCGCGCGAGGTGAGCAACCCACAACCGGAAAGCACCCTGACCCCAGCTCCGCAGCCCGACCCCGAACAATTTGTCTTTGTGCGCCGCGACGGCGGCCTCGTGTTCGCGGTTGCATATTCGTGGGAGAACAGCACGCTCCGCTACGTCACGCCCGAAGGACTGCGCCGCAGCATGGGCCGCGACGCGCTAGATCTTAACGCCACGCAACAATTCAACGAGCAGCGCGGCCTGAATTTCCACGTCCCGGCTTGACGGCGC
>Ga0137389_10002749_pt1 | contig 10741 bp, 5 predicted proteins | sample 15con2h14BmetaG_FD_104645 | JGI IMG/M metagenome (GOLD analysis project Ga0137389, IMG submission 104645) | Vadose zone soil microbial communities from Angelo Coast Range Reserve, California, USA - 15con2h1.4B metaG | ecosystem: Environmental > Terrestrial > Soil > Vadose zone > Saprolite...
CGCCGCGCGCGCAAAGCCTACAAAAATGTTGGCGTGTGCGTCCAGGCTTATCTATACCGCACGGAAAGGGATCTCGAGTCGCTCATACCATTCGGCGCCGCCGTCCGGCTGGTGAAAGGGGCGTACAACGAGCCGTCGGAGATCGCGTTTCCCAAGAAAGCAGATGTGGATGAAAGCTTCTACCGGCTCGCGACCATGCTGCTGAATCCGGATGCGCGCCGCGCCGGCGTGCGCGCCGCCATCGCCACGCACGACGGCACGTTGATCCAACGCATCACCGGATGGGCCGCGTCGCAGGGCATCGCGAAAAGGCAGCTTGAGTTTCAAATGCTCTACGGAATCCAGCGCGCGGAACAATTGCGGCTGGCGCAAGAAGGTTGCCGGGTCGCAGTCCTGATTTCCTACGGCACGTTCTGGTTTCCGTGGTTTATGCGCCGGCTCGCGGAGCGCCCCGCCAACGTCTTGTTCCTCGCGCGCAATTTCTTTTCCGAATAGTCGCTGGCGCGCCTTGCACGGAGCTAGCGTGTGCGTTCGTCTTTTTCGACTTTGCCGTCGCGGAGGCGGATCACGCGATGCGCGTGCAGTGCGATGTCGGTTTCGTGCGTGACGAGGATGATGGTATTACCCTGCTGATGCAGGCGCGCGAAGAGGGCCATAATTTCTTCGCCGGTTTGAGAGTCGAGGTTGCCGGTGGGCTCGTCGGCGAGCAGGATCGACGGAGTGTTCACCAGCGCGCGGGCGATGGCCACACGCTGACGCTGGCCGCCGGACAGTTCGTTGGGCTTGTGCATCATGCGGTCGGCGAGATCCACTTGCGCGAGTGATTTCTTCGCCCGCTCCAGCCGCTCCTCGGCAGGCGTGCCGTTGTAAATCATGGGTAGCTCGACGTTGTGCAGCGCCGTCGCGCGCGGCAGCAGATTGAAGGTCTGAAAAACGAAGCCGATCTCTTTGTTGCGAATGTAGGCGAGCTCATCGTCGTTCAATTCGCTCACCAGACGCCCGGCCAGCCAGTAGCGACCCTTCGAAGGCGTGTCGAGGCAGCCGATTAAATTCATCAGCGTGGATTTTCCAGAGCCGGAAGGGCCCATGATGGCGACGTATTCGCCGCGGTGAATCTCAATACTCACGCCGCGCAGGGCGTGGAGGTGTTCCGCGCCCATCTCGTAGGTTTTCCAGAGATCCTCCGTCCGAATGTTGATGCCCGACGCGACGAGATCTTCGCGATAGGTCTGCGGCACGCCGATCTCTTCGACTGCCATGGGCAATGTGCTCCTGGAGTTCACGGTCTTCTACTATTGGCCGGGTGGCGCGCGCTTCCGCCCGGAACGCGGCCCGAACGGCGGTGCAATATTCTCATCCTGCTAGCTGGATGACGAGGGTTCTTCGCGCTTCGGCGGAGAATTGTCCACCTTGACGCCCGCGCCGGGACGCAGCATGCGCAGCGCCTTGTAGTTGCCGGTGACTATCTCGTCGCCCTCGCGCAAGCCGCTAGTGATCTCAATGTCAGTCACGCCAGCGATCCCGGTCTGCACGGGAACAAATTCGGCTTTCTTGTTGCGGATGACGAAGACGCCGGTGATCTCATCTTTTTGCCCGGGGCTCAGCGCGGGCTTCGAAGCAGCCAGCGTGACGCTGCTTCCACGTTTGCCATGTTGCGCTGCCTCTTCGAGCTCCTTGTGCGAGCGCACCGCCAGCGCCTGAATCGGTATGATTAGCACGTCTTTCTTCTGGGCCGTCTCGATCTTGGCCGTTGAGGAAAGTCCGGGGCGCAGCGAGTCCGGCGGATTGTCGATGGTGATGACGACCTTGAAGTCGCGCGCTTCCTGCGTATTCGCGGTTGTTTGCGTGGTGGCAGCCTGACCAGACGAGCGCAGGATGGCCAGCTCGCCGACTTCGGTGACGCGGCCTTTGTAGATTTTCCCGGGGATGGCGTCAATCGTGACATCCGCGATTTGGCCGTGACGGACATTGGTGATGTCGGTCTCATCCACCTTCACTTCGGCGGTGACCACGCTCATATCGGAAATCGTCAGCAGAAAGCTGCCGGTGGCATTCTGAATTCCGGGGACCACGTTTTCGCCCACGCGCACGGCGATGTAGCTGACGATTCCGTCGATGGGCGCGGTATAGGTGGTTTTCCGAAGCACGTCGGCGGTGTGTTTCAAGATGGCGCTGGCCTGTTCATGATTCGAGCGCGCCTGCTCGCGAGCTGCGCGTGTCTGTGCCACCTGCGCCTTGCTGGCATTCAGCGCGGCGACGGCACTGTCGTATGTCGCTTTGTTGGCGTCGAATTCCTGCTTAGAGATAAGCTGTTCCTGGAAGAGCTTTTGCGAACGCTCCCAATCATATTTCGCCTTCTGCAAGTCGGCTTCGCGCTGGGCAAGGGTGGCGACGGCGGAATCGTAATTCGCCGCCGCGACACGCGTTCCCGCTTCCATCGAACCAATACTCGCTATTTGAGCTTGCACGTCCGCACCAGGCTGGATGTTTTCGAGGTGCAGCAGGACGTCGCCCTTCTTCACGTGGTCGCCTTCCTTGACCACAATATCGGTGATTTTGCCGAATCCTTCGCCCAGCACGTTTGTGTAGGTCTTGGGGCGCACTTCACCGGAAGCCGTAACGATCGAGGTCAAGTCCTGCTTGGTCACTTTGCCGCTCTGGACCGTGACGATGTCCTTGGTCAGTTGGTGATAAACGAATCCGCCCACCCCCAGCAGGATGACACCTGCGCTGATGCCCAACGTGATTTTATGCCACCTCTTCATCAAACCAACCCTTGGCTCACCGGTCTGCGGGTGACAATTCTCCCCGTCATCAAGACAATACGACCGGGCCGCGCAGAATGTTTCTCAGCTTAGACGCAGATTTGCGGATAAGGACAGGGGAACCTGGACGCAGGTTGTGGTCCTTACTCCTAACTCCTTACTTCCTCCGCTCATAGCCGGTCTCAGGAGCCATGAGCAAACGATTGCGAAGAACCATTCTAATTCGATTTCGCGAAGAAAGAAACTGGGCCGAACAGGTACGCCGGAGGCATGGGCTTATTCTCCGGGGCCCGACCATGCAGGAGCAGGGCGCGATGGCCAAATGGACACTGTCAGGGCAGAGGCCCAAGGCAACCCCCTGGGCTACATGGGATTCCAACCGTGCAAGGGACAGCCGGTGGAAACTCTCGTTGACCTGTCCTTAGGTACAGGTTAGAATTTCTCACCAAACAGGGGAATTGGTGCAGACATGGGCCATTCGGCCAAGGTGTTTCTTTTCGGCATTTTAGCCGGAGGCTTGGCGCTTTCGCCAGGGACCTTCGCGCAAGACTCCAGGCAGGATCAGACTGACCCGAAGGCTGTCAAGCAAGCCGCAAAGCAGAAATCCAGAAGCGACAACCAGCTGAAGAAAGAACTCGATTCGCAATACAAGAAGTGGCTGGATCAGGACGTGATTTACATCATCTCGCCTGAGGAGCGCAGCGCATTTCTGCATCTTTCAACCAACGAAGAGCGGGAGCAATTCATCGAGCAATTCTGGCAGCGCCGCAATCCTGATCCGGAATCTCCCGAGAATACTTTCAAAGAGGAACACTATCGCCGCATCGCCTATGCCAACGAGCGTTTCGCCTCCGGAATCCCCGGTTGGCGGACTGACCGCGGAAAGATCTATATCATGTGGGGCCCGGCGGACGAGATTGAGTCGCATCCAAGCGGTGGGTCGTATGATCGCCCGGCAAACGAAGGCGGCGGCCAAACTTCCACCTATCCATTCGAGCAGTGGCGCTACCGCTATCTCGAAGGAATCGGGAATGATGTGATCCTGGAATTCGTGGACCCCTCTATGACTGGGGAATTTCACCTGACCATGGACCCGAGCGAGAAAGACGCGCTCTTGTACGTCCCTGGAGCGGGGCTGACGCAGATGGAGTCCATGGGCCTGGCGAGTAAGACGGCGCGGTTCAACAATACGGACGGCTCGCATTTGGCACAGCCCATTGGCGGGCGCCTGGAAAAAGACAGCGAATTCTCGCGACTTGAGCTGTATGCCAAAGTGCAGCAAGCACCGCCGGTGAAGTTCAAGGATCTCGAAGCCGTGGTGACATCGCGACTTGTGCGCGACCAGGTGAAGTTCGATTACCGCTTCGATTTTCTGCGCATCACTTCGGATACGGTGCTGGTGCCCATCACCGTGCAGATTCCCACGCGCCAGCTGAGCTTCCAGGAAAAGAACGGCGTGGATTCGGCCACGATGAATCTTTTTGCCCGGATTACTACGCTCAGCGGCCGCCCGGTGCAGACCTTTGAAGACACTATTCACCGCGATCTGCCCGCTGAGTTGCTGCAGCAATCGCTGAGCACCTCTTCGATCTATCAGAAAGCGGTTCCGCTCAGCCCCGGGCTGTACCGCCTGGACATCGTGGTGAAGGACGTGAATAACGGGAATGTAGGCGTGGTGAACACGCGGCTCGCTGTGCCGCGATTCGAAGACGACAAGCTGTCCAGCAGCACGCTGATACTCGCGGACCAGATGCAGCGCGTCTCCGCGAAAGATATCGGACTCGGCCAGTTTGTTCTCGGGGACATCAAGGTGCGGCCGAAAATGGACGGAGCATTCACGCCCAACGACAATATGGGCGTTTTTCTGCAGGTGTATAACTTGAAAGTAGACGAAAAGACGCACAAAGCCGACGCCAGCGTCCAATTCCGCGTCACCAGGGAAAAAGAAACTGAGCCGGTGCTGAAGTTTGATCTCCCGCCGAGCAAGCTTCCTGAGCATGGCGAGGAGATGACGCTCGAGAATGTGGTCACTCTCGGATCGCTCACGCCCGGGAAGTACAGCCTGGAAGTGTCGGTCACAGATAATCTGGCGAACGAAACGATCACCAAGGCATCGAATTTCACGGTAAAGGCGGCATCGGCAACGGCTCCACAGGGGAGGTGAAGCGACGTGAGCTATCAATCTATTCGCGCTCTCGGCCTCGGATTGCTCCTGACCATCTGCGCGCTTCCGCTAGCCGGCGCACCTATCTCCGGAAAACTGTCCGGAGTGGTGGTGGACGCCGCCGGGACGCCGCAGTTGGGAGCCACCGTCCTCATCTCGTCGGAGGATCTCTTCAACGCATCTCCACTGGAACTTTTGACCAACGATCGCGGCCGTTTCGCGGCGGATGCCCTCCGGGCCGGCTCCTACTCGATCAAGGTGACGCTGGCGGGTTTTCTTCCTGCCATCGAGCAGCATATCCAAATCAGCGGCGACCGCACCACGCTGCTGGAAATCGTGATGGGATCCGTCTTCTCGTCGCTCGAAAAGTTGCGCCGCGCACCGGACCAGAACATGCCGTCGGATGAATGGATCTGGGTATTGCGCAGCTCATCCGCCACACGGCCCGTACTGCGCTGGCAGGATGGCGAGATTGTGATTGAGCCGGGCGGACCGGCCCAGATGGAAATCGCGCAAAGGCGCGGAAATCATGGGCGGTTTGACTTGATGACGGGAGCGGATCATCCCGGCTCGATTTCGAATCTTGCAGACTCTCCCGGCACGGCGTTTGCCTATGATCTTGGTCTCGGCTCTCACGGCCAGCTGCTGATGGCGGGTCAATTCAGCTACCAGGGCGCCGCTCCGGCGGGCGGATTCGTCACCGAGTGGCTGCCCTCCGGCGAAATGGGATCAGGTTCGATAACCAGCATCGTTGTGCGTGAATCGCGTCTCGGCCCGGATGGTCCCACGTTCCGCGGGCTCCGGATGTCGCACGACAACCAGTTCACTGTGGGCGATCGCGTGAGCGTCCGCTATGGCAGTGATTATGTGATGGCGGGATTTGCGGGCACAACGATGGCCGTGCGCCCGCGCGGTGAAGTGGCGCTGCAGTTGACTCGGAATTGGCTGGCTTCGGCCCTGATCGCAGCGAGCCCCTGGCAGAATGCGGATGGTTCCTTGAGCGCGCTGCAATCGGCCATGAACTCGCTCGACGCTTTTCCTACTCTGCTCATGCGCAATGGCCGCCCGTTTCTCGAAAACTGGATGCACGAAGAAATCTCGGTGGAACGCGTGCTGAGCAAGAACACAAACATCACCGCGGCGGTCTTCCACGACCGCTCAACTCACACGGCGGTGTTCGGGCGCGGGGCTGCATCCGGCTCCGACTACCTGCAGGATTATTTCTCCGACGTTTTTGCGTACGATGCAGGCAATTCAGCTTCGTTCGGAGCGCGCGCCGCCTATCAGCAGAAATTCAACGACAGCATCAGCACCACTCTGCTGTACTCCTATGCAGGCGCGCTGGCGCCCAACGAAGACGCCGTCGAAGCCGCTTTGCGCAATCAACTGGCAACGCGCTACCGCCATAGCCTGGGCGCTCGCGTCTCCGCCAATATCCCCCGGTCCGGTACCAAAGTCTCCGTCGGCTACAAGTGGATCTCCGGCCAGGTGGTCTCGCATCAGGACGCATACGGCGAATCGCTTTACCACCTCGATCCATACTTGAGCATGGAGATTCGGCAAACCCTGCCCAGCTTCTTCCCTGGCCACATGCAAGCGCTCGCCGATTTCGGCAACCTGTTTGCTCAAGGATATGTCCCAATCGCGACAGGAGACGGACGAGTGATGCTCGTTCCCTCTTACCGGTATTTCCGGGGCGGTTTGAGCATCCAATTTTGAGAATCTAGCGCTTACCGGAAATAGTAAGATGCCTTCCATAAACGGAATTGTCTTTGAACTGACCTCCAGAGGACACTCTAGACCGCAGAATCTAAATAGCTTACTTGAATGGGAATCTGTGATTCGCTGGAACCTGACGTGCTGGCATAATAACTTGAAGGGTACGGGTGTTGCCCAATGAACGACGGCTTCCGAATGCGATTGGGGGCGGTGGTCCTGGCGCTTCTGACGCTGGCGGCGGTAATTTTTGCCGTCTTGAATTTCCAGCAGCGTTCGCGATTCATTCTGCCTGATGACGGCGTCACCTGGATGGACTCGCCGCAGGGCGTGATCGCCTGGCACGTGGTGGCCGACTCACCCGCAGCTAAGGCGGGGATCAAGCAGGGCGATGTGGTGCAGTCGGTCCGCGGCTTCACCATTCATCGAGCCACGGATGTTACCCGCGTGTTGTTCCATGTGGGACCCTGGACGGAAATCCGGTACGCGATGCGCCGCGGAGGTGAGAAGTTTGAAACGCCAGTCGTAACTGCGCCGCAGACAGATCCCTCCTCTAACGAAAATTATCTGCGCGTCACAGCGCTGCTCTATCTGTTCATCGGGCTTTTCATTTTTGTGCGGCGGTGGAATGCGCCGCGCGCCATTCATTTCTATATTTTCTGCTTGGTGTCCTTTGTGCTGTATAGCTTCCATTACACCGGCAAGCTGAATATCTTCGATCAAACCATTTACTGGGCGAACGTAGTTGCGTTGTTGCTGCAACCGGCCTTGCTCGTCCACTTCGCGCTGGTTTTCCCGGAGCGCCGCGGCTGGTTGTGGCCCAAGCTCGTTGCCGCCTACTCCGCGCCCGCGGCGCTGCTGGCCCTGCATGCATTCGTGGCCAGTGGGACGCTGAATTTTCTGCCCGCGGTCAGCACGCGCTACTGGCTCGACAAGGTGGAGCTGGCAACCCTGGGAATCTATTTTCTGGTGGCGGCGGGAATTTTCCTCCTGAGTTACCGGCGCGCGCCCAGCGGCATTCTCCGCCAGCAGTTGAAATGGGTCACTGGCGGCACCTTCGCGGGAACGCTGCCCTTCCTGCTGCTCTACATCGTGCCCTACGTCTTCGGTTGGGTGCCGGCACCGTGGATGAAGGCATCGGCATACTCGCTCGCGCTTATTCCGCTGTGCTTTGGTTACGCCATCATCCGCTATCGCTTAATGGACGTGGACATCATCTTCAAGCGCGGCCTGGCTTACACGTTTGCGACCGCTGGCGTAGTGGCCATTTATTTCGCCGCGGTCGCGCTGATCGGCGAACTCTTCCATACCACGCTGACCGCCAGTCCTGCGGGTGCGGTGATCGCCATCGTGGTTGCCGCGTTCCTGATCCAGCCGTTGCGCGACGGTGTGCAGGCGCGGCTCGATCGTTTCTTCTATCGCGACCGTCTCGATTATCGCCGCACGCTGATCGAATTCGGCCGCGCGCTCACGAATGAAGTGCGCCTGGAGCCGCTGGTTGGCTCCGTGCTCGACCGCATCTCACAGACGCTTCTCGTGGACCGCCTTGCTGTTTTCCTCGAGGACCCTGCCAATCCCGGCCGCTTTGTGCTGACGCGCTCGATGGGTGTGCGCCCCGAATCGCCGCTCGATTTGAGTTTTCTCGACCCGGCTCGCCCGGCACTCGAGCGCGGCTGCCTCTTTTTTGAATCCGCGAAAGCGGCCATCCAGGAAAGCGAGTCGGTCCGCCGAACGATTGACGAACTTGATTTGAATTATTTCATCGCTTGCCGCTTCCGCGATCGTACCGTTTCGATTCTCGGCCTGGGCAAGACGGTGGTCGGCGATTATCTATCTACTGACGATCTCGAACTGCTCTTCACGATTGCCGGTTACGTGGCCATCGCCATCGAGAATGCGCGTCTCTATCAATCGCTCGAGCAGAAGGCCATGCAGATCGAGCGGCTGAAAGATTTCAGCGAGAACATCGTTGAGTCCCTGAACATCGGCGTAGTCACAGTTGATCTCGAAGACCGAATCGAATCCTGGAATCCCCAGCTCGAGGGGCTGCTCGAAATTTCGCGGCGTGATGCGCTCCGCAAGAAACTTCAAGAAGTTTTGCCGCCTGACCTGGTCGCCGAAATTGCGGCGCGCGCGGCGGGCGATCACGTCTCAGGGATTTATAAATTCCGCCTCAGTACGCGCGGCACCCGCCAACTGGTGATCAACGCTTCGATTGCGCCGCTGGTGGGGAAGAATGGCGCACGGCTGGGCCGCTTGATTCTGCTCGACGACATCACGCAGCGCGTCCGCCTGGAAGAGCAGATGGTGCAGACCGAGAAGCTCACTTCGCTCGGCCTGCTTGCCGCCGGCGTCGCTCATGAGGTGAACACGCCGCTCGCGGTGATCTCGAATTACATTCAGATGCTGGCGAAGCAGATTCCCGCGGACGATCCGCGCCAGAAAACAATCGAGCGCATCGTGAAGCAGACGTTCCGCGCGAGCGAAATCGTCAACAACTTGCTCAATTTCTCACGCACCGGCGCGGCTGAATTCGTCGAAGTGGACCTCAACAACGTCCTCGAGGAAACGCTCACGCTGGTGCAGCATCCGTTCAAGACCGCGCAGGTAAAAGTGGTCAAGAACTATACCGAACAATTGCCCAGCGTTCTTGGCTCCATCACCCGTCTCCAGCAGGTGTTCCTCAATCTGTTTATGAACGCGCGCGACGCCATGCCGAGCGGCGGGATGCTGGAAGTCCGCACCGGCGCTCAAAACGGTTCGGTGGAAGTGGAAGTGACCGACACCGGACAGGGCATCCCTCCGGAATATTTGCATCGCATTTTCGACCCGTTTTTCACAACAAAAGCCACCGGGCGGGGCACAGGACTGGGGCTTTCGGTGAGCTACGGCATCATAAAGGAACATGCGGGCAAGGTTGATGTCCGCTCGACGCCGGGCAAGGGAACTTCATTCCGGCTGGAATTTCCCGTAGCCAGGAAAGCCGTCCATGCTTAAGGGTTCGATACTGGTTGTTGACGACGAAATCGAAATACGAGAAGGCCTCGAAGCTCTGCTCACTTCCGAAAGTTTTGAAGTGACGCTGGCAGAAACCGGCGAGGCCGGCCTGCAGCGCCTGGAAGACCGCCCATTCGACTTGATGCTGCTCGACGTGAGCCTGCCGGACCGCAACGGGCTCGAATTGCTGCGCGAGATTCGCCGCCGCGATCCGCAGCTTTCCATCATCTTGATCACCGCGTTTGGCTCGATTGATATGGCGCGCGCCGCGTTCAAAGGCGGCGCGCAGGACTACATCACTAAGCCGTGGTCCAACGACGAATTGATCGCGCAGGTTTCGCTGGCCATCGAAGGGCGCCACCTGCGCGATGAAAACGTCCAGCTGAAGCGCGCCCTGAAGCAGCGCTACAGTTTTCCGGCCATCGTCGGCAAGAGCGACAAGATGTTGGCGGTCTTCGACCTGGTCACTCAGGTGGCCCCTTCGCGCTCCACGATCTTGATCAATGGCGAGAGCGGCACCGGAAAAGAGCTGATCGCCAAGGCCATCCATTCCGCATCGCCGCGCGCCGACAAAGCCTTCATCCCTGTGAATACCGGCTCGATTCCTGCAGACCTGCTGGAGTCGCAGCTTTTTGGCCACGTGAAGGGCGCGTTCACCAGCGCCATCGCTTCGAAAAAAGGCCTGTTCGAGGTGGCTGATCAAGGCACAATTTTCTTTGACGAGATTTCTACTATCAGCCCGGAAACGCAGGCAAAACTCCTTCGCGTGATTCAGGAGCGGGAGTTCATGCGACTGGGCGGCACAGATACGATCAAGGTAGACGTGCGCATCCTGGCCGCATCGAACGAAGGCTTGATGAAGCTGGTGCGCGATGGACGCTTCCGCGAAGACCTGTACCACCGCCTGAACGTCATCTCCCTTCAGTTGCCGCCGCTGCGCGACCGCAAGGAAGATATTCCACTGCTGGTGGACCGCTTTCTCGAGCAGTTCTGCAAGGAAAATGCGAAGCCGCCGCGCGGGTTCACTCACGGCGCGATGAAGCTGTTGATGGACTACGAATGGCCGGGCAATGTCCGCGAGCTTGAAAACGTAGTGGAG
>Ga0137389_10002755_pt1 | contig 10735 bp, 6 predicted proteins | sample 15con2h14BmetaG_FD_104645 | JGI IMG/M metagenome (GOLD analysis project Ga0137389, IMG submission 104645) | Vadose zone soil microbial communities from Angelo Coast Range Reserve, California, USA - 15con2h1.4B metaG | ecosystem: Environmental > Terrestrial > Soil > Vadose zone > Saprolite...
ACCTGGTTTCGAATCAAGTGGGAGCGGCAAGACACACGGATCCGCTGCTGGTAAATGCCTGGGGTCTCGTCTATGGGCCAGGCGGACCATTCTGGATCAGCGACAACGGCTCCGGCTGGGCGACGCTATACGACGGCACCGGAGGCAAAGTGCCCTTCGAGGTGGAGATTCCTTCCGCGAACGGCTCGGGGACGGGCTCGCCCACTGGGATCGTCTACAACGGTTCGAATGACTTCCAGGTGCAGGGATGGGCGTCGATCTTCCTTTTTGCCACCCTGGACGGGACCATCAGCGGATGGGCGCCCCAGTCCGACCCCAACAACGCCATCATTGCGGCGACTACTCCTGGGGCGGTTTACACCGGCTTGGCCATCACCAGCAGGACCTCGGGGAATTTTCTTTTCGCGGCCGACAATGCGAACAACAAAGTTGACGTTTATGACGGCAAATTCAAACTGGTCAAGACGTTTACGGACAAGACGCTTCCGGCGGGGTTCGCTCCCTTCGGCATCCAGGACTTCGGAGGGTTGGTCTACGTTGCGTTCGCGGGTTCCTCCGGAGCGTCGGGGGGCTACATCGACATCTTCAGCGAAAATGGAACATTCTTGAAGCAGGTGGCACATGGCGCACCGCTGAACCAGCCCTGGGGCCTGGCCATCGCCCCCAGGAATTTTGGACCACTGAGCAACACGCTCCTGGTCTCTAACAATACCAACACCGGCACCATCAACGCCTTCAACAGCATAACCGGGCAGTTCGTGGGCACCATCAAGGACACCAACGGCAAAGCGATTCACATCGACCAGCTTTGGGGAATTGAGTTTGGTGGAGGAACGGCAAACAACGGCGCCACTAATGAGCTGTTCTTCACTGCCGGTCCCGCCAATAACTTGGCAGGAACATTCGGGGCTATCAGGTTCCAGTAGCAACTTTCGGAAGGTGATCCGCGGGACGATTCGCTTTTGCTGATCGTCCCGCGGAGAATTGCCATCTCTACGGCGGAGCTACCTTCTCGACTTAACCTCCCTCCCGCAACATTCTCCCTGGAACAAGCGCTCGTCCACGCGATGAAGCTTCTTCTCCATGGTCGGAGTCAGCAGCGGGTAGTGCTTGATGTCGAACAGGTGATACACGATGAACCACACCGGCTTGTCGGTCGTCATCCACTGCTGACGGTCGAAGCGCTTCAGATTCACCGGACCGGAAAAGCGCCGCAGCGTGCGCTCGCGCCGCAAGTTGCAGTAGATGTTGAAATAACTCAAGGCCAGTTCTCGCAGCGTTCGGTATACCGGCTCGCGATAGCGGCAACCGGTGAAATTCGATTTCGCGACCGCGCCCCAGCCGCCATCTCGCTTGTAAATGGCGATGACATGATCAGTGTCATTTTCGGCTTCGAAGTCAAGCAGCAGGGGAGGATATCCATTCGCGCGCAACGCGGCGGCGGCAAAGATCGCGCCTTCGAGGCAATGGGCTGTTTCCTCGCCAAGTACGCGCCGCGGCGACCATGCCGTATCTTCCAGGTGATAAGGGATAGCATCGAGAAACTTCTGAATGCCATGAGCGTCTTTCATGCTGCGCAACTTGCGCAACTCTTTCGCGGTAAAACCGGTGGTCAATGTGAAGCCATTCGAGTTCATGAGTCTGCTGCCTGAGTGTAACGTAGACGTTTTTAAGGTATCTCTGTAGACATCCTTTGGGCGAGCAAGGAGAGGATGATGACGTACTGCCGAACGTCGGACTTCTTCCGGGGTACCGATTTCGCGCTTTGCTTCAGCCCGTCAATTTCCCGTCTCGCCCGCCCTAAAGATCTCAGACAACTCCTCAGGCGTATCCACGACTATGTCAGGAACAGGCTCCTCGAGGGTATGCGGAGGGAACCCATAGGTCACGCCTACCGTCCACAACGCGGCATTGCGACCAGTACGGATATCGACGTGCGAATCGCCAATAATCGCGGTGTGCTCTGGCGCCACGCCGTGTTCTTCCAACAGTTTTCGCGCTCCCTCAGGATCAGGCTTCTTCGTGCCGAAGCTATTGCCGCCGTAAACCTGGGTGAAGAATGGATTCAGGCCTAACGCATCAACGATAGCCCGCGACGGATTCACGGGTTTATTGGTGAGCACCGCCATTTTGCGCGGCATGCCATTCGCCGATTGTCGAATCGAAGTCAGTGCATTCACCAGCCCGTCGTAAACGTGCGTGTAGTCCAACTTGTGCTCGCGGTAGTAGGCCAGAAAGAACTCTAATCCCTTGCGAACCAGCGCTTCGTCACTGGCTTCCGCCCCCAAGGCTCGCTGAATCAGAATGGGTGCACCATCGCCGACATAGCTGGCGATGACGTCCCCGGGCAACTCGGGCCGCTCAATATGGCGCAGCGCTGCGTTGACCGAATGGACGAGGTCGAGGCGCGAGTCAATCAGCGTGCCATCGAGATCGAAGATAACAAGTCTGATCGAGGGCGGATCGAATGGACGCCGGCGGTGAATCATCTGCTCTCAGGATAAACGATTGGCGGGAAGGGAAGCGGCGTCAAATGGCACTCAACGCTCAGCACTCAGCAGTGAGTTTGGCGGGGCTGCGTGAAAGCGTCTACGGTCCAAAATCAGCACTTTACACTCGACATTATCCTATATTTCTAGTACTATCGAAGTATGGCAGTGATCCACGCCGCGGGCAAGAACAGCGAACCTATTGCCAAATACGCCGACATGTTCTCGGCCATGGGGACCGAGCCTCGTTTGCGCATCATGCAATTGTTACTCTCGGCGCATCCGGAAGGGCTGGTCGTCGGAGACCTTCAGGGCGAGCTCGACATCCCGAATTCGACCCTGTCTCACCATTTGGAGAAGCTGAAGACCGAGGGCTTGGTGCAAATCGAGCGGCAAGGTACTTTTCTGCGTTACACCGCTGACACCGAAGCGCTCGAGGAGTTGTTGCGGTTCCTGTATACCGAGTGCTGTACGCGCACCAAGGCACTTAAACCGGAAGCGATCATTCAAATCTGTAAGTAGGAGGACTGCGCATGAGCACCACCGAGACGAAGGAAGGCGTCAGAGATATCAAAGAAGTCGTGAAGCAGAAGTATGGCGAGGCCGCGCGCCGCGTGAACTCGGGAGGTAGCTCCTGCTGCGGCGCGTCTTCCGCTAGCGGTTGTGGCGATCCGATCACTTCCAATCTTTATGACGCGTTCGAGGCCACTCAGATTCCAGAAGAGGCGTTGCTGGCCTCGCTAGGCTGCGGCAATCCGACCGCGCTGGCCAAGCTGAATCCCGGCGAGATAGTGCTCGATCTTGGCTCGGGCGGCGGCATCGACGTACTGCTCAGCGCCAAGCGCGTCGGGCCCACGGGCAAAGCGTACGGGCTCGACATGACGGATGAAATGCTTGCCCTGGCCAACGAAAACAAGCGCAGAGCGGGGTTGGAGAACGTTGAGTTCCTGAAAGGTGAGATTGAGCATATTCCGCTGCCCGACAACTCTGTGGACGTGATCATCTCCAACTGCGTCATCAATCTCTCCGCGGACAAAGATCGGGTTCTGCGCCAAGCCTTTCGCGTGCTCAAACCCGGGGGTCGCCTCGCGGTTTCCGACGTAGTCACGCGTGGCGAAATGCTGCCTGAGATTCGCCAGAGCGTACTCGCCTGGGTCGGTTGTATCGCCGGAGCGCTGGAGGAGAACGAATATCGCGGCAAGCTCAGAGCCGCCGGATTTGAACAGATCGACCTCGAACCTACCCGCATCTATTGCACGGAAGACGCTCGCGAATTCCTCACCGAGCAGGGAATCGATGTTGACGCTCTCGCTCCCCAAGTGGATGGAAAATTCATGAGCGCGTTCGTCCGCGCCGTGAAACCGAAACTCCAACAGCAGGCGTGCTGCGGTCCGACCTGCTGCGGCGAACGCGAGCCCAGGTTATTCGCTATGCCAGGCGTCCGCAATGTTTTATTTCTGTGTACGGGAAATTCAGCGCGCTCCATCATGGCTGAAGGAATCCTGAATTCCAAAGGTAAGCCCAGCTTCAATGCCTACAGTGCCGGGAGTCATCCCACGGGAGCGGTTCGGCCTGAGGCGTTACGGCAGTTGAAACGAGCCCGTCTTTCGACCCGTGGCCTCCGAAGCAAGAGCTGGGACGAATTTGCGGGCGAAGATGCTCCCCAGCTCGATTTCATTCTTACCGTCTGCGGCAACGCCGCCAAAGAGGTTTGCCCGGTTTGGCCCGGTCACCCTGTAAGCGCACATTGGGCCATTTCCGATCCTGCTGCAGTGCGGGGAACTGAAGAGCAGGTGGAGGAAGCTTACCGCGAGGCTTTCTTTCACCTTGAAAGACGCATTGGCTTATTCCTCGGGCTCCCGTTCGCCAGTCTCGACAGTCTTTCACTGAAGAGGGAAGTCGAGAAGATTGGACATCAATGAACTTCAATCTGAGCGCCCGCGTTGAGGCGGAGTTTCTCGGCACTGCGTTCCTTCTTGCTGCGGTGGTCGGGGGTCCGGAATCATGGCCGAACGCCTGGCAAGCGGCAACCTTGCGATCGCTCGGCTTGCGAACAGGTTGGCCACCGGCGCAGCGTTAGTGGCTTTGATTCTAACTTTTGGTACCATCTCCGGCGCTTACTTCAACCCCGCCGTCACCATCGCCGATGCCTTACGGGGTGGAATCGCCTGGTGGGAAGCGCCAGCCTATATTGTTGCCCAGATGGCCGGTGCTCTCAGTGGAGTGGGCGCGGCGCACATCATGTTCGGGATGCCGCTGTTCTCCTTGTCCTCACGCGCGCAGTGGGGGGCGCCCAGTTGTGGAGCGAGTTCATCGCTACCTTCGGATTGCTCTCGGTCATTTGGGGATGCTCTCGCACTCGGCCCACAGCAGTCGCCTGTGCCGTGGGAGCGTATATTACTGCGGTGTATTGGTTCACGGCTTCGACTTCATTTGCCAATCCCGCGGTTACACTGGCCCGCGCTGCCAGCGACACCTTTGCCGGGATTCGTCCTGCTGACGCTCCCGGCTTCATGGTTGCGCAACTGACTGGGGCGATTGCCGCTACCCTGCTTTTTCGTTGGTTCGGTAACCCCACGCGATTCTGGCCGTCCACGACAGAAGTGACGAGAGGAGCCGCTGAAGAGTAGCAGGAGCTGATTCTCCACAGGTGAAATTCAGCGCAGCCAATGGCCGAGACACTCTTACCTCACGCCGGTGATCGCTTTGAGGTCTTCAGTGCCTGCGTGCTCCCAGCGTAGCCCATCCGGAAGCAATGAGAGTCATGCGGCTAATGGGCGCGTCGCAGGCGGCCGCTGGTTTCGTTTTATCAGGCCGGAGTAGGAGTTTCCTCGGAAACCGATCTGCCAGCGGGAATCACGAGCTCCACCAGCGTGCCCGGTTGAGCATTGCAAAGCCGCAACTCTCCGCCAAATTCCTTGGCTCGTTGCCGCATTCCCCCAAGGCCAATGCCAATACTGTCGGGCTGCAGGTCTGCCGTCCGTTTCTTGATTCCCTTGCCATCATCCCGCACCGAAACGATCGTCTGACTGTCTCGCCGGCTGAGATTGATCCAGACCTTGCGCGCTTCCGAATGCTTGAAGACATTGGTGAGCGCTTCCTGAACGATGCGGAAGATCGCGGTCTCCAGTTCTGGCGCAAGCCGCGGGAAGTCAGGCTGGACCTCGAATGAAGTCTCGATGCCGCTGCGCTTCGTCAGTCCCTCCATGTACCAGGAGAGCGCTGAAAGCAGTCCAACTTCATCCAGCAAGGGCGGATGCAAGAGGTGAGACATGCTGCGTACCTGTTGGATGGCGCGATCAATGATTTCGCTGGCTTCGCTGGCCACCTGCTTTTCCGCTGGCGTCGAGTTTGGCCCCAGCGATTTGCCCAAGACCATCTTGGCCACGGCAAGCTCCTGTCCCAAGCCATCGTGCAGGTCGCGCGCGATGCGGCGCCGCTCCTCGTCCTGCATCGATAACAGGCGGACAGAAAGCCGGCGCAACTCGGCGGTTCTTTCGTCGACCATCTTTTCCAGTCCTGCCGCGCTATCGCGAATCGATTGTTCCAGCATCTTACTGTCGTGAATGTCGGAACAGGTGCCGTACCACTTGACGATCTCTCCCTTCGGGTCGCGAATCGGCAAGGCGCGAGCGCGAAACCAGCGATAGGCGCCATCGCGCGAGTGAATGCGATATTCGGCCTCGTAGTTAGCTCCCGATTCGACGCAACGCAACCAGTGCGCCATGGCGTGTTCCTTGTCATCTGGATGCACATAGTCCAGCCAGCCAAAGCCATTCGCCGACCCTGAGTCAGCTCCGGTGTAATCGTAGAATCGATCGCTGATGTAATCCCTGGAGCCGTCCGCCTGCCGGCTGAAAATAATGTCTGGCGCAGTGTGGATGATGGCGTCGAGTTCCTGATTCTTGCGCGCCAGCTCGCGGTTGAGCTGCTGCAGCGTTTGACTTCTCTTCTCTAATTCCTCCGTTCGTTCTTCAACACGGCGTTCCAGTTCACGATTCAAGGTTTGGAGCTGCCGGGTTTTGCGATGCAGCTCGGAAAAGACGCTGACCTTGGCCCGCAGAAGTTCCGGAATAACCGGTACCGAGATGTAATCCACGGCGCCCTGTTTGTATCCCTTGAGCCGGTCAACGTCGGTGAGGTGCACCGCGGAAATAAAAATGATCGCCGTCTTCTGAAAGCGGGGATGTTGGCGAATCATGTTCGCCAATTCGAAACCGTCAACCTCAGGCATGCTCACGTCCATGAGCACGACCGCGACGTCGTTCTTCAGCAATAATTCCAGGGCTTCTTTCGCCGAACTGGCCTTGATCAGATTCTCGTCGAGCTCGCCCAGCATGACTTCATAACTGAGCAGCTTGGCGGGCTGATCGTCCACCATCAGTATGTTGACTCTGTCCTTCATAGGTTGTCGTGTGTTTGGCATGGAGCGTCCCCCAAAGATTCCCCATCCCTAATAATTCATGCCGTTATCTGTGCAACCACATACGCAACGCGGAAAGCAATTGGTCGGTGTTAACTGGCTTCGCCAGGTACTCAGAGGCTCCCGCTTCGAGACACTTCTCGCGATCTCCTTTCATGGCTTTTGCCGTCAAGGCAACGATCGGCAGTCTCCGGAATGAAGGATTCTGGCGGATCACGTGCATCGTGGCATAGCCGTCCATCTCGGGCATCATGATGTCCATCAATACAATCGAGACATCCGGAGTGGATTCTATCGTCGCGATCGCTTCCCGGCCAGTTCCCGCTGTCAGCACGATCATTCCACGACGCTCCAGCACGCTGCTGAGCGCGAAGATGTTTCGTACGTCGTCATCGACCACCAGCACTTTCTTCCCCACCAGGGCTTCATCCGAACGATGCAGCCGGTCGATCATCTTCTGCTTCTCGGGAGGAAGGTCGGCGATCACGCGGTGCAAGAACAACGCCGTTTCATCCATCAGCCGCTCTGGAGATTCAACCCCCTTCACCACTACGCTGCGTGCCAGCGTATGCAGTCGAGCGTCCTCCTCAGGCGTCAATTCCTTGCCGGTAAACACAACGACCGGTAGGTCGCTTAGGGATGGAGTATCGCGGAGCCGCTCGAGGACATCAAAGCCTGACATATCGGGCAGACGCAAATCAAGCACAACGCAGTCGAAACGTTGACCGTTAACGGCGGCCAGTGCCTCCTGGCCAGTGGAAACCATCTCGGTGTCGATGTCGTCATATCCGAGCAATTCCTTGATGCTGAACTGCTCGACCGGATTGTCCTCGACCACCAGCAATTTCTTGCGCCGTGGCGTCGAATACTCCCGGATACGGGACAGCGCCGCGTCCAGACCCTGTGGAGTGCTGGGCTTGGTCACAAATGCAAACGCTCCACGTGCCAGGCCGTGTTGTCGGTCCTCATCCAAGGTCAGCATTTGGACCGGGATATGCCGCGTGGCCGCGTCCTGCTTCAGATGGTTGAGCACGGTCCAGCCCAGCATGTCCGGCAAGAAAACGTCCAGTGATATTGCGGTGGGATGATACTCGCGAGCGAGCGCCAGCGCCTCCGCTCCGCGCGTCGCGACCAGGACTTTGAATCCTTTGTCGCGCGACAGATCACACAACACACGAGCATAGTGCGGGTCGTCTTCCACGACCAGCAAGGCGGCATCGTCCGGCTGCAGACTCTCCCGGTCGTCAGGGATCTTTTCCACCGGCATTTCCGCCGCCTTGGCAGCGGCCAATTCAAGTTGTGAAGAAGAAATTGAAGATCTGCGATCTGCCGCCGGCACGGTAGAGCTGGAGGGTCCCACGTACGTTTGCGGCAGGTAAAGGGTGAACGTGCTGCCCTTGCCAGGAGTGCTGCGCAACTGAATTTCACCGCCCAGCAAGCTTGCCAACTCGCGGCTGATTGCCAATCCCAGGCCGGTGCCGCCGTATTTGCGGCTGGTGCCGGCGTCGGCTTGCTGGAAGGCCTCAAAGATGATTCGCTGCTTCTCCGGAGCAATACCAATACCAGAGTCGCTGACCTCGAAGGCTACCACCGACGCCGCTTTGGCGAGGACGGGATGCTCCTCGCTCCATCCGCTTTTGGCCTCAGACACAGAGAGTTTCACGCCGCCCTCTTCGGTGAACTTGAAAGCGTTCGAAAGCAGATTCTTCAAGACCTGCTGCAAGCGCTTGGAGTCGGTAACCAGACTGCGGGAAAGGTGCGGATCCGACTGCACCTCGAAGTTGATTTGCCGGTTGTCCGCCTCGTGCCGGAACGGCCGGGCCACCATATCGAGTAGGCTGCCGAAGAAGACGTCTTCCGCTTCGACGGAAACTGTGCCGGACTCGATCTTCGACAAGTCGAGAATGTCGGTAATCAAGTTCAATAAGTCGGTTCCGGCCGCATGAATGGTGCGGGCGAACTCAACTTGCTTGGGCGTCAGATTCAGATCTGGGTTATCGCTGAGCTGCTGCCCTAGAACCAGGATGCTGTTCAGCGGCGTACGCAGCTCGTGAGACATATTGGCCAGGAATTCGGATTTGTATTTCGAAGTCAGCGCCAGTTCTTTGGCTTTGTCTTCCAGCGCCCGGCGTGCCTGTTCGATTTCCTGGTTCTTGCGTTCCACTTCAACGTTCTGCTCGGCGAGCTGCTGAGCTTTCTGGGCCAGCTGCTCGTTGGTCTGCTGCAGTTCTTTTTGCTGGGTTTGCAGCTCGGTGGCTAATTGCTGAGACTGTTTCAGCAAGCCTTCGGTCTGCATTGTGGCCTCAATACTGTTGAGCACGATACCAATGCTGGCCGTCAATTGTTCAAGGAACGCCAACTGGGAGGCAGTGAAGGCGCCCAACGATGCCAGTTCGATCACCGCCTTGACGCGATCTTCAAACAGAACCGGCAGCACGATCACATTTCTCGGTACGGCCTGGAACAAGCCGGAGCGGACGGCGATGGTGTTCGGCGGCAGATCGGTGATCAGCATTCGCCGCTTTTCCGCCGCACACTGTCCGACCAGACCTTCTCCAATCTTCAAACGCCGCAGATGTCCGTCTTCTCCATCGCCTGCAAAAGCCGACAGCAGGACCATCTCTGCCGATTCATCGCTTTCCATTTGGTAGATCACGCCCTGCTGAGCATTGACCAGGGGAGCTAGTTCTGACAGCAACATCCGTCCCACCGTCGTGAGATCGCGTTGGCCCTGCAACATGCCAGTGAAGCGGGCCAGGTTAGTCTTGAGCCAGTCCTGCTCCGTGTTGCGATCGGTGGTGAGGCGCAGGTTGTCGATCATGGTGTTGATGTTGTCTTTGAGTTCCGCGACTTCACCGCTGGCTTCCACTTGAATGGAGCGGGTCAGGTCGCCTTTGGTCACAGCCGTCGCGACTTCGGCAATCGCGCGCACCTGGTTGGTCAGGTTGTCGGCCAGCAGGTTTACGTTACCGGTGAGATCTTTCCACGTACCGGCGGCGCCGGGCACGTTGGCCTGGCCACCAAGACGTCCTTCAACGCCGACCTCGCGTGCGACGGTCGTAACCTGATCGGCGAAAGTAGCAAGCGTGCCGGTCATGTTGTTGATGGTTTCGGCCAGGGCTGCGACTTCTCCCTTGGCGTTCACCGTCAGTTTCTGAGTCAGCTCGCCGTTGGCAACGGCGGTCACGACTTTTACGATGCCGCGTACCTGTTCGGTCAGGTTGGCAGCCATGACGTTTACGTTGTCCGTGAGATCCTTCCACGTGCCGGCGACGCCGGGCACTTGCGCCTGGCCGCCGAGCTTGCCGTCGGTGCCGACCTCGCGGGCCACGCGGGTTACTTCAGCCGCGAACGCGTTGAGTTGGTCCACCATCGTATTGATAGTGTTCTTGAGCTCGAGAATTTCTCCCTTCACATCTACCGTGATTTTGCGAGACAGATCGCCGCGAGCCACGGCCGTAGTCACTTCGGCGATGTTACGCACCTGACCGGTAAGATTTCCGGCCATGGCGTTCACGGAGTCGGTAAGATCCTTCCAGGTTCCGGCGACGCCGGGGACGTTGGCCTGTCCACCGAGCCGCCCTTCGCTACCCACCTCGCGGGCTACGCGGGTCACTTCAGCAGCGAACGACCGCAACTGTTCGACCATCGTGTTCAGCGTTTCTTTGAGCTGCAAGATTTCGCCGCGCACGTCTACGGTGATTTTCTTGGAGAGATCGCCGTTCGCGATAGCAGTAGCGACTTCGGCAATGTTTCGCACCTGACCAGTCAGGTTGCTGGCCATGAAGTTGACGTTGTCGGTCAGATCCTTCCATGTGCCGGC
>Ga0137389_10002762_pt1 | contig 10728 bp, 9 predicted proteins | sample 15con2h14BmetaG_FD_104645 | JGI IMG/M metagenome (GOLD analysis project Ga0137389, IMG submission 104645) | Vadose zone soil microbial communities from Angelo Coast Range Reserve, California, USA - 15con2h1.4B metaG | ecosystem: Environmental > Terrestrial > Soil > Vadose zone > Saprolite...
CGGAGAAACGGAGTGGCATCTTGGATGCCGCGATCGACGTGAGTTTCCGCGGCGAGATTGATTGCGGCATCGAAACCCTGGCGGGCAACGCGAGCGAGGGCCTGCGCGTCTGCGATGTCTCCTTCGACGAGTTGGTAGTGCGAATCATTGGCCGCTTCCTCGAGATTCTTAGGGTTGCCGGCGTAAGTTAGCTTGTCGAAATTGACGACGGCAACGTCCGATCGCGAAGCGAGCAGTTGGCGGATGAAGTTGGAGCCGACGAAACCCGCTCCACCCGTGACAAGAATCTTCACCTTACGGCGCCTCCGCGAGATTGAGGGGTCAAAGAACGCGCTGAATGACCCAAAGCCGCCGAAAAAAGAGCGGTAAAAATCAATACCAAATATAGCCGATTGCAGAACAGTGAGCCGGAAATATAGTCTCGCGGGTGTTGAGGCGTTGACGGAGCAAGGTTTGGCTGGCAGCGCGAATCGATACGTCACATTTGAATAGGGGTCAAAACTTGTATACCTCCGTTGGGGCGGGTAAAGGCAATAAGTGGCAACCGGGTTCTCACAAGACGGGAAAGGGCAGGGGTCTCGTCCTAGCGGGTCTCTGCGATTCACGCGGTATTATTGGGGTGTTCGACTCAAATTAACATATTTGTTTTCTTATGTTTAAGGTGGGAACTAGAACCACCGTCGGGAACGGAATAAGGAACCCGATTGCAACAAACGGGCATAGGTTTTCTCATCACTGTGGGAATGGCAAGAGCGGAGTTCGAAAAGCCCGGAAACGCATTCCGCTAAATTGTTGTAAGTGCAGCAGTTAGTAGAAGTATCTGCCGGAAGTAGTTACTGGAACGAGGGCGGCGACTGGCAGAGGAATTGCCCTAGAGAGAGTGTCGGAAGCTGGGACTCTAACGGCGATAGCCTGCCGGGAAATCTCAGCATCCGGGAATGGACCAAGACTTGAACGGTTCGATGGCAAATCCGGAAGCGATGACCCCCCCGAGCGTCGCCTGGTATGCGTTGCAAGTGCGTTCCCGGAAGGAAAATTACGTCGCCTCCCAGATTCTGTCGCAGGGTTATGAGTGCCTCCTGCCGACCTACAAGAGCATACGAAAGTGGTCAGACCGAGTGAAGGAACTGGAGCAACCACTGTTCCCCGGGTACCTGTTTTGCCGCTTTGACTACCAGCAGCGGCGGCCCCTGGTGACGACACCCGGAGTGCTGCAGATCGTGGGCAGCGGGCGGACGGCGATTGCGGTACCGGATGAAGAGATTCAGGCATTGCAGATGGCGGTTTCGTCGGAGTTGCCGAAGCAGCCCTGGCCGTACCTGGAAGTTGGGCAAAAAGTGCGCGTGAACTACGGCACGCTGACGGGTTTGGAAGGCATTCTGGTGAATTTGAAGGGAAATCACCGAGTGGTAGTTTCGGTCACCCTGCTGCAACGGTCGGTGGCCATGGAAGTAGAAACGAGCTGGCTGACGGTGGTGGAAACACCGGCGAACGCTGGTGTACGAGAACGGATTCTTCGCCCGGTCCGCGCAGAGATAGCCGGATAAGAAGCAAGCAAGGCAAGTGGAGCCAGAACGATGAGCCCGATGGACCTGGAAGTAACGAGACCAATGACGAAGAAGAAGCTGCAAGTGCGCGCGCACCTTTCCGTGCCGGATATGGGAAATGCTGCGAGCCGGGTGCTGTTGAATGAAGAGGCGTTTGTTTCCATGCTGTATCTGGAACGCCGGCGTGCGGAGCGAGCGGACAAGCGATTCGTGCTGATCCTGGTGGATGTGAAGAAGGCGTTGGATGGATCGCACCGGGAGCGGACGCTGCAATCGCTTTCGAATGCATTGTGCGAGGGAACGCGGGAAACGGACATTATCGGCTGGTATCTGGATGGAAGTTTGATGGGCGTCCTGGGAACGGAATTGGGAAGGGCGAGCACGCAGTCGGTTCAGGAAAAATTTGTTTCGAAGTTGCGGACGGCGTTTGAAAAGTTTGTCGGGTTGGAGAAGACTTCGACTATTACAGTGTCCTTTCATTTCTTCCCCGAGGAATACGGGAAGGAAGACACGGACCATTCGGCAAACATCGCGTTGTATCCCGAGCTGCAAAAGCGGGAAAACGGGCGGCGCACGTCGCTGGCAGTGAAGCGCTGCATTGACATTATTGGCAGCGCCCTTGCGCTGATCGTCTTTTCGCCGCTGTTTGCGTTGATTTCGCTGGGAATCAAGCTGGGCTCGAAGGGACCGGTGCTGTTCAAGCAGGAGCGGCTGGGACAATACGGGAAGCCGTTCACGGTTTTGAAGTTCCGTTCGATGCGCACGGATTGCGACGTAAAGATTCACCAGCAATATGTGGAGCAATTCATCGCGGGACAGGTGGAGGGGAAAACTGCCGATGGCGCGCAGCCGGTGTTCAAGATTCAGAAGGATCCGCGTGTGACGCCGATCGGGCGATTTATACGCAAGACCAGCCTGGACGAGTTTCCACAATTCTGGAACGTGTTGCGCGGGGACATGTCGTTGGTTGGGCCGCGCCCGCCGATCGCTTACGAATTCAAGGCTTATGAAGTGTGGCATCGCCGCCGCGTCCTGGAGATCAAGCCGGGGATTACGGGCTTGTGGCAGGTAGAAGGGCGCAGCCGCACACGGTTCGATGACATGGTTCGTCTGGATTTGAAGTATGCGCGCGGCTGGTCCGTATGGCTGGACTTGAAAATTCTGGCGCAAACACCGGGTGCCGTAATTCAGGGCGAAGGCGCGCACTAGATTAAATCGGTCCACGAGATTCCTGATTGAGCCCGCCCTTTGACGCCAGGCACGTAAGCGAAATACCGCAGCGGCCGGTAGCCACACAACAACGGAAGAGCAAGTCCAATCGAGTTCTTCCATAATCGCAGCGCAGCAGCTAGACGTCGCAGTGATTCCACAAGGAGTGCCACTATGCGTATCGGTGTGATTGGCTACGGTTACTGGGGTCCGAACATCGTTCGGAATTTTCATGCCCAGGACAATTCCGAAGTGGTGATGGTGGCGGACCGCAACGCAAAGTGCGAAGAGCGGCTGAAGAAGACTCTTCCTTCGATCGCATTCACGACCAAAGAAGACGACATCCTGACTTCGGCAAACATTGATGTGGTGGCGGTGGTAACGCCGGTCTGGACCCATTACGAGCTGGCGAAAAAGGCCCTGGAAAACGGAAAGCACGTCTTTGTGGAGAAGCCGTTCACCTACAGCGTGCAGCAAGCGGAAGAGCTGATTGAACTGGCGGAAAAGAAGAACCTGAAGATCATGGTAGACCACACGTTCTTATTCACTGGAGCGGTGAAGAAGATCCGGGAACTGGTGGATAAGAAGGAATTGGGAGATTTGTATTACTACGATGCGTTGCGCGTGAATCTTGGACTGTTCCAGCACGATGTGAACGTGATCTGGGATCTGGCGCCGCACGATCTTTCAATCATGGATTACGTGATCCGGGAAAAACCGGAAGCGGTGGTGGCCACGGGCGAGCGGCACTTGAACGGGGTGGAGGATGTTGCGTTCATCACCGTGTATTTTCCGAAACGAATCATCGCGCACGTGAATGTGAACTGGCTGTCGCCGGTAAAGGTGCGCACGACACTGATCGGCGGCGAGAAGAAAATGCTGGTGTGGAACGACCTGGAAGCGGACGAGAAAATCAGGATTTACGACAAAGGCGTGAGCATGTCGACGAATCCTGGCAATTTGCACCAATTGCTGGTGAGCTACCGGTCGGGAGACATGTGGGCTCCGCAGGTGGAGCAGGTGGAAGCGCTGCGGGCGGAGACGGCATATTTCCTGAAGTGCATCGAGGAAAACAAGAATCCGTTTAACGATGGGCAGGCGGGATTGCGGGTGGTGCGGATCCTGGAAGCGGCGGACCGGTCGATCCGCAAGCGTGGTGAGGCGGTGGCGCTGTGAGCGAGTTCCAGGCGATCGCGCCGAGCGTGAAGCTGGGCAAGGACGTAAAACTTTCGAGATTTATTAATTTATACGGCTGCGAAATCGGAGATGAAACGAAGATCGGCGCGTTTGTGGAAATACAGAAGAATTCGCGAGTGGGGCGGTGCTGCAAGATTTCGAGCCACACATTTGTCTGCGAAGGAGTGGACATCGAGGACAACGTGTTTGTGGGCCACAGCGTAACGTTCATCAATGATGTGTACCCGCGGGCAACGGCGAGCGGCGGCGGCTTGCAGACGGAAGCGGACTGGAAAGTGGAGAAGACGCGGGTATGCGAGGGCGCGTCGATCGGTTCGGGTTCGACGATTTTGTGCAATGTGACTATCGGGGAAAACGCGATCGTCGGCGCAGGCAGTGTGGTCACGAAGGATGTTCCGCCAAATGCGATTGTGGCGGGAAATCCGGCGAAGTTTTTGAGATTTGTCAATGAGGAGAAAAAGTGAATCATGGCTAATCCCACGAAAGTGCCGTTTCTGGATCTGGTTACGCCGCATCAGGAACTGGAAGCGGAACTGATGGCGGTTGTGAAAAAAGCGTTCAGCACCGCCGGGTTTATCGGCGGGCCGATGGTGGAAGATTTCGAACGGGAATTCGCGGCGTTTTGCGACACGAAATACTGCGTGGGAGTGAACAGCGGGACGGACGCGTTGCGGTTTGCGTTCATGGCCGCGGGGGTGGAACAGGGTGACATCATTATCACCGTTCCGCACACGTTCATTGCCACAACCGAAGCGATTTCGCAAGCGGGCGCGCAGATCGCGTTCGTGGATATCAATGAGCAGACCTACACGATGGATCCGGAGAGGCTGCGGGAATATCTGGAGACCAAGTGCGAATTCGACAGCCGGATCGGCAAGTTGATCGAGCGCTCGTCGATGCGGCACGTGGTGGGAATCGTTCCGGTGCATCTGTACGGGCAGACCGCGGACATGGATCCGATTCTGGAGCTGGCGGAGAAGTACAAACTGTTTGTGATTGAGGATGCCTGCCAGGCGCACGGCGCGGAATATTTTTCGAAGAAACAAAATGCCTGGAAGCGCGCGGGAACAATGGGGCTGGCGGCGGCGTTCAGCTTTTATCCGGGAAAGAATCTGGGAGCTTGCGGCGAAGCTGGCGCGACAACCACGAATGATGAGGCATTGGCAAAGCGGATGAAGATGATTCGCGACCACGGCCAGGCGAAGAAGTATTACCACGACACCGAGGGCTATAACGGGCGGCTGGACTCGATTCAAGCCGGGTGGCTATCGGTGAAATTGCGGCACTTGAAGAAGTGGAATGAATCGCGGCGGACACTGGCGCACCGTTACCATGAGCTGCTGGCGGAAGCGAAGGACGCGGTGATTTTGCCGGTGGAAGCGGCTTGGACGAAGGGCGTCTACCATCTTTACGTGGTGCGGGTGCAGGACCGCGAAGCTTTGCAGGCTTTTCTTGCGGAGGCGGGGATCGGCACGGGAATTCACTATCCGATTCCGCTGCACCTGCAGAAGGCCTACGAACATCTTAAGTACAAGAACGGCGATTTCCCGGTGACCGAGCGGGCGGCGTTGGAAATTGTGTCGTTGCCGATGTTCCCGCAGTTGAGCGAGAGCCAGCAGGAAGAAGTGGCCATGAAGGTTCGTGAATTTGCCAGCGCAAGAGTGGCCGCTTCCTGAAAGAGAATAAAGCGTATAGCAGCGGCGGTTGATCCTTCTTCCGCCAGATCGTGATCGCGTTTCAGCCCCACAGAAATTTTGTGGAGAGCGGGCCGCGCATTTCCTTCCCGTTGTAATAAGCAAACATGCCCAGACTCGATCGATTGGCGACCCTGTATCTTTCTTCTCCCCTGGTACGCTTTGCGGGAAGGAGCGGAGGAGCGCGCGTGCCGATCCTGATGTACCACAGCATTTCAGAGAATTTATTCGGGATGTCGCACCCGTACTATCACATTCACACTTCTCCGGAAGTGTTTTCGCAACAGATGCGCTGGTTGCGAAATGAAAAATATTCGACGATCAGCCTGGCGGAAGCATGGGAGGCGGTCAGTTCGGGAGCGGATATATCGAAGAAAGTTGTGCTGACGTTTGATGACGGTTACCGGGATTTCTACACGGAAGCGGCGAGCGTGCTGAAACAGTGCGGGTTTTCGGCAACGGTATTTCTGGCGACAGACCGGATTCAGCAGCGACCGGCACGGATCGAGGGCGCGGACTATCTTACCTGGAGCGATGTGCGGGAGTTGCATGGAGCCGGGATGCGGTTCGGTTCGCATACGGTGACGCATGCGGATTTGCGCTCGCTGGATCCCAGCCAGATCGAATTCGAAGTGGGGCGGTCGAAAGAGGTTATCGAGCAGAATTTGGGCGAAGCAGTGGATTCGTTCGCGTATCCGTTCGCGTTTCCTGAAGAAGACAAGGACTTCGTGCGGTTTCTGGAGGATTTTCTGGAGAATATGGGTTTTGATTACGGAGTCTGTTCGATCCTGGGGCGAGCGCATAAGAAAAGCAATCGGCACTTTTTGCCGCGCCTGCCGGTAAATAATTGGGATGACGCGATGTTTTTGAGGGCGAAATGCGAAGGCGGGTATGACTGGCTGCACTGGCCGCAACTCCTGAAGAAATCACTGCTGCACAATGCGACGCTGATGCAGCCCAATGGCAAGTCGGGCGCGGTGAAGACGACGCAATGAGGCCCCGTGCGGGACCGCGGTTGTCTTCGAAGATTAACTTGCGCCGGAAGGAAGCAGTTGGTTAGCTAGAGAGATGACAAAGCTTGCGGATTGAGCGGAGCCAAGTCAAGAAATCATTCAAAGAGATTAACGAGGGGACTCAGGATGCAAGTGCCGCTGCTGGACTTGAAGGGGCAGTACGCGACGATCAAGGAGGAGTTGACGGCTGCTATCGCGGAGGTGATGGAGTCGCAACATTTCATCCTGGGGCCAAAAGTGGAGCAGTGCGAGGCCGCGGTAGCGAAGTATTCGAATGTGGCGCACGCAGTGGGCGTCACTTCGGGGAGCGATGCCCTGCTGATGTGCCTGATGGCGGAGAATATCGGACCCGGCGATGAGGTAATCACCACGCCGTATACGTTTTTTGCAACGGTGGGCGCGATCACTCGGCTGGGAGCGACACCGATTTTCGTGGATATTGATCCAGTCACCTACAACATTGACGCGGCGAAGATCGCGGAGAAAATTACCAGCAAGACGCGCGCGATGATCCCCGTACATTTGTATGGGCAGATGGCGGACATGGATCCGATCATGGCGCTGGAGAAAAAACACAAGCTGGTGGTGATTGAGGATGCAGCACAAGCGATCGGCTCGGAGTATAAAGGCAGGCGTGCCGGATCGATCGGACATTACGGATGTTTTTCCTTCTTTCCGTCGAAGAATCTAGGCGCGGCTGGCGATGGAGGAATGATCGTTACGAACGACGCGGAGCGCGCGGAGAAATTGAAGGTGCTGCGTTCGCACGGTTCGAAGCCGAAGTATTTTCATAAAGTGGTCGGCGGGAATTTCCGGATGGATGCGCTGCAGGCGGTGGTGGTTTCGACGAAACTGCCGCATTTGGATGGTTGGACGGCCGGGCGGCAGCGCAACGCGAAGCGGTACAGTCAATTGTTCGTCGAGGCGGGACTGGCTGAGGCCGGCGAGAGTTCAGCGGTGGTTTTGCCGAAAGTCGTGGCGAACCGGCACATCTTTAACCAGTTTGTGATTCGCGTGGCCAAGCGGGACCAACTGCAGGCATTCTTGCAGAAGAAGGGCGTGTGGACGGAGATATATTATCCCGTGCCGATGCATCTGCAGGAGTGTTTCGCGTTTCTCGGGCATGGGGCGGGAGAGTTTCCGGAGAGCGAGAAGGCGGCGAAGGAAACATTGGCGCTGCCGGTGTATCCCGAGTTGCGCGAGGAGCAGTTGCGTTACGTTGTAGGGTGCATCAAAGAATTTGTGGATACGGAAGTTGCTCATAGCGGCAGCACAATACGGGCAGCCACACAAGCAAACAAGGTGTAGAGCGAGCGCGGCAATTTTCACCCAGCCTTAAGTTCTCTCAATGCATGCTGTAATGGTGGCTGTGAACTACAAATGCGTGTCTTCACTCATTTTAGGAACGGATTGTCGTGACGACCCCGAACAAAAACAGGCCAATGTCCAAGAAAAAAATCTGGATCGATATTGATAATTCGCCGCATGTGCCGTTTTTCATGCCAATTACGGCGGAGCTTGAGCAGCGCGGTTGCGAAACGGTGATTACCGCCAGGGACGCCTATCAGGTTTCCGAACTGGTGGATTTTTACGGAATGAAGTGCCACAAGATCGGACGGCATTTCGGAAGGAACAAGATATTGAAGGTGCTGGGAGTGTGCGTGCGAGCGTTGCGGCTGGTGCCGTTCTTGATCAAGGAGAGGCCGGACCTGGCAGTTTCCCACGGTTCGCGCGCGCAACTTCTAGCAGCTTGGTTGCTGGGAATCAAAAGCATTTCCATGGGCGACTACGAATTCGTGCAGGATCTGGTGGTGATCCGGCCGACTTGGAATATTGTTCCCGATATTATTCCGGACGGAGCCGTGGGATCACGCAAGAATCATGTGCTGAAATATCGCGGGATCAAGGAAGACGTATATGTGCCTTCGTTCAAAGCGAATCCCGCGGTGCGCAACCAACTTGGGTTGGCAAGCGATGATTTGGTGGTCTCCATGCGGCCGCCCGCGAGCGAGGCGCATTATCACCGGCCGGAGAGTGATGAACTGTTTGCCGTGGTGATTGAATACCTGACAGCGCAGCCCCATGTGAAAATTGTGCTGCTGCCGCGCAATTCGCGCCAGGAAGCAGCGGTGCGCGAGAAATGGCCGGAACTGATCGCGCAGCGCCAGATCGTTATTCCGGAACATGTGGTGGACGGGCTGAACATGATCTGGTTTTCTGATTTTGTGGTGAGCGGCGGTGGCACGATGAATCGCGAAGCGGCGGCTCTGGGGGTTCCGGTGTACAGCATTTTCCGCGGGAAGACGGGAGCGGTGGACCGCTATCTCTCCGAACAAGGGCGGCTGACGATGATTGAGAGCCCCGAGCAAGTTCCGCTTAAGATCAAATTAGAGCGGCGAACTGTGGGGGAGTTCCACAGCAATAAGCGGCCCGCGCTGCAGGACATTGTGGAGTTCATCATTTCCGTGGTGGAAGCGAGAGATCCAAAGCCGATTCATGAAGCGACCGCGGTCCAGTAGTACCGAGCATTCCGAAGGTTACTCAAAATCAGAGATTCATCCCATCAGGGAAGGACCATGAAAATCTTGACAGTCGTGGGAGCAAGGCCAAATTTCATGAAGGCGGCTCCGATCATCGCCGCGATCAATGAACGTAACCAGGAACTCGCCAGGGGGGCGGAGCCAGAAAGTGACGCCGCGGCTGAACAGATCCAGCATGTGCTGGTGCATACGGGACAGCACTACGACGAGTTCATGTCGGGATCGTTCTTCACGGATCTGAATTTGCCGAAACCGGATGTGCACTTGGGAATTGGTTCTGGGACGCATGCCGGACAGACGGCCGAGATCATGAAGAAGTATGAAGAGATCGTGATGAACGAGAAGCCGGATTTGGTGATTGTCGTGGGAGACGTGAACTCGACGGTGGCGTGCGCGCTAGTGACCGCCAAGATTTCTTTTGACACCGCGGGAAAACGGCCACTGGTGGCGCATGTGGAAGCGGGATTGCGTTCGTTCGATCGAACGATGCCGGAAGAGATCAACCGGATTGTGACGGACCATATTTCAGATTTGCTCTTTGTGACCGAAGAGAGCGGGCTTGTGAATTTGCGCAAGGAAGGAATTGCGGCAGAAAAAGTTCACTTCGTGGGCAATACGATGATTGATTCGCTGCTCGCGTTTCGAGGGAGGGCGGATTCCTCGACGAAGCTGGAGGAGTTGGGGCTACGGAAGAACAAGAGCGTTGCAAAGTACGCGCTGCTGACGCTGCACCGGCCGGCGAACGTGGACAATCGAGAGACACTGGAGAATATTCTCGCGGGGTTGCTGGAGTTGGGAAAAGATTGCCCGATTATTTTTCCGGTACATCCGCGCACGCAGAAGCGCATCGAGGAATTCGGGATTGAGCTGAATGCGGGAGGAGTGTCCGATGGGAATGGTGCGAAACTGGCCGGAATCCACCTGACGGACCCGCTGGGATACCTGGATTTTCTGTGTTTGATGAAGAATGCGTCGCTCGTGGTGACGGATTCGGGGGGCGTGCAGGAAGAAACGACGTGCCTGGGAATTCCGTGCGTCACGGTGCGAGAGAACACGGAGAGACCGGTGACGGTGGAGAAGGGAACGAACATCATCGCGGGAACGAGCAGGGAAGGGATTCGGGCGGCGATTCGAACGCAATCGCAGCGGCATGCGAGCGCGAGCGCTCCCATGCACTGGGACGGCAAGGCTGCGGGGCGAATCGTGAAGGTATTGGCGCAAGCGGTTGCGAGGGAAAGACAGCTACCGCGACCGGTCTTGACCTAGCAGGGACTTGCGCGAATTCATTAATGGCCGAGACAAAAAATTCGGGTGCAGAGAGCGAACTGGATGGCGCTCTACGGAGGCTACTGGCGTACTGCCGTAGGGAGAATTGGGCTGGGCACGATCCTTACGATGCGTTGAACAGTGCGCTGTTTCGGGTGTTGCCGATCTTGGAGGCCAAAATTCCAAGACTGGTGATGACGCAACTGCTCAAGCGCAGCCCGGTAAATTTGCGCGGCTTGCTGGCGATTCCGAAAACCCAAAA
>Ga0137389_10002768_pt1 | contig 10721 bp, 6 predicted proteins | sample 15con2h14BmetaG_FD_104645 | JGI IMG/M metagenome (GOLD analysis project Ga0137389, IMG submission 104645) | Vadose zone soil microbial communities from Angelo Coast Range Reserve, California, USA - 15con2h1.4B metaG | ecosystem: Environmental > Terrestrial > Soil > Vadose zone > Saprolite...
GATCCAGGCGAAGGCATTGAACGCCGAACAGGAACTCGGCGCATCCTCGATCTTCCTTGATATGCTGCCGACGCTGTTTACGGGATTAACTGTCGCAGCAATCCTTGGCATCGGTGGCTTGCGCGTGATCGAGGGATCCCTGACGCTCGGAGGCCTCGTGGCTTTCCAGTCCCTGATGGCGAGTTTCTCCGGACCCGTGACCGAACTCGTCAATTATGTCGGCAGCCTGCAGACCATCAAAGGCGGGCTTGAGCGCCTGGAGGACGTTTACAATTATCCTCTCGGAAATTCAGAAAATCACACCGTCGCGCCGGAGCGCTTCCCGCCAAAACTGACCGGCAGGATCGAACTCAGCAACGTTCAGTTCGGCTACTCTATCCTGGAGGCTCCGCTGCTGGATGGCATCACGGTTCACGTCCAGCCAGGCTCAAGGGTGGCCCTTGTCGGCGCTTCAGGCAGCGGAAAATCGACCCTTGGAAAGCTGATTTGCGGACTCTACAAGCCCTGGGCGGGCGAAATTCGAATAGACGGATGGAGCTTGTCGGAGATTCCGCCGCAGGTGTTTGCAAACTCGATCACCTATGTCGATCAGGACATCTTCCTGTTCGAGGGAACGGCGCGTGAAAACCTGACCCTGTGGGACCCGACCGTAACCGAGGGCGACCTTTCGCGGGCGCTGAAGGATGCCGTGATCCACGAGGATATCGCGACGCGGGCGGGCAACTACGACTGTTATATCAACGAAGGAGGCACGAATTTCAGCGGCGGTCAGCGCCAGCGAATCGAAATCGCCCGGGCGCTTGTTTCTAATCCCTCCATCATTGTACTTGACGAGGCGACCGGCGCGCTCGATCCAATCACCGAAAAGATCATCGATGACAATCTACGGCGCCGTGGTTGCACGTGCATCATCATCGCTCACCGCCTCAGTACAATCCGTGACTGTGACGTGATCATTGTGTTACAGCAGGGCAAGATCGTTGAACGAGGAACCCATGAACAGCTGATGGGGCTTCAGGCCGCATACGCGAAACTCGTGGCTCAAGAATGAGTGAATCTCTCCTTCTGCAAGCCCGGGCGATGGCCAATCAAGAGGGGAGCGCCCGTCCAGCGGGCCACGTCGTATTCGATGGCCGTCACCCGAAACTTCTCGACCACCGCGGGTACGCCCTTCAGATCAAGGCAGGGCATGTCGATGTCTTCGCTATCGGGGTTGTCGAAGGCAGTACGGAGGGCGCCCGGCACCATCTGTTCCGGGTCGAGAGCGGTGAGATCATTCTCGACTTGCAGGCAGGCTTCAACAGTTCGAGCATGCAAGTTCAGGTGATCGCGGTCGGAAGCCCTGGTGCCGAAGCACTGCTTGTGCCGCGGATGGACATTCAATCCGTCGATCTCGTCACGACATGGATCAGGCGGCTTGCGAGGTTGATCGCCGGAGCAAATCCGAGTTGGGACATGCTTGAAGTGGCGAGCGACGGCGCGGCCGCAATCCCGCCGAGCGAACGGCGCCGCGGTCCGGCGCGCAGCATCGTCTGGGTTTCCCTCGAGGCTGGGACCGTGAAGCCGATGGGGCTCGATCCGCTCATCGCCGCGGGTAGCCCGCCGCTGCCGCTGACATCCGGAATGTGGATCGAGGCGGGCCAACCAGGGTGCAGCGCGCTCGGCAGCGAGGACGTGCCAGATGCGGATCTGCTGTGGCGCGCCATCGATCAATTCCATCTCAGCGTCGCCAGTTGTGTTCGGGAGTATCTGACACGCGACGTCGAGCGTGAGACACAGCGGCTGGTTCTCCGCAGCGAGCTTACGACGGCGCAGACGCTTGAATCCTTCGATCGTCTTTCCGACGTCGTCGTGCAGCGCCCCAACCATGTCGAGCTGGCCGCAGACCCGGGGGATCCGTTGTCGACCGCATGCCGGATGGTTGCGGAAGCGGTCCGAGCGCCATTTGTCGTCCCTCCCCGACCGGCTCTGGCGCAACGCGGATTTGCCGGTGTTGTCGAGATCGCCCGTACCGCCCGACTGCGCGTTCGCCGCACGCTGTTGCGGGGCGAGTGGTGGAAACAGGATGCGGGCCCATTGGTAGCCTGGCACGGCGAAGAGCGAAATCCGGTCGCGCTCATTCGCCGCGGAAACCGCCGCTACGTGATGTTCGATACGAAAACGGGAACGCAACGACCGGTCAACCGGTCGCTCGCGCTGGAATTGGCCCCGGAAGCCGTATCATTCTATCCGGCCCTTCCGGCACGCCCACTTCGGTTCCGGGATCTGCTGACTTTTTCGTTCCAACACTCTACCGGAAATTTCGCTCGTATCGCGTTTGCGGTCGTTGCGATCGGCTTGTTGTCATTGGTTACGCCGCTGATCACCAACGTCCTCATCAATTCCGTGATACCCCGCTCCGAACTCGACCAGCTCGCGTTTTGCGCGCTCGCCCTCGCCGTGACGGCCATCGCCATCGCCAGTGTCCAAACGATGGAAGGGCTGGTGATGCTCAGGATCGAAGGTTTGATGGATTGGAAGTTGCAGGCGGCGGTGATCGACCGGATGCTCAGGCTGCCTACGTCCCTGTTTCGTGAATATACCGTAGGCGATTTTGTCGACCGTTCGATGGGGATCGACGCGGCGCGCCGGGTTTTCACCGGGCGTGCGCTGCGCGGCATGATGGCCGGCCTGTTCTGCTGGTTCAGCATCGGTTTGATGCTCTACTATGATCTCAAACTGGGGCTGGTAGCGGTTGTACTGACGCTGGTCAGAGCGTTTCTGATTGTCGTCACCAGCGCGGTACGCCTCTATCACGAGAACAAGTACTTCAGCCTGCAGGGCAAGATCAGTGGCTTCGTGCTGCAACTGATCTCCGGCATAGGAAAGCTTCGCGTCGCGGACGCAACCGCTCGCGCGCTGGCCGTGTGGTCGAAACAGTTTACCGCGCAGAAAAGAAACTTCATCGCGTCGCAGCGGGCTTCCAAGGCCCTCGCCGTTTTCGAGACGTCGTTTCCGCTGATCGCCACCCTCATCATTTTCGCGGCGGCTACTTTCCTCAAGAGCAAACTGCTGCAGGATGTCGGCGGCTTTCTCGCCTTTTTCGCCGCATTCGGACAATCGATGGCATCGATCGGCGCGTGGGCTTCGGGTATCAGTGAATCGCTGATCGCCATCCCGCGTATCACCCGTCTCCGGCCCTTGATTTCCGGCGCGGCCGAGCTGTCTGACGAACGGAAATCCCCGGGCGAGCTGTCCGGAACGGTTGAGCTATCCCGGGTGACCTTTCGCTACACGACGAACGGCCCGCCAGTGCTCGAAAACGTCTCTCTGAGGATCGCGCAAGGCGAATACGTCGCCATCGTGGGCCCGTCAGGCAGCGGAAAATCCTCGGTGTTCCGCCTGCTGCTGGGCTTCGAGAAGCCCGAGTCCGGCACGGTATTCCTCGACGGAAAGGCTATCGACACGCTTGATATCAGCGCGGTCCGCCGTCAGCTCGGCGTCGTATTGCAGAACGGGAAACTGACCACGGGTAGCCTCTATGACAATATATGCGGCGGCGTCCAACTGCCGCTTCAGCAGGCTTGGGAGGCGGCGCGGCTCGCCGGCCTCGATGACGACATCAAGGCGATGCCGATGGGCATGAATACCGTCGTCGCTGAAGGCGTGAATACCCTATCGGGTGGCCAGCGGCAGCGGATCATGATCGCTCGCGCCGTCGCTCGCCGCCCGCGCATTCTCCTGTTTGACGAGGCGACGAGCGCGCTCGATAACCGGTCGCAGGCCATCGTGAGCACCTCGCTCGGCAACCTCAATGTGACCCGGATCGTCATTGCACACCGGCTCAGCACCGTGCGCCAGGCGGATCGCATTATCGTGCTCGTCGACGGCAAGGTCGTGCAGACCGGAAGCTTTGCGGAGCTCAGCAACACGCCCGGGACATTTGCTTCCTTCGCTCAGCGACAATTGCTTTAGTGATATAAATCACGCGCGAATGGCCTTTTTCGCGATGTGACGCCCTTGCGCTTCGCTAGTCCTTCGCCGTCATCAGGCTGGACAGAGGACTTCCACCTCCAAGCTGTCGTTCATACTCGGCACACCAAAAAAGAAGCCCGGCAGCTTGCCGGGCTTACCCGTTCGGTGGAGATCGTGGTGGCAAACGAATCTGCCCCGTGAACGGGCGCCCTCACCTCTCCTCCTTCCGGATGACGCCGATGTCCATTGTTTCGGGTAGTTTCCACCGCATCAACCAGTTGGAATACCTGTGCCCCCGAACCGGACCAGTTACGCCGTTGATATTGTTGTTCCCTGCTACCTTGAACAGGATGTTCTTCCAATCACGGTGCCAGCGGTCCAGAACTACTTGCGCGGCTTGGCGCAGCAAGGAAATTACAAGCTGGCGTCCTGTCGGCTAATCTTGGTCGATGATGGGAGTAGTGATTCAACCTGGGACGCCATACGGAAATTCAATTCACTCCACCCTGAAATCGCAGGCATCAAACTCTCCCGCAATTGCGGACACCAATCAGCCCTGCTGGCTGGCCTGGCACACGCATCAGCCGATGTCATCATTTCGATGGACGCTGATCTGCAAGACGACATCCACGCAATAGGAAAGATGCTGCTGGCGTATGAGGCAGGGAGTGACCTTGTACTCGGGGTCCGCTCCGATCGCACAAGCGACACTGTCACGAAGCGCGGCACAGCGGGAGCCTACTATAAAATCCTCTCGCTTCTGGGCGTCAACATCGTCGAGAACCACGCCGACTTCCGCCTCATGTCAAAACGAGCGTTGGCGGCCCTTCTGCTTCACGACGAGGTAAACCTCTTTCTAAGAGGCATCATTCCAACTCTGGGCTTCAAGACTTCAATCGTCCCCTACTCGCGACAGCCGCGCGCCGCTGGCGAGACAAAATACACACTGCGCAAGATGGCTCATCTTGCTCTCGACGGGGTCACATCTTTCTCCATAGCGCCGCTTCGTTTCGTCTCAGGCGTCGGCCTCACCATCTTTCTAGTTTCGATGTCGATCGGGCTTTACTATTTCGGCGAGCGTATTTTTGCACCGGAAAGCGTTATCCCAGGGTGGGCATCTACCGTGCTTCCGGTCCTGTTTCTTGGCGGTCTTCAGCTTTTGTCGATCGGCGTTCTCGGTGAGTACATCGGCAAGATATACCTTGAAGTGAAGCGTCGACCCAGATTCATCGTAGAAGAAACGACATTCCCATCATGAAGCGCACCGTAGCGACGGCAATCATTGGATTGCTGGTTATGATTTCGGCTGCTCTAAATTTGTCATTTGCCTTGCGGTCAGGGTCTTTATCGAGGCCACCGGTTTACGACGATGTCGTGTATCTTTTAGACGCCTATCAGAGACTGGCATTCGGCGGCGTCAATTCGTTACGCACCCTGGTCAATTCCTTCCTGACCCAGCCTCCACACGCTCCCATGAGCACTCTGACAGCGATGTTGGGGTACTCGCTGATCGGGCCTTACTTGTGGGCCGCCTATGCGGCCAACGTCTGGATGCTCGGCCTGTTCGCTGCCGCCGTATATCTCGTTGCGCGACAGAACATGGATCGGATTCCAAGCATTCTGGTCGTCGCATTGATGCTTTTTGTTCCGGCGGCCCACGCCCTGATCACCGAATTTCGTCCAGATCAAGGAGCGGGTGTCATCCTGGCCTGCGCTCTGTATTCGCTCGTTTCTACAGATTACGCGAAGGCGACAAGACCGCGACTTGTCGCGCTGGGATTTCTCGTTGTGTGCGCCGTTATGGCGAAACCATCTGCAATCGTCGCGACCGTCCCGGTCCTGGGCCTAGCCGCCGCGATCGGCATTCTCCGCCCTGGCTACTATTCCAGCTCAGAAGCGATTTACTCCATTCGGGCGGCAATTCTTGCCGTTGCCGTCGCCATCGCGATCCTCATTCCCTGTGCTGTCCTATGGGGACCGGTCACCTACGCCTACATCTATCAAGCACTCGTCACCAACAAGGATATATGGGGCGCCGATGGCGGCCAGCTTTATCACTGGATGTTCAATTCCTTTGGCGCGGGCGGCCATCAAGCCCTTGGACCGTTCCTATGGCTCGGGCTATCCAGCATCATGGTCGACGCGCTGCTTTCATTTTCGGCAAAACCGCATCGGAGTAACTACGATACGCTTGCGTTCTATTTCGTAACGACAATTCTCTATTCCGGGATTGCTGTTTCGTCACAAAAAACGGTCTATCAAGGCAGCCTTTTTTATTTTCCGTTTCTGTTGGCAACCACTCTGGCGGTGGGGCGCATCCTGATGCGGATTGGCGGCCGTGCTCCGATCGCGATCACTGGTGTATTGCTGGCAACGGCCATCATTTTCATGCCGGCCACGTCGTTTTATCAGTTCTATCCGGAATTCCAGGATTCAGCCCCGATACTCGTATCGATCTCGAATGACGTAGCAGACGAAGTGCTTCGTAAGCGCACCAGCGGGTGTGCGGCCGATCGTTTCGTACTCGCGGCGATGAACCCGGACCCAATTCCTCCCGAGGCTGTTGCCCTGGATTTGGCGATGCGCCGGCGCGTCAAAATTGCTCCCCTTACGCCTTACACGGTGAGGTCTGCAGCCGAAATGGACCACGCTGTTGACGGCGCGGATTTCGTGATCTTGTCAAGGGCCGGGGAGCATTCCAATCTGCCCGGCTCAAAGTTCGGCGCCCATACGTCGTTGCGACTTTCGACCAGCGCCGATTGGCGCCGAATCGCGGCATCCGGTGACTACGAATTGTTCGCCAAAGCCAAATGCAGATGACCGTTGGGCGCTCCCGTATGCGCCGCTTATGGCGAATGCGGAGCTATTTACACCCGTATAAGTACCATCAGCGTCAGTCAGGCACACGCACCGATTGGCCACGACAGATTTTTCGAAAAAAGCCCGGCAAGGTGCCGGGCTTTCTCGAATCTGGTCCAGGCGGCCGCGGCCGCCATCAGTTGAAGTGGTAGTTCACGCCGACGCGGGTGATGTTTTCCCGGGTATGCCAAGTGTATCCGACCTGGACTTGTGGGGGTACCGGAGGAGCGAAACTTCCGGTCGCAGAGTCACTGCCGAGGTCAAGGTAAAGGTACTCAAGCTTGGCCGACCAATTGTGCGCGAACATCCATTCGGCGCCGGCGCCCGCGGTCCAGCCGACCTTGGTCTTGCTGACACTGGCAGGCGCGACGAGGGGAGCGAAGCCAGGGTCGTTAGGTTCGAAGTAATTTGCCGAAGCGTCAACATGGCCATATGCCAGACCGCCCGTCCCATAGAGCAACAGGTCGGGCGTGACGGTGACGCCGAGACGGCCCCGCACCGTGCCGAACCATGAAAGTTTTGGTTCGGACGAAATCAGAGTTCCGTCGGTGGTCGGCAGACTGGTACCCAAAATGGTTGGTGCCGCGCTAACTGAGCCTTTGATGCCCGAGCCCTGGATATCCGCCTCCAGGCCGGTCACCAGCGAGCCGATCTGCCAGTTGTAACCTGCTTGCGCGCCGCCGATGACGCCGGTCGATCGAGCCCCCAAAGTCGTGTTGTTGAAGTTGAAAGCCGTAGGATCTGGCAGGAACGAGAAGTCCGTATTTCCATTGCCCCAGCCATAGCCGAGATTGCCACCGACATAGAAGCCGCTCCAGTTGCTGACCGGCGCCAGCGCAGGCGCCTTGGTATAGCTCCGCGCGCCAAGATCGGCCGCCAAGCTCGGCGCTGTCAGCGCCGCCGTCACCATCACCGCACCCAAAATCCGCTTCATTATGACCCCCTACAATCGTGCCCTGAGATGGCGCCGCACTGACGGCTTGCTCTCGAATCTCAGCGCAAGAGTTACGGGGAAGCGGGTCCTGCGACTTGGACAGGCGCGACGGTGGTTTTGACTAAAACGACCGTCCGGCGATTGGCGGCCACTGATGCATTTTTGCCGATGCCCACGCGCCCTCGCCCGGCCCTTAGGTGCGCTTGCGGCAGATCGGTCCTAGCTAGCCTGACTTGAACGCCACGCCTATGCGCTTGTCTTTAACCCAGACCACCCGGCATGGACGCTTGGCGACATTGCCGGAGATCAAGAGATTGAATTCGGCGGGAATACCCACCGGGCTCGCGACCTCAAGTGCTGCGCCGGTCTCCGAAATGTTCCGGACGACGCAATCAATGGTGCTGCCGCTGAATTCGATAGTGCCGGCTTTCAATGTACGCTGTCGTGGCGCTGCCCGGTTATTCTCCAGACTTCGGAGTTCCTCGGGTTTTGGCTGCCCGTCTACGTTGGACGGTTGCTGCTCGGCCAGTTTCTCGGCGTGCCGCGATGCGATCGCGATGGCCTCTTCGGTGAGCCCGGCCCTGATCCTCGTCCACGCGATCTTGAACCGAAGCTGGCAGTCCTTGAAATTGATCCCGGGTCCCCGGTCATCAGCCGCCGACGGCTGGCCGTAGACATTGCAGCCCCACCACCAATGCGGGTCGCCGGGCGGCTTCATGATCCTGCCGATCGGCAGGCCGCGCCAAATCGCCTCGTAGTCGTCTTCCTGCCGCTTCCCGTCAATGACGGTCGGACGCAACGCGACGGATTCCGAATCGTCGGTCATCACCTGACGTGCCTTCAACCGGTCTCCCGCGCCCGTTCCGCCGAAGCAGGCCGCGGTTTTACCTCGCAATCGAATTTGCGCAGATTGCCTGAATTTGTCTGCGATAGACTACGTACAAGTTATCAAAGCAGGGTTTTTTCTGGCGGGAAACCGGCTTCCACCTGGCCGGAAAATTCTCAGGGATAGGCCGGGTTCCATCCGGCGAACCCATCGGCTGGATCAGGCGCGCTTGCGGCGGCGGTAATCGCGCTTGGGTTTTGGTTTTGGCGCAAGCTCCGGCAGCACGCTCTGCGCCTCCCGATATTTTGCCAGCATCTGCTCAAAGCTGCCGTGCAGCGTCTCGGCGATGTCGGGCCGCTTTTCGAGATTGGCGAGCAGCATCGCGGCCGCCTCGATGGTGGACAGGCCGTCGCGGCGCGGCTCGCGGCGCAACTGCCCGTAGCGCGACGGATGCCTGGGGCCGAGGATGACGCGCTGGCATTTCAGCATCCAGGCATTGCGCCACCACAGCGCCTTGGCCTGGCTCCAGGTGCCGTCAAGCAGCACGATGCCCTCGATGTCTTTCAGGATGGCGCGCTGGTTGTCCTCGATTTCGCCCTTGCGGTTGATGGCGACGATATCCCGGTCGGTATCGAGCTCGGCGACTTTTGCCGAACCGAGGTAAAGCACCGCCCAGCGCGAGGGATCGTGGACCGGCCGTCCCAGCGCCTTGGACAGGCTCGGCCACGACAGGCCAATCTTGAGCACCGCATTGGCAAAATGCAATGCGGTCAGCCGCGCCGTGCCGAGCGCCCTGTCCTGCTCCTGCGGATGCTGCAGGATCAACAGCGCAACCTTGTTCTCGATCGGCGTGATGCTGTCGCAAATGCACAGCGGCATGGGTTTTTGGCAGTGCGGACAGTCCGGCACAGCCTCCGCTGCGGCGCCGGTGTCGGGCTCGGATTGTCTTGACATGGGCCCGCTATACGCTCTGAGGACGTGCGCTTCAACCACTCAGGGTCGATCGCTCAAGCTATTCTGAAGGCGCTATTCCGCGGGCGCCGCGATCGCGGCGGGCCCGGGCCGTCGCCGCAGCCGGTCGATCAAGAGATAGATCACTGGCGTGGTGTAGAGCGTCAGGATCTGCGATACGAACAATCCGCCGATGATGGTGATGCCGAGCGGCCGGCGCAGCTCGGTGCCGGGGCCGGTGGCGATCACCAGCGGAATCCCGGCGAAAAGTGCTGCCATCGTCGTCATCAGAATCGGCCGGAACCGGGCGCTGCACGCCTCGAAAATGGCATCGGCCGACGACAGGCCACGGTGACGTTCGGCGTCGAGGGCAAAATCCACCATCATGATGCCGTTCTTCTTGACGATTCCGATCAATAGAATGATGCCGATGAAGGCGATGACCGTCAGCGGCGTGTTGGTCAGCTGCAGCGCCAATAGCGCGCCGAGGCCGGCCGACGGCAGTGTCGAGATGATGGTGAGGGGATGGGCGAGGCTTTCATAGAGCACCCCGAGCACGATATACATCGCTACCAGCGCGCCGAGGATCAAGAGCGGCATATGCCCGCTGGTCTTGCCGAAATCGCCGGCATTGCCGTCAAAACTGCCGCGAATGCCCTCGGGCATGTGCAATTCCTCGACCGCGCGCTGGATGTTCGATGTGGCGACGTCCAGCGGCACATTGGGCAGCAGATTGAACGACACCGTGGTCGACGGAAACGACTGCGAATGAAACACCGCCAGCGCCGACAACCCGCGCTGGTAATGCACCACGGCGGACAGCGGCACCTGGGCGCCACCCGCGCCGGCGACGAAGATATGTTCGAGGTTGGACGGATCGCTCTGGAATTTCGGATCGATCTCCAGCACCACCATGTACTGGTTGCGCTGGGTATAGACGATCGAGATCTGCCGCTGCGAGAACGCGTTATTGAGCGCGTTGTCGATGTCCTGCACGCGCACGCCGAGGCTCGATGCAGCTTTTCGGTCGATCGACAGCGTCAATTGCAGGCCGCCGGGATCGCGGTCGCTGGACACGTCGGTAATGCCTTCAACGCTCTCCATGCGTTTGCCGACGATCGGCGCCCATTTCTGCAACAGATCGAGATCGGTGCTCGTCAGCGTGTATTGATAGTCGGAATCGCTCTGTCGGCCGCC
>Ga0137389_10002769_pt1 | contig 10720 bp, 9 predicted proteins | sample 15con2h14BmetaG_FD_104645 | JGI IMG/M metagenome (GOLD analysis project Ga0137389, IMG submission 104645) | Vadose zone soil microbial communities from Angelo Coast Range Reserve, California, USA - 15con2h1.4B metaG | ecosystem: Environmental > Terrestrial > Soil > Vadose zone > Saprolite...
CAGGAGAAACAGATGCCGAACGCTACCTGGGGCGACCCAGAACCACGGGCCGACGAGGCTTATTCGCCAGCGCTGCTGCGACAACTCTTACAACAGATGATGGGACAGTTTACTGCCAGCGGTGTTTGCATTGCTCTGTTCGATGAAAGCACCGGCCAGATGGTGATACGGATGCACATCCGGGCGCGCGGCACCAATTCGGCTCCTGCACACACCGGCACGGAACCCGAACGGATCAATATTGCCAGCCGCCGTACTACTATTCAACTCAACCCTGCGCCGACCATTACGGGGGGACTACGACACCCTTCGCAGCCTCTGGAAAAGCTCGATATCGTGCCAGTACACAATAGTGATCTTTTTCCCGTGGGCGCGCTTTATCCCATCGATCATGATATGATAGGTTATGCCTGGCGTACAGGTGAAGCCTACATCATGCGCCAGGAGGATTATATTGCCATGTTTCAGCCCGGCCAGGCAATGCCCTTGCAGGCCGAGGCTACCCCAACCTGGTACCTCGTTGCGCCGATCCTGGAGCCCACCATACAGAACGATGGGCAGAACAGGCGCTGGACGACCGACACCCTGGGCGTCGTGGTGCTCTACCAGATCGCTCCAGGCGCAGGATTTCAACAGAAACAGCGCTCCGAGGCCATAAGCTTTAGCGAGCGCATCGCGCTCTACCTACAAAACGACCGGCTACGACGCTCACAAGACCGTACCCTCGATTATATAAGGCGTCTGCAGCAGATCAGTACCGCGTTCCCCACCAGCGTCAAACTGGCAAACCTGGTAGAGGATATCTATCATTTCACGGGTAGCGTAGTCGATGTCTCATCAATGCTATTGACACTCTATGATCGGGATATGGACAGAATCTACGATGTATTCGCTATTGCTGATGGCAAGCGAGTGGAAGGGTTACCAGCACATTCGGTGGTCAAAGAAGACCGCCCGCAGTGGTGGCACATCGCACAGGTAGAGCAGCACAGGGTGTTGCTAAACCTGAGTGACCAGGAGCCCGGAAAGTACGAGGAGCTGCTCACGGGGGTCTGGGGCGACCAGCGTAACGCAAAATCGTTTCTGTTCCTTCCCATGAAAATGTTTACGCGCGTGATCGGCTCGCTATCGCTGACCAGCATGCATGCCGATGCCTACCGCCCAGAAGAGATCCTGGTGTTGGAGACGATGGTGCAGATCATCACAGTGAGTATCGAGAACGCCAAGCTCTACGACAAAGTGCGCCGCTCACTGCACGAGGCCAAACAACGCGAGGAGACCCTGGCAGCTATGAATAGCGCCTTGCAGATTGTCAGCTCTGTTCTAAATGTCGGGGAGCTGTTGCACAACCTGGTTGAGTTTGCGGCGAAGCTGGTAAACGCGCAGCTATCGACATTTTTCCAGATCTCCACCGATGGAAAGGAACTTATCGCGGAAGCAGTCTACGCGCCAACAAGCCGGCCTAAAGACTGGACTGAACTTTCTACAGACGCAGCAAAACACAAAGACCTGATAGAGATGATCCGTCTGCCATTCATAGGTTCTATCCTGGAGGGCCTGGTGGGAGAGCCTTTCTTCTACCTGGATCACTCCACGATTCAAGATCTAGCCCAGGCAAGCGCGGAGGGCGGTGGCATCTTTCTACGGGAGACCGGCACGCAGCAGATGTTGATGATCCCGGTGCGCTACCAGACGGAGCTCACAGGCATCCTGGCGATACATACACTCGGCCAGAGCCGCTTCTTCCATCCTAAAGAGGTTGGGATGCTGATGGCTATTTGTGCACAGGCGGGCAGTGCGATTCGCAACGCGCAACTCTTCGAAGAGATCCAGGAGGCTAATGCTCAATTACAGTACATGGATAAGCTCAAGGACGAGTTTATCGTCACGGCTTCACACGAGCTGCGCACCCCGCTCAGCGCCATCCAGGGATACTCCTCGTTGCTGCAGCGGCAACATGCTCGCACGACTCCGCAGCAGATTCTCCGTTTTGCCACGAAGATTTCAGAGGCGACACAGCAACTGAGCGCCCTGGTAGTGAATATGACAGAAGCGTCCCAACTGGGTACACTGGACAAGAACCTGCAAACCGGCCCCGTCAAACTATCCACGGCAGCAGAGGTGGCGCGGGATATACTCAGTGCGAATATCGAACAGCAGATCACACTGCGCATTCCGCCTGATCTGTGGATACTGTGCGATCCACTACGATTGCGCCAGGTAATCAGCAATCTCTTTGACAACGCTGCTAAGTATTCGCCTCCGGGCAGCCACATTGAACTGGAAGCCAACGCCACCCGGCTTTCGCGCCTGGAACTTCCTGAAGACCAGCTCGACCCTGAACAGAGTGATATGGATATTGTGCTGGTGCGCGTGCGCGATGAAGGTGATGGCATCGATGAGGAAGACCAGCAGAAGATCTTCGAGAAGTTTGTACGCGCCTCGCGTTCCCTCACCACGCCCGTACGAGGCACGGGGCTCGGACTCTATATCTGTCGCCGCTACATTGAAGCCATGGGCGGCAAATTATGGCTCGAGCAAAGTGCTCCCGGCGCAGGGTCCATTTTTAGTTTTTATCTCCCGCACATTGATGCACCGGCTGAAACAGGTGAATCAGATGAATCAACATAGCAAGCACCCTCATATGCTGGTGGTAGACGATGACCCGATCATCCGCGATATGATGGTGGATATGCTCGATTTTGAAGGATATTCCATACGCACGGCACGTAACGGCCCCGAGGCTCTGGAGATGTTGCGGGGCGATGAGGATTACCTGGTCTTTCTTGACCTGATGATGCCCGGTATGAGCGGCAAGGAAGTATGCACGCTACTCGAGGCTGAGCCGACCTTGAGGAGGCGCCACGTGATTATTTTGATGTCAGCTATGGACAGGCCGGATGAGGACACAGCGCTCAGGGTTGATGCGACGATACTCAAGCCTTTTACGGTGAACGATTTGCTGGAAGTGGTGGGGCCATACGTAGAGTAGAGCCAGAACAGTTCCACAAGGCACGTTTCAATCAAACCTCTCTCCCATGTGACTTTATATCATGCAAACGTTAAACATGGGCATGCCGGTCAGGAGTTTCACCTTTTCTCCGTCGATGGGGTGAGCCCGAGGGTCTCGGCGTCCATTTGAAAAAAGTTACACAACTTCTGGCGATGGTAGGGTACAGGCATGACTTTTCCTTTCTCCCAGCGATTCACGGTGATATTGGTCACGCCGATCTTCTCGCCAAGCTCCTTTTGCGTCAAATAGTACAGCTCACGCGCCTTTCGCAGCCGTTCGTTGGGCACGACCTTCTTAGCAACCGCCGGTGTTTTTTTCCTTGCCATAGATACTGCATCCTTCTTGTTTTGCTCCGAGATTACCATCAGGATGAACAACTCCACAGCCAGAGGTTAGACTTCCATAGTATATGACGGACTTCAGCGAAAACGATGAAAATCGTCGATGCAGTAATCACACTACAAGGGGTTTCCTGCTTAACTTAACCGGCAGTGTCATTGAAATATGATATTGGTGGCGAATTCAGTGTGCCTGCTTGCTCATCAGCACAAGCGATGGAAACTCACGAATTGCTTGACAAAAGCCATTGCAGCATTTAATCTATCAACAAGAATCTAAAACTACAGAAATCTAAGGAGGATCCCATGAAAATCACATCGACATGCAAGAAGCTCTTCTCCAGGACGATCCTTATCACAAGCCTGGTGCTTACCGTACTGCTCGCGAGTGGAGGTTACAATGCCTACGCCCAAACAACACCTCACCAGGTACCCAACGATATGTACTGTGTTAAGTGCAGGTAATCCAGGTTTCCAATACAGTCAAATGGAATTCCTTCAATCGGGGTTTTCTCCTTCCAGATAGAACATTAGGCACATTCATACACAATGGCTGTGTTGCAAAAACCCACGAGGGAACACGATGAGCGTGAATGTGCTTGCTACATGGGTCATCTGTTCGGGAATTACTCGGTGTGTAGTGATAGTATGATTACGCTCCTTGTCCATATTTCCTGCGCTTAGTTTTATACTTCGCCACCAATATCAAATATGAGGAAGGTTGTGGAGATATAATCCTACGCCTCGCTTCCCACCTCGGACTGCAGAGAAGGTGTATCTACTCGCAGGATCTGGTTCGTCCCTACGATCGCGATGATGCGCGCGTAGGGTGCCGTCTGGAGGATGGAGGTGACGGCGCCGGTGCGTATATCCAGCGCATAGAGTGCGCCATCTGCGTAGAAGGTGACGATGTGATCGTTGAACCAGGCGCCTAATTCGATCAAGAGAGCCGAAGAGGTTGCCAACAAGCGCGGCCTGGCAGCATGGAGTTGGGCGCCCGATCCGCTGATTTGTACCGTGTAGAGGGCGCTGTGGCGATCAAACGGGGCCTGAGAATCGCTGGAGAACTCGACATAGACCAGTGTATGCGCGTCAGGCGTGAAAATGGGCGTGGTGACCCAGTGATAGGCCGCGCTATTGCTCAGGTTACGCTGTCCCGGCAGGACTACCTGGGGAGCGCTCTTTGTCAACGGTTGACCGCCCAGTGTTGCCAGGTTCAAACTATTGGCGTAGGTGAGTGCGGCAATATCGACGGGGATGCTCTCATCAGTAGGATAGGGAACAACCCCTTCATCTGGCGAGTAAAGCAGGGTATTGCCGTAGGGAGCAAGCGCTAACGGTCCCTGCAAGGAATTTTCATCCAACAAGAGCTGCGGCACAACAGGTGATGGCACTGTCAGGTCAAGTAACCATAAACCGTACTGTACCCCCTCGTGACTACCCTGACCGTCTGTAAGCAGCAGTGTTGTATCTCCCTGTTTTCCCGGACCATTCATGAAAGAGAAGACACGAAAACAGGGGCAATCAGCATCTGTTTGTTGATAGACGAGTCTTGGGTCTTCTAATGAGCCTGCATAGATATTCGTGCTGCCATTGCCATCTATAGATTCCGTGCTCCAGGAGATTGTTGTACCATCATTGCTCATTGCCATCGAGGTAATCATCCGGTCAGGGGCGAGAGCAGCTACCTGGGTCGATGTTCCATCAAAAATGTCTGTCAGCCACAGACCGTTTCCGGCGTAGAGCAGCTGGCCGGTTGGAGTCAGTAGCGGCCGCACGGCTTCGCTGTAGGCATAGCCCGGCGTTGGCAGCAGTTGCGGCAATCCACCAGAGGTGGAGACCATGTACAGGTTATTTTGTTGCTCGTAGATGATGTAATGCCCGCCAGGTAACTGGAGCATGGGTATTTTTTTGTTGTTGGGCGTGAGAATAGGGGTTGATGCGTTATCCTGGTCCTGGGTTGCGGTAGGGGTCTGGTTCCTGGGTGACACCTGGTGAATCTGTGGGAAGCTGGATACTATCAGGCCCGTAAATAAGAAAAGAAGCAAGCTTATAAGTACAAGTAAGGAGATAACGCCCGCTTTCGAGAAACCTGCCGGCTGCTCCGGCAATGGCTGCGAGACGCGCGGCTGCTGTCGATTTGGTGGATCACTTATTTGCGATGTCAATGTTCTTGCATACCTCTATTCTCGAGACTTACGAATGTTGAGTATATACGAAACAAGCCTGTCGCGCCAAGGTCTTTAGTACTCTCAGGCCGTTTGCTCCGCAGGCGCAATCGCTCCATGTGGACTGGCTTTGCTGGCATAACGAGTGATGAAAGCAGCCGTTTTAGCGAATACTTCTTCGCGGTCATGGTCCTTCATGATCACGTGATAGGAGCGATGGAGGGTGACAAGGTACTTCTCCTTCGAACCAAGCAGCCTATAAATCTCACGTCCATCACGAGCGGGCACAACATGGTCAAAAATCGATGTCATGACGAGCGCGGGCACCGTGACGTGGGGCAGCTCGGCTCGCAATTGTGGCAGAAAGCGCAGCATGCTTTCAACCGAGGCCATGGGCATCCAGCGATATACATCCCGTTTGTAGCGACGGCGGATTTGCCAATGCACATCTTCGCCCAGCGACGGCAGCAAGGGGGTCACGCGTTTGGCGAGGCCCACGACAAGTTCTGTCCAGGGGTGCATATACAGCGGTGCACACATGCTCACAATACCTGCCACTTCTTCATGGGCGGCAACATGCAACGCCAGCGCCCCTCCCAGAGAATGTCCAACCAGAAACACGACATCACAGCGCTGTTTGAGCGCTTGTAGCTCCTGGCGCACAGCTTTTTCCCAATCCGACCAGCCCTTGGAGATCAGCTCGCGCACATTCACACCATGCCCCGGTAAGAGCATATTGTTGGTGAGCATGCCACAGTCCTGGAGAAATTCCTCTAGACCAGCGAAATCACTGCTGGTGCCGTTCAACCCATGCACGAGCAGCACACCCACAACTGGTTTTTTCGCAGGATTGGATGTATTCTGTGACACCTGAGATGTAGTCATGGCCAGATTCCCTCTCCCTACTTCCTTAAAAAGGGGGTCGCTTTTTATAGTATACATGTTAGTAAATACGTTTTTACAAGGGAGTGGTTACAAAGGCGGGCTAAACGATTGCCCTTTCCTGGCATACGTGGTATATTCAGCCTCGTAAACATGCCTCTGATGTAACGTAGCTCGTATGATAGTATAGAGATAGAAGTGGCAAGAGGCGTCACTTGAGGAGTAGCGCGATGAAGTTTTCAACCAGGGCCATTCATGCAGGGCAGGAGCCTGATCCATCGACGGGCGCGATTATGACGCCTATTTTCCAGACAGCGACCTACGCCCAGGCAGGACTGGGAGAACATAAAGGTTTTGAATACGCACGTACCAGCAATCCCACACGCAGCGCGCTCGAAGCATGCATTGCAGCCCTCGAAGACGGGCGATATGGACTGGCCTTCGCCTCGGGCATGGCTGCTGAGAGTGCCATCCTCAGCCTGCTGAGCGCAGGAGATCATATTATTGCCTGCGATGATCTATATGGCGGCTCGTATCGCATTTTTGAACGCGTAATGCGCCGCTACAACGTTGAGACAAGTTATGTACCAGCGGGCGATATTGCAAGTTATGAAAATGCTTTGCGTCCAAATACGAAACTGGTGTGGCTGGAAAGCCCCACAAATCCCTTGCTCAGCCTGGTGGATATTCAAGCAGTGGCAGCACATGCCCATAGTCACAACTTGCTGGTCGTCGTTGACAATACCTTCGCCAGCCCGTATTTTCAGCAGCCATTGCACCTGGGCGCAGACATTGTCGTTCATAGCACCACCAAGTACATAAACGGGCATAGTGATGTCATCGGGGGGATGGTGGTTACGAGCGACGCGGAGGTGTACGAGGCAATCAAGTTTTACCAGAATGCCGCAGGAGGAGTGCCTGGACCCTTTGATTGCTGGTTAACGCTGCGCGGTATCAAGACTCTGGCGGTGCGCATGCGCCAGCACGAGGCGAATGCACAGACGATAGCGAGATTCCTGGCAGAGCACCCGAGAGTGGAGAAAGTGTATTATCCCGGGCTGCCTTCGCACCACGATCATGAACTGGCTAAACGCCAGATGAGTGGTTTCGGCGGAATGGTTTCCTTCCAGTTTAAAGGGGTACGCGCTGATGTCGACCGGGTGGTGCGCCGTTTTAAGGTCTTCACTCTGGCAGAGAGCCTTGGCGGGGTCGAATCGCTGGTCTGTCACCCTGCATCTATGACGCACGGTTCCATCCCGCAGCACATCCGCGAGGCGCGCGGCCTGACCGAGACATTGTTGCGATTATCGGTAGGGATCGAAGATGTAGAGGATTTGCTTACCGACCTGCAACAGGCCCTGGCGTAGGAGGTATAAGTAGGAGCGACATCGCATGTGGAGCGGCTTCTCATCTGAGATTGAAATAGATTGAAATTTGCGATGTAATTTTTACGAAGGTTGTGCGTTCATATTACTAAGGGCCTATTATATTAGGTAATAGAAGACGCGCAACCTATATTATTAAATTGTAACTACTTTAAACCTGAATAATGAAACAGGAGGCTCGTTCTAACTATGACATCTCCCACTATAGCCCGGCGGCATAGCAAGCGGAGCATTATCGTCATATCGGTAGTGTTGCTGGCTATGCTTCTGCTAAGCGCATGCGGCGGCAATCCTCAAACGCAACAGAAAGCCAATCAGAGTAAAACTCAACTTGACTCTCTAATCGCTCATGCGCAGAGTATCGGTGTGCCCGCTGCTACACTGCAGCCCATTCTGGTCCAGGAAGCACAACTTAGTAGTACGAGCGCTCCCATAACCCTGTTTGGCGATCAGCCAGCGACAGATTACTATGCGAACCTGACACGGCGTTATCAAATGTTTGCGATTCAGGTTCACGGCCTGGAGACGCAGGTCACACAACAATTAGACTACCAGGCTTACCTGGATATACAGAAACTTGAGAGCGCACTGGCCGAAAGGCAGACACAGGGGTTCGTCGAAGCAAAGACGTTCGCCACACAACTTGATGATGACCAGGCGCAATTGGCCAAGGCCCAGTATCCAAAAGATTATATCCAGATCAGCATCAGCGCCCAACGTTCTACACAGGCGCTGCACCTGATGGGGCCGGCATACGAGAATCTGAAGGCGCTACAGCGGGTCATCAAGCAGATGCAGATCTCTAAGCTCGATGTAACCGCGCTGAATCAAGAGCAACAAGACGACCTGCAGCTGTTCCGCAACGCCAGCAAGCCGGAAGACTTCACCCAGCTTATAGATCAGATGAACACACAGTTGCAGGAAACTACGATTGTATCCATCCAGGCTATCCCTTATGTTGGCGCGGCCAAGCTTGCAGAATTCAGCAACGACATCCAGTTGACCCAGCAGTACGGCCAGAATGTAACGAAATTCCAGCAGCATCTCGCCGCTGACCAGGCGGCATTGAACACTGCCAAGACGATCAAGGATTACCTCACGCTGGCGACACAGATCGACAACGATATCGCCTCCATCCAGTTGCCTATGGTCCGGGGCGAGGCTAACTACCTGCTGAAACAATTCCACCACGAAGTAACCAGCTGGGGTAAGACGCACAAGTACCACGATCCGCAGAACGGGATCTCATACCCGCTGGACTACGAGTACGATATGCAGGGAACCGGCTCTGACGCGAATAGCGTAGTACAGTCTGCCCAGACGATCGATGATTTCCAGGCATCAATCGATTACCTCAACAACGATCTAGCTAACCTGCATGCCATGGAGGCCGATCACAGCGATAATACGTCCTGGCACCACGCGCATGCCGCTGATCTGCAGTTGATCAGCCGCTATGGTCTCACCGGGCAGGTGATAGTTGTTTCATTGATCGAACAGACAATGCGGCTATACCAGGATGGTAAAGTAGTGCAGGCATTCCGCATTACCTCCGGGCAATACCAGCTCCCCTCGCCTCCAGGCGTATGGCACATCCTGCTGCGCCAGTCGCCGACGACGTTCAAGTCGAGCGAACCGAAGGGGTCGGCATTCTGGTATCCCGATACCAAGATCACCTACGCGATGGAGTACCACTGGGGCGGCTACTTCTTCCATGATAGCTGGTGGCGAGCCGATTATGGCCCTGGAACGAATTACCCACACTATGATAGCGGCGGTGACGAGGTGTTCGCAGGAAATGGCAGCCACGGCTGTATCAATATGCAGGAACAGGAGGCGGCCTGGCTCTACGCACATACGGACTACAACACCGGTGTGATACTCTACTAACAGAGGTGGGCGGGCACTCTCGCGAGAGTGCCCGCCTCCCATAGTTGGCAGGGCGAGGGCTGTAGAGTGCGGATTTATCCAGCACGTCCTCGCCCCTACATTTAGTTTTCGCTGCACCAACGGTTTGATGTATCTGGGCAAAATGCCGTTTGACATATTTACTACATTTCTGCTATAATCCGTGGGCACTCAATCCGACGTCGTGTCGGTATTTTTGTGAAGTAGCCCGTGAGAAGGGGCAGATGTTCCGGGGAGGATTTGTACTTAGATGCCCAATAATGCCGCCGCAGAGAAACGCATGCGCCAGGAGCGAAAACGCCGCTTACATAACCGCATGGTGAAATCGATCGTCAAAACGGAGGTTACGAAGGCTCGCCAGGCCATTGACACAGGCACAGAGGACGCCGAGGAAGCAGTACGAGCGGCAGTCAGCGAGCTTGATCGCGCCGCTAAAAAAGGTGTTATTCATCGAAACAATGCTGCTCGCCGCAAATCGCGCCTGATGAAGCAGCTCAACGCGATGTAGGTTTGTGAGCCCATGCCGCCACACTACAGCAGAGCATAGGACAGGCATTGGGCGCACGGGAGGTTCAGAGGGATGGCCGATAGACAAGTCATAACGAAGCCAGCAGGGCAAGCATTACTGGCTTCTGTTGAAAAGGCCCAGTTACGCAAAGATATACCTGAGATTAAATCAGGCGACACCGTGCGCCTGCAAGTCAAAGTCGTCGAGGGAAACCGCGAGCGCCTGCAGCCCTTCGAGGGCGTGGTCATGCGCCTGCGGGGGGGTGGCGTCAATCGTAATTTTACCGTACGCCGCATTAGCCATGGTGTTGGTGTGGAGCGCACCTTCCTTCTCCACTCGCCGCGCATCGAGAAGATCGAGGTAGTACGTCACGCACGCGTGCGCCGCAAGCAACTGTACTTCCTGCGAGGCCTGACTGGAAAAGCAGCTCGCCTGAAAGAATTACGGCCAATGACCAGCAAGGAAGCAGCTGCGAAGGAAGTGGCTAAAGCTGCCAGGAGCGGCGGAGAGAGCGCCGA
>Ga0137389_10002774_pt1 | contig 10709 bp, 9 predicted proteins | sample 15con2h14BmetaG_FD_104645 | JGI IMG/M metagenome (GOLD analysis project Ga0137389, IMG submission 104645) | Vadose zone soil microbial communities from Angelo Coast Range Reserve, California, USA - 15con2h1.4B metaG | ecosystem: Environmental > Terrestrial > Soil > Vadose zone > Saprolite...
CCAGCCACGAAAGTTCCTGATCGGCTCGCCGTGAGCCGCCGACTGTGTGCAGGAAAATCTGCTCGAGTGTCATTTTCTCACCCGTTGACCCGGAACCATCCCCGGAGCCGGCAGTGGTCTGCGCCTCGACTCCCGCGCGCAGTTCTTCCAGCGAACCCTGTGCCACCAGGCGTCCCTGATGAATAATCGCGACGTGGCTGCACAGGCGCTCGACGATTTCCAGCACGTGGGAAGTCAGAAAAATCGTAGCTCCGCGCGCGATCATGCGCTGCAGCATGGCTTTGAGGGTGCCGGCGGCAATGGCATCGACGCCTTCGAAGGGCTCATCGAGGAATAGAACCTTCGGACCGTGAATCACGGCGGCGGCCATGGCCAGCTTCTTTTGCATGCCGTGGGAGTAGTCGGTGACGAGTTTTTTCGGCTGGTCGGCGAGTTGCATGAAGTCCAGTAGTTCGCCGGCGCGCTTGGCGGCAGTCTCGCGATCGAGCCCGTACATGCGTCCGGCAAAATTCAGGAACTCTGAGCCAGTCAAACGGCCGAACAGTGCCATGCCTTCCGGCACAACTCCAATTTGCCGCTTTACTTCCACGGGATTTTTCTCCAGATCGAGGCCGAGGATTTCGATGCGACCGGAAGTCGGCGCCAGCAACCCGGTGAGCATCTTGATGGTAGTCGATTTGCCGGCGCCGTTGGGACCGAGGAAGCCAAAGAACTGCCCAGCCGCCACGCGGAGGTTCACATCTTCGACGGCGTTAAGTTCGCCAAAGCGGCGGGTGAGGCCCTGGGTAGTGATGGTGGGGGCGGCGTCCATGAAACTTCTGAATCTAGCATAACTGCGGGGTCACAAGAGCAAGGGTGGTTTAGGATTTGCGCTACTTCTTTTCCTTCGCGGGAGCTTCTTTCTTCTCGGGCTGCTTCTTCTGCATATCCTCAGTCCAGGGTGGAGTAATGTTCACAAAGCGGGCGTAGGCGATCGACTGACCCAGATGCTCGGCAGCGTGGCGCACTATGAAAAGCAGAATTCCACGTTGGGTGTTCTTTCCACCGAACCAGTCCATGCTCTTTTCCAGGTCGGCGTCAGTCATAGCGGTGATCGCTTTCTTAGCATGGACAAAGGAGTCTTTCAGAGTGGCAATGACCTTGGCCTTGTCGGTGGTGGACTTCTCCAGTCCCTTCACATCCAGCCCCGCCGGCGGGGGCGTTCCGACAAGCTTGTACAAGTTGTAGTTCGCAGCGCTCACATGCAGGAATAATTCAGCAAAGGAGCGCACGTCGGCTGAGGGACGCCAGGTGTATTTCTCCGCGGGGATCGCCTCGGCCAAGCGCGTGAACTTGTCCTCCTGCACCATGACTTCCGCCATCACCTCGGAGCGATAGCCGGTGATGCCGGGCGTGCCGTCCTTGTAAGGATTCGCTTGCGCTGCAACACGAAGAACTGAAGCCGAGAGCAAGAACAAGCAGATGGCTGAAGAAATCCGTTTCATGAAGTTTCCTTTCCTCCGGGATGTTGACATTGTAGCCACTACTCGAACTTCGTCCAGAAACTGCTGAAACAAAAAGCACCAAGATACGAGGTCAAATCCTGGCTCGTTCCGGGACTGGAACAAGAAGAAGTCTACCGCCAGTTCTCTGATGGCGTGTGCTAAACTGCGTCTCCTCTTCCCCCCAATGGCGTTCGATCTTAGCATTTGACTGGGTCCTACGGAGGTCACGTGGCCAAGAACATCGTTATCTGCTGCGACGGAACCGGAAACGAATTCGGCGACAATAACTCCAATGTGGTCAAGCTTTACAGCACGTTACTCATCGATGGTTCGCGCCAGGTGGGGTATTACCACCCGGGGGTGGGGACGATGGGTGATCCGACCGCACACAATCGGGTCAGCTCGGCGTGGTCCGTCGTGAAGGGGCTGGCCTTCGGGGCCGGACTGCTGGCGAACGTTGGCGACGCGTACCGCTACTTGATGAATGTCTATGAGGAAGGAGACTGTGTTTATCTTTTCGGTTTCAGCCGGGGTGCCTACACCGCGCGAGCGCTTGCCGGCGTGCTGCACATGTTTGGATTGCTGTGTCCCGGTAACGACGGATTGATTCCGTACATCATTCGCATGTACGCCAGACGAACCCGCAACGCCGCTGGAATGACGCATACCTTCCAGGTGGCGGACGGGTTCAAGGCCACGTTCTGCCGCCATTGCCCGCTGCACTTTGTTGGAGTTTGGGATACGGTCAGCTCGGTGGGTTGGGTCTGGGATCCTCTGAAACTTCCCTACACCGGTCAGAATCCAGACATGGCGAATGGCCGCCATGCTGTTTCCATTGATGAACGGCGCTGCTATTTTCGAAACAACCTGTGGGGCCCTAAGCTTCCCCAGCAGGCCAGTCTGAAGCAGGTCTGGTTCGCAGGCGTGCACTCGGATGTCGGAGGTTCATATGCCGCCGCTGAGAGTGGATTGTCGCAGATTGCGCTTGAGTGGATGCTTTGTGAAGCGGTTCCACTGGGGCTGCTCGTCGATCCTGTGAAAGCCGATGCGGTCCTGGGACGTATTCCCCCGGCACAGGTTGCGCCAGCTACGCCAGTCAAGCCTGATCCGGCTCAAAAATCACACAACTCGCTCACGGCTCTCTGGTGGATTCTGGAGTTCCTACCCCACTCTTATTTCGATCCGGTCGCGAGGAGAGCGAAGTGGCGGATTCCCTTTGGAGCGAGGCGCACGATCCCTGTCGGCTCTGTCTTGCACGAAAGCGTGCAGGACAAACTGAACGTCGACCATGACTACAAACCACCGAACTTGCCGCAGAACCCAACCATCGAGCCGCGAAACGCTTGTCGTTTTCCCTGAAAAGAGAACGACCCTCACGGCAAGCATAGCGTCCTAATCGTTGGGTCAGGGTGTTCTGTCTTATGCGCTGCCGGGTTCTAGAACAAGTTCCACAAGAACTGGTTGTAGACGTCATGGTGATACTGCACCTCGGGCGCCTTTACAAACGTGCCTAGCAGGCGCGGACAGCGATCGGCGGCGGCTTGCTTCAGGTCGGCGTAACGGCCTTTCACGTCTTCGCCCAGTAGCGTGGTCGTCCATTCTGCCTTGCGGAAGTTCGACATCGCGTCGTAGATGTTGTCGGGCAGGTAGCGCTCGGCCTGGCGCAGGTTCTTGATCTTGGCGGTCGTGCCTTCCAGTCCAGTCCTGAAGATCGAATACATAACCAGGTAGGGATTCGCGTCCGGCGCAACCGCGCGCACTTCGGTCCGCATGCTGCGCTCGTTGCCGATGGGGATTCGGATCATGGCTCCGCGGTCAACCGGCGAGGCCTTGAGCTGATTGGGTGCTTCAAAGTGGGGATCGAGACGGCGATACGCGTTCACGCTGGAGTTGAACACGAGGCAAAGATCATTGCCATGCGTGAGCAGCCGATCGAGGAATTCGTAACCCAGCTTGCTGAGCTTCTCTTCTCCCCTGGGATCCCAGAACAGGTTCTTGCCGTTCTCGCTGATGGAAACATTCGTGTGCATACCACTGCCGTTGACGCCGACCACGGGCTTAGGCAAAAACGACGCAGTCAAACCCATGTTGGTGGCGACCTGACGGCAGATCAGCTTGTAGAGCTGAATCTGATCCGCGGCGGCGACCACCTCGGAGTAGCCATAGTTGATTTCAAACTGCGAGGGCGCAACTTCAGGATGGTCCTTCTCATTCTGGAAGCCCATCGAGCGCTGCACTTCCGCCGTGGTATCGATAAACGTGCGCAGGGGGTCGCCGGGCAGCGAGTGATAATACCCACCGGTATTGACGTACTCGAACTTGCTGGTCTCGTGGTAGTGGCGCTCGGCGTCGGGGCCTTTGAACAGAAAGCCCTCGATTTCGTTGGCGGCATTCAGGGTGTAGCCTTTCTTCTTGTTGAGGCCCTCGGCGTACCCCTTCAGGATGCCGCGAAGGTCGGCACTGTAGGGCCCTCCGTCCTTATCGATTACGTCCCCGAACACCAGCACCTTGCCGGAACCGAAAACATCGGCCGGAGCCCAGTAGAACGCCGCCCAGTCGATGCCCAAGCGCAAGTCGCTCTCGCGCTGGGCAGTAAATCCACGAATGGAGGAGCCATCGAAGGTAAGGTTGTCCCAGCTCTTGAGCAGGAATTTCTTGTCGTAATCGAGCATGTGCAACCGGCCTTCAAGGTCGCTGAAGAGCACGGTCACCGCCTTGATCCGCTTCTCGTCGGACAAATACTTGAGCCGCTCTTCGCGGATTTTGTCGAAGGATACGCGGTTCCTGCGCTGCTCCTTTGCTTTAAGATTCATCTCTTCCAGCTGGTCATATGAGAGTGCCAGGAAATTGCGCAGTTCGTTGGACATGGATCTCCTCTAGTCTTCTCGGTTGATGACAGATAAATCGAATGTCGGGCAAAAAGTCACTGATACAGGAAGTTGAAATGGCTGGGTCTCAACCTGAAAGGATATCGCGAGATGAGGGCCCTCGCCAATCGAAAAAGCTGATGGGACGGATAAAGGAGATTTATTCAAACGCTCGAACTCGCGAGACGTCGAACTACTGTCTGTGCGCGGAGGCCCCAGCGGCTAACTCCCGGAGGGTGGTCAGGAAACCTGCAGCGGCCTCGGGATTGGAAAGCGCGTCGAGAGCCACGGTGGCCGAGAACTGCGGAGATTCAGGGCGGAATTGTACCTGCAGGACATCCTGCTGGCGGACAGTCATAAGAGCGTTCAGTTCGAGGGAAGGATCCTGCTTCCAGTGAGTGCGGGTGGTCAGGACAATCGGACCGGGTTGGAAGACCTCCCATTCACGCTCATCTCGCTTGCGCGGGGTCAGGCCGCGGCTGTGGGCACACCAGCGATGCCGTACGACCTGTAAATGGAAGCTGGGCGAGCCCCCCAGGTCGGCTTCGAAGGTCAGCGTTTCCTTCTGTTTGTGCCACAGACTTACCAGCCACTGCACCGGCAGTGCACGCGGTTTCAGCTTCATGGTGACGTGCGCATTCTCAAACCAGCGGGAAGGGAACTGCAGGCGGGCGTGAAGGCGGGAACTGCTCGTCCAGCGCGGGGCCACTACGCGTCCCTTGCCGGCGCACGCCGATTGTACCCAGCGCAGCGCGGCAGTGCCCTTACAGCGGTTGTAGGTCGCAAATACCAGATACCAAAGTCCCAGCACTGCGACTGCGCCCATCACGTCGATCAGTAGAAGGCGACCCACAACGCTTCCTCTGATGCTGATGGTACGTCGGAGGTTGCGAGGCAAGCAAGGGGACATTGGACTCCCGCAGCGTCTTTGTGGTCAGTTGCGGGAAGAAACTGTGGAAAACCCGTCTTGAAACGTCCTGAGTGGGTCAGGCAGAGACTTCTTGTCCCCGGGCGTGCGAGACGGTGCTGCCCTACAATGGCGCGGTGCCTTTCACGATTCGCGATTTTCAGCCAGCCGACTTTGACGTACTGTGGCGCATCGATCAGCAGTGTTTTCCGCCGGGGATTTCCTACTCGCGGACCGAGTTGAGGCACTACACGCGGCGCCGAGGCGCGTTCACCCTTGTAGCCATCGATATCAAGGGAGAAATCGTGGGTTTCATCGTGGCCCATGGTGGAAATCGGGGCCACATCATTACCATCGATGTACTCGCAAGTGCCCGACGGTCGGGTACCGGCTCCGGGCTTCTGCGCGCTGCGGAAGAGCGCCTGCAAGCCGCTGGAAGCCCGGAGGTCTGGCTCGAAACTGCGGTCGACAACGTCTCCGCGCTGTCGTTCTACAAGTGTCACGGCTATAGCATCGTGAAAACTTTGCCGCGCTATTACTCGAATGGAGTAGATGCACTGGTGCTAAAGAGAGACTTGACCACGCCGCCGTGAATCCGTGAGCGGGGCAGGCATTATACGTTCCCAGCCTCTGCCCCGAAGCAATGCCGTGGGCGCCAGCGCCGAATGGTATAATCCCGCGAATTTTGGAAGGCTTAAAAAAATATGTTCGTGTGGCGCTCGCCCTGGGCGTCTGTTCCGTCGGTTGTAGCGGTTCTTCGGTTTTCGGTCCGGTTACTCACACTCAAAATCCTCTAGTGGCCCAATACATGGTCTCTCCGCCCCCTGGGTCCACAGCCGCTGTAGAATTTGGATTGGATACTCATTACGGCCGATTGACTTCAGCGGTATCCGCGACGGCTGCAGTCCCCACTGTGCCCATTCTCGTGGCCGGAATGAAGCAAAACTCCACCTATCACATGCGCGCGGTCATCACGCATGCGGATGGTACTCAAGTCCTCGATAGTGACCGTGTTTTTGCCACTGGTTCCGCTCCTGCCGGGCGCATACCACTCACAACCCTAACCCTCCCTGCCGGAGCCCGTCCCTCGCCCGGAGTAAAGTTGGTAGCCCTCAATCCGACTCCCAATAACGCAGGGAATTCATTGCGAATTGTGGCGACGGATCCCGCGGGCGAGCTGATCTGGTACTACGATTTCGACCCCGCTCTTGGCACGGCGCAGCCGATAAAGTTGCTGCCCAACGGCCACTTGCTGATGGTATTGTTCGGCGGAACTACGGGCCCCGGGGGGATGGTGCGGGAGATTGATCTGGCCGGCCAAACTATCCACGAGTTTACGGTTGACCAACTTAACCAGTGGCTGGCAGCAGCGGGTTACAGCTTGCATGTTAACGCGATTCACCACGATATTGCCGAGTTGCGGAATGGCCACCTCTTGCTGTTAGTCAATACGAGAAAGAAGTTTGCCAAGCTGCCCGGATATCGGAAAGGGATAACGGTTCTGGGTGATGGAGTGATCGATCTCGATGCAAATTACAGGCCGGTGTGGGTATGGTCATCGTTCGACCACCTGGATGTGAACCGACATCCGATGAAGTTGCCGGACTGGACTCACGCCAACACCGTCTTACATTCGCCAGATGACGGCAATGTTGTGCTCTCGATGCGCCATCAGTCGTGGCTGGTCAAGATCGATTACGCGAATGGGCGCGGCACAGGGAAAATCCTCTGGAGGCTCGGTTATCAGGGAGATTTCACTCTCTTGAACTCCACTTCGCCGGCAGATTGGTTCTTCGCTCAGCATTCTGCGAGCTTTGTCACTTCCACGACCAGCGGCGACTTCCACCTTGCTTTGTTCGATAATGGAAACGATCGAGTTTCGGATTCCCGCGGAACCACCTGCCGTTCCATTGCTGCCAGACCCTGGTATCGCAAGCCGGACACTTTCGGGCGTCACTTTCCAGCCTGTTACAGCAGGCCGGCGATTTTCGACGTGAACGAAAGTGCGCGAACTGCCCAACTGGAGTGGTCGTCCGTAGTTCCATATTCGTATTGGGGTGGCGCAAATATGGAATTGCCGAATGGAAACATGTTTGTTGATGTCACAAGTACGCCGTCCCAGCCCGTCGATAACCCGAAGCCTACTGTCGTGCGCATGGTAGTCGAAGGATTGCTAGTCGTCATTCTGGTGCTTTTGATTTTCTTTTGGCGCATTCCGACCGCAGTCATTCCCTTTCTGACGATTCCGATCGTCCTGATTCTGGCCTTTGTTCCCATGCTCGGCGCGATCGCTGTCGTAATTGGCTTCGTCGTGGACTCGATGGTTGTGATGCTGAGCCAGGAGTCGGTGAATTCTGATTCAGGGAAAATGCGCGTGGGTGACTTTCGATCCGAGGTGATCGCAGGCCTGAAGCGGATTAACAGGCCGAGTTTCTTCGTCCTGGTTGCGATCGGCGCATCATTTCTGCCGATGTTTCAGCCGCAAGAAAAACTTACTGCGCGGGTCATGGAGGTCACACGTCAACAACCGGCGCAACTGGTTTGGGAACTCGACGTCATCGGACAGGAATCTTATCGGGCGGTACATCTGCCTAGCCTCTATCCGGGAGTGCAATGGTAAGGATCTCTTTCGTCCGGAACTGAACTAATCACACTGGCTCCCACACGGCAAACGCTATAATTACGAAGATGAGACGCAGCCAGGTCGTGCTCTTCACAACGCTGTTCTTCTTGCTCGGAGTTCCGGCCTACGCCTACGGCGATCCCACCGGGGGATCTCTCCTTCCGTTCCTGTTTTCGATGCTGGCTGCGATTTGGGCAATGTTCTTGATCTTCGCCAGCCGCATTCGACGCGGGGTGGCCGGTCTTATGGCTAAGTTGCGGGGATCGAAGCCGGACGAACCGGTCGCCTCGGAAGCCCGGGACAAAACCATTCCCTCCTGACTATGCTGACAAGCTGAGCCACTCCTCCGGCCAGGTGTAACCCTTGTCGCGGATTAGCGGGCCCCAGAGCTGATCCACGGCCGCCTTCTGCGCCTTCGAAAGCAGGAGGCGATTGCGCTGGTAACCCGACACGCTCGCAATGTGCTGCTCCAGCGCTGGCCGCGCAGCCTCGAACTCCGCTAATCCCAGGTCGGAATAGATGCGCTTTACGTGGCCGAGCGGATCGGCGACAACATCCTCATAACGCACACGAGAGACCTTTCCCGGGCCCAGGCTGGGAATCCCTTCCGTAATCGCCTCCTCATGGATCAAATAGGCGGCCAAAACAAAGCTTTCGATTTGTTCTGACGAAGTGGACTCCAAGCTGTACCTGTCGAGGAGCGTCTGCCAAAGCTTGAGGTTGGACGCAAATACCTCGTACGGATTGCGTTCGATGATGACAAAGCGCGCCTTAGGAAACAGAGATGTCAACAGAGGCAGCCTGAAGCCGTGCGTAGGTGATTTCAGCATCATCGTTTTATCTTGCTGCACGGTTAAGAGGCGAAGAAAGAGTTGAAGCATCTGCGCCCAACGACCTTGCTCGTCGCCGGAGCGACAGCGCAGATCGAGCAATACTCGAGGATTGGACATTAATGAGGGCACAAGTAGTGCTTCATAAGGGGATGGTGCGCCCATGCAGAGTAGGGCGAACTCGTCTTCTTGAGGCGAAGTCCACGAGTACTGCATGTTATCCATCGGGCGGCGCGTCTGCTGTTTTGCGACTCCCTTCTGGAACGCCTTCTCAGTCAGCAAGAAGTGGGCAGGGTTCATGCAGGCGTAAGTACTGGGGAATCCGAAGCGGGTGTCACTGCAGAGCAACTCATGCAGGAAGGTTGTGCCCGACCGCCAAAAACCCAGCAAAAAGATGGGTGGCGGAACTCCGACCGTTTCCAGGATTTCTGCATGACTGAGGTTTTGGAGTCTTGCCAGGAGCGAATTGCTCACGCTGGCGGCGGAGTACAGCAGTCGAGTTGGAAGCCCCAGGATCGCACGGTCATGATCGAGCTTGGTGGCCAGACGCTGCCACGCATCCCGCGACAATCGCAGTTGGCGCTTCATGAATAGCCAAATTACCCGTTGGCCGGAATTCTAAGTGCTGAGGCATATGCAAGAAAAGAATTGTATTTTTCCTCTCACTACAGCTACCTTCCATTCTGATGAAGATTGCCATCCAGGGAGAACTCGGGTCTTTCAGTCATGAGGCAGCGGAACGAATGCTGCCGCGCTGCACCGTCGTTCCGTGCGCCCGCTCTGTGGAAGTGTTTGACAGGGTCGAGCATGGGTCGGTCGCTGCTGCGGTTATTCCTATCGAGAACTCGCTGGCGGGAACGGTGGCCGAGCATGCTGATCTTCTGGTCGAGCGCGAAGTCTTTGTCCAGGCTGAGTTTCACCTCCGCATCGTGCACAATGTGATTGCGGCGCCGGGAGTGAAGCTGAATTCGTTGCGGCGCGTGCTGTCGCATCCCGTGGCGCTCGATCAGTGCCGGGAGTTCTTCCGGCGTCATCCGCGGATCGAGGCGGTTCCGTTCTACGATACCGCGGGCAGCGTGAAACACGTGATCGCCAACAAACTCACAGATGCGGCCGGGATCGCGGGACGACAGGCTGCCCGCCAATATTCCGGGAAGATTCTGCAGGCCAGTGTCGAGGATGATAAACGCAACTTCACGCGATTTTTCCTGATCCGGAAGGTTCGCCGCACTGCTCACGCCCAGAGGCTTATTCCCCGCGGCGCCAATAAGACTTCCATCGCGTTCAAAGTCAAGAACTTGCCGGGAGCGCTTTTCAAATCCCTTAGTGTGTTTGCGCTGCGTGATATCAGCTTGAGCAAGATCGAGTCACGCCCCATGCGAGGACGGCCCTGGGAATATGTCTTCTACGTGGACTTCCTCCGTGGCGACGATGAATCCGCGCGCAATGCGCTGCGTCATCTAGGTGAGGTCGCGGAGTTCGTCAAAGTACTCGGCATTTATGCCGCAGCTTGAAGTCGTACAACCCGCGACCGTCACGAGCCAGTCTATCTAACCGGAGAACAATTATGGAATCTTCCGCTTCGACCCGCCGCCACTTCATTCGCCATACGGCTGTCGCGTGCGGCGGACTTGTGCTGCCGGCCCTCGCCCTTCAACAGAAAGCGGTTCCGAAGGATGAAGACAAAGCAAAAGAGGAAATTTCTCCCGCGGAAGATCTCATGCGGGAGCACGGCGTGCTCAACCGGATCCTGCTCATTTATGACGATCATCTACGTCTGCTCTCGGCGAAGCAGCCGTTCGATGGCTCGGTGCTGACGAGCGCCGCCGACATCATTCGCCGCTTTGTCGAGGACTATCACGAGAAGCTCGAAGAAGAATTTCTCTTCAGCCGGTTCCGGAAGGCCGGCAAGTTAGTCAAGTTGGTCGATACCCTTCAGGAGCAGCACGCGGCCGGCAGGCGTCTCACGGCGCAGATTCGCGAACTGGGAGGCCTCGG
>Ga0137389_10002782_pt1 | contig 10693 bp, 18 predicted proteins | sample 15con2h14BmetaG_FD_104645 | JGI IMG/M metagenome (GOLD analysis project Ga0137389, IMG submission 104645) | Vadose zone soil microbial communities from Angelo Coast Range Reserve, California, USA - 15con2h1.4B metaG | ecosystem: Environmental > Terrestrial > Soil > Vadose zone > Saprolite...
ACTGAGCGCCTATGCCGACGCCGATGGCAGAAATTGCTATCCGGGCGACGAGGAGCTTATAAAAGTGCTGGGCTGGTCCCGGAGTCACATTGTCCGGGTGCGCGGTGAATTGGAAGAGTTGGGCTTCGTGCTGGCGGACGGCTTCATCCGCAAACCGGGATCGCGGGTGCCCAAAGCGAAGAAATGGCGTTTGGTACTACCGCCAGAAGCACAAGCAGCCCTTGGAATCCTTGAACTGCCGCCGCAACCCGAAGCACCGCAACCCGAAGCGGCATCAACATGAACATCGGCGAGCTTCCATTGGAGAGCTACCGCCTAAAAAGCGACGGGCGCAAATGGAAAAAAGTGTGTGAGCAGCGGCGTACCCTAGCGAATCGTCTCGCGGATCGGACGAAGAGCAAGGTCGTATGCGCCGAGGTTCGCTTCTTGGCCGTGGGTTTCTCGCGCCGAACCTTCTTTCGCCGCATGGCCGACCTACGCGAACTCGGCATCCTGCAATGCATCGGACGGATCGGCTACAGTTTTGACCCACCTGCAGCCGCCAATCTGGCACCTATCAATGCGTCAGATAGCGAATCTGGCACTGAATAGAGACGCAACAAGTGCCAGATAGCCGAATCTGGCACCTATCGATGACGCAGATAGAAAGATCAATGACGCAGATAGGCCGATCAATGTAGCGGATAGACCATGTAGCAGATAGGAAATCGCCGCATAAACATTGACGAAAACGCAAATTTGGGCCTCAGACCCGCCATTATACCCGCCATTCCTAGACCCGCCAGGAAGGAAGGAGGGGGGAAGGGGAGGGTGTGGGAGGGGAAACCAAACCGACCCAAGCCGACCCAATCCAAAACCTTCGGGCTGCGCCCTGTGCGCAAGGAAAGTCTTGAACCTTGGGCAAAAGAGAAAGCGCCGCGCCGGGATGTCGCCAAGAGCGGGTGCTACTCTTCGTTTATATGTAGAAGAGGTTTGTTCCTTCCTTCGAAGGATTTCTTCAGAGATTCCATTAAGTGACAAACGCCTCCCGCTTCGGGAGTCGGACCACCGTTTTGGGTGATGCCTGAACGGTTCACAGGGGAAAGCGCGTGATGACGAACGAGTTTACGATTTTGTACCAAACCGAGCTTCATCACCTCGGTCCATCATCACGCCGGGCGGGATTCGCAAGAGTTCCGCCCACCCCTATTTTCGGGGAACGTGATGATCGATGGCACAGTTTTGCGATGACAGCTTAGAGCAATGGTTTTTAGATTTACGGTGGGCATGGAACGAAGATAAAGTCCGCGCCCTTTTACTTGACATCTTTTCCCACCGCGTTCGATTTAGCCCCATCCAAGGGCGGCTGTGGTGTCGAATCGTCCATTTGTACTGGCGTGCGGGCTGGACGGCGCGGCAAATTGGCGACCAGTTTGGGGTAAGCCTAAAAAACATTCGCCGCATTATCCAAAACCTGCGGCGCGAGGCTGCGAGATATTTTGGTCAATCGGTTCAACCCACGGGTCAATCGGTTCAACCAACAACAACGAAGCCAAAGTCCGTCCCACTTACGGCAGACCCAACCAACGAATCACAGGAACATTGGGAAAAAGTACTAGCGAGCCACGGACTTTTCAATCCCGACAGGAGAGCCAGAGGTTGGAGTTGGAGGAATCCCGTCTACAAGTTCGAATGGAATTCGCAGACGAGCGTGCATGCCTTGGGCTGGGGCGAATTTTATGAAACGCAAGCCGAACCAAAGCCGACGTTCCATACCCAACAGAAAACCGGAGGGATTGGGAGCTGGGGCAAAGCCAAGCAGATCGCCACGAAAACTCTTGAGATTGACGGCAAGAGCTACGATGCGCGGGTGTTTGAAACTGGCCGAGCTTGTACCTACGTGTGGAATGCCGAACCCCGGCGCAGCGCAGGTTCGACAGCACACGACACAACGCTTAAGCACGTTGACCGGGCCATTGACGGCGACCCAAAAGCACAACGGTACTTGCGGGAGTACGACCGGCTCGAAGCCGAGAAGTTTACCGACACACGCGGCTTCAAGATTGTGCCTGGTATCGATGACCCATGCGAGGGGAGGCCATTCTTTCAGTTTATTGTCGCGCCAACCAGCAGCGTAGGCACCGACGTGTGGATTGACACGGACGGAACAGTTTACAAAAAGGGAAGCAACCAGGCTTGTGGCCATGTGGACCGGGACACAAAGATTTCCAGCGACGAGACGACCAGGACGGCATGTCAGATTGGACGTGCTGAACTAAACGCGGGGGCAATTCCCAAGCGGGCCAATTCATTCACTGATGTAGAAGAGCAGCGTAATTTTTTTATTGAGAAGGAAGCGAAGGGGAACTTCTTGTACAGCAAGGCGCAGCAAGACGCAGCAATTCAAGTAATCAAAGCGCGTGAAATTCCCAAGCAACAGTTGGCAGATATTGCGAACGTGCCAGCCGCCCGTTTATCGGATTATTTGCGCAACAGACCCGTGCCACAGGAACAAGCCGACAGAATCACAGAAGCGGTGAATAACATCATGCTCGTCTGGAAAACATTCGCGCCAATAAAAATCGCGCTGGATGACCCGAAGGCATTTGCCAAGGCCGTTGAGCTGGCGAATCAAGTTCATGCAAAGCTCGCGGAAGAGGAGACGGAAACGGTACAAGACGAAGCGGTGGATGATCTGACTTTGCGCATGAAGCCTATCGAGGGTGGGACGGCATCGGCAGCGGATTGATAAGGAGACTATGGCACGCAAGACTGAAGATGCAGAGGACCGACGATTACAGCGCGAAGAGGAAGAGAATCGGCAAAGGCAAGAGCGCCGTACAGAGGCCATGCGAAAGCGGTGGATTGACAATTTACAACTTCCAGAAGAGCAAGTGAATTGATTTGAGAAAAGGACAAACGAAGTGGAAACAGGCACAGCGAAGGAACAAACGGCAGTAAGAGAACGTGGAAACGTGAAATGGTTTTCGCCGGAAAAAGGGTTTGGCTTTTTGCAACGCGAGGGCGGCCAAGATGTTTTTGTCCATCACACAGCGATCCAGATGGACGGCTACAAAACTTTGCGCGAGGGCCAGAGCGTGGAATTCGAAGTGGTGAGCGGCCTGAAAGGCCCCCGAGCCGAAAACGTAAAACCAGCAGATTGAATTTCGGGACGGTGAGCGGCACCTCCCGAGACGGCATCCGGTGATCTTTCTCCGTCGTCGGATGCCAAACTTTTGAGAACGGACCAACGATGACACAAGCCATGATGACCGAGATCGAACGCAACGAGGCCATAGTTACCACGATTGCGCTGAACGAACAGAGCCATGAACTTGGGAACGTGGTCGCCGAATTTCGGAATGCGGGCGAGCATAAAGAGATGGCGGCGGATTTGGGACGGGTCGCGGACTCCTTCGCTTTCGAAGTGCGCGAGAAGATATTGGACCTCGTGAAAGCCAACCTTGGGCCGCAGCAGCAGGCGAACCTGATGCTTGTATTGCGTAAGACCGGCGAATGGGTGAACGACGAGCGAGCCGAGCTGCAACGCCCGCTGCCACAGTTTTCAGGATTGCGAATCACGACTCGTGAAGCCGCTCGAAAATTGCGCGACTTGGATTATTTTGAGCTGTTCTTGCGCAAACTGGCAAAGGACATCTTGCGAGCAATGGCGGACTTCAATTTCCAGAAAAGCAGGATGAAATGGAGGAAGCTGCCTGATGAATGACACTGAACTTCGGCAGCGGCAACTGGCGCGACTCCGGGGGGAACTTACGGAACCGCCGATTGATGACTCCGCGCTGGAATTCGTGCCTGACCCCGACCTTGACGCTGCTTATGCCCGCGATTGTGCGAGTGCGAGAAATTGGGACCGGGAGCCAGAACCGCGTGGCGAATGGGAAGCCAAGCACAAAGAGTTGATGCAACGACACAACATCCAGCCCGAAAACGAAATCGAGCCTGAGCCATTCGTCGTGGGATGGCGTCGAGATGAGTACAACGATTTGGTAGCCTTGCCAACGCCGAAATATCCCAGCCCTGGTGAACCCCTGACAAAGGAAATCGCGGCGGCACGCTTCAAAGAAGAACTCTTACGAATGGATGCGAACCGCTCTCTTAACGATTGCGTCCGATGGCTGGCTGGCAAGCTCCGCGATCCTCAGAGCTGGGACCATGAGTTTTCAGGTCCGCCCTCGAAGTTGTATGACACGCAATGGAGCTTTTTGATGGGCACGTGGCGAGCACGCGGGATCGAACCAGCCTCCGAGGAGCAAATGCAGAAGTGGGCGAAGGAATACAACGTAGCAGTGACGAAACGTAGGCGGACAGACAAGCCGGAAACGCCGGAAACCGAGGGGGCATGAAGCTAGGGACTAATCGCAAGAGTCCGCCCGATGGATTGCCCAGCCAACAGGTGTTGCGCTCTTTCATCCGCACGCTTGCCAAAAAACTGAAAAAGGATTTGACGGTAAAAGAAACCTTGGCGTTGCTGAAAGAACAAGAACGATTGAGCAAGCAATTAAGGGAAACAGCGGCGGCACGACTGGAAATGGAATTGGCAGAAGGAAAGAAAGCTAAGTGAGAAACCCCGGCGACGGGCCGGGCCATCGCCAAGGTTACATCATCGCGCCATCTACTGGGCAAACAATACCGCGTAGAGGTGTTTAAGTTCCCACCAATACAGCATGACCAAAGCTGCCGTGATGTGAACGCGATTTACAACGTGGGTGATGCGGGGACTTACTTGTGGCATTTTACTTTTCTTTCCTTGGGGCAGCTTTAGAGGAGCGGCCCCAGTGATTTGTACTTACTTGAATGAACCCGAGGAAAATTCCCTCCGGGGTCGCCTTAGCATGCCCGATGGGAAAGCGTGTCACAAGTAGCGATTTCAGCACGAGGCTCGCACAATTTAGGCATGAAGATATGCCGTGAAAGCGCGACAGACTGCAAAATGCAGAAAACAGTCGATTAGGCCGGGCGAGTCCATTTGGGGCATTTCGCCTGTGTTTGCTCATCGTCTCGACATCGTTTTACGCGGATCGCCCACAGAAATGGCCGAAGGGCAAGGTTGCAATCACATGACAGGGCATGCAAGCTATACTCTCTCCAAGGAGAGATACAAGATGGGCGAAGCGGAACAAGCTGCGGCGTATCTGCGGCTGAAAAAGGAATCCAAGCGCATGCAAAATGAAATCGCTGCGCTTGAAGCCGAGATAAAGAAGGCGGGCGGTGATTTTGAGGTCCTAGCCGACTGGCTGAAGGAATGCGGGGCTAGGGCTAGGAATACTGCTTGGGATGTCTACGCGACCTTGATTGCCGACCTCCCAAGGAAGGTAGCTCGGCATTCGGAGCTTGAACTTCAAAAGGTGGAAGTAGATAGCCAGTTGGCTAAGTTCGTTGATATGGATTGACCGTCTGGACCTAGACGCCCTGCCCTTGCGAAGCTCAAGTCCAATGGCTGCCAAGTGCCGTTGCGGCAAGGTGCACTGTGAGGACCTGACCCCCGGAATGCAACACTACGGCAAAGATTGACCTTTCGCGGCTATCCGCTTTGCAACGGGTTACGGGCGTGCTTTCCCGAAATAAGGCAACAAAATGGTTACTTCGATGCGTTCCACGAGGTCCACAAAAAAGCCCCGCCGAATCCGGCAGGGCCTTCGCAACTCGCGTTAAGTTGGGTTCAGAAAAGGTTGGCGATTGCGGCGTTGACGGCCCGGCCTACTTGCTCGTCGCTCGGGATCGCGTACAGGGCCGTGGATGCAATGTTCTTGTGGCCGAGGGCTTGCTTGACGACTGAGAGATGCACATTCTCTGCTACTAGGGCGAACCCGAGGGCGTGTTTTAGGCAATGGGGATGACGCCGATCCGCAGGAATTCCGGCGCGTTCGGCAACGTCTTGAAACATGCGGAAGAACTGGCTACGGTGAAGTTTGCCGCCCTTTTGAGACACGAACACATATTCGCTGGCGTCTCTACGCTCGGCCAGCCAAGCTCGCAGTACACGCTTTTCCGATAGCAACGGCTGCCCCGGCAAATCCGACAAGGGTTGCACAGTTTTCAGCGATCCCTTGAGCCTGCGAATCGTTACCTCGCCGTTTCTCAGGTCCACGTCGGTCAGCTTCAGATTGCAGACCTCGCTGGCTCGCATTCCATGCCGATACGCGAGCAGGATCATGGCGTGATTGCGCTTAGACTCGCTGGCCGTTCGTAGCACCTTGCGTACTTCCTCGGGCGTTAGACCTTTCATGGCTTTACCTTTCGCGGTCTGCCGCCCTTCTTGCCATTCTCGCGGGCAGCCTTGGCCTTTGCCTTTGATGTTCCCTTGCCAAGCTCACTCATAAGCTGGGCAATCAGTTTCTTGTTCACGTTGCGACTATCCCATCCGTTGGGTTTTCTGTCAATAGTACTTCGGCATTAGGATGCAATTATTTTTGGCAATGTTTGAAAGCCCCACATCATTTCCTCGCTCGGGTTTCATCGGTTGATTTTGTATGGCCGATTTTTATTTCGTGCGCGTGCTCGGCTCGTGCGGATCGCCGAGGCAAAGCCGAGGAACCTTTTCGGGCACGGGGTAGGGGGGTGGGGGATACCCCAAGGGTGCCGAGACTCCAGCGGGTACGGCTAGGGCCAAGCCGATCTCAAAAACAAACATGGGAGAGCAATGGAAGCAGAAACGAAAGTGAATCTTGCATCTTGTCCGGCAGAAATTCTTGCGCTGGACGCGAATGCCGAAACGTTATGGCGTGTTCTCTTGCGTAAGGTAGGCGTCACCATCGCCAAGGGCGAACACATCGAGGACAAGCGAGCGTGGATATTGCGAGCCGCCCGGTTGGAAATTGCGCGGCTAAAGCAGGAGAAGGAAGCAGGACACACCAACGTTTGTGAGCAATGCAACCTCCCCCTCCCGGATGGTCACAAGAGCAAGTACTGCGACCGGGCGTGTCGGCAGGCGGCCTACCGGCTTCGGGTTGCGGCGCATTCGGAAGTTGTTGATCTACATGACGTGGCCAAAATGCAGGATGCGGCTTAATCTAAATCCAGCGCAGAAGCTTCTTTCCGTGTTCGGCAGATACTACTTTTAAGTCCCGCCAATTGGTGGCGTCGAAGTTTACGGTCAAGCTAAAATGGCCGAAGGAACAAGGTTTTATCGCCTCGGCAGTCATCTCTATTCTGTATCTTCCTGATTTGTCAAAATAGTGATAGCCCTTTTTCGATTTCTGCGAAATTATTTGAAGTGTTCTCATAACTGAATCAGTAGCACAGATATCTATATAATGGCCGTTTTCATAGCCTTTCCTGAATCTCGGCCATTCATAGCAATCATCTACGTCCGTCCAATGTAATGGAGAACGCTCCGGTTCGATGATTTTTTCATCGTGCCAAATTCGGTCCACAAATACTTGACACCGATGAGCGGGGAAACCGATTATGTTGTAGACCCACGCTCTGACATATCTCGCCGTACCCTGTATTTTTGTGGGCACCGTTACACTGGCAGTCGTTCCCGTACCAAAATAACCACCGCCGTTGGCGGATGAATACCAGATTGCAACCTCCTCAGTAATTCGCGGGCCAGCGTACATGATATGCAAGGTAGGTCTTAACAAGAGGCTACCCCAGCGCTCTAATGCGCCGATATCGACAGGAAGAGCATTGGTCATGGCAGGTGGAAGGCTTCTGAAAGCTACGGTAGGAGCGTACCGCGATGCTTGAGCGGTAGCAACATTTCAGCCGTCACCTAACTGCCTCGCTACCCGGTTCGCCAAGCGGCTTGAACTTGCCAACTGCGAAAAAGCCGTAACAAAGGCATCGTTTTATGCGCCTTTTTTGCGTTCCTAGAAATTTTCTTAAAAAAGCGTCCCCAGCCGCGTTGCACGTTTTGTTACGGCTGAAAACGCCTCTAATGCGTAAACGGACAGCGCCCGAGCTTGAAGAGGCGCTACGTCAGCGGGCACAACCGCTACAAGTCACAGGGGTAAGCATGAAGACCGCTACACAAATTGCAAAAGAAGTGACGCCCGCAGCGACGTATTGCACGCACCATTCCCATTACCTATTGATTTTGGATACCGACGCCGAGAGATGTCCCACGTGTGGCCGGAAGCTATGGCGCAGATCGCCCCAAAAGTGCGTGCGCCACGAAGTTTGGCACTGTCCCGATTGCTTTAGCGAAAAGGACATTCAAGACCTGAAACGAATTAGACCCGAGGAGGATGAAGACGATGAAAGTGACGAAGACTAAAAACGCCATGCAAACAAAAGACGCGAATTGCCGCGTGTTCGATCCGGCTGACGATTCACACGTCAAGCGCGTGTCGCCGATGGATACCAAGGCGAAGCAAATGAAATCCGCCGACGAGCTGGGTATCAATGAGCGGCGTGAGACCAGCACCAGTCGCAAGCGGGCGGATAAAGAAACGAAACCACTGTAAAGGATTTTTCGTGCCCGCGCATTTTGCCCGGCCACAACACGCAGCACAAATTCCTTTTTCGAGGAGATTCAAATGTCAGTAGACATCAACATTGTAAGCGACAAATCCGGCAATCAAGTAGTTTTCCACAATCCAGGCCAGCACCCGCTTCCTCAAGGCGCGGGGCAAACGATTGTGCAACTGAAAGACGCAAGCGGCAAAGTCACCAGCACGAGCGGCCAAGTTCCGAACAGCTCAGTCGTCTTCAATTCCCCTGGCTAAAACGGAGCCTCCTTTGAAAAGCGAAAATTTCTCGGAGCAAGATTGGGCTGCGCTGTCACCTGAGCAACAGGAAGAAGCCCTGCGTATCGAACAAGCGGTTCGTGATTTCTTGGCGGATTCACGAACGATTCGCTACGTAGTAAGCGACGAAAACGGAGATGCGCTCCTGAATTTCTTGAACACTCATGGCTTGGACATAACGCACAGTAACCTTCTCTTCGCGTTTGACTCCTTGAAGGATGTGCTGGAGCTTGTGCCCTTTGCCACGCCGGTCGTTATTGAGCCGCGTGCTCCAGTGCCAGCACAACCACCCGCCCCGATCCCCACAGCACCATCCCCGCGAGAACCGCAGGCATCCCGGCCAGGCATGGTCGCATGGAAAAACGGCAGGCAAATTGTTGTGGAACCTGCGAGGCCATTGTAGGCAGGGTAGGAGAAAAAATGTCTGAATCGTTGCGAGCAGTTTTTCGAGACCAACATGGCCGAACCTATTCATGCCCGGTAGTGAAGAGCGATGGCGCGTGGGCAATGGTGACTTCAGACGGCCCCCAACCTATCACCCACGAATTCCAAGACGATATTGGAGGGCTGCTGACATTTGTTGAGTACCGGGCAGAGCCGGACGCGAGATTGCATCTGGAACCAAAGCAGCCGGGTCAGAGTTCTCTTGCGCAATTGCAGACCGCCGCAGCAAAGGTGGAAGCGCAAGCTCGTGCGAATCGCCAGCACGAAAGGCGGCAAGTTCTGATTGAGAATCAACCCGACCCACGCAAAGTCTCGGCAGCCATGCGCGTCAATGCGGAATACGCGGCGCTCAAACGACCACGCGGCAAGGGCGCTGCATTTGTCATTGGAGGAGAGGAATAAGATGCCATCGAAATCTGAATTAAGGGCGCTGGGTGAACGAAAGGGCTGGTCTGTGCGCGACATTTCCATGCGCGAGATCAATGCGATGTCTGCAGACGAAACGCTGTGGCACGAAGCGTTCAACGTGACAAATTGGCGGGCAGCCTTTGAGCGCGAAGACGCCGTTCGGCAGAATAAGCAACACATGAAAGTGTGGGATGTGCGCAGAGCATGGCGCGGGCAAGCAACAGAGGAAGAAGACCGTCTTGCGCGGATCGCAGGCGAGCAGTTCGCTATGCGTCACCCACAATTTGCGCGGACGATAGAAAACGCTACGCGGATGATTGAGCACATGAAATCGCGGGACTTGGACGCAACGCAAATTTCTTCATATACCACCGCGTTTCTGGAATTGACAGAGCAAGGCAAACTGACAGTAGCGCCCGCCGAATCCGCCGATGAATTCTTGCGGACACATCCCGAGCTGCATGACCGTAGAACGCCTCCGATCATAGCCGCGAGAAACGCCAAAGCGCAGGCAACTGCCGAACATTTCGAGAAGACGCGGGAAGCAACGGCCACAGCGCGTGCGGGCGCAACAAGGGTTACTGATTATGGGCGCGAACAACAAGGTGTGCCGCCGTACTCGGATATCGAAAAAACAAGCCTGCGGAACCTAGCACGAAAAATGAACGCTGCGGAGCTTCAAGCGAAATGTGAAAGTGACCCGTCCTTCCGCAAGGCCCTCGATGAATTATGAATTGAACTAACTGCATAATCTTTTTGGCACTCCCTGGATCGCAAAAGGAAAATCAAATACTTGGGACAAAACATGAGTATGACTATTGGAGTCTTGGAACAAGCGTGTCCGCAAACAGCTTCGCACTTTCTGCATGCCGTATTGCAAATCATCCACGATGATCTTGGGGCCGACCAGGAGCGGGAGTTCATCACTCTGCTTGGGACTCACGAAAGTGTTTTGAAGGACACTGCAGCGAAACTGTCCAACGGCGCGGACGAGGCCAAGCTGCTTAACGACCTCGATGGGTATGGGGTGTCGCTGGGCGGGTACTACCGAGAAATCTTCCGCAGGATAGCTAATTCAGGGAAAACGCATGCCGACAATTGAGCAGAGCAGGGAGCTGTTAAGACAGGGCGTGGAAAGCGGTCACATC
>Ga0137389_10002789_pt1 | contig 10684 bp, 6 predicted proteins | sample 15con2h14BmetaG_FD_104645 | JGI IMG/M metagenome (GOLD analysis project Ga0137389, IMG submission 104645) | Vadose zone soil microbial communities from Angelo Coast Range Reserve, California, USA - 15con2h1.4B metaG | ecosystem: Environmental > Terrestrial > Soil > Vadose zone > Saprolite...
CACCTGTCTATTAATCGAGATGAAAAATTTCCCTTGTGAAGCAATTGGGAGAGGACATGCAGAGAAGTGGTCTTCTCTACATGCCTCTCAGAAAAATGGCGAACCAACCTAGAAGTTAAACTGGTCGATGTTTGCAGTGTTGAAAACCGTTGGTGGGCCAAGGAGGACCACGTTATTGGCGCCAATTGTATAACTACCCAGCTTGCCAGCCGTGAACGTCTCGCCGACATTCCCTTTGATCTTGCCCTCAACCAGCAGAGCCGCAACATAATAGGCCAGATAGCCCAGGTTGGCAGGGTTCCACAACTCAAAGCCCTTGATCGTGCCATCTTTCACGTACTGGCGCAGCTGATTCGGCGTACCAAGACCGGTCAGAGCCACCTGGCCGCCCTTATGCACCGACTCGAGCGCACGAGCCGCGGCAGCGATACCCACCGTGGTAGGTGAGATGATCCCTTTCAGGTTTGGGAACTGCTGCAGCAGGGCCAGCGTGTCGTTAAAACTGGTCGTGTCATCGTCGTTCCCATAAGCGATCTTGACCAACTGCATATTTGGGTACTTCGTTGCCAGCTCATCCTTCATGAAGCCAATCCAGGTGTTCTGGTTCGCGGCCGTGCTGGCTGCCGAGAGAATGGCGATCTGGCCGGTGCTATTGATTTGCTGGGCCAGCAAGTCCACCTCGCTGCGGCCAATTTGCTCACTATTGGCCTGGTTGACAAACACGTTGCGTGCATCGGGTGCCACATCAGCGTCATAACTCACGACCTTGACCCCCTGCGCCATCGCCTGTTTCAGGGCCGGTGCGACGGCATTGGGATCATCGCCTGAGATGACGATGGCGCCGACATGCTGCTCGGTGAGGGTTGTAATGAACGGCACCTGTGCGGCGGCGTTCGCCGAGGACGGGCCAACCTGCTGGAATTTTCCACTTAGCGCAGTAGCGGCCTCCTTGCCCCCCGAGGCTGCAGTGTCGAAATACGGGTTGTTGACCTGCTTGGGCAGGAATACGATGTTGAGGTTACTCCCTGTCCCTGTACCACTCGTAGGAGTACTTCCACCAGTCGTCGTGCTGCCTCCTCCGCAGGCAGCCAGCAACAGCAGTACACACACCAGAAAACCGGGTCCGAGTGTTTGAAAGAGCTTTTTCACTGCCTTCTCCTTTACACTTGCTTTGAACTTCCCGCGGCAAGACGCCGCCGGGTTATAATGACCTGAATGCGCTGGGCGATGTTAGGCCCCAGCACAGAGAGGATCAACAACAAGCCAATTGCGAGACTCTGGATATCCCCACTGATATTCACCAGACTTAACACGTTCTGTAAAATAGCGACGATGAAAATGGCCAGCACCACGCCCAATAACGAGCCACGACCCCCAAAGATGTTGACACCGCCCAGCAAGACAACCGTCACGACATACAGTTCAAACCCCAGCGCATTGTCTGGTCGAGCGCTGGAAAAGCGCGCGGTAAAAATCACTCCGGCTAGCGCCGCGATCACCCCGGAGAGCATGAACAGCATGAGTTTCACCCGGCCCACATTGATTCCGGAAAACCGCGCCGCCTCTTTGTTATTGCCCATGGCGTAGAGTTGCCTGCCCAACCGGCTAAAATGCAACACCACCACAAAAATCACCACCAGGATGGCAAAGATCAGACCCGACCAGGGAATCTCTGTGCCTGGAATAGAGCCAAATCCTAGATTGGTAAAAGAGGTGGGAAAGTCGCTGACAGCCTGATCACCCAGGACAACATAGGCCAGACCGCGATAGAGGGCTAGCGTGCCAATCGTTATGACCAGGGAGGGCAAGGCGAGCTTTGTGACGAGTAAGCCATTGAGAGAGCCCGCAACAAGCCCAACCAGCAGTGCCACTCCTATCGCAAGCCACATAGAATGTCCGCTCTCCCAGAGAAGGCCCAGAACGACACTGGCCAGACCGAGCGTAGAAGCGACTGACAGATCAATCTCGCCGGCGATGATGATCAGTGTCATCGGGAGAGCCATGATGGCTATTTCCATGATGTTACTGGTGAGCGCATTGAAGTTAAATCCGCTCAGGAAATAGGGTGAAACAACACTGCCAATCACAATACTGATCAGGAGCAGTATTGCAAGCAGAGCCTCCCAGGAAATCAGGAGCGATTTGACTCGTTTCATGCTTTCTTCCTCCTGGAGAGGATAGTTCGCTGCAACCAACGGGTGATAAAGGCATCAAGTACCACAGCAACGATAATAGCCGCGCCATACATCGCCTGCAACCAGAACTGGGAAATGTTCAGGATGTTTAACCCATTTTGCAACGTGCCCAGTACAATCGCACCCAGCAGCACACCCAGGATGGTGCCCGAGCCACCAAAGATATTGACTCCGCCTACGACGACCGCCGCAATGACCTGCAATTCCAGACCTGTGGCAGCGGTCGCGTCTACGGTGGCAAAGCGGGCGCCCCAGAGCACTCCTGCGAGCCCGCAGAGCAGTCCCGATGCGGCGAAAGCCGCGAAAACAAGCCAATCCCGGCGAATACCAATCATGTTCGCCGCTTCGGGATTGCTGCCTACCGCGTAAAGCTGGCGTCCGGTATGTGAGGCATGCAGAAAATAACCGACGATGACTGCTATGACCGCCGCAATGAGAATCAGGGCCGGAATACCAAAGATCTGGGTCGTTGCCAGAGCCAGGTAGCCGGCCGGCACATCGGAGGCGTTGACCTGAGAGGTAGTATTGGCCGCGATAATAAAAACCAGGCCACGGTAGACGTAGAGGGTACCCAGCGTGGCCACAATCGCCGGGACACGCCCCAAGGAGACGATCAGTCCATTGACCATTCCTAGAACCAGCCCCAGAGCACAACCCAGTAGGATACCCAGCAGCAGATTGATATTAGGAAGCTGTTTAAAGAAATAGGCCGTGACAAAGGCGGTGATGCCTACCATTGAACCCACTGACAGATCCACGTTGCGCGTCAACACCACCAGCGTCTCTCCCACGGCGACGATCGCAAGAATGGCGACTGAGAGCAAAATCTGCTCGAAATTGTCGATGCTCAGAAAGCGCGGCGCCTGAATGCCGACGATGAGAATAATGAGGAGCAATACAATCAGAAGGCCCAGTTCACGCACCCGGTTGACCAGACGAAACAGACGCGCTAGGCTCACCTGGCCTCGCTGCTTCGTGCGCTCCACTTCTTGACTCGTGGTGGTCATGCCATCACCTATCCTGTCCTGTAGCAGCGAACATTACCCGCTCCTGAGTCGCTTCGGAGCGTGCGAATGTGCCGGTAACACGTCCCTCATGTAGAACAATAACCCGGTCGGCCATGGCAAGCACCTCTGGGAGCTCGCTGGAGATCAAAATAATCGCCAGACCCCTGGCGGCCAGATCTGAAATAATACGGTGCACTTCGGCTTTGGCTCCAACATCGATACCACGTGTTGGCTCATCGAGGATCAGCACGGCAGGATTGGTCGCCAGCCATTTGCTCAGAACCACTTTCTGCTGATTCCCGCCAGAAAGGGCATTGACTAACTGCTCCACGCCCGCCGAACGGATGCGCAGTTGGCTGGAATACTCACCCGCGATCTTCTGTTCCCGGCGCGGATCAAGCAGTCCCAGGCGCGAAACCTGTTGCAGAATGGCCAGGGTGACATTGGCGGCGATACTGAAGTTCATGACCAGCCCGTGCTGGTGGCGATCCTCAGGGACATAAGCAATGCCGTAATCCATCGCGTGCTGTGGCGAGCGGATACGCACCTTCTTGCCTTTGAGCCAGGTCTCTCCGCTCTCCGCCCGGTCGATGCCAAAGAGCACCCGCGCCACCTCTGTGCGTCCGGCCCCCACCAGGCCCGCGAAACCAAGGATCTCGCCCCGGCGAAGCTGGAAGCTCACATCGGCAAAAACTCCAGGCCGTGTGAGATGGCGCACCTCCAGCACCACTTCCCCGATCTCAGCCTCACCCTTGGGGAAAAGGTTAGAGAGTTCACGCCCGACCATGTGCTTGATGATCTCTTCAGTATGCATCTCGCTGACCGGAGCGGTAATGATATGTGTGCCATCGCGCAAGACAGTCAGGCGGTCGGCGATCTTGAAAACTTCTTCCAGGCGGTGGCTGACGAAGAGTACAGCCACGCCGCGCTCGCACAGTTGCTTCACAATGTCAAATAATTCTTCGACCTCATGCACCGAGAGGGCTGCAGTTGGTTCATCCAGTACCAGAACGCGCGCCTGCAGGGAGAGAGCCTTGGCGATCTCTACCAGCTGTTGTTCAGCAACGGAGAGTCCTTGTACCGGTGTATGGGAACTGAGCGAAACATCCAGGGATGCAAGCAGCTGATCGACCTCGCGATACATACGCTTCCAATCAACGCGCCCGAAGCGATCACGAGGGTGACGGCCCATGAAGACATTCTCGGCAACATCCAGGTCGGGGAAAAGCATCGGTTCCTGCTGGACAACAGCGATGCCAAGGGCCTGGGCCTGTGTAGGTGAGCGCAGTTCCACTACCTCGCCGCCAACTTTCACCACCCCCGCGTCCGGCCTGTAGATACCCGCCAGGATTTTCACCAGTGTGCTTTTGCCCGCGCCATTCTCGCCTACCAATGCATGCACTTCGCCAGGGAACAGACTGAAGTCCACTCCCCGCAGGGCCTGCACACCGCCAAAATGTTTGGCGATTCCACGAAGTTCAACGATGGGTTCAGGAGGATTCGTCACTCTCTTTCCCCTCCTCACGGACAAACTTGACAGACCAGGCCCTACACATTACAATTACTAATAAACTTGAAACGTTTCAATTTGCGGTAAAGAAAAAATCGTTATCGCGTTGCCGGGAAATACTCGATCGAGATAATCCGCTGAGAGCAAGGTACACAACCGTCTATCTCCTACATAAGTGCAAAGGTTTTGGAAATTGAAACGTTTCAATAAAAGCAAGTATAATTATGAATGGCCACTTTGTCAAGAGGGATATCCATCGAGCAGATGAGGAAGTGTGCGCGCATGAGGTCAAAGTCAAGTATCCGGGAAGTTGCGAAGCGCGCAAGCGTTTCGCTTGGAACCGTATCGAACGTACTCAATCGACCAGAAATCGTTGCTGAAGAGACGCGGGAACGTGTGAAATCAGCCATAGAGGAAATTGGCTTCGTTCGCAACGGGTCGGCACGCCAGTTACGCGCAGGCACAAGTCAGCACATCGGCTTGATCGTGCTCGATGTGGCCAACCCCTTTTTCACAGAGGTTGCGCGTGGTGTGGAGGACCTGGCCAACCAGGCCGGGTACGTCGTTATCCTGTGCAATTCGGACGATTCCGTTGATAAGGAAAATCACTACCTTCATGTGCTCGAGGAGCAGCGTACACAGGGAGTCCTGATTACGCCAGTGCAGAGCGACGCCAGTTACTTACAGCGGTTCCGGCAGCGAGGCATTGCCGTTGTTCTGCTCGACCGGCCAAGCCGCATCAAGGACCTTTGCTCGGTTGCGGTCGATGATGTTCGAGGAGGCGAACTTGCTGCCGCTCATCTGCTCGAGCAAGGGCACGAGCGTATAGCCTTTGTGCATGGCCCGCTCAGCATTCGCCAGGTCGCGGACCGGCGACGCGGAGTGATACGGGCGGTGAAAACGGCTGGCCTTGATGTTGATCGCGCTATTGTTGATATCGACGCTCGTGCTCAAAGTGCCAGGGAGGGTGAAGAGTGCGTGGAGAAACTACTAAGCGCCAGGATAAGGCCGACCGCTGTTTTTTGTGCAAATGACCTCCTGGCGCTTGGGCTGATGCGTGGCCTCATTAAGCGTGGGATCTCCATCCCCGGTGATATGGCTCTGGTAGGCTACGATGATGTGGAGTTCGCAAGCGTCCTTTCTACGCCGCTCACCTCGATCCGGCAGCCCAAATATGAACTCGGGCGTGCAGCCGCCGAGCTTCTTCTCGACGAGGCAAATAATCCCACCTCTCACCAACATCAGCACATTATGTACCAGCCTGAACTGATCGTGAGAGAATCATCTTTAACGTGAAAGAAGATGGCTTCTAGACAGTCTTTATTGCTGAGCAATCTTCCTTTTGACACCTAAGTTGACACCTTATCGTCTTTGGTCCTATCCTGACGCTAGATGGGGGAGAGTCGAACTTCTCCTAGCGGCTTTTTCGTGGCCCTTGACACCTGCCATGGTCGGCTCGCTGCGCCCGAGAAGCGGCTTTTTTGTCTAAGCGTGTCTATGGGAAGTAATCCTTGTCTGTTGGTTAAGCTGTAAATGAAGCTGTAGAAAACACAGCGGGTTGGTTTGAACTGAGTCATTATCACATCAAGACTGGGATTGTTGTACCTGCTTCTGAGCGTCGCTTGCGTCCGTCGTCCCGATCTTGACGGCAACTCTGGAAATTGTCAAAGGCCCTGACCATATACTTTGGTTTATGTTGACGGACATCTACGAACAATAAGGCCTACTCCCAGCGCCTATTTTCGCGTCGCCCTTGAACAGGTCGTGGGTGATCGCAAGGAAAGGCAGTGTGGTTTCAGTCCGGCTTCTTAGAGGGCTTTATGGTTATTTTGCCATCATGCTTCGATGGGCTTGTCAGGCCTCAACTGCGGAATGTGGGTAGGACAATGCGCCCATAAAGGCCCTACCCGATTCTGATGGTTACACCGCCATGCAGCACAACAAAATAGACAAACGCAATCACGAGCGCTAGAATAAGGAGCGCAATACCGGCCATTGGCATATGCTTTGTGGCAAAGCCGATCCCACACCAGATACCGACCGCTCCTATAAACATCAAGAGTAAGAGTACCTCTCCCGCTGTCATGGTGCTTTTCCTTACGCTACCCTGAAAATTTGCTGGTAGTTACGGGCTAGGCAAGTCGCCTGTAGCAGCACTCATCAGGCAAAGGTGGCTCTACCGCTTTTGCTACTGTGGGACACCAAGCAGCCTTGCACGCGCCAAGATATCATCATTGTTCATCAGGTGAAACCGTAGGAGGTGCGAAGTTTGCCCTGTTGTCTGCCTGGGAATAGACGCGACTTCTCGCGTCGTAGAGATGACCGGAATAAACATGCTCTACCCTGCTTCAAAAGGAGTCGGTAGTCAGGCGGGTAGCTCTCAGCCTTGCCCTTCCCCAAAGAGCCTGGTTCATCGATGACGACGAACGCGGGCTTCCTGGCTTTTAAGATCGTTTGAAACCAGCTGTCGTACTCTTTGTAGTCATCTCATGGCAACTTCCATCCTAAAATTTTACTGGGGAGCGCAAGCACATCGGGCGCAGTCTGTAATACTGGGAACAGGAAGCATCCAGAAGCATTGTCAGGGCCTTTGGCAAATCCCGTAGGCGCCCATCAAGACTGGGACAGGAAGCCATGATGTGCGCTCAAAACGAGTGCCAACCATCTCAGTCTTGATGGTCAGGGTGAAGAATGCCTAACACCCTGGTGATGTGTTTATCCTTTGGCAGCTGGGCCATGCTCTTCTGCCCTCCCAGAAACCTGGTGCGGCTCCCCAAGATAACTGAGCTTTGTACACGCTGTCCTCCTTGCTCTATTCATTTGTTCAGCTGCTTCAGGAGATCTTTCTGATGGGACTTTTCGATGCTCCTTGGGAGAAGTGTAGCTGAGTTCTCCTCAAAAAAAGAAGCAAAATTTTGTTACCTTTCCCAAAATCGATCCAGAAGTTTGCAACAGTTGGGATGTTATGGCAAGCCATTTACACAGAGAAATTGGACAGGCTCGTTCAGTGGCATAAAGTAAGGCAGGGAGGAGTTCTACAAAAGTGCCTCCTGCCTTAGTCCTGGTCGGGGCAAGAGGATTTGAACCTCCGAAGGAGCTTTTTTAGCTTTACTGGCAGGCGGATTGGTGGGGGTGTCGAGCGAGGACAGTGCAATTTTTGTCCATTTTTGTCCAATGCTGTTGATGGGGGGAGAGTGGTTTTGCTCCCAGTTTTGCTCTCATTTTATGGTGATTTTTTGATGGAATAGGGTCCCTTTTGCGACTGAGTGACTGCCTAATAGTATCAGGGAGTGATGAATGCTTCCCAATGGCAAGCTGTAATAGCGTAGGGGTCCGAAGGGGGGATACGGTCGGGTTTGTTTTTGGGCGTTCGCTGGTGTCCCTCCTGCGGCTTCTCAGGCCGGTTCGCGTCCTTTGCCGTTTTTGGTTGTTCGCTAGCAGTTGTCGGCGTTCCTATCAATATTCCTGTCAAGATTTTGCGAAACAAGCTAAAACAAGGTAATTTATATATTAACTATCATCAAATGTAAGTCTTCTATTAAGATATACAGAGCATCAAGAAAATCGGAGGATGCATTGTTAATTATTGCCGAATATTTAGTGGTAATATTCTTTTCTGAATCAGGCGATATTACTTGTATGGGCAAGATTTTGTCCTTTTCTACAACTTGATTATTTTTCTGCTTAAGTTCAGTTTCTAACGCTAGTGATTTAAGGATAGTTTCCGTTTCCTCCGTCGCAATTAGAAGTCGCTTCTCGCAAACAAATTTTAGTAGACGAGTCCGATATAAGTCAGTATGATATAAACAGAGATTAGATACAAGTTCTTGCCAGGTCATCGGTTTTTTTTGCATCTTAGTCCATCTATACCATTTAAATAAATCAGGAATCCATTTATTAATTTCTCTTACAATCCATATAGAAAAAACTAATGAAAATAAACATAGAGATATGATACCAAGATATTCCATAAATCTTTCATGTGATTTGGTAAAATCACTTAATAAATTTCCAATAAATATTAACAAAATAGCGTATATTGAAAAAAACAAAGCCAGTAGGATAACAGAGAAATAACACTCTCTAATTAATTTAAGAGACACTTTAATAATAGATTTGAAATTTTTTAATAAATATAAAAGAGGCCATAAAGGAAGTAGAAGCCACCAGCGTCTACGCGAAAATTGACCAAACACTGCTGCAAATAATGCTAGAGGCGTAAATAAGAGCAGATAAGAAACCACAAAAATTAAACTTGCTCCTACCAAAACTTTTGAGTGTATTCGGCTCAAAACATAAATCGGTATTAACAATAAACCGAACTTTGTTAATAGGAATATTGACCAAAAGATGCTAGGCATTAAAAGATGATAGAAATATTTTCCAAATGCCCTCCTGTTTCTTTTTGATTTAGTATTCCTATTATTCACTTTTCTGAATGAAAAATTCTTAAAGTAAGATTGTGTGCGATAAAAAAAGGTTAATGGTGAATTTCTCCGTAGGAGAACAGTGTTAGACCAAAAAGGTATTAATGTATATAAAAAAGGACTGATAAGAACTCGCAAATATAAAAATGAAAAAGACAGCAATATTGTTAAAAGTAATATTTCGGATAAAGAAATAGCATTGGCTGATATCGAAATAGTTACTAATAGAATAATTAAGAATACATTGATTGATATGTCGATTACAGGTAAAAATAATAAAAGTAACATTACCGACAAAAAATCCATTGAACCATTAATTCGCGCTATATGTGCTCTTGTAGCTTGTTGCTCACGTCGTAAACGCTTAAACATAGCAAGTTCAACAATAGCAATGCGTATACCTGTAGCAATATCAGGAGAAATGTTAGTAAGACGGGCAACTTGTCTATAGGCTACTTCTCGAAGCCATTGACTTTTATTTGCAAAGGCTGATCTGAGTAAATATACCAGTATAGGCTCAGGAACAGTTCCAGCTACTTCCAATGACGATTTCTTATCATATAAAGTTCCTGTTTCTGTTGCTGTAAGAACTAATCTGCTAATATTCATTCTAATGTCTTCAGGTAAATCTATTAAGCGACTCGTAAATCCATCTTGCAAAAGGCTTAGGAGATGGAAGCATCCAGAAGGCCAGGGGAAATCAACACTGAGAAGTTCATTTTGATCATCAGTTTTATGTTTGCTTTCAGGAAGAAGATATTCAAGAGGAGATGCAATCAAAGTAGATATAGTGCTGCAATGATCATTTAAAAGTTTATCCGCTTCAGCTATATAAATTCTAAGTTCTTGAATTGGCTGTGTCTGAAACATTACAACGGCTGTTTCTCTCCAGCGAGCATCACAAAGGAGTTGATGTGGACTAACGCGTGTAGGCTCACGTAACACAACGCATGTAGCAAAATATTCCTGGAAACGGCGGTGAGCAAAGGTAAATGTTTTTGATTGAACGGCTCCCAGCACCTCCTCGGAACGTCCAAGTTTCATGAATTCTAGAGCATCAAGGTAACTTTCAAAATTTTCGTCGACTCCATTATAAAGGCGCTTTACAGCTTCCTTTAAGTTTTCTCTAGTAGGACTTAAACCCAAACCAGTATCTGCGACCATACAGAATGCAATGTTCTCAGCAAAGGACCTTATTTGTGAAATACCAAGCTGAAATCGACGCCGAACACTCTTCTCATCACGTGTGAGCCTATTTCCTATATAAGTCTCAAATACTGTGTGAACATTCTTAGGAAATGAATGGCCATTCTTAATATGTTCGCAGAGAAGATTTAAAAAAAGAGGATTGCTAGCCATTGAGCGAATCTCATCGTTGGCATTGGCTAGTTGACCAACAAGTTCATTTTCAAGCTCACTTTTAAGGCCAACTTTTCGGATAAGTTCTAAACGACGTTTTTCCGAAAGATTTTGAATTAAGAAACGAGGCCAGGCAAAATAAGTAGGGCCTCTGAATTGAAGTGAATCGACAATACCTCGACATAG
>Ga0137389_10002791_pt1 | contig 10680 bp, 11 predicted proteins | sample 15con2h14BmetaG_FD_104645 | JGI IMG/M metagenome (GOLD analysis project Ga0137389, IMG submission 104645) | Vadose zone soil microbial communities from Angelo Coast Range Reserve, California, USA - 15con2h1.4B metaG | ecosystem: Environmental > Terrestrial > Soil > Vadose zone > Saprolite...
AGAGCAGACGTTGGTCGGTGTCCAGTACACCGCTATTGTGCCTTGGGATCCGCAAACTGGAGGCTACGCCTCGTACGTAATTGCAAACAGCGGGAACTGGGTATACGCCGGGACGGGCTTCAGGGACGGCGAAAGCGTGGCGTCAATCGTCGGGTATGAAGCCGATCGCTTGTTCAGCACGTACCCTGGGCCCAATGCAGTGAGCGGCACATACATGCTGCTGTCGAACTCGCCCCTTGGCAATGGCGGCCCCTCAGACTACGCTAACTCATCAGTATACCAAGCACCGAGCGGAGCCTGGGTGTTCGCAACCGGAACGATGGGTTGGAGTTGGGCATTGGACAACTTCAACGCGCTGAACCTAGTCGACGCGCGTATCCAGCGGACAACGGCAAATGTCCTTAACCGGTTTGTTGCTCCGTAGCAGATCGATTTGACCATGCCGGCTCGCCGTTGCAGCAACGGCTCGGAAGCTCGCAACACAACTACAATGCAGAGTAGCCGTCTGTTGACGCGTGTGAGGGCGGTCGCTAATGGATGAAATGAAGTGCTCGACACTCGTGCTTCTTCTTTTCTCAATGACGGGCTTGTGCGACTAACCGTGTATCGAATGGCAATCCTTACGCAGCGCCGGACACGAAATCGCCGGAGTCGCAAAGGAGTTGGAGAGGCCGTTGGTAGAGAAAACTGAGGTAAACACGGTTTGATCGTGGCAATGCGTCGCTAGAGTCCGTAAGTACCCGCGCCGACAGCCTTCGCATACTCAGCTTCCCCCGGCGACTGGTTGACCTGATACAAACCGGGATTCTCCATCAAGCCTAACTGAATTCTCCGAAATGATGATGAAGAGCCAGCTTTTAAAAGGACGCGGTCTCCCGGTGATCTGTGGGGTGATTTTATGCTGCATTTTGGTCGCGGGACTCTGGCCATTCCACAAGCCTGAGAATCAGGTGACCTGGTCCGAAAGCGGCGATGGACTCAGTTTCGGCCATAATGGCATTGTGATGAGCTCGAGCACGTTGGAGACAGCGCGTTCTCCGGCGGAAGAAACTTGTAGTATTGAAATGTGGTTGCAACCTAAGCTACTTCACAATAACAAAACGATTCTAACGTTTTATACGCCCGAAAATCCCCGCCAATTCAGCTTGAGCAAGTGGGAGACAGGTCTGGTCTTGCGAAGAGAGATTCGCAATGATCGGCATACCGTGAGCGTCTACGAGGCCTTTGTCGCCGATGCCTTCCGCGACAGAAAATCACTTTTTATCAGCATTACTTCAGACGGTATTACGAGTAGGGTATATCTCGATGGCGCTTTAGTTACGCCAAATCGGGATTTTGTGTTCTCAGCCAAGGATTTGACGGGCCAACTCGTGATTGGTCCTTCCCCGGTGTCGAGCGATGGCTGGTATGGCCAGTTGCTAGGCCTTGCCGTTTACCGTCGGAATCTCACGCCTGCTCAAGTGCTTCGTGATTACCAAGTCTGGATGAAAGGCAAACGCCCTGAGGCTGCCGAGGATGAGAATTCTGTGGCTATGTACCGTTTTGATGAGCATCGGGGAAATGTTGTTCATAACCTAGTCAGCTGGGGACCTCACCTGTACATTCCGGACCATTTTATGCTTTTGGATCAGCCTGTGCTCCAGAGTCCTTGGACGGAGTTCCGATGGACATGGGGATATTGGCTCGACGTAACGATCAATATTGCTGGTTTCGTGCCGCTCGGGTTCTTCTTTTGCGCCTACTTTTCTGAACAGCGTAGAACGAGGGCCGCGATGACCACTGTGCTTGTTGGAACTTCAATTAGTCTGACAATAGAACTTTTCCAGGCATACCTTCCTACGCGAAACTCCGGCCTAAACGATCTAGTCACCAATACTCTCGGAACATACATCGGAGTTGTTCTGTATCGTGTCGTGCCCGACTGGTTTGCGCGCATGAGGCGTGAGACGTCTGAACTTGCGGATTGGGTAACCACTGACTGTATCCGCGTTGGTCGGCATCGTGGATAACGTCGGATTCTTCTATGCCGGGACAGGATTCAACCAGGTGACAGCGGGCCAGCGATCGTCCCGTGCGAGGCCGATTGCCTGTTCAGCGAATACCTCCGCCGAACGCAGTGAGCGGCATGGAGACGATTGGAACCTCGTAGGCCCACGTGTCCCGCTGACGGCGAACATCCTCAACCGGGTTTGCGCCCGGTAGCGGACGGTGCTGGACTTAGCTGCAGAACAGTTTAGGGATTCCATATACTATCCCACGGCGCGCAAAGATCAAAGTGGGCGGTGTGCCGGCTTTCATGGAGGTATCGGGGCAGTCCCCGGCCCGATTCGGATGAAATCGGGTTGGACTTCAGACACAGGTATGAATTCTCGACGGTCAGATTATGTAAGATTACATTACGGGGAAGACTAGGAATGGTTTCTCATCTATGGGCGAAAGTTCAAGGCCGTTATCTAAGGAGTGCGGCCCATCTCCTTTTCACACGTCCATTCGCGATCAATACGCAAAACCCTTTTATTTCATTTACGTTTGATGATTTTCCGCGATCAGGCTTGCTGACAGGTGGTGCCATTCTGAAACGATTTGGGCTTGCAGGAACCTATTATGCTTCTTTTGGTCTGATGGGTAAGCAGGCGCCCACCGGTACTATCTTCTTGCGTGAGGATTTGCAGGTGCTTTTTGAACAAGGTCACGAGTTGGGATGTCACACGTATGACCACTACGATTCCTCGGAAACAAAGACGACAGCGTTCGAGGATTCAATCATCAAGAACCGGCGAGCACTTCGCGAACTTTGCCCTGAGGCTTCTCTCAGAACTTTCTCCTATCCAATAGGCCCCCCTCGGGCATGGACAAAGCGGAAGATAGCCCGACATTTCGCGTGCTGTCGAGGCGGAGGTCAGACTTTCAATGTCGGAACCGCTGATCTCAACTATCTATCGTCTTACTTCCTGGAAAAAGACAGGGACAATTCTGAGGTAGTCAAAAACCTGATTGACGAGAATCGACGGGCTCGAGGATGGCTTATACTCACGACTCACGACATTTGTAAGGATCCCACTCCGTTCGGATGCACCCCAGAATTCTTCGAGGATGTCGTGCAATATGCCGTCAGTTCTGGCGCGCGCATTCTACCGGTTGCCAGGGCTTTGGAAGTACTGAGTGCTTCAGGAAAATAGCAGTACCGATTGGTGTCAATCGTATGAAAGTCGCTTTCGTTTTGTGATTGCTGAGGCGCGGACTGCTGCCCACTGGCAACAGTCCGGCAGCGTATCGGGAAGTGGCCAATTAATTCATTCTGAAAAATTTAGTACATCCACAAATGGCCAGGAGGGGCTGCAGGTCAGTGAGACAGGCCGATAGAGAAGACCGGCGTTTTACTGCACACTGGTAACTCGGAGGTTTGTGGGAGGTGCGGCTGCACTGGTTCCCGACTGGAGAGGATGCGGGTAAGTAAAAGGCTTGTAGTAGTTGCTCCATATATTCGTCGCAGTGCACTGGTACAAAGTATTCGTGTCCGTGGCGAAGTAAGCTGGGCCGGGAAAGCTACCGAGGAAGTCTGCATTGCTGCAATTCGCTGGGCGCTGCGCCAGTGTACCTCGGCCTACTCCCTTAGCGCATGATCCGCCGCCGGCCGCGCAATTGGCGGTATCAGTCAGGAAAACATCGCGGTTGATCTTGATGTAGTTGGTCAGCGTACCCCCTACTTGCAGGGTGTTCAACTGAGCGTTTGGGTTATCTGAAACGGCAGATTGAGTATTGTTCCACCAATACGCCGGAACCAAGGCTTGTGTGGTGTGGTCGGCTGAATCCTGTCCACGCCCTACTTGGTCGCGCGCGGGATAGGAGCCCGGATTAGTTCCGCTGCCACCGTCAATGCGACTGAGGATAGTAACCGGAGGAGTCACTTGTGTTGGATTATCGACGCAAGTTCCACACGTCCCGCCTCCGCAGGTTATAGTTGAGCAAGCCGACCCAGGATTCTCATATTCGCCGCATACTGGGAAAGTCCCGCCATCACAATGCGAACGAAAATCAGACGCTATGTTCTTCTGTGTGCCGTTAGCCGTGAAGTTCCAAGGGTGACTGCTTGCAGGTGACGTGCCGTCAATACGCCAAATCTCGGTTTGCGTCGGGCCCTCCCACCCTTTAGGTGCGGTACCGGTAGCACAGGACAAGTTCTGATTACAGATTGGAATTACATTGTCGAAGAATATGCTGGAGCCGCCACGGAAATCGATTGGCGCGTTACCACAATCAGAACCAGTGTAGTTTCCTCCGCATATCCAGGTGTTGGCGTAGACTTCCTTGATTCGGTTTGCCCTGTTTTGTGCTGTCGAGCCGGTATCGTGGCCCTGAATTACGCCATTCGTAATCGTATTGTGGCGAATAACAGCCCGCGCTCCACCCTCGGTATCCCAGACATCGTGATTACTGTTAGGCTGGGTAGAACCAGTGTTCCAGACGAAAGTGCTGTCTTCCAAGTACATGGCCTGATTGGTGCCCCAATTGTCGGGACTCGTCCATGCCTGGTTGCTGTCGCCGTACTCGAGGCCAAAAGGAGCGGCACCTGTGCTGGTGAACGTAATGTGATCTATAAGTCCGTAAATTGCGGTGTTGGTCTTCGGATCAGCCGTCCCAATAATGATTGCCCGAGCGGGCAGGTTCGTGAACTTCACGTGGTCCATGCGAAAGCTAGAAAACCGTCCGCCAATTTGAATCGCTGCCTGGGAGTTATTGCCTGTGAAGCTCATCCCCGTCAGCCTGAAGGCCGTGCCGTCTCCGTTGATCAATAGAAGGTCTGTACCCGAAGCGCTAATTACGGTGACGTCCTGACCGGCTCCTTGCAGAATCATGCCGTGGGAAATCGTGACAGGACTGGTCCAGGTGCAATTGCCAGCGGGAATGTTTACAATATCGCTAACCGTGGCCAATAAAGTAGCCGCCTGTACGGCTGACTGTGAGCAACTTAAGGCGTTGATTGTGTTCGCTCGAAGAGACGACACAAAACTCAATATACAAAATGACGCCAAAAACAGCTTTCTAATCATTAGAAGTGCTTTTCTCCTAGTTCTTCCAGTTTATCTTCGAATATCGATAAAGGCCGGGCGCCCACGATTACGTCACCTTCGACACCTTCAGGTGTCGTTTTGCCCAAAAGAAATGAAGGTGTTCCAGTGACCTTCAACGCTTCCGCCTCTTGTAGATGCTTCTGAATTTCCGATTTGTGCTTACCGTTTTCTAGGCAGGATCGAAACAAGGGTACATCAATATGCAGCCGCTGTGCGTATTCTAGAATGTCATTGTGAGAGAGGTTGCCGGCATTGCTAAACAACGCTTTGCGCATAGTCCAGAATTCACCTTGGTCACCAGCACAAAGAACTGCCTCTGCCGCCTGCATGGCGTCGGCGTGGATACTAAGTGGCAGGTTGAGGCTAATAAATCGAAGTTTTCCAGTATCTATGTATTTCTCGCGAATTTCACTAAAGGTTGTCGTCTCAAACTGGCGGCAGAAAGCGCACTGATAATCAACGAACTCGACCATCGTTAGAGGCGCATCCTTTTTTCCAAGCCAATACTCACCATCGAGTTTCAGCTTGCTCCTTACCGCTGTGTTCGACTGAGCTTGCTTCTCCAGTAACTGTCGAATCTGTCTAAGCTCATTTAGGATGGCAGCGCCCTGTTCACGAGTCATCGGGGCATCCTGAGCGCCCACTGCAACGCCACTCACAATCAATGCGAATGTCGTGGCCCACACCACGAATTTGATTATCCTGAGCATTAAAACGACCTTAAGGGAGCGGAAAATGCTGACGGCAGCGTTCGAATCACTGAATCACTCTTTCTAACATCGATGGATGGATGCAAGGGCAACTCATCATCGTACAAAAGTGTACGGTTCGTCGCGTTGCGCAACTACTGGTCAGAAGGTCAATCGAAGTACAGGTAGACACTTGTACCCAATAGCGCTGGCACGTATGCCCAGCTATGGAACCGTTTATGCGTCAGTTCCCGAAACCAATCCGTGTCGGAATCACAGACCATCCTTCACCTTGCTGGCACCGCAACGCGATGGCACTGCCGAAGCATCGACCGGGGCCAGGCTGGGTCAGAAGCGGCCGGCCGAAATTCATTTTACCTCTTTAACGAGCCGACGATTAGTGAAAAACAGCCCTGTCACACCCGTTCCCACGCGGTCTGGCGAGAGAGCGCTTTCAAGGAAGATTCTGATTTCGTCCCTCCGCATGTGCATGCGTCCCATGGAACATGAGAACACGTCTCGAGCTTCTGCCAGAAAGTCATTCTTGGATTGATGTCTTCGCCTAGGTTTTGCATCCGCGCCAAAAACAGAAAACGTTTATTATCGAGCAGGGCTTCATTTTAGCTATGCAGAGTAGTCCGTGATAAATCTAATAGACAAATATATGTACTAGAGACTGGGGCCGAACCAGCGTATGGAACTAAATCTGTCAGAGTATTATCGACTGCCTCTGGACTTGCCATGCTTCGCAGCATCCCCAGAACCTTCTGGGGAGTCGGGTTTTTTTCGCTTCGGCTCGGCCGCAGCTTGCTACGGCAAATGCAAATCGGAATTGACCTCGAAGATCACTCGCCAAGATATTCGTGATGTGTCACAAGACGTCCGTTTCGAGGGCTCAAAGATATATCTACCTTTTGATCCTTCGCAGATAATCGAGAACCTTCGCCACGAACGGTACGCCATCTCCCAGTTCAACGGAACCGGTCGACTAGCCAACAATTCGATAGTCCGCAGCATATATTATCTAATTCGAGAAAACTTAACTATACCCATCTCTGTCCGCCGACAAATTCAGAAGATTTACTTTAGCAACTGGCGAGAGTTGTGCTTTCCTGCCTGGCCAGTGGACTGCACTGTAGACAATCTTCACGAAGAATTATTGAAGCTCTCCATGCAGGCACAGGGCTTGCAAAGAATGCCATTTATCTGGTTCTGGCCGGACGGCGCACCGAGCTGCTTGGTCATGACCCATGATGTGGAAACTTCGGCCGGGCGAGACCTCACTCCCAAACTTATGGATCTTGATCAATCCTATGGGATCAAAGCCTCCTTCCAGGTTGTGCCGGAGGGACGTTATCAAGTCCCAGATGAATTCGTGAACGAAATTCGCAGGCGAGGGTTTGAGTTCAATATTCACGATTTGAGCCATGACGGCTCTCTATTTCGACAGCGAGAAGAGTTTCTCCGCCGAACAACGAAAATCAATGAATACGTCAGGAGATATCAGACACGCGGGTTCCGTTCGGGGGCCATGTATAGGAATCAGGACTGGTACGACGCCTTCGAGTTCTCCTACGATATGTCTGTGCCATGCGTAGGACACCTCGAGCCCCAGCGCGGTGGTTGCTGCACGGTGATGCCTTACTTCGTGGGGAAGATCCTTGAGATCCCGTTGACCGCAGTGCAGGATTACTCACTCTTCCACATTTTGGACGATTACTCAATTGATCTGTGGAAAGAGCAATTTGCGCTGATCAAGCAAAAACACGGCTTAATGAGTTTTATCGTACATCCGGACTATATATTCGAATCCCGCGCCCTGAGGGTTTATGAAACTCTGCTCGAGTACCTGCGGGACCGTATTATGCAGGAAAACGTGTGGATGACGCTGCCTGGCGAGGTTGATCGATGGTGGAGAGCGCGAAGTCAGATGAAGCTCGTGCAGCATGGGGATAACTGGGTGATTCATGGGCCAGAAAAAGAGAGGGCGCGGCTCGCTTATGCCAATGTGGAGCGTGGGCGCTTAGTTTACGAGATTGCCCGGATCTAAGCCGCGTGCTCCTTTTAGAGTTCTAAGTTGAAGCAACCGCGAAAATGATTGCCACGGGCGGGATCTAGCCACAGGAGTATATGAGGAATATCGCGTCGTAAACGATGGTGATTTATTGTATTGATCCTACTACGGACCCACGATGGGGCGACTTTTTGGCCAGGCATCCGCGGGCATCCGTTTTTCATACAGTTGCGTGGTTGAAAGCTCTGCGCCGGACGTATGGCTATAAATCGGTCGCCAATACTACTTCTGCTCCTGGCGAGGACCTGCAGAACGGCGCGGTATTTTGCCATATCGATAGCTGGTTAACGGGGCGCCGACTGGTGTCCCTGCCTTTCTCCGATCACTGCGAACCGCTCGTGGACAATGCTTCCGATCTGCATGATCTCCTCGCATTCCTACAACGACAATTTGTGGAAGAGAACTGTCGTTATATAGAGATGCGACCCCTCAGCGCGCTCAGCGGAACGAGCGCCATTTTTCGACAGGGCGAGAAGTTCTGTTTTCATCAGATCGATCTAACTCCGAGCCTCGGCAACATCTTTCGGAGCTTTCACAAAGATTCCACGCAACGAAAAATCCGTCGTGCCGAGCGCGAAGGGTTGAAGCAAGTAGAGGGCCATTCCGAGTCACTGCTCGATATTTTCTATCGCCTGCAAATGCTTACGCGTCGGCGTCACCAATTGCCCCCGCAGCCTAAGAGCTGGTTCCGCAATCTGATCGATTGCTTCGGTGAAGCTCTCAAGATCCGCGTGGCTCTTAAGGATGGGCAGCCCGCGGCAAGCATCTTAACACTTTGTTATAAGGATACACTTGTTTACAAGTACGGATGTTCCGATTCGCGATTCAACAATCTTGGAGGTATGCATCTATTGTTGTGGCGGGCAATTCAGGATGCGAAGGAGCGCGGGCTTCGTACTTTCGACTTGGGCCGCTCGGACCTCGACAACAGCGGACTCATCACTTTCAAGGACCGCTGGGGCGCCAATCAGTCAATCTTGACCTATGTAAGATTCCCGACAGAGCTTTTTCAGCAGGGCGGCACTGACTGGAAGTTGCGAATACTGAAGCGGGTGTTTGCGCACGCGCCCGACTCATTTCTGTCTGCGGTCGGCAACATCTTATACAGGCATATCGGCTAAGCTCAACTATCAATATGTAATATCAGGGCCCAGTTCACGAGCCCCTCCGGCACGCACGCCACGATCCTGTGCACTACCGAAGGGAATGGAACGACGAGCGGCTAGACACCATGCCATCCGTGTGGGGCGTCTCGATGACCGATATCGACACGGGAATGGCGCTGACAGATCGCAACATCCTCCTCGCCAACCCACCGGGCACTCCTTGGACTCCGAGCACGGACTCCAATACGTGTCCAGTGGTGGGATCGTACAACACGATTTTGCATACCACCAATGGGGGCACCGACTGACCGACTGGACGCACCGGCCCATGCCTTCGGGGCTTGCCTTCTTCGCCGTCTCCTGCACGAACCCTGATACATGCACGGTCGTGGGATTGTCGGGGACGATTCTGCGCAATTTGCGTCACTGGGTTGCGGCGCTGCCCCAGCGGCAGGGATTGGGAGAGGGCAAGGCTGGCACTGAAATTTTATTGCGGAGGGTATCATGGACCGAATTCTAAGATTTCGAATTTTGCTAGTGACCCTGGCGATGACGATGCTGGCGGCACGCCCGGCAGTGGCGGACTCCGGTTGGTTTTGGCAGAACCCATTGCCCCAGGGAAATTCAATGTCCGGAACGGCTATGGTCGATGCCAACACCGTGTACGCAGTTGGCATTGCGGGCACGGTCCTGCGCAGCACCGACGGAGGCGTTAACTGGTCCATACAAACCACAAACACGACGCAGCTGCTTCGCGCCATCTCTTGCCCCGACGCCAACACCTGCACAGCGGTGGGAGATCGCGGGACGATCATGCGCACCACCAACAGAGGTGCTACCTGGACTGCCCAGTCCAGCGGCACGCAAGACGACTTCCTTCTAGGAGTCTCGTTTACCGATGCCAACACGGGAACAGTGGCCGGACAGGATCCAACTGGCGGAATTGGCACAATCCTGCGCACTACCGATGGGGGCGCCACGTGGACACGCCAGCCTAGCGGCACGACCGGCCTCTGGGGTGTCTCCTGCAACGACGCCAACACCTGCACGGCGGTGGGAGGTTCTGGCACGATTGTGCGCACCACCAATGGTGGCGTCACCTGGACGCGCCAGTCTAGCGGCACGACCGACTACCTCGTTGGCGTCTCCTTCATTGACGCCAACACGGGAACGGTCGTAGGAAATCAAGGCACCATCCTGTACACCATCAACGGAGGCATTAACTGGATCATACAAACCATCTTCACGATGGGCAATCTCTATGGCCTTTCTTGCACCGACGCCAACACGTGCACAGCGGTGGGATCGGGATTTCCTAGCGCCATCCTGCGGACCACAAACGCTGGGGTTACGTGGACACGCCAGTCCAGCGGCACGACCGACACCCTCACTGCCGTTTCCTTCACTGACGCTGACACGGGAGCGGCGGTGGGAACCTTTGGCACGATCCTGCGCACCACAGACGGAGGCGTTAACTGGACCATCGCGGCACCGACGTACGTCGCGACTCACGACGACCTCTACGGCGTCTCTTGCACCGACGCCGAGACCTGCACGGCAGTGGGAGGCGCGCGGGATGTAACGCCCCCATACGACACGCGCGGTACGATCGTGCATACGATCAATGGGGGCGCCACCTGGACCCTCCAGTCCAGCGGCGCAACCAATAGGCTCCGTGGCATCTCATGCACTGACGCCAACACGTGTACAGCGGTGGGAGAGCACGGCACGATCCTGCG
>Ga0137389_10002793_pt1 | contig 10679 bp, 18 predicted proteins | sample 15con2h14BmetaG_FD_104645 | JGI IMG/M metagenome (GOLD analysis project Ga0137389, IMG submission 104645) | Vadose zone soil microbial communities from Angelo Coast Range Reserve, California, USA - 15con2h1.4B metaG | ecosystem: Environmental > Terrestrial > Soil > Vadose zone > Saprolite...
CTTTGAAACTCGGCCTCTACCTTGTACCGGACTTCAATGTGCTTCAGGGACGCCAGATGAATCCGCCGGACGATACCGAAGTCGTCCGCTTCCAGATCGGCGAAGGCATCATCACGGCACACAAGAATCTCGACGCGGCATGGGATGTCCTAGCGACTTGGTACACGCCAAGGCCGCTCGAACCGGTGACTCCTCATGACGTCTACGCCGCCGTGGGCGGATTTTCGATGCCTGTGGACGCGAATCCAGTCTACCTTCCCGCGGGTTCCCAGCATGACGCCTATATTGAGCTGCGCAAGATCGTCCAGCTTGCGCAATCCGACATGTTGATAGTCGATTCCTACGTCGATGACACGCTCTGGGAATTGCTCAGCAATATGCAACGCTCGGCTAGGCTGCGCGTTCTTACCCAACAGATGAAAAAAGATTTTCGCCTGGAAGCACGCAAATTTTCCGCTCAACACGGCAATGCAATCGAAGTCAGGACCACGTCCAAATATCACGACAGATTCATCATCGAAGACAATCGACGCTGTTGGCACATCGGGGCTTCAATTAAAGATGCGGGAAACAAGGCCTTTGCATTTTCGGAGTTACTCCGTCCCGAGCTAGTGAAGCTTGTGATCGCGGATGTCGAGAACGAGTGGTCAGCAGCGGCTTCGGTAACCCTTTAGCGATGTTTCAACCGTTTCGTGCCCAGTGCCCTTAAACGCGGCACCGACCCCCATGAATTTGATCGAAACCGCGACGATCCCCGCTAGAATTCTCCCAATATGAGCAGCGCCAACATATCGCCTTCCGACAACCGCCTCGTCTGGTATGCGGTCTACGGCTCCAATTTGCGAAGGCAGCGTTTCGATTGCTACATTGCGGGAGGCAGGCCTGAGGGATCGAACACAGAGTATCCGGGATGTCGCGACAAGACTCCTCCAAAGGATGACCGCCCGATTGCCCTGACCCACGCCTTTTACTTCGCGAGCCACTCAAATTCCTGGGATGCGGCCATTGCCTTCGTTCGCCACGTCGTCTCAGACGCCCACACCTTCGGGCGCATGTATCTTCTTTCCTACGGCCAGTTCAACGATGTAGTCCGACAGGAGAACGGGCGGGATGTTCCCGGAAAGATCGTCGTCCCTCCATTCCAAGACCTGTCTCGCGACGGTCATTTCGACATTGCGGGCTTCAGGCTCTATGGCCGCTTCATCAAGATAGGTGTGCAGGATGGAGATCCCATTCTGACTCTCACCGCCACGCAAGACGATTTCACTATCGGCGCGCCGAGCGAAGCATATGTCAAGACCATCGTTGCCGGCCTCGAAGAGACATATCCCTGTATGCGCAAATCGGAAATCCTCGACTATCTCAGTAAGACTGAGGGAATTCGTAGCCTCGTTCAGCCCGATGTCTTGGTGGGGTGGATTATGGGCCGTTGAAACCATCCTCACGAGCCACTCCTACTCCATTTTGCGCTCGGACGACACGCACCATTCTCTCTTTTCGCGCGGCGGCTTCAACATGAACTGAATTCTGCCCGCGCTTGCCACGACGTCGCAGCATCAATATGCTGTTGCCGCACATCAGTACCTCAACATGCACCCGACATTCTTGAAACTCCTTAACGGCCTTCATCCGAAATTTGAGGCGCTCATGCGCATGTCTCCGTGCCGGTGCGGGAACCTGCCGAAGGCCATGCCGAAGCAAGGCGTCTATCTTTTCACCGAGAACGGCAACCATCTTTATATCGGAAGGTCCAACACAATTCGCGCGCGGTATGGACGCCACTGCAAATCCCGGTGCTACCCACCGCATGGCGGCCTTCGCTTTCAAACTTGCGCGCGAGGCCACGGGCAAGATGACCGCCAGCTACAAGTCGGGCGAAGACAGCCGCAAGGGACTGATGCTCAACCCTGAATTCCGTGCGGCTTTCGAGGCCGCCAAGACCCGCATCCGCCAGATGGATTTTCGGTTCGTCGAGGAGACCGATCAGAACGCCCAGGCCCTCCTCGAAATCTACTGCACGCTCGCACTCAACGCCAGATATAACGACTTCCACACGCATTAAACCTGCGGCTGGACCGTCCGACCGTCGGTGTTGCGATTTGTGTCGCTTCAATGCCCACTGACTGTCGGTCAGTCTTAAGGGCATCCATTCCCAGGCCACGGGCAGCAGGTTGTGTGTCCTCAGTGGGCGGGATCCGTTCTGAGCAGAATGTCAGGCAGCAAGCACTGGTCGGCTAACGCAGACTACTCATTGCGGAGCCACAAAGCGATTGGGGACAGATAGGAGAGCTCAAAGCGCCGAATGGTCGTGCGTTTTGAAGTTCTAGCTCTTGGCTGTCGCGACCTCCATGTACAACCCCAATACGGTTATTTAAACTGCCAGGAGGGAACAGCGATGTCTTCCTCTTCCATCAGAAAACACGCGGGCACTGGTGCGGCGAGTCAGCCAGCGGTCCCCGAGCCTTCATTCGCTGAGCGAGCACGAACCTTGGTGTACATGACCCACATCGGAAGCCTCTCGACCCTTTCGCGCAAGCAGCCGGGGTTTCCGTTCGGATCAGTGATGCCCTACGGGTTGGACGGACACGGTCGCCCCATCTTCCTCATCAGCACGATGGCCATGCATACGCAAAACTTGCGAGCGGACCCGCGCGCTAGCTTGCTTGTTACCCAGGACGACGCTGGCGGTGATCCGCTCGGGGCATCCAGGGTCACGCTGGTAGGAAATGTTCTGCCGATACCGCAATCAGAGGTGGCCGAAGCTCGCAAGCTTTACCTGGCACGTTATGCCAACAGCAAGTATTGGGTAGATTTTGAAGACTTTTTTTTTTACCGCATGGACGTAGTGGACGTTTACTACGTGGGCGGCTTCGGGGTGATGGGCTGGGTGTCTGCCTCCGAATATGTCGGCAGCCAGCCCGACCCTCTGGCTGACTCAATGGCCGAAATCATTCAGCACATGAACGCCGACCACAAGGATGCGCTTGTTCTGCTTGCTCGGAGATTCGCACGCATTGAATCGCAGGAAGCAACGATGACCACGGTCGACCGCCTCGGTTTTCAGGTGCGCTTGAAAACGCAAGACGGTATACGGGGTGCTCGCATTGCATTCTTGCGAGAAGTGAGCAACCCGGCAGAAACCAGAAAGGCTCTGGTGGAGATGGTGCAGCAGGCGCGCTCGCAAGCGTGATGTTCGTAGGAAAAATTGCTGATTTTGGTTTTAACGAGTTGGGCGTGGGGCCTGACAGATGAACAGGCTGTGGCAAGAGCGCTAGCTCAAGGATTCGCAAGCCAAAATCATTGCAATTCCGAGCGGTAGAAGTGACGACGCTCGAACAGAGAGGTAGGCAGTTCGAAAACCCGGGTTTCATTGGTTTCGAACGCGAATTCCTTGCCGCACTCTGACAAAGGACACATCGTTTTGACTTTATGATTATTAGTGTCGCCCGCCCGGGCGATTTCCCGCTCGACGACAACCCAGGTCCCACATCCGGGACAGGTCACGCACGACCACACAATGCGATCAGCCATTAGCAGGATTATAAGGTGCTTCTGATGACGATCCCAGATCCAAGGCATCCGGGCTTCGCTTGAATGTCGGGCGTCGGCAGGCGGGGTCTCATAGGATGGTACTCTCAGGCTGACATCGATAATGCGGCTTCGAGAGGGATGGATGTCGGCAGGGCCGAAAATCGGTTCAAGACTGTATCGGTATACTGACGCGACCAATTGAAGAGCCTCTCACTGTCATGACAGCAGCCAACCAGGCCCGACTGTTCATCTCTTCCCATCAGCTCAAGCAAAATGGCGATGGCGACCGCTCGGTCGAGAACTGGTATACGGCCCTGGATATAGGCCGTCGCCTCAGCGCACAGGTCGACATCGTCACGTCGCCAGTAGGCGGGATGTCGCAGCAGCGTCGGTCGGTATACAGGGTTGACCTGCAGAGGAATTACGTTGGGCTTGTCAGATTTCAAAAAGATACCTCCATGTATTGGTTTTGCCGTTTAGTGGACGGTCGCATTTCCTTCATGAGTCAAACAGTACGGACAGCGGTCGAAGTGGTAGCCCGGGTGGTGCAAACACAGAGGCACGTTCTTCAAACGCCACTCGCGTTCGGCTGGAGATTCCAGGCCATCAGCCACGATAACGCATTGTTTCTTGGTAGATTTCAACGGGGGATCTTTCCTAAACTGCGGCGGAAGCGCTGCTTCCTCTTCCGAAGTTAGCTCTGGATCTGACTCCCAGCGGTCGAGAGACAGGTACACTTCTCGGGTCAGCGGAAGTCGTCGTGCCTTCATCTTGTCCAAGATCGGGTCTGGAGACCGCTTTTTCACCGGACACCTGCAGCATTGAATGACATCGCAGCAATAGTGCTCTGGGCCTTCAGGGCGGCGTCTGCCCGCAGATAAACCAGCGTGCTCGACGAGCTGCGATGGCCGACATGGTCCTGGATCGCGTTCAGGTCATGAGTTTCCTGCCAAAGCAGAACGCAGATGCTGTGCTTCAGAACGTGGTAGTGCCGCTTTGCAGGGTGAATGCCGGCCAGGGCCGAATATCGCTTGATGACGACATCCATGTACTGGCGGGACCAGGGGAACAACTCTGTGTCTGGGTTCGCCGTAGCGAGTTCGAGCAGTGGCGACTCATCGAACAGGACATCGCGATCGATACGCAGAGCGTGCAGCGTCGCTCGACTCTTTTTCAGCCGTTTGACCGAGAGCTTGCCGTCGCAGATGTCACGCCCACGAATCGCCAGCGTCTCTGACACCCGGAGCCCATGGAGCAGGCCGACGAGCATAGCGACGTGGTGCAGTGAGCTGTGCTGCCGAGCGACCCTAAACAGCCGAACCAACTCTTCCCGAGTCATGTATTCCATTACTTGCTCCCTATGTATTTGGTGAGTGAATTGGTGCAGACTAAACCGCCAAACGTGCCGTCGAGGTGCTGAACGTGTGCATGGCCCATGGTGTTGGCTTTGGGACATCCGGGGAGATTGACTACACGGACGATGTCGCCATTGTGGACGTTGTACGGTGAATGCAAACGGTCAATCGCTACGGGACTGTACCGATATAATCTGCCAGCACGGACGCGGTTGAAATCGGCCATACTCTATTGCACTACTTTCTGCTACATACTACAATGACTCGATGGTAATGTCATCCCCTGGTTACCTGCTACTTGTTGACACGTGGCATGACATCGCATTACGTTAGACACATGGCCCAACAAGACAGCATCGTGCTCAGCCTCAGACTCCCCGCGAAGCTCGTGAAGCGGATCGATACCCTTGCGGAGCGTGAGCTCCGGACGCGGGTCAATATGATTCACGTACTCCTGCAAGAGGCCTTGTATAATCGGGAGCAAGTCAAGTAAACTGGGCGTGAGCTTGCCCAGCTCATGGAGTCCGGAATGCTCAGTGGTCTCCTGATCCGTTCCCCATACATCGATTGGATCCTCGCCGGCACGAAGACCTGGGAAATCCGCGGTAGTTCTACTGCAAAGCGAGGCCGCATTGCTCTGATTCAAAGCGGAAGCGGGACTGTAATCGGGGTGGCTGACTTGGTCGAGGCTGTGGGACCGCTCACCCGGCGAGACCTTGCTGCCAATGCCCGCAAACTCGACTTAAGAAAGCCTGGGCCAGCGGAGTGGATCCGGACGTGTGTGGACCGCGAGTGTACTTCGCCGGTCCCAGTCTAATAGCGGCAAGACACGTTGGCACTCCCGACACTCGAAGTTTTCAGATTTGCCAAAAATCCGAACCCCTCATCGCGAGCGCGGGCGGCGTGGAGCCTGCGACTTCGCGACCTCATTTACCCAGTCGATCAAAGCCTGCTTTTCAAATCTCAACATCTTGCTGTGCAGGCGAATCGCTGGAATGGGAATCGGAGAGCGCTCCTGTGTGCGTCTGCGAGACAGTTCGTAAATGCTTCTTGTCGGACATTTCAAAAACGCTGCTGCTTCTTGCGGTGTCAAAAGTTCCACGGTGTCCCTCTACCGGGAATGATCATAGTTACCTTCGCCAAACGAAGCCCGCTGTTACATTGCGAAAATAATCACGATTGGACGGTGGTACTGGCGACCGGCCCGATTCTTTGTATTCGTACAATCCGCAGAACGTTGCCGTGCGTAGAATAAGCCGTACATTCGGGCAATCAGTACCGATTGGAAGTACCGCAAATGGCGGGCAATTTGGGAAATTTGGGCAACGCGACTGCACGTACCAGATCAACCCAGATCCCAGGGCACCGCAATTCCATCAAATTCGGGCAATCGAACGGCGGGCAGTCATGAGAGATCACAGGAGAGGAAGAAGCCGTATGCCCTCCTTCGGGTTTCATGCCCACGTCCGTACACTCGCAGTACAGAATGCCCGATTCCACGATTCTGCGATTGTGCTAGGCTCGCAGGCCCTCATCCTTATTGTGCTCGCCCTGACACCTTCGTCAGCGTCTGGCGAGTTGTCAAAATACCATTATGACAAGCACGTGTTCTTTATTATCAATGAGTTAGCGTCGATTATGGGTTTCGCGGCCCTGGGTCTTCCGCCGCACGCAATTCTAGAGCCCAGGATCAGGCGAATTCTGAAGTACTCGCTTATCAAAAACTGAATAACAATTGTGTTTTCTATGCGTTACAGGGGGTCATTAAAATGGTCAAAAGGTGGATGCCGGGGAGTCCCCGTACCCCTTTTCAGCACGAGGTCGCTCTGCCAGGTCACGAAGTACGACCTTAACGTCCCTAACCAACTCTGCCTATCTATATGCAAACATAGGGCGGTAGGAGTCCCGGATGGCTCCTGATGATTAGAAGGGGGTATACATGGGGGTGTAAAGGGGGTCTTAACCCCTACCCAGATCACCCTATTGATGAGTGGTACCTGACCGGATACTTCTCATCTAAGGCCCGGCTAAGGCACGGCCGGACGTCGAGCCTGTTTTCTTCCCCCTGTTTTTTGTATTTCAACTGTATGGCGCCCGTGTTCAAGATCCCGCAACCGTCGCCTACCGGCCAGCCGTTCGCCCGTCGTCTTCCGCCGCCCGTCGACAAGCGGATCCGATCTGGGCCTCCATAGAGAAACAAAACATATATACAGAAGTTCTCAGTACGGATCACCGTTATAACTCCAGCCTCGCACCCTTGGAAAATGCGGATCACCGACAAACCTTTGTCAAGTCCTTATTTTTGCCTTTTTTCGGGCTTACCGCGGCTCTAACTCCACCCGAATCAAACAAAAAGACTAATCCAACACATGCGAAAAGTAACTCTCCATAAACCCGTGGTATGTTGATCGTGGCGATATTTCGCCGGCGATCGGTTATCGAGCGGGAGAAGAAACTTTTATGTGAAGGAATTTACCGATGTAGGTCCACTACGAGTTATAACTCCTAGATTCCGCTTGCCAAACGCGGGAAGACCTGCTAGGATGATTTCAAGTGGTTAGTCAAATCCGTGACTAACCGTGGATGAGAAGTGCGGCGAGGCTGGTTCCCACCAGCGTACTCGTTAAGCAGAAAAGACCAAGGGGAACAAGAGTACCGCAGACCCTTGGGAGAAATCCCAACAAAGTATTGCAAGAGATGCCCTGCTCGCGCAGGCCGTAATCCGACACCCACGGTGACGTGTGTCATAACCCGCGAACATCAGCAACTCGAAAGGGTGAGCCGTGTTCGAGAAACCGCAGAGTTGCAGATTCGCAGCCTGATGCTGCCATAGAACGGGCAGGTGGACTAAAGGGGTAGATTCTGGAATATGAAGGAAAGTTCGACACCAACGAGAAAGCCGCATTGTGCGGAAGGAATGGTGACCTGAGAGCCAACGCGTCTGCGGCAGCAACCGCAGGCAAGTAATTCAGATTCACGGGCCGAATCGCCGGACGAAGGTGACGGCCCCGCAAGACGGAGAACAATATGATAATGAAACAAACGCAGAAGTGGAACACCGACAGCATTGAATACAACGACGCAATCCGAGCGGGCGATAAATCCGCAATGGAGTTGCTGCACAAGACTGTGTACCAGACCTTGTGCGAGTTGGGCGAGAAATTCGGCCAGCACCACATAGTCCATAACGACGACTTGGAAATTTCCATAGTCGATGAAATCGTTCGGTTCATAAAGGGTATGACATTAGAGAGCGCAGCAGACATCGCCAACGATAGGACGTTTGAGGACGTAATAACTCCAACACAGACAAAACTACGTCGGCTGTCCCTAGCGATAACGATGCTGGAATATAACGGGTGGGTCGAAGATGCGAATGGCATGTGGGCACCGAAGGCAGCGGCGGCGGTCAACTAACGTTCTGTGGTAGGAACGGTCGATTAATACAACTCAGGACTGCCGCCATATCGGCAGAAGGACAAATTATGTAACCGAACCAGCGTGGGCCCCGGCCGACTGCTAGGTCAGGACTGGAGGGCTCATGGCAAGTATAACCGCAGTAACCGCGGTAACGATACATCCCAACTACAGCAGCGCAGCATCACCTGTTCTCCCGGGCGGAGTGGTCTACCCCGATGGCATGCACAATGGCCGAGCAGACTACGTCGCTATCGCCACGGAAGCACTTAATCGTGGATTCAGGATTACCCCTGTTCACCCACTGGAGAAACGTGGGGTTCTCTACAACTGGAATCGACAACCGACGACGACTTTGTCCGAAGTTCTCCAGCACGCAAAGGACTTCCCTAACCACAACGTGGGCATCGTCGGACGCCGGGGTGTAGGCAATCACTGCTTTCTGGATATCGATGCAGATGGAGTGATTGAACGAATGGAGCAGGAGACCGGTCAGAAGATGCCGGTCACCTACACGGTGTCTAGCCGGCCACAAACGGCTCCGTGGAAGAGACATTTCTACTTCAAGCAGACCAGTTACTCCGTTTCTAGGTTCAAGATAGAGGCCAACCGGAAGGACTCGACGAAGTGGGTTACGAGTGAGAACACAGGTGGACAGATACACCCAACTGAGTATGACCTCAAGGGTGTTGGCGGCGGTGGTCTGGTTGTTGCGGCCGGTTCTGTTCGGAAGGACGGCGAGATTTACACCGTAATCGATGACGTTCCTGTACTCGACATGCCCACTTGGTTGGTGGACTGGTTGGTCGAAGACCTCTCGGCGTATCGGTCTGCGTGTGCGAAGGAGAGGCATGAACGTGCCATGAAGGTTGCGGCTTTTCCGGAGGACGTGCGGGCTACTCGCCAGGGGATAGGTGACGAGAGTGCGTTCGACATCTCCGAGTCTGACATTTACGAGTTTCTGAACTGGCGCGCGTTTCAGTTTGCTGCAATGGGAACCGAGGGAAAGTTGCTTGAGAAAGTGCTCATCCAGCAGGTCGAGAGGTTCTGTGCCGGTGGGAAGAAGTTCGTGGAGAGCGACAGCGGCAAACGGCAGATCCATAAGGCTGCGGCCAACAAGCGGCTCCCAGTCGGTAATGCCAGCTTCTTCAATCGGCTGGGTCAGCAGAAGAAGGCCGCATTAAGTGGAAGGCTGATCCTGTCCGCGCCGCCAACTCGAAAGTCTCTGATGGTGGCCGCCATGCGTAAATTCCCAGACTCGGTCACTGCCGAAGGCGGCTACCGTCGGCTGAGAAGGGCTCTGGCCGGAACGAGTTTTGCCATTGACAGCGAGACCAAGGCAGGCCAGACAGCGGCTGCTCAGGCACGGCAGGCCGCTAGCTTCCATGCTGAGCCGACAACTGCAGGATGGATGTGGATCAGGATACGAAGCAGTAACTAACACTCTTACCGCTATTACCGATCAGGTGGGTGGGGTGTGTAGGGTTAGACCGCGATGCTAGTACACAAAGGGAGGATACATGGACATTCTGAAACCAGAAGTGGAAACAGCGATAGAAGAGGGAGCCCGTGGAATTGAAAACGGTAGCACCGCAGAGTGCGAAGGCGGCAGCATGACACGGGCAAGCGTAGTAGCAGTCCGAATGTGGAAAGGCGGGCCGCTGCGGCAGATGGCGGCGACCAAGGTCAGCAGTACGTTCATCCCGTTCGCGAAAACGATAAATGGCTGTCATTTTGCGGGTAGATACGTCTGTGATGGGTGTGAGCAGCCTTGCGGGGGTATCTCGCTGTCGGATGTGGGCAAAATGAGCGGGAATCGGCATCGTGGATGGGTTTGTGACCTATGCATAAGGGGCCAGGAGCGGAAAGTCCATACGCCAGAGCAGAAACAGGCCGTAATTCACCGACTGGCGGCAGCGAGACGCGATAGGGCCGCCAGTGTACGAATACACGAAGGAAGAGATGTAGGAATATCCAATGCAGTTGCGGCAGTAACCGCGGAAGCAAATCCACTTAAGGAGGTATATGCAGTCATGTAATCAGAACAGTACCGAACCATTATCGCTGGCAGACCGAATTGAGCGAATCGAGCGCGCTCTGACGGCAAACGAACTCGCAGAGATATTGACGGTCTCAAGAATCACTATCTTCAAGCAAGCCAAGGCCGGCCGAATCCCGTCATTCCGCGTCGGCTCCTGCGTGCGTTTCGACCCTCACTCCGTCGCTCGGTGGCTCCGACGAAACTAAAATTACAGCATTCGCGTTGGACGGGATTCGGGGAGAAGTATCTCCTAACCACAACGTCACGACGCTCGCCTCCCGAGCCCTCGGGAATCCGGGTAGTCTAATGCGACTCGCGCGGGATTTCATTGCCGC
>Ga0137389_10002801_pt1 | contig 10662 bp, 6 predicted proteins | sample 15con2h14BmetaG_FD_104645 | JGI IMG/M metagenome (GOLD analysis project Ga0137389, IMG submission 104645) | Vadose zone soil microbial communities from Angelo Coast Range Reserve, California, USA - 15con2h1.4B metaG | ecosystem: Environmental > Terrestrial > Soil > Vadose zone > Saprolite...
CCGCGGCGATGCCCTTGGAGATGATCCGGCTGGTGGTGTTCTTGCCGAGATGCAGCATCTTGGTGCCGGAATCGACCTGCTGGCGCCCGTTCGAGATCGCGATCGAGTAGAACTCGCCCTGCGAATTGTCGCCGCGCAGGATGCAGCTCGGATATTTCCAGGTGATGGCGGAGCCGGTCTCGACCTGGGTCCAGGAGATCTTCGAGTTGCGGCCGTGGCAGTCGCCGCGCTTGGTGACGAAGTTGAAGATGCCGCCGCGGCCCTCGCTGTCGCCCGGGTACCAGTTCTGCACCGTCGAATACTTGATCTGGGCATCGTCGAGCGCGATGAGCTCGACCACCGCGGCATGGAGCTGGTTCTCGTCGCGCCGCGGCGCCGTGCAGCCTTCGAGATAGCTCACATAGGAGCCCTTGTCGGCGATGATGAGGGTGCGCTCGAACTGGCCGGTGTCCCGCTCGTTGATGCGGAAATAGGTCGAGAGCTCCATCGGGCAGCGCACGCCCGGCGGCACGTAGACGAAGGAGCCGTCGGAGAAGACCGCCGAATTCAGGGTGGCGAAGAAATTGTCGCCGATCGGCACGACCGAGCCGAGATACTTCTTCACGAGCTCCGGGTGCTCGCGGATCGCTTCCGAGATCGGCATGAACACCACGCCGGCCTGCTTCAATTCCTCCTTGAAGGTGGTCGCGACCGAGACCGAGTCGAACACCGCGTCGACCGCGACGCGCGAAGGCGACGTGCCGTCCTCGCGCACGACGCCGGCAAGCATTTCCTGCTCGCGCAGCGGGATGCCGAGCTTCTCGTAGGTCTTGAGAATCTCCGGATCGATCTCGTCGAGCGATTTCGGCGCAGCGTTCTTCTTGGGCGCCGAGTAGTAGTAGATGTTCTGGTAGTCGATCTTGGGATAGTCGACGCGCGCCCAGGTCGGCTCGCGCATGGTGAGCCAATGGCGATAGGCCTTGAGCCGCCACTCCAGCATCCAGGCCGGTTCGTTCTTCTTGGCCGAGATGAAACGGACCGTATCCTCGGACAGGCCCTTCGGGGCCTTTTCCGATTCGATCAGCGTCTCGAATCCATATTTGTATTGATCGACGTCGATCAGGCGAACCTGATCGACCGTCTCTTGTACGGCCGGCATTCGTCCCTCCGCTGCGGTTTCAAGGACCGCGGGTTGGATATGTCGCTATGGTGTTCGTCCCGGCTTCGGACATCACCCTCGGGTTTTGGGGATCAGGCGGCAAGGCCGCGTTTCTCCCTCTTAGATAAGCGCGAAACCAAGGTTTTCCAAGCTTTAAGAAAGGCTTCGATCTGTGCCTCGGTCGTGTCCGGGCCGAGGCTCACGCGGATCGCCCCGCTGGCGAGGCGGTCTGGAACCCGCATCGCACGCAGCACGTGGGAGGCCGTCACCTTGCCGGACGAGCAGGCGGAACCGGACGAGACCGCAAACCCCTCGAGATCAAGGGCAATCAGGGCCGTCTCGGCCCGGCATCCGGGCACCGCGAACAGGCTCGTATTGGGCAGCCGCTCGGCCGCCGACCCGAAGATTACGGTCTCCTCGGAAATCGCCTTGAGGCCGGTTTCCAGCCGGTCCCGCACGGCCGCCATGGCTGCGCCATCGGCCTGCACGGACGCGGACCGGGCGGCAGCAGCGGCCCCCAAGCCGGTGATCGCTGCCACATTCTCGGTTCCGGCCCGGCTGCCGCGCTCCTGGCCGCCGCCCTTGATGAGCGGGTCGGGGAAGTGCAGCGCCTCGGAGGCGCGGACGAGTGCGCCCGTGCCCTGCGGGCCGCCCAGCTTGTGGCCCGACACTGTCAGAAGATCGGCGCCCAGCTCATTGATATCGCAGCGAATTCGCCCGACCGTCTGGATCGCGTCCACATGCAGCAGGCAGCCGGCTGCATGCACGAGCTCGGCGGCGGCCGCGACCGGCTGAAGGACGCCGGTCTCGTTGTTGGCGTGCATGATCGAGACCAGGGCCCGCTCGCCGGCCGCCTTCAATTCGGCGAGGCGGGCACCCAGCGCCGACAAGTCAACAATGCCGTCCGGAGTGACGGGAATCTCTTCGGCCGCAGCCCGGGCAAAGCGGCCGCCGCTCTGCACCGAGGGATGTTCGATGGCGCTGACCAGAAGCCGGTCGAGCGGTGCCTTCACCGCGCCGTACTCGATCGCGGGCGTGAGCGCCAGCGCGTTGGCCTCCGTCCCGCCCGAGGTGAACACGACGTTGCGGGCCTCGGCCCCGACCAGGGCCGCCACCTGCTCGCGGGCGACTTCGACTAGGCGGCGCGCCGCCCGGCCCTCCCCATGGACCGACGAGGCGTTGCCCACCATATCCAGGGCCGCAAGCATGGCGCCACGCGCCGGCGCGCTCAGCGGGGCGGTCGCGTTCCAATCGAGGTAAATGCGGTCGGCCATCGGGATCCTTGGTGCCGGACCAACTTATCATCGTTCTTGCTTTTTGCCCCGCCCATCGTGGTAGAAAGCGCGGCCCGCGTCCGGCCTTGCTTGCGGCGCGGCTTTAGGAACCTTCCGCGCATTTTAGAACGGTTCTAAATAGGTGGCGAACGGGCGTCCGGTCAAGCACGCCCGAGCCGAAGCATCAATCCGAGCGGCGCGATCGAGGTCCGAACAATGCCCGAAGTCATCTTCACCGGCTCCGCTGGACGGATCGAAGGCCGCTACCATCCGGCGCGCCAGAGAAATGCGCCCATCGCCATTGTCCTGCATCCGCACCCGCAGTTCGGCGGGACGATGAACCATCAGATCAGCTACCAGCTCTACTACGCCTTCGCGCATCGCAACTTCGCGGTACTGCGCTTCAACTTCCGCGGCGTCGGGCGCAGCCAAGGCTCGTTCGACCACGGCACCGGCGAGCTGTCGGATGCCGCCTCCGCGCTCGACTGGGCGCAGTCGATCAACCCCGAGGCCAAAAGCTGCTGGATCGCCGGTTTCTCGTTCGGCGCCTGGATCGGCATGCAGCTCCTGATGCGGCGGCCCGAGATCGAGGGCTTCATCTCGATCGCGCCGCCCGCCAACCTTTACGACTTTTCGTTCCTCGCGCCCTGCCCCTCGTCCGGCCTGATCATCCACGGCGACAAGGACGCGGTGGTGCCGCCCAAGGACGTGAGCGGCCTCGTCGAGAAGCTCAAGACGCAGAAGGGCATCATCATCGAGCAGAAGGTCGTGCCCGGCGCCAACCACTTCTTCGACGGCAAGCTCGAGCCACTGATGACCTCCGTCAGCGCCTATCTCGACAAGCGGCTCGCGCCCGGCGCGGAGACGCGGCCGGAGCCGCGCGGCCGACGGACGGGGTAACGGCGGGCACGGCCGGGATGGTTCGCTCAGTCCTTCTGGCCGCCGCTGTTTTGTTCCTGATTCTCGGTGCCGCCGGCTACGGCACCCTCCTTTACATGACTCGCGTGCCGGGCACGCCGCACCGTGGCCCGCTTCCACCCCTCACAGACGAGGAGCGCGCGCTTTCGACGCAACTCAAGAAGCACATCGAGGCGATCGCGACGCGCGAGCACAACATTGAGCACTATGATGAGCTCGAAAAAGCCGCCCGGTACATCGAAGCGACGCTCGGATCCTATGGCTATGCCGTCAACCGGCAAAGTTACGTTGCCGACGGCAAGACGGTTCGCAATATCGACGTAATCATCGAAGCTCAGAGCGGTATCGCTGCGCCGGAAGTCCTGGTGGTCGGCGCCCATTACGACAGCGCACCCATGGCTCCGGGCGCGAACGACAATGGCAGCGGCACCGCGGGAGTGATCGAGCTCGCCCGCCTGCTGAGCGATCTAAAGGGAACGACGGCACGACGTATTCGACTCGTGCTGTTCGTCAATGAAGAGCCGCCTTATTTCCAGGAGCCCGAAATGGGCAGCCTGCAGTACGCAAAGTCGCTGGTGCAGCGCAAAGAGCGAGTCGTGGCGATGTACTCGCTGGAAACGCTCGGCTTCTATTCGGACGAGCCGGGCAGTCAGCACTATCCCTTCCCGTTCGGCCTGATGTTTTCCGACCGGGGCGACTTCGTCGCGTTCGTCGGCACGACCGAGTCGCGGGCGCTGGTGCGCGAGTCGATCCGCTCGTTCCGCTCCCACACCGCGTTTCCGACGATCGGCGGCGTCGCGCCCGGCTTCATCCCAGGCATCGACTGGTCGGATCATTGGGCGTTCGCAGAGCAGGGTTTTCAGGCGATCATGCTCACCGACACGGCACCGTTCCGCTATCCCCACTATCACAAGCCGACCGACACGCCCGACAAGGTCGACACGGACAAGCTCGCCCGCGTCGTCAAAGGCATCGAGCGCATGATCCGCGACGCCGCGCGATAAGGCGGCGTTCCGCCCTACACGTTCATCTGCGTGATGAACTTGGTGTTGAGGTAGGCGGACAGCGCGTCGGCGCCGCCTTCGGTGCCGTAGCCCGAATCCTTGACGCCGCCGAACGGCACCTCCGGCAGCGCGAGGCCGTGGTGGTTGATCGAGATCATGCCGGTCTCGATCGCATTGCCGAGCGCGGCCGCGGTCTTCTCCGAGCGCGTATAGGCGTAGGCGGCGAGCCCGTAGGGCAGCCGGTTTGCCTCCGTGATCATCTCATCGAACGTGTCGAAGGCGCCGATCACCGCGACCGGGCCGAACGGCTCCTCGTTCATGATGCGCGCTTCGCGCGACACGTTGGTGAGCACGGTCGGCTCGAAGAAATAGCCCTTGTTGCCGATGCGCCGCCCGCCGGTCTCGACCTTGGCGCCCTTGGAGACCGCGTCGGTTACGAAGGCCTCGATGGCATCGAGCCGCCGCGAGTGGGCGAGCGGACCCATGCGCGTCTTGTCGTCGAGACCGTCGCCGACCTTGAGTGCTTTCGCCGCGGTCACGAACTTGCCGACGAATTCGTCGTAGACCGGCTTCTGCACCATGAACCGGGTCGGCGCCACGCACACCTGGCCCGCGTTGCGGAACTTGTTGGCGCTCAGAATCTTCGCGGCCGCGTCGACGTCCGCGTCGGCGAACACGATGGCCGGCGCATGGCCGCCGAGCTCCATGGTGACACGCTTCATGTGCTGGCCGGCGAGCATCGCGAGATGCTTGCCGACCGCGGTCGAGCCGGTGAAGGAAATCTTGCGGATGGTCGGATGGGGGATGAGATACGACGAGATGTCACCCGGCACGCCGAAAACGAGGTTCACCGCGCCCGCCGGAATGCCGGCCTTGGCATAGGCCTCGATCAATCCGGCGCAAGCCGCCGGCGTCTCTTCCGGACCCTTGATGATGATCGAGCAGCCGGCGGCGAGCGCGGCCGAGACCTTGCGCACCGCCTGGTTGATCGGGAAATTCCACGGCGTGAACGCGGCGACCGGGCCGACCGGCTCCTTGATCTCGAGCTGATAGACGCCGTCGACGCGCGGCGGAATGGTACGGCCATAGGCGCGGCGCGCCTCTTCGGCGAACCAGTCGATGACGTCGGCCCCGGCGAGCGTCTCGCCCTTGGCCTCGACCAGCGGCTTACCCTGCTCCATGGTCAGCTTGGTGGCGATCTCGTTGGCGTTGGCGCGCAGGATGTCGGCCGCCTTGCGCATGGTCTTGTAGCGGTCGAACGCGGACACCTTGCGCCAGACCGCAAAGCCCTTCTCCGCTGCGGCGAGCGCGGCATCGAGGTCGGCCTTCTCCGCGTGCGCCACCGCCCCGATCGGCTCTCCCGTCGCCGGATTGAGCACCGGGATGGTCTTTCCGCTCGCGGCCGGACGCCAGGCGCCGTCGATGAAGAGCTGCACGTCGGAATACATGGCGGATCTCCTTCACACGGGCGGAACACGACGCGGGCCGCCGTCCCTTTTCACTCGGGTCGCAACCTTTTATCGGCCGCGGCCGCCGATGGAAAGCATTGGTTCTCACCCCTTGGCGATGACGCCGCCGGGCATGGGCGTGGCGACGCCCGTGGTGAGCGGGAACGTGATCGGCAGGCCCCTGAGTGTGCGCACCGCCAGATAGGCAAAAGCCTGCGCCTCGAGGGCGTCGACCGACCAGCCGACCGCGTCGGCGGTCTCGACCGTGGCGGGCGCAAGCGCGCGCGCCAGCAGCCGGAGCATCGCGGCGTTGCGCGCGCCGCCGCCGGCGACGATCCAGGTCTTTGGCGGCCGCGGCAGATGCGGCACGACGCGCGCGACCGCCGCGGCGGTGAGCGCCGCGAGTGTCGCTGCGCCGTCCGCGACCGAGAATTCAGGCAGCCCCAGAGTGGCGGACGCAAAGGCGTTGCGGTCGAGCGACTTCGGCGGCTTCTGTGCGAAGAACGGATGGGCCAGCACACGCGCGATGAATTTGTCATCGATCGCGCCGCGCGACGCAATCGCGCCGCCATCGTCGAATGCCTGGCCGGTGCGCGCGCGCATGAAATCGTCGATCAGCGCATTGCCCGGCCCGGTGTCGCACGCCACCGGATCGTGGCCATCGTCGATGAAGGTCACATTGGCGACCCCGCCGATGTTGAGCACCGCGATCGGCCTATCGCGCGCGAGCGTATCGGCGAGCGCGCGGTGGAAGACCGGCACGAGCGGCGCGCCCTGCCCGCCGGCGGCGACGTCGGCGGCACGGAAATCATAGGCGACGGGGATTCCGACCCGGCGCGCGAGCGCGGCGCCGTCGCCGATCTGCACGGTGAGCTTTTGCGCGGGCCGGTGCAGCACGGTCTGGCCGTGAAAGCCGATGACGTCGACGTCGGTGATCGCGTTGCGCTTGAGGAAGGCCTCGACCGCGTCGCCGTGCGCACGGGTCACCATCTCTTCGGCCTTTCCCAGGGTCCCCGGTCGCTCGACGCGATTGGCGAGGGCGACGGCCTGGGCGAGGGCCTCGCGCAGCAGCGCCCGCTCGTCATCCGCATAGGGACGGCAGAGGCTCGGCCCCAACGCGGCAATGCGCTCGCCATCGGTTTCGACGAGCGCCACATCGACGCCGTCGAGCGAGGTTCCGCTCATGAGCCCCACCGCCTTCACGAATGTCCTCTCCGTTTGAATCCGACGCCAGACCTGTTACACCACGCCCGCGAGAGAGGCGAGAAGGCTTCGATGAGCGCGTACAAGTCCGATTTCCTCAACGTGCTGTCCGAGCGCGGCTTCATCCATCAGGTCTCGGAGCCCGACGCGCTCGACGCGCTGGCGAAGTCCTCGCGCATCACCGCCTATATCGGCTTCGACTGCACGGCCCCCTCGCTGCATGCCGGCTCGCTCCTGCCGATCATGATGCTGCACTGGCTCCAGCAGACCGGCCACAAGCCGATCGCGCTCATGGGCGGCGGCACCACCCGCGTCGGCGACCCGTCCGGCAAGGACGAGAGCCGCAAGCTCATCACCGACGAGATGATCGAGGAGAATCTGCGCGGCATCCGCGCGGTGTTCTCCAAGTTTCTCGAGTTCGGCGACGGCGCCACCGATGCCGTCATGGCGAACAATGCCGAATGGCTGAACGGATTGAACTACATCGATTTCCTGCGCGACGTCGGCCGGCATTTCTCGGTCAACCGCATGCTCGCCTTCGACTCGGTCAAGATGCGGCTCGATCGCCAGCAGGAGCTTTCGTTCCTCGAGTTCAACTACATGATCCTGCAGGCCTACGATTTCGTCGAGCTCCACAAGCGCCGTGGATGCGTGCTGCAGATGGGCGGCTCCGACCAGTGGGGCAACATCGTCAACGGCATCGACCTCGGCCGCCGCCTGATGCGCGCGCAGCTCTTTGCGTTGACCGCGCCGCTGCTGACCACCTCGTCGGGCGCCAAGATGGGCAAGACCGCCGCCGGCGCCGTGTGGCTCAACGCCGACATGGTGAGCCCGTACGACTACTGGCAATACTGGCGCAATACCGAGGACAGCGACGTCGTCCGCTTCCTGAAGCTCTTCACCACGCTTCCGATCGCCGAGATCGCGAAGCTCGCCGCCCTCAAGGGCGCGGACATCAACGAGGCGAAGAAGGTGCTTGCGACCGAGGCGACCGCGCTGCTGCATGGACGCGCCGCGGCCACCGAGGCGGAAAGGACCGCGCGCCAGACCTTCGAGGAAGGCACGCTCGCGGCGAGCCTGCCGACGGTCGAGATTCTGCGCGCCGAGCTCGACAAGGGTCTCGGCGTGCTCACCGCGTTCGCGGAAAAGACCGGGCTCGTCGCCTCGAACGGGGAGGCGCGCCGTCAGATCAAGGCAGGCGGGCTCAAGGTCAACGACAAGACCGTGAGCGACGAGAAGATGGCGCTCACGCCGCGCGATCTCACCGCCGAGGGCGTGATCAAGCTGTCGCTCGGCAGGAAGCGGCACATGCTGTTGAAGCCGGTGTGACCGACCAACGCAGACCGGCTCAGCGGTCGCGGTCGGCGTAGCTCGAGCGCGGATCGGGGTAGCGCTCGCCCGGAACGCTGCTCGGGAATTCGAACACCTTGCGCAACAGCCCGGGCGCCACGGCCGAGATCGGGTTGACCCGCAGGACCGGCGCGCCGGGCGCGCCGACGACCTCGAAGGTGATGCCGACCAGCCCCTCCTTGTCGCCGCCGAGGAAGAGGCCGACGATCGGGATCTGGCCGAACATGTTGTTGAGACCGTAGAGCGGCACGAACGTCCCGCGCAGACGCACGTCGTTCGCCGCGTAGTCGATCACACCGTCTATGGTGGCGCCGACGATCGGGCCGCGCACCACGGCATCCTTGACGGTGAACTTGCCGGGCGAGCGCACGAACTCGACGCGCATGCGCGAGAACTCGACGCCGGCCGGCTGCCCGCCGGGCGCGCCCGCCACAATGCGATCGAGCGCCGCCTCGCCGCGGACGGTGAAGTCGCGGACGTTCATGAGTCCTTCCTGCGGCGCCTGATCGAGCGTCGGGGGGTCCATGGCGGCCCAGATCTGTCCGCCGATCATGCGCGAATAGGTGTCGGTGAATCGCAGAAGAGCGCCGGCATCGGCGCTGTCGAAGAAGAGCACTTGGCGCGCGCCCGCGCGGCCGCGCAGGTCGCCGGTGAGGGTGGCGTCGACGCCGTGCTTGGCGTTGAGCGCGAAGCCCTTGACCTGTCCGCCGCGGCGCGCCAGCCGCAGATCCATTCCTCGCAGCGCCTCGCCGTGAAATCCGATGACGGCGCCGATTTTGACGTCGAGATCGAGATCGGCGATGCCACGGCGCGACTTGGAGTCGGACGAGGAGCCGCCCATGATGGATTTGATGAAGCTGCGGCCGTCGTAGATGTCGGCGCGCATCGTCACTTTGAGCGGGCCCTCAGGCACGCGCTCGGCCTTGAGGCTTGCCTTGTCGCCCTCGGACATGCCGAACGTCGGGAAGTTGGCGGCGACGAGCTCGCTGTTGGTGTCGAGCTCGACGGATCCCTTCACCGCGACGCCGCCGCCCTCGATGACGATGTCGTCGATCCGCGTCGACGCGCCCTTGCGGGTGCTCATGGTGAAGGACGCGCGCGCCGGCTTCGCCTGGGCCTTCACCCAGCCGGGGAGCAGATTGTCGACCTTGGCCTGGCTGAGGTCGGCCTCGATCGCGAACCGGTTGTCCTGATCGCCGGACGTCGGGATCTTGCCGCCGAGCTTGATCGGAATCGGCCCGGTCACGGCGCCATTGAGATCGAAACCGAAGCGATTGCGCGCGGCGTCGTCGAATGTCGCCTGCAGGCGAAGCTCGGCATCGCCGTCGCCGCGCGGCTTGCGATAGTCGACCATGGCCGGCATGCCGCCGATGCGCACGTCGCCGCGCGCCTGGTAGCCCTGCGTGTTGGCGGTCACGCGCAGCGTCTGCGCCTCGATGCGCTGCGCCATCATGAAATTGTCGACGGCGAAATTGGCGACGTCGGCGGTGACGTTGTAGTTCACCACGCCCTTCGGCATCTCGGGATCGATCGGCATCGACAGCGTGACCTGGGCGGTCACCGCGCCTTTGCTGCCCGCCGGGTCGAGCGGCGAGCCCGAGGCCTCGCGCAGGCGATCCATCGAGAGCAATTCCGCGGCGGCCGGGACCGGCCCCTCGATCCGCATGCGCGCGCGCGCCGGCGGCTTCTTGACCTGCGAATCTGGAATCTCGAAGACCCCGTTCGCCACCGTCAAACGGCGGCCCGACGGCAGGTCGACGATGCCGCGGCCGAGGCTGATGACGACGTTTCGGCCGGACACGCGCGTGATGATGTCCGCGTCGCGGATCGCGGGCAGGCTGTCGAGCGGCTTGATCACCGTGCCGTTCGTGACGATCTCGACCGACAAGCCATCGTCCGGCACCGGCGGGCCGCCCTTCTTGAACGCGGACATCGGCGCGTTGGTCGCGATCTCGACGCGTTCCACCGATCCCGCGAGCAGATGGTCGAGCACCCAGGCGCGCACCGGCGTGTTGATGAAGACCGGCCACAGCTGCTTGAAGGCGGCCGCCGTCATGTTGCGGCCGGCGGCGCCGAGCACGAGCTTGGGATCGGACGTCGAAAAGTCGACGTGGCCCGAGATCGCAATGCCGATCTCCTTGACGCCGATATCGGCCTGCTCGATATCGAGCCGCCGCTTGGTCGTATCGTAGCGGCCGCGCACCGCGATGCGGTTGAGCGTGAGCTGATCGTCGTCCTGCGCGTGCGGACCGAGCACGATCGTACCGCCGCTCAAGCCGAGCGCCCACGGTCCGCCCTGCTGGCGCGGCGCTTCGCCATGCGCCACC
>Ga0137389_10002806_pt1 | contig 10656 bp, 8 predicted proteins | sample 15con2h14BmetaG_FD_104645 | JGI IMG/M metagenome (GOLD analysis project Ga0137389, IMG submission 104645) | Vadose zone soil microbial communities from Angelo Coast Range Reserve, California, USA - 15con2h1.4B metaG | ecosystem: Environmental > Terrestrial > Soil > Vadose zone > Saprolite...
GTTGTACGCCTCGACCAACCGCAACAAGCAGGTCGTCTGTCTGGATCTCGCCGATCCGGCCGATGCGGCCAAAGCCAGGCAACTCGCGCTCGGCGCCGATGTCGTGATTTCCAATCTGGATGCGGCACTGCTGCAAAAGGCCGGTCTGGATGCGCCGGCGCTGCGGCGCGCCAATCCGCGCCTAATCTGTGTTGAGGTGACCGGCTTCGGTCCCGGCGGCCCGGCCGGCACCGACGGCCTGGCGCAGGCGGCGATGGGCTTGATGGCGACGACGGGTTCGGTTGAGGGCCCATCGTTTCGCACCGGTCCGTCGGTCGTCGACGTATCGACCGGGGTCTGGGCTGCGCTTGGCGTTTTTGCGGCGCTCGAAAACCGGCGCCGCACCGGGCAGGGCGAATTCATCCAGGCGTCGCTGGCCGATACCTGCCTGTATCTGCAGTATCCCCACCTCACAATGTACGCGGCGGCGCCGGATGTCGTGCGCCGCAATGGCAATCACTCGGTGGTCGCGTGCACGCCGCTGTTTGAGGCGGCCGACGGCAGGCTGCTGGTCACAGTTCTCCATCAGCGGCACTGGCAGGCTTTGTGCGAGGTGGCGGGCGCGCCGAAGCTGGTCGACGACCCGGACTTTGCCAGCAACGCGCTGCGCTGCGCGGCGCAGACCCAGATCGAAACCCTGTTGAATCCGCTGATGCGCCAGCGCACGCGCGCGAAGTGGGTGGCGCTGCTGCGCGCCGCCAGGTTGCCCTGCGGGCCGGAACGCGATTATGCCGAAGTGACCCAAGATACCGGCCTGCATGCGCGCGGCATGCTGTACCGCTTGCCGCAGGGTGACGGCGAAAGTCTTCAGGTCGGCATGCCGCTGCAATTCACGACGATGCAGGCGGTGGCGCCGCAGCCGCCGCCGGTGCTGCCCTGTGTCCGATCCGAAGCGATAGGAGAATCCGATGCCGGCGAATGACATCGCTCTCCGGTTCGATTTGTCCGCCGGCGAGAGCGCATTGCTGGAGCGGGCCGAGGCTATCGCCGCTTCCCACGCGCCGGTCGACGGCGAGAGCATGTCGCTAGCGGCGTTGCGCGGGATATTTCGCGCACTGGAGCCCACGGGTTACCTGGGTTCGGTGTTGCCGCCTGAGGCCGGTGGAAAAGGATTATCGCCATTGGCATTCGCCGCCTTGGTCGAGGGTCTTGCTCCCAACCTCACCCTGCTGGGCAACCACAGTGTGCAGCGCTACCTGCATAGCTTCGGTTCGGCCGCTCAATGCCGGCGTTTCATGCCCCGTCTGCTCTCCGGCGAAGAGGTCGGCGCTATAGCGATCACCGAGGCGCAAGCCGGTTCGGACCTTGCCCGCATCGAGACAGTGGCCCGCCGCGCCGGCGATCGCTACGTGCTGAACGGACGCAAGACCTGGGTCACGCATGGCATGGTCGCATCGACATTCATCGTTTTGGCGCGAACCGGGGACGACCAGTTCACCCGCTTCATCGTGCCGGGCGATAGCGAGGGACTACAACGTAGCAAACAGAAGCCGGTGGGACTGACGCATCTGAGCTTTGCCCATCTCGAGTTTCACGATTGCGAAGTCGAAGCCGGGTTGAGACTCGGCGAAGAGGGTCAGGGTGTGAAGGGCGCGAAGGAAGCCTTTCCGATTGCGCGCGTGCTTGCAGCACTGCAAGCCCTGCGCATCGGCCGCGCCGCGCTTTCGCTGGCGTCCGATTACGCACGCGCACGTGTCGTTGGGTCCCAGTCACTTGCGGACAACAGCCTGGTGCAGCACGGCTATTCGACCCTGTGGGGGCGCTGCGAAGCCGCGCGGCTATTGTGTTTTCGGGTCGCCGCAAATCTCGCCGCGTCCGACGCTACCGCCATGGCCTCTGCGGCCAAGGCGATGGCCGGCGAACTGGCGCTCGATGCCTGTCGATGGGCATCAGACTGCATGGGGTCGGCCGGCCTCGGTGCTGACCATCGGCTCGTGCAACTGCATAGCGACGCGCGAATGATGTCGGTTGTCGACGGCACCTCGGTGCTCAACCACCTCGTCGCCGCACGCCGCCGCATCGCACGCCGAAGCTCTGCTTAGGGGAGTGTTGACGCCAGCATGCTGCCGCAATAACATAAGCAAACGCTTAGATAGAAATAAGCGACCGCTTATTGTCACGAGGTGAGGCGCGGAAAAAAAGAAAATGAAGCGGAGGAGACGTTGAGAGTGCCAGCAGGGATCGATTCATTGGGGCATGCCGCGACAGTGGGTGTTTTGGCATGCTGAGCGCGGATCTCAATGTCTGTTGCCTCGCCGACCTGATCGGTGTCGCGGTGCGTCGTAATCGTGATGCGATTGCGCTGGAGTATGACGGCGGACAGCGGACCTATGGCGAGTTCTGGGAGCGATCGCTGCGTTGCGCCAATGCGCTGCTTGCGCTGGGCTTCAAGACCGGCGATCGCATCGCCATCTTCGCCCAGAACTGTCCTGAATATCTTGAGGTCTATGTTGGCTTGCAGCTCGCGGGTCTGGTGGCGGTGCCGGCCAATTATCGGCTGTCGGGCGATGAACTCGTCTTCCTGTCGAATGACTCCGGTTCGAGCGGTCTGATCATTGGCGCTGAATTCCTGCCGCTGCTCGCGACCCAGTTGAGCAAGATTAGGATCGCCGCAGCGCAGACCGTGGTGTTCGGTAGGACAGCCGACCACGGCTACGCTTATGAGGGCCTGCTTGCCAAAGCCTCCGATGCCGATCTGCCGCGCTCGATACTCCCGGGAAACCCCGGCGCGATCTTCTATACCTCGGGAACCACCGGTTTTCCCAAAGGCGCAATGCTCAGCCATCTCGCGTTGCTCACGCGCTTTTGCTCCTGGGGCTGGCGCTTTGGAATTACCGAAGAAGAAGTGACGCTGGTGCCCGGGCCGATCTTCCACCAGTCGTTCGGCTCGGTCGCGCTGATCTCCTTGTGCGTGGGCGCCCGGGTGGTGCTGCGCAGCGAATTTCGCGGCGAACAGATTCTCGACGACCTGGAGCACCGCGGCGTCACCTGGTCGTTCCTGGTGCCGAAGATGATTTCCACCCTGCTGGAAAGCGCAGCAGGCGGAGCGCGCATCGGTGACTGCAAGCAGCTGCGTGGCATCATGAGTTCGGGCGCGCGGCTGCCTACACCCGTGATCGCGGGATTCGAGGCCATGCTGCCCAACACCAGTCTGAGCGATGCCTATGGCTGGACCGAGAGCGGCTGGATTACCTATTGCCGTCATCAAGACATGATGCGCACCAACCGTTCGCTCGGACAGGCGTCATTCGGCTGCGAGCTCGCGATCCTGGACGAGGAGGGACGGGTGCTCGGCCCCGGCGAAATCGGCCAAATCCACGCGGCCAATCCGGTGCCGTTCCTCGGTTACTACAACAATCCCGATGCCACGGCCGCAATGCGCACCGGCCGCTGGGAGACCGGCGGCGACGTCGGCCTAATGGACGAGCAGGGCTTTCTTCACATCCTCGACCGCAAGCGCGACACTATCATCAGCGGCGGCGAAAACATCTACCCGGCCGAGATCGAACGCGTGCTCGCCGAACACCCGAAGATCGTCGAGGTCGCGGTCGTCGGTGTGCCGGACGAGAAGTGGGGCGAATCACCGAGGGCCTGTGTGGTGCTCCGCGAAGGTGAGCAGATCACCGAGCAGGAATTGGTCAATTTTTGCGTCGGTAGGCTGGCGAAATTCAAATATCCGAAATCGATATTCACGCTCGACGCATTGCCGAGAAACAGCATGGGCAAAGTGCTGCGCCGAGATCTGAGAGAGCAATTTTGGAACGAACGAAGGGAAACATAAATGAGCAGCTATCATCTAGTTCGCGTAGCCCGTCTCGCGGCGTTGGCGCTGGCCGGCTTCGCCGTTGCGACGCCTGCAGGCGCAGAGGAAGTCAAGATCGGCATGGTCAACAGCCTCACAGGGCCGCATTCGAGTTTTGATCTGCCCGCCAGCGAGGGCGCCGAGATGGCGTTCGACGAACTCAACAAGCGTGGCGGCATCACGGTCAAAGGCAAGAAATACACCTTCTCCGTGGTGTCCGAAGATGCGCAGTCAAAACCCGAAATCGCCGTCAGCGGGGCGCAGCGCTTGTTGCGCGACGATGACATCAAGATCGTCTTCGGTATCCTCACCAGTGGCCCCGGCGTTCCCACCGCCACGCTATTGGCCAAGAACGACATCCTCTATTTCGGCGGTTTCACGCTGATGGACACGCTGCTCGGCAAACCCGGCTTCGAGCTGGCGTTTCGCACGCTAGACGCCGACGCCATCGTGGCGAAATCCTTTGTGCCGGTGGGGGTGAAGCAGCTCGGAGTGAAGAAGGTCGGCATCCTGCTGCCGAACGAGGATGTCAGCCGCAGCATCGTCGCGGTCTACAAGCCGCTGCTTGAACAGGCCGGAATCAGCGTGCCCATGGTCGAGTACTTCCAGCCTGACACCTCGGACTTCGGGCCGGTGCTCCGCAAATTCCAGAATCAGGAGATGGACGGCCTTTTGACGGGCACCAATGACGCCCTCGTCGAGGCCATCGTGCGCCAAAGCACCGAGCTCGGCGGTTTGCCCAAGAAGTTTCTCTATCGCGGCGGTTCCGGCGCGCCGGGAATAAAATACGCCAAGCAGATCGACAGCTTTATTTGGCAGATCCTGACGCGGGATCTTGAGCATGGCGACGATCCCAAGGTCGCCGAATGGGTTCAGCGCTATAAGGCCTTCACCCACAAGGACGCCTCGCCAAACACCTATTGGGGGCTGACCTTCTACGACACGGTCTTCATGATGGCCAAGGCCATGGAGGAGGTTGGTTCGGTCACCGATGTCAAGGCGATCGCCGCCAAGGTCAAATCGATGCGCTACGACGGCGTCCGGCTGATGCGTTACGACAATGACGGCCGCGCCAATTCCGATATCGACATCGGGATTCTCAAGGATGGCAAGATCAGCTCGGTGCGCGCCAGCCCCGAGTGAGCGGACATCCGGCGCCAATTTGCAACTTCGATCGAAGGCGGTCTGGGGAGGGCATGTCATGTGGATTGACGTAGCGCAGACGGTTTTCGATGGCCTGATGGTCGGTGGCCTCTATGCCACCGTCGCGGTGGGAATCACCCTGGTCTTTGGCATCATGGGCATTTTGAACTTTGCTCATGGCCAGATGGTCATGCTCGGGGCCTACATCGCCTTCTTTGCGGTGACGGCCGGCTTCGGTTTCTGGGCGGGCCTGCTGCTGGCGATGGTGGCGATGGGCCTGTTCGGCCTGATCCTCGAACGCCTGATCTTTCGCCACACCCTGACCGACCACATGACCGGCCTCACGGTGTCGCTGGGCATCATCATGGTGGTCGAGAATCTGGCCGCGGCGGTATTCACGCCTGACCACCGCAACTTCGATCCGCCGCTGTCGGGAAACGTCCAGGTGCTGGGCATCACGCTGTCCGCGCAGCGGCTGCTGGTCCTGGTGCTGGTGATGGGCCTGGTGGGCGCGTTCTATTTGTTCCTGCAGAAAACAAGTTTTGGCAAGGCGATCCGCGCCACCGGGCAAAACCGCACCGGTGCAGCGTTGGTCGGTGTGCAGATCACGCAGATTACGGCGCTCGTCTTTGTTCTGGGCAGCGCCATGGCGGGTGCGGCCGGCGCGCTCTATGGCAGCCTGTTCGCCATCACGCCCTACATGGCCTCCGGTCCCTTGATGAAGGGATTCATCCTCACGGTGCTCGGCGGTTTGGGAAGCGTGCCCGGCGTAGTCCTTGCGGGCTTCCTGCTCGGCTTAGCCGAGAGCTTCGGCTCGCGATACTTCTCGGCCGCCTTCAACGACGGCTATGGATTCATTCTGATGATCATTACGTTGCTGTTTTTCCCAACCGGGCTGTTTGGCGTCCGCGGCAAGGCCCGGGTATGAGCTCTGCTTCCACACCGCTGGCACAGCCACGCGAGGCTATCGGCAGGACGGCGCGCGTCGCCGCGGCACCGCGCCTCGCTTTGCTGGCGCGCTCGCTGCCCATTGTCGGATGGCTGGTGCTGGCGGTGCTCATCCTGTTTCCCGGAATGGGCGCCTCGCGCTACCTGCTCTATCTGGGAACGCTTATCGCGCTGCAAGCGGCGTTGGCTACGTCCCTGAATTTGGTGATGGGCTACGCAGGCCAGTTCGCGATGTCGCACGCCGCGTTTTACGGCTTCGGTGCCTACGCGTCGGCGTTGTTGGTCTCCGGCGCCGGCGTCGGCTTCTGGATCTCGATTCCGTTGACGATGCTGCTCGCTGCGGTCTTGGCCGCCTGCATCGGCTATCCGGCGTTGCGTTACACCGGTGGCGTGCATCTCGCGCTGATAACCTTCGCGTTCGGCGAACTTGCCCGCCTACTGGCCGCCAATTGGCACAGCGTGACGGGCGGTCCGATGGGCATGCGCGTGCTATATTCGCCCGAGCCGCTGCTCGGCTTCAGCTTCGCCACTTCCAGGGGTTTGTACTGGCTCGCCACAGGCATGCTGCTGGTTTCGCTGCTCATCGTGTTCCTTGTACAGCGTTCGCGCTTTGGACGTGCGCTCGTGGCGGTGCGGGAAGACGAGGTTCTCGCCGCCTTCCTTGGAATTAACGTCGTGGCACACAAGCTTGCGGCGTATGTGATGAGCTCGATGATGGCCGCCATGATCGGCACCGCATATGCGCCGTTCATGAGTTTCATCTCGCCGGAGCTGCTCAATGCTCACCAAACCATTTCCCTTATCGGGGTATTGATCCTGGGCGGCATCGGCACCTTGTCCGGGCCGATCATCGGGACGCTGGTGTTCTTCGGCATTCCCGAGCTGTTGCGGGTGGCGCAGCTTTACCGGCTGGTAATCCTCGGCGCCGTCATCATCGTTGGCGTGCTGTTCATGCCCCAGGGTATCTCCGGCTTGATCCGTCAGCGGCTGAAGCGCTGGACGCGAGATGTCGGCATGGCCACACCCGAAGCGGTGAAGCGATGAGCATCTTGCGGATTGAAAACGTCACCAAGCAGTTCGGTGGCCTGGCCGCTGTCCGCGAGGTGTCGTTGGAGATTCGCCGCGGCGAACTCAGCGGGCTGATCGGCCCGAACGGTGCCGGCAAGACGACGTTGTTCAACGTTGTCAGCGGCTTTCTCACCCCGAGCAACGGCCGGATTTTTTTCGACGGCGACGACGTCACGTCGCTGTCGCCTCACATCTTGGCCGCGCGCGGACTGGTGCGCACCTTTCAAGGTGCCAGGGTTTTTCCAAAACTGACCATTCGCGAAAGCTTGCGGATCGCGAGCCACATGCCGCAGGGGCGTGGCGCCCGCCGGCAGCCGGTGATTACCGACGTGATGCAGGAGTTTGACTTCGAGCGATACGCCGACGAGCCCGCGGGGTCGCTGCCCAGCGGCGTGATGCGCGAACTCGGCATCGCCATGGCGATTTCGACCGGCGCCGTAATGCTGCTGCTCGACGAGCCGGCCGCCGGCCTGAGCGCGGAAGAAGTGGCGAACCTTCAGCGCGTGATCCGCCGTGTTCATGCCGCCGGCGTGACGGTCTGGGTGGTCGAGCACAATTTGCATTTTCTCATGGGCCTGGTGGATCGCGCGGTGGTGCTCGATGCCGGCGTCATCATCGCCGACGGGCCGCCGCGCGAGATCACACAGCAGCCTCGCGTGATCGAGGCCTATCTCGGAAGCGAAGCCCATGCTGCAGGTTGACGACCTCCACGTCACCTACCAGAGCGTATTGGCCGTGCGCGGCGTTTCGCTGGCGGTCAACGATGGCCAGATCGTCGGCCTGGTGGGAGCCAACGGCGCAGGCAAGACCAGTACCCTCAACGGCATCACCGGCCTGGTCCGGCGCCGTGGCCGCATCAGAATGGGTGAGCGGGACCTGAGCCGGCTTTCGACCGCCGATATCGTGCGATGCGGCCTGGTGCAGGTGGCGCAGGGACGCCAGCTGTTTCCCGAAATGTCGGTGATGGAGAATCTCGAGCTCGGCGCGTTCCTGCAGAATTCGGCTAGCAAGCGCGAACAGGCCGAGAAGGTCTTCGCGCAGTTCCCGCTGCTGCGTGAGCGGGCCTACCAGCGCGCCGGCACCTTGAGCGGCGGCGAGCAGCAGATGCTGGCGGTGGCCCGTGCCCTGATGGCCAGGCCCACAATGCTTCTGATCGATGAACCTTGCCTCGGCCTGTCGCCCAAGATGGTCAGCAGGTTGGGTGACGTGATCCGCCAGGTCAACGCCGCCGGCATTTCCATCCTGCTGGTCGAACAGAACACGGCCTTTGTGTTCGGCCTCACCCAGTACGCTTATGTGATCGAGAACGGCCAGATTGTGCTGCAGGGAACGCCCGCCGAATTGCGTCAGAACGATATGGTGCGTAGCGCCTATTTGGGAATCTGAAATGTCTCCTACAATTCGTTTCGAGATCGATGGCGACGGTGTGGCCACATTATATTGGCAGTTGCAGGGTGCGGCCAACACGCTGCGCCCCGGGACAATGCGGGATCTGGAAGCGGCGGTCGAACGGGTGATGGTGACGCCCGCCATCAAGGGCGCCCTGCTCACCGGAACCGGCAACCAGTTCGTCGGCGGCCTTGATCTGGCCTGGCTGCTGGATGCCGCATCGCCCGAACGCAGCGACGCCGATCTGCTGACAGAGGTGCTGCGCCTGAACGCGGTGCTTTCGCACATCGAAACCTCACCCAAGCCGTTCATTGCCGCGATCAATGGCGATGCACGCGGCGCCGCGCTGGAGCTCGCTTTGGCCTGCCATCGGCGGATCGCGATAGCGGGGCAGAATTTCCAACTCGGCTTCACCGATGTGAAACTGGGCCTGCCTCCCGCGGCGGGGGGAGCGTTGCGCCTGATGCGCAAGGTCGGGACATCGCAGGCCGCGGCCTTGCTGGAAAACGGCCAGCTCTTGTCGGCCCTCGCTGCGCACAAGGCTGGTCTGGTCGATGAACTCGTGCCCGCGGATCAACTGCTTGTCAGCGCGCGCCGCTGGGTCCAGCTGTCGGCGGCGCAGCGGACGCAGCATCCGGTCAAAACCGCGATCAAGGCGATGCTGGCCGAAGACCATGGCCTGCCAATGGATGCAGCATTGCGCGGTGCGGCAACCCGCTTCGTCGAGGTGGCGCGGGGGCCTGTCGCGCGCCAAATGACGCGCACCATGGGCCTGAGCGTGGCGCGCGCCAACGATCTGGCCCGTCGCCCACCCGGTTTTGCCAAGCGGACGTTCCGCAAGGTCGGCGTGCTCGGTGCAGGGCTCATGGGCAGCGGCATCGCGCTGGTGACCGCGCGCGCGGGACTGGACGTGGTGCTGCTCGATGTCAGCCAGGCTGCGGCGGAGCGGGGCCTTTCGAAACTGCGACAACAGGAAGAAGCTGCGATAGCCGCTGGCCGGATCGATCAACAAGCCGGACATGCAGCGTTGGCGCGCATTGCCGCCGCTGACCGCTACGAGGCCCTGCGTGATGTGGACCTTGTCGTCGAAGCCGTGTTTGAGGACCGCGCGGTGAAGGCCGAAGCGACGCGGCGCGCCGAAGCCGCGATCGGCGCACAGGCCGTGTTCGCGACCAACACCTCCACGCTGCCGATCAGCGGCCTGGCACAAGAGTCGGTGCGGCCTGCACAGTTCATCGGCCTGCATTTTTTCTCTCCTGTCCCGCGCATGCCGCTTTTGGAAATCATTCGTGGCACGATCACCAGCGATGAAACGCTCGCCACCGCGATGGACTTCGCGCAGGCTATCGGCAAGACTCCGATTGTGGTCAATGATGCGCGCGGCTTTTACACCACCCGCGTTGTGATGGCTTACCAGGCCGAGGCATTCGACATGCTGGCGCAGGGCGTCGCGCCGGATCTCGTCGAGCTGGCTGGCGCTGCGTCCGGCATGCCGGTGCCGCCGCTTACTTTGTCCGACGCGGTGGCGCTCGACCTGATCCATCAGATCAATTTGCAGGCTGCCAGCGACCTTGGCGAGGCTTGGCGGCAGACGCCGGGTTACGCGATGGTCGGACGGCTGGTGGAAGAGCTCGGCCGCAACGGCAAGAAGGCGGGAAAGGGCTTTTACGACTACCGCGAAGACGGCAGCAGGCAGCTGTGGCCCGGCCTGCAGACCATGGCGGCCGGCGGAGCCGTGCAATTCGCCAGCGTCGACGACCTGCGCGATCGCTTGCTGGCGGCGCAGGCGCTGGAAACGGTGCGCTGTCTCGAAGAGGGGGTGATCACAGACCCCTCGGAAGCCGATGTCGGCGCGCTTCTCGGCTGGGGCTTTTCGCCTTGGACCGGCGGCCCACTCTCCTACATCGATGCTCAGGGCCCGGCGGCGTTTGTCACCCGCTGCGACGAACTGGCCGAGCGCTACGGCAGCAAGCGGTTGCTGCCACCTGCGGCGTTGCGCCGGATCGCCGCGGAAAGAGGCACGATCTACGGCACAAACTGGCAACGCGATTGAATGCCTATGCCAGCATGGCGCCGGGCCGTCGTCCAGATGCCTTGCGGTTTCTTGCAGCCTCAACGAAGTGCAGACGAAATCAGCCCGAACCGGTCGAGCCCGCCAAGTATTTCGTAAGCACAAGGTAGAAACGAGGCCAGTCTGTTGACTGATAAGCATTTCGTCAAAAGCTAGTCAGTTCCCGACTGGATAGCTTTCTAACAAAAGCTTATCA
>Ga0137389_10002811_pt1 | contig 10651 bp, 10 predicted proteins | sample 15con2h14BmetaG_FD_104645 | JGI IMG/M metagenome (GOLD analysis project Ga0137389, IMG submission 104645) | Vadose zone soil microbial communities from Angelo Coast Range Reserve, California, USA - 15con2h1.4B metaG | ecosystem: Environmental > Terrestrial > Soil > Vadose zone > Saprolite...
GCTTGGTGCTAACATCTTCCGTGCTACACAAACGGATGCAGCGATGAAACGCGAGAAGGTCAAGGGGAAAGAGCGAGCGAACGCCACGCACTTCACTGTGGGGCGCAAGGTCCGAGAGTTTATCATCAACGAACTGGGGGGAACACCGCCAGAGAAATTGCCTACTCCAGAGAAAAGCATCAAGCAACTTGAGCAGGAAGAACAATTTCGACTCAAACAGAAAGACCAACCGAGTCTTTTTGATCAGCCCAATGAAGAGAGCGAGCAATAAACATGACTCGGAGCCCTCGGAGGAAAAGGGGAAGCACGGTATGCCACATCGAAAAGCAACAGACCAGCAACTGGCCGCGCTCGTCAAAGCGCGGGCCGCACTCGCCAAAAAGCATACCTGTGAGCGCTGCGGCTGTGAAGATCCTGCGCGTGGGCTTCAGAAACACAGCGATTACCGAATCTATGAGACACTCCGCGATGGCGAGAAGCATCGTTATTGCATCTCCTGCCGCATCTATTTCCGCTGGATCGATGCGAGGCTTCAGATAGAAGCGCAACTGCAGGCGCTCTTTGAACAACGGACACCTTTCTTGCTGCTGGATACGGAAACGACAGGGAAGCTGGAGCACCGAGGCTTCCAGATCGTCGAAGTCGCCGTAGTGAACCAGGATGGCCAGGTACTCTATCAGTCGCTCTGCAAGCCCGATATTGCCATGCAAAGCTCCGCCTCTGAAGTCTCCGGCATCACGGATGCCCAGCTCGCCGACGCGCCAACGTTCGCGCAGGTCTGGCCGAGCCTGGTGCAGGTACTCGCCTCGACGGATGCTCCTATCTACACCTGGAACGCTGACTTTGACCGCCAGGCGCTCCTACTGACAGCGAAACGCTTCCAGCTCCCTGTCCCGGCGGCGGTAAGCTCCAAAAACCGGTGGCGTTGTGCCATGAAACTCCACGCCCGCTGGTACGGGGAATGGAGCAATGGCAAAAACGACTATCGCTATCAGCCGCTCGAATGGGCCTGCACCGAACTGGGGATTGAAGAGGGCGGATATCACCGGGCAATCGGGGATACGCTGAATGTGCTCCGCGTCCTGCGGGCCATTGCTGCTCGCGCAGGGAAGTATCCACCGCCAGGCGATATGCCCTACCATCAGCGCTATTATGGCGAGTGATGGTGTGACCGCAGTACTGGCGTCACCACGGCTGGCCGCGGCGCAATGCGTGACAGTGGATCTGTTGTTGGTAAATTAACTGAAGGGTGGGAATCAGGCATTGATTGCCTGAGCAGACGGCCCCAGAAGCTGCTTGCGGCTCTTGAAAGTTGTAAATTCGTGGCAGCATTGACCCTCTTTCGCCCTTCCAACTTTCGTATCCGCTGGTAAATTGGGTCAAAGCATGATGTCGCTCAGCGACATGAAAGCGAATGAAAATGGGCTATACTGACCAGGGTGATGAGTGCGAGTGGTCGTTGCATATTGATACCCTCAGTTCGAGGTCAAAGCTGACCGGGGTGCATCCAGCATGAATGACTGTTGCCACGAGCACGCGGAGGAATCTTGTCCGTTTTTTGCACCTGGCACTCATCATTGGCGCGAAGTGTGGTCAAGTTCAAGAGGGATTCTAGATTTTGTGGTGTTTGAAGCTCTCAGAAAAACCTCTCCCCAAAATGTGATCAATGGATTCTGTGGTGTTTACTCATCCATATCAAACACCGCAGAATCCATTGATCGACTGGTTGAACCCACGGGATGCGCAACGAGATAGCACTTTGCAGTAAAATACAGTAATTTCATACATATGCAATCTACGCTCTTGAAAGGACAAAATGTGTAAATCCCAAGATTCTGCGGGAGATTTCTGTATAATTCTGCGGGTTGCAAAACAAGCAGGAGCAGAGAAAAAGAGGGCGGTTTTCTGCTGCCTATCAGCCATTTCTGCTCCAGAGGCCGCTTCGCTTAGATTGCCTGCTCACCCGCGTAATTGTACAGATTTCGCTCTCAGAGCTTTGGGATTTACACCCGAGCAGATGCAGGTTTCAGGCACGGTGCTCATGCCTGCTTGCCCAAGAGGAGGGGAAGCCACGAGTACAGCCTCGGCCCATAGCCTGGACGCGAGGCTCGCGGCAGCAGGCCGGGAGGCTGTGCCTGCTCGTCAGTCGGAAAGCACCGAAAGATGCAACTGGAGAAGCGCTGCGGGGTCAGCCATCACGTTGATCTGGGCGATCTTGCCACCTGTGATCGTGAACTGGGTGACATAGCGCAGCCGTCCATACGGAGCCACAACGACTCCGACTGCGCCGTTCACCAGCGCCGGTTGTGCGAAGCGGGCAAGCCGCAAGAAGGCTCTTGCCTGCCTGACCACAGCCGTCGCCCCACGAACTACCTGTGACTTGCCCTTAAGTGTGGCAGCAGAGTCGGCCCGGTACACAATGTCCGGGTCGAGCAGGGCGAGCAGCACTTCGAAGTTGCCGGCACGCGAGGCAGCCAGGAAGGCGTCAACCATTTCTCGGCTTGCGGTGAGATCAGCGTCGGCGACCTTTGCCCCTCCTCGTATCCGGCGGCGAGCACGGCTCGCGAGCTGTCTGGTAGCGATCTCTGAACGCTCCACTACTCTCGCAATTTCCTCGAAGGGAACAGCAAAGATATCGTGCAGCACGAAGGCGAGACGCTCGTGAGGCGTGAGCGTCTCCAAGACCACGAGCAGCGCAAGACCGACCGAGTCGGCCAACAGCGCCTCTTGCTCAGGATCGATCATGCCAGGCTCTCTCGTGCTTGGCTCAAGCACGGAAGCCTCCAGGGACTCCTCGCGCCGCAATTTGCGTGAACGCAGCATGTTGAGGCTGATTCGCGCTACCACCGTCGTCAGCCAGCCGCCCAGGTTCTCAACTGAGCTTGTGTCGGAGCGGCTGAGGCGAAGCCAGGCTTCCTGTACGGCGTCGTCTGCCTCCGAGAGGGAGCCGAGCAAGCGGTAGGCCACCGCTTGCAGATGGGGACGGCTTTCCTCGATTGCTTCTGCCAGCCATTCGTGTTTCTCCATTGGTTCTCTTCCTCCATAATGTTGTGCCAAAGAAGTGACACGCCAAACGTGCCTAATGTGACAACGTCTGGCCCGTGAGAGCCGATCTGGTGGATCGCAGAATGGCACTGGTGTTGGCTCTTCGGTCACATTCTCTCGTTGTGTGGTGTCAGAGAAGTGACAAGGGAAATCTGATCGATGGGCCATGAGATGGATGTGCAAAGAGCGCGCTCCATGCTGTCAACATGACAGAGAGAAGGCTTGATACCCTCATGACCATCATACAACAAAAGCCAGATCTCTCCTGGCTTCTAAATAAAAGGAAAAGAAACATGAAAAATGAATTGAGCCATCAACAGACGAGCGGAAGGGGCAGCGAGTCGCTGTGGAGAAAACCGATCATGACCTCCATCCTCTGGGTCGTTCAGGTATTGCTTGCACTCTTCTTTCTGTACGGCGGCGCCATAAAGCTGGTCCCGTCGTCCTCAGTGCTGGGAGCAGCGCTGTTGGCATCGCTGTTGGCACCGCTGCCAAAGCTGTTCGTGTACTTCATCGGCATAACCGAGGTGCTCGGTGCACTCGGCCTGATCTTCCCTGTGCTCCTGCGCATCCTCCCCATCCTGACACCACTAGCCGCCGTCGGACTGATAATTGAAATGATCGGCGCAACGCTATTCGTGATCCTCTTCTATGGTGTCGCGCCGGCGGCATTCCCGGTGGTGACAGGGCTCCTCCTGGCTTTCGTCGCCTATGGTTGCTGGTTGCGCCTCAAGACGGTTTCATCTGATGGTCCACGAAATTTTAGGGATGTAAGCATACGATAAGAGTACTCAGGCGGCTCAACACCTACGATCATGGGCAATTCACAGCCTGATGCAAACCAATTCTTGAGCTTGACGGCACATCAGGAAGGCCGCTCTGAGGGGTGCATGGAGCTTGACGAACTGCTTGCTGGGTGCAAGCAGTTCGTCTTCGCTTAGATTGCCTGCTCACCCGCGTAATTGTACAGATTTCGCTCTCAGAGCTTTGGGATTTACACCCTGGCGACTGCATCGCATCTCCAACCTGGATACCATACCGTGATTGCGCGAGCCTGCAAGGGAGAAGTCACGCCGAAAAGAGAACACATTCTAACCTGGGCGAGTGTGCTAAAGGCAACAGCGTCTTCTCCTTCATGCCTTCCACTATGATGCCGATGATGAGCAGATAGATGAACTGGCGGAGGCCCGCGCACGTATCAGCGATCTAGAGCGACGGCTAGACGCTCAATTCTGATATCATTTCCGTAATTTGATAGACCAAAAAGAAGCGGGGAAACAAGAGGCAAAGCCTTCAAAAACATTACCAAAAGCAAAAGGCAGTATTTTAGTAAAATATGGATATGCTCAACCTTCCCCACTGGCAGGTGCTCGCGTGCGAGGAAGGCAAGGAGAGCTATGTGCTTCATGCCCAGCTTTCCTTGCCTCTTTTTGCCTGCCCATCTTGCGGCATGCCTACCATGGCTAAGCACGGCTCTGACGCACAAACCATCCGCGACCTTCCCATGCATGGAAAAGTCGTGTTCATTCAGACCAACCATCAACGCTATCGATGTATCACCTGTCGAAAAACCTGCTATCAGCACCTCCCAGAGATTGATCCCAAACGGTTCATGACCAGGCGGCTCGTTGAGTACATCGAGCGCAAGACGCTTTCAACCAATCGGACCTTCGCAAGCATTGCGGAAGAGATCGCCGTTGATCCCCGCACGATCCGCAATATCTTTGACGACGCAGCAGATCGACTCAATGCCACCATCAGTTTTGAGACGCCCACTCTCCTGGGCATTGACGAACTCCATGTCCTGGGTGCCCCGCGCGGCATCCTGACAAATCTGGAGGCTCACACCATTGTCGATTTCCTCGAAGACCGTAAGAAAGCGAGCATCATGCATGCTCTCCAGCGTTTCAAACATCCCGATTATGTACGTGTTGCCGTGATTGATCTATGGAAACCGTATAAAGAGGTAATTCGTACTGCTTTACCTGATGCTGCTATTGTCTGTGATAAATTCCATGTGCTCAAACTGGTCACGACGGCTTTAGAGACATTTCGTAAGGAGATCAGTGCCCAGCTCTCCGAGTCCCAGAGGAAAACGCTGAAGATGCATGTCCGCTTTTTGCTCCTTCGTCGCCAGCACGATTTGACCTCGGAGCAACTCTTTCTCCTGGAAACCTGGACCAGGAATTATCCACTGCTCGGCCAGGCTCATCAACTCAAAGAGCAATTTTTCAAGATCTATGACAACCAGACCCTCACCGAGGCTCATACCGCGTATCTGGCTTGGGTCAAAGATGTTCCCTCTGAACTCATGCACATCTACCAGCCGCTCATGCTCACCATCGAGGAATGGGGAGAGTATATCTTCAATCACTTTGAGCAAGACCACATTACTGGCGGGTTCGTCGAATCGGCCAATAATGTCGCTCGGATGCTCAACAGAATTGGTCATGGGTACTGGTAAATGCCCTACGAAGTGAGCAGGTCTGGCCCTCAAACGTGAGAAATTGCCCTCAATCTTGAGCATTGCCATGAACATATCTGGGGAAACCGCTCTCCATCTGACTTCTTTCATCGAAACGTTGTAAATTGGCATAGGGTGTAAACATGGGTCATCCCGAATTTTATTAAATAATCGGGAGTCCCACTACCTCTATTTTAGCCCTACAATCCGGGGACTGTAAAGAGCCGTGGGACTTTTAGCAGGCCGCGACAAAGCGAGGCCGCCAGGCGCGATTCTGACGGCTTATTTAGGAGGGGCGGAGAGATTCTATGGGTCGCCGAAAACACGATCCTACCGTAAATAATGGCGAGTGACGACCGAAACCCGCTGGTGGCCGAGTGCCAGGCTCACACGTTCCGCGGCCAGGTGGTCATAGTCCGACCGTTTGAGCCGACCTTGCGCTGGCAGCAGTGATCGACCAGGTGCATACACCAGGTACAAGGCCTGCGCAAACTCTCGGCGATAACTATGTACATCGAAGTGTTTGGGGATGCGCTCGAAGACCAGTGCGTCCGGATCGCGGCCCTGGCTCACGGCCAGGACATCTGCTTCACGCCCTGGCAAGACAGGAACATTCCGCTCTAGCCCACCCTTGCCGCTCTCCACATGCACCAGCAGCTGACCATCCCGGTAGAAGATGTCGCGGCAGCGCAGCGCGCGCAGCTCATGACGGCGCAGGCCTGCCGCCTGCGCGAAGTTCACCAGCTCGGGCCAGTTGGCTGGCTGGAAGTGACGATCGTGCTGTTTCGGCCCGCGCGACCGGGTGATGTTGGCACGCTCTCGGCGCGGGATCGCAACGGTGTTGGCCAGGGTGCGGTTATCGAAGAAGAGGCGCAGCGCTGCCCGTTCGACCTGCAACGTGTAGGGACTCTTGCCCTCGGCGAGCTGCTGCTGGAGATAGGCCGTCGCCAGTTCATCGGCGCGCGGGTCCAGCTGCGCCAGGCTGGTGATGTGATATTCTGAGCGTACCCATTTGACGAAGCGGATGCTTTGTTCCTGGTAGGAGCTGCGCGTCTTATAGGAGTGAATCTTGCCAGTTGACACCGACCAGGCCGTTCCCTGCTCCTCACGAATCGCGATCTTGGCGTCACGGCGCGATTCCCCAATGGCCATCTTGCCATCGAAGCGCTCGATGGTTTCGCGGACAATGCTCTTGCGGTGTGCTGCTCCCATGTGCGCGCTCTCAATGTGTTCTTTACAAGTGGACAATACTTGCAGTTTAATCTTGTTCGCTATGCATTGCCGGGATAGTGCCGACGAGCCGCATACGGGACCTCACTGCTCTCTTTTTTTCTTCATTCACCTGCATTCTGCTGTTTAGAACTCCCTGGCGGGTCGTTCTAACCGCAGATTCCACCTCGACTACATGAAAGAGAGACCAACCTACGAGGATGCACTCCGGGGCCACGCTACCAGGATCGCACTACCAGGACGCTTTCCGAATCCTGCCAGTCGGACTCTCACCGCTGGCAGGCCCACGCTCCGGGGCCACTTTCCGAGGAAGCATTACAGGAACGATTTCCAGTCTGCGCTACAAAGACACGCTACCAGGTGGCCTACGAGGATGATAGGAGCTTGCCCGTTGAGGCTGCCGGGGGAGCAGGACTCAAACCGCCGTGCAGCCAGGGTGAGCAAACCCGGTTATTTGGCTCAGGCGAGTAACTCAGCACCAAGCACAGGAAACCACTCCTCGTCGTCGGATGCCAGCGAGCAACTCAGCACATGCATCCAGGTGACCAGCCTAGTCGTCGAACCCCGGCGAGTAACTCAGCGACAGACAGGTTCAGGTGACTCTTCCTCGCTCGATTCCAGGGGTTTCCCACTCTGGCGTAGAGAGCGAACCTACAACCCCAAATGGTGGAGTCAGCCATAAAAACACTAGTAGCATAGCATGGCTTGTGGAGCGGCGTCAATCATGTTTGGATATCTTGAATCATCCTACATCATCCAGTATTTGCCAGGAAAAAAGAAGAGCACTCTGGAATATCTCTCAGCATGATGGGACTTCGTAGAAGAACGCAGGCTTTCCAATACCTTCTTAGATTGCTTACAACTTCCTTGGAAATCCAACGTAATACTGATATGTCCAGCATAATCATGGGAAATAGTGGAAATCCAACACCTATACCGGTCTAGGAAGGCTGACAAGTGAACCGCCGATTCAACTTTAGTCAGTGCGTCACCCTGCTCGACACCAACTTCAAAACCTTCAAGCGTTGGCTCACAGAGGACGGGATCGACGCAGAGCAGCAACAAAACCGCGCCGATTCGCGCGAGAAATACCTGACGGAAGACCAGCTGGTGGCGATGGCCCGCAAGCGGGAGATCCCGCTGCAGCTGCCCGAAGAGCGTAAGGGCGAATCCACCTCGGCGAAAATCCTGGCGGGACTGGCAGGCATGGATAGCCGCATCACGACGCTAGAGCAACAGATAACCGGGCGCTTCGACCAGGTGGACACACAACTTGCGCAACTGCAGACGCTGGCAGAGATCCAGCACCAGATGGAGCAGCTGATGGCCGAAGTACAACGACTGCGCACATCCACCCCGCCACAGGAACGCCCACCCGTCCCGGCCCCCCAGGCGAGCAATGCCGCCCCTGCCATCTCCACGTCCACCCCCAGAACCACCACCACCCCACCCCCGCTTACGCGCCCAGCTCGTCGAAAACGCAAGGCAAAAGCCAGGAAGCTCCTCCCAGCCACGCTCACGCCACTCGCCAGCTTCAGACAAGCGCATGGGATCTCTGAGAAAGCGGTTGAAATCGCCATCCAGAAGAACAGGTTAGCGGTCAAGCGCGGTGCGTGGGTCCATGAGCATCGCTCTATTGGTCTGGCCCTGGATCGACAAGGCCAGCAGCAGTTTCACGAACTCTTCTCTGAACACGCAGGCTTCGAGCGCAGCGACGACTGCCCCATGTGCGCTTTGAGCGCCGGTTGACCGACTTGACACCTGTTGTATACTGGCGGCGTAGCCGCCAGGTGCTCAAGCATGAGGCGCACAACTGAAACACTTGCTCTCTTCTTTTGGGCCTCACTCTTCAATTCGGTGTGACCTGGTTGTCACGTTTAGCCAATGAGCAGAACCCTTGCCGATTGTAACTTTCCCGCGCTTGAGCGTCTCTTACTCTACGCTCCCGTTGTTGCTCCCCAGCTCCGCCAGTTTGAGGAAGACCCAGGATACATGGAAAAATCTCTCATAGCCGTCCAGGACGTGAGTGAAAAACCGGATAGCTCTTCATGACCAGAGTTTCAGCGATGATCTGCCCGCCACTTTTCATAGGCAGTGCGGTCGCCGTTAAATGCCCCCAGTCCCGCCAGCTCGTCAGCGCGGTCATTATGCGGGTGTCCAGTATGTCCAGCCACCCAGAGAAACAGCGGCGGCTCTCTCCTCGAACGCTCAAGCTTGCGATAGATCTCCCACAGGTCAGGATTCTTTGTCATCTTATACTCCCCCTGCGCCACTTTGATCACATACTCACTATCACTGTAAATCGTGAGCGGAAGCGCTGATGGGGCAAGGGAGAGAGCAGCCAGGACAGCAGCAATTTCAGCTCGATTATTGGTAGTTGTGGGAGCGAGCGGTATATACCCGTAGCATTCAATACAGGGGACACCCTTGCGCACGTGACCATCGGCACTATCGAGAGCCGACCACAGGAGAGCCGACCAGCCTGCCGGACCGCCAGGGTTGTTGAGACAAGCTCCATCGGTATACGCAACGAATCCCTCGTGCGTTCGCGTCGGAAGAATGGCGCGAATATCTATGCCCTGTACTGCTGTCAAGACTGAGCGCCATTCTTCTGAGTTAGGCAAATCGGTTTCGCTTCTATTCATAAGAACCTTTCCGTGATTAGGCTCATGAGTCCATTTCGCGCGCATTATACCATGCACATAGACGCTGTGAGAGATTTTTCCATGTATCCTGGGCCTCACTCAGTTTCAGCCGACCACGTTTCACCTGCAGCTTGAGGTGCGCCGCGTCATGCGCCAGGCGCAATTGCTCGATGCTAGCATTGCCGCAAAACGCGCTCCAGCAGAACACCGTCGGCGCGAGATCAAACGCCTCGGTCACGATCAGCGGGAAATCGAGCTGCTCGCCGGCCAGCATCACCTGGTCGATGAGGGCCGCGCGCTCTTCCGCCAGGCTCTTGCGCGCCTCATCGCGCACCAGTTTGAGCATACCGGCGACCTGCTCAGCGAGCGTGATCCCGTAGGTCAACCTCAGAGAGCGCAGCAGGTCGAATGCCTCCGGGGGGAGATCTCCCCAGCGCTGGCGCAATTTGTATGGATTACGCACCTCATGACCTGCTTCTCCACCCCACATCGTCACTAAACAAACAAGCGACCAGCTCCAGAGAGCGAAGAAGCGTCAGAGACGATAGAATGGAGGCAGACCCCAAGCCATTCTACTGTCACTTGAAAGGAGGAAATCCTATGCTTGCTGAAGCCGATTTGATCGCGAAACGGGCTGCGTTACGGTGGCTGGTCCAACAGCATCCGCAGTGGACCCATCAAGACCTGGCCGAGGCCCTCTCGATGTCACGCTCCTGGGTGAGCAAATGGCTCGGGCGGTTGCGTCAAGCCGATGCCAACACTGTCCTGGCGTTGCACTCCCGTTCGCGAGCGCGGCACACGCCCCCTGCCTCCATCGCCTCCCAGCCAGCTGTCGTGCAACGGATCTTGGAGATCCGCCTGGCACCGCCTGAGAACTTGCAGCGCGTTCCAGGACCAGAAGCAATCCTGTACTACTTGCATCGCGACCTCACCCTTCAACAGGCGGATGTGCGCCTACCGCGCTCCCAAACCACGATCTGGAAGATCCTGCGCCAAGCGGGCTACATCGAAAAGGATCGTCGCCGCAAGCCCAGACCATTAGAACTGCGGCAGCCAGGGGAGGAAGTTCAATTCGATCTGAAAGATGCTAGTAGTGTGCCTGCTGAGCCGGAGGGCAAGCGGCAGCATGTGGTCGAGATTGCCAACTTCGTCGATGCTGGCACCTCGATCTGGTTGCACCGCGAGGTGCGGGGCGATTTCGATGCCGAAACCCTGCTGGAAGCGGTGGCCCAGTTTTTGCGCGACCATGGCTTGCCCCGCATGCTTA
>Ga0137389_10002819_pt1 | contig 10641 bp, 9 predicted proteins | sample 15con2h14BmetaG_FD_104645 | JGI IMG/M metagenome (GOLD analysis project Ga0137389, IMG submission 104645) | Vadose zone soil microbial communities from Angelo Coast Range Reserve, California, USA - 15con2h1.4B metaG | ecosystem: Environmental > Terrestrial > Soil > Vadose zone > Saprolite...
CCTCGCTTCTGATGCACCCCTTGGCGCGACCGCCGAGGAGTTGTTTCAGGGCCCGATTTCAGATGCGCTGACGCACATCGGTCAGATCGCGATCTTGCGGAGGCAGGACAATTCGCCGGTGCGCTCGGAGGTATATGCCCGGGCGGACATCTCTCCCGGCCGTGTAGGATCGGAACAACCGAAGAGTCCGTTCGAGTTCGACAGTCCCACAGTTCCTAAGACGGCCGACTAATGCATCTTATCGTTAAGGCTCGTGTAACCTGCTCATCCCTGAATTCGTAGAGATTCCTATGTTGATATCGGTTCAGGCATCCACACGTCCGAGCCCCCCGCCAGGGGTCGGTCCCGGGGCTCAGGGACCCCCGACGACAACTCCCTCGCCGATCACGATTAGTCTGGGGCCTCCTGGCTCCGAAGTGATTACGATTCCCACGCCGCGAACCGCGAGGGACATCGACGCGCTCAAGGCGCGTCGCGAGGAGCTTTCGAACCAGCTCCAATCGGTTGATTCACGGCGCTCGAAGTTGATCAGCCAGCTGAAGCAAACCTCGGATCCTACTGCGATCAAAGGATTGGAGGCTCGGCTCTCGCAGCTCGATGCGCGACAGCTACAGCTGGAATCTGATATTCAGCAGACCGGGCAACAGCTTACGAGTCCGGCCGCGGGATTATTAGGGACCACCGCGACCCCACCGGTTTTCGCCGGCCTTGGGCAGAAGGAAGTCATGACGCTCTCGGTGCTCTCGATCCTTTTCATTTTCTTTCCGTTGGCGTTCGGTGCCGCTCGCGCAATGTGGAAGAGGTCCGGCAGACCCGCCCCGCCGCCGGCTGTATTTACCGAGAGCGCCCAGAGGCTGGAACGGTTGGAAGCATCGGTCGACGCGATCGCAATCGAGATAGAGCGGATATCGGAGGGCCAGCGCTTCGTCACCAAGCTTCTCTCCGAAGGCCAGCCGGCGCCAATGCTCGGCGCCGGCCAGCGTACTCCGGAGACCATCCGCGGGAGCTAGCCCGCGGCGGAAGCAGGTTTCGGGTTGGCGTCGCTCAGCGTCTGCTGCCTAAGCGCCGCGGCGCCCATCATGCCGCCGAGTCCCATCGACTCTACCACGTTGCTCGGCACCACCATCAGCGCGCCCTTTTCCTTGAGTCCTTCGTACAGGATGTTCATCGCGCGCAGGTGAAGCGCCGTCGGATTGTTCTCGTACGACTTCGCAGCCTCAAAGAACAGTTGCGCAATCTCCACTTCCGCCTGTCCGAGAATGATGCGCGCCGACTTTTCGCGCGACGCCTGCGCTTCGCGGGACATTGCGTCCTGGAGCGATGCCGGGATTACAATGTCGCGCATTTCTACCGATTGTACCGTGACACCCAGGGATTTGATCGCTGATCGATCAAGGCCTGCAGCTCCGACTCGATCCGCTCGCGTCCACGCAGTAGATCGCTAAGCGACGTGCGACCGATGATGTCGCGCAGGCCGGTCTGGGCAGCCCAGCTGACGGCTTGAGCGTAGTCCTGAACTTCGAGTGCGGCCTTCTCGGAATCGTGAACCATCCAGAAGAGAACCGCGTCGACGTTCACCGGTACCGTGTCAGACGTGAGCGTCTCCTCGGCGGCGAAGCTCGTCGTGATCACGCGCTGGTCGATGTAGATCGAGATGGTCTCGACGAACGGAACGATCCAGAAGAGGCCGGGGCCACGCAGTCCCGTGTATTTGCCGAGGTGGAGCACGACGGCTCTCTCCCATTGCTTCGCGATCTTGGGGGATTGCGACAGGAGAACCCCGCCCAGAAAGATTATGAGCCAGACCGGATTCTGAGTGGCGGCCATCATGGGGAACGCGATAAGGATCGAGACGAGCAGAATGAAAACTGATACCACATTGGCACGACTCTGCGACCGTGAAGCCCGCGCGGCGCGGCGTGCTGCGAGAACTTCGTCCATTGCCGGCATTTATTTTTTCTCCTCGTGTCTGAGCTGAGTGATTAGCTCGGATAAAGTGAATCCCAACAGCGCGGCATCGCCAACGAAGCGTCGGATCAGCTCGCGCAGCTCCCGCTCACGGTGCGCTCGCGCCGCGTGTGGCGACGGAGATTCCCGAACGAAAGTGCCCACTCCGCGTCGTGTCTCCAGAATCCCATCGCGCTCGAGCTGGGCGTAGACCCTGGCGACTGTGTTCGCGTTCACGGCGAGGTCCACGGCGAGCTGTCGAACCGTCGGCAGCTGCGCCCCCTGCTCTAACTCCCCTGTCGCGATCGCCGCTCTGATGGACCGGTCCAGCTGAGCGTAGATCGGCGTGGGGCTGGTTGAATCGATGCTGAAAGTAGGCATTGTCTGCTTGTACTATCACATTAGGACAATACGCGGGCAAGGGGGGAAGGGTTTCAGTGGCAGTTCCGGGGTTAAATACAACTGAACGGGTGCCAGCGGGCAGTGGCAGAGGTGCCAGCTGATAGTTCAGTACGCCCTGACTTTCCTACCGCTGATTGAAGCACAGGCAACTGCCTGGGTCCTTAAAGCTTCTGAGATAAGTCTGGGCGTCGTGAACTAGGCACTCGGAACTACGCTACTGACGTCTGGCACCCGTTCAGTTGCAGTTCAGTCTGGCACCCGTTCAGTTGCAGTTTCCAGTCTGGCACCCGTTCAGTTGCAGTTGCAGTTGCCCTTACCGACTATGGGTGTACATCAGATCAACAATCTCATCGTACATCCGATCTGCCTGATCGCCGCCAGTACGGATCGCCCCCGTCGCGCAGTGCTTGAGTTGGTTTCGCATCAGCTCACGCCCCACCCCGCGAAGCGCCTCCTGAACCGAGGATATCTGCGTGAGGATGTCGGCGCAGTACCGGTCCTCGACAACCATCTTCTGCAGTCCCCGAACCTGGCCCTCGATACGCCGGAGGCGTTTCAGGGTTCGGGATTTCACTTCCGGATCGACGCCGATCGCTTTTCGCGAGCCTGCCGACGCATCGCGAACCGCGCAGCCGCACTCCGCGCCGTCCGCCGCGGCGATCTTATCGACTCCCTTCGCCTTCGTGCTCATTTGATCTCCTCGTTCTCTCAGGGCAGGCGGACGTTGCGCAGGCGCAGACTGTTCGTGACGACGCTCACCGAGCTCAGCGCCATCGCGGCGCTGGCGATGATCGGACTCAGCATCAGCCCTGTCACCGGGTAGAGCACGCCTGCGGCAATCGGTATCCCAATCACGTTGTAGACGAACGCCCAGAACAGATTCTGTTTCATCGTCACCATCGTCTGGCGCGAGAGCGAGATCACGGTCGGAACTCCGCGCAGATCGCTCCGCATGAGAGCAATGTCGCTCGCTTCGATGGCGATGTCCGTTCCCTTTGGCATCGAGACACCGACATCCGACTGTGCGAGCGCCGGCGCATCGTTGATTCCGTCGCCGACCATCGCCACTACCCTGCCCTTTTTCTGCAGGGCGCGAACTTCCATCACCTTGTCCTGCGGCAGCACCTCCGCGACTACCCGCTCGATTCCGGCCGCCCTCGCCACCTGCTCGGCGGTCGATTGCCTGTCTCCCGAAAGGAGCAGCACATCTATACCCATATTTCCGAGCCTTTCGACCGCCTCGCGCGATGTGGGTCGGATGGCATCAGTGACGACGATGATCGCTGCAAGCCGGCCGTCAATCGCAACGAAGAGCTCGCTAGCGCCAGGAATGGATCGCGCGGCGCCCGACTTTCCCGCCGCGTCCGTCAGGTCGAGCTCCAGCTCGCGCATCAGCTGTGCATTGCCCACCGCGACTTTGTGGCCGGCAACCGCTCCAGTCACTCCACTCCCTGTGTGTGACTGAAAGTCGCTGACGGGCTCGAAGTGAACGCCGCGCTCGCCCGCCACGCGCACGATCGCGGCTGCGACTGGATGCTCCGAATGCCTCTCGAGCGACGCGGCGGCGGCGAGAGCCTCGTTCTCCTCTATCGAACCGATCGCAATGACGCGTCCCACGGAAGGAGTTCCTTCGGTGACGGTTCCGGTTTTGTCCAGCACCACTGTGTTCACGTCGCCCGCGCGCTGGAGGATCTCGCCACCTTTGATCAGCAGCCCGAGCTCGGCGCCGCGGCCAGTCGCAACCATCACCGCGGTGGGTACCGCGAGTCCCATCGCGCAGGGACACGCGATGATGAGCACGGAAACGGCAGCTGCGATCGCACGAGGTAATGCGGCGGTGTCGGCGAGAAAGTACCAGGCGAGAAACGTCACGATCGCGATTGACACAACCACCGGGACGAACACGGCGCTGACTCTGTCGGCCAGGCGCTGAATGGGAGCACGGGAGCTCTGAGCGTCCCGCATCAGCTTCACTATGCGCGCGAGAACGCTGTCCGCGCCGACGCTCGTCGCCCGATACCTGAATGCGCCAGTCGTGTTGAGAGTCCCGCCCACGACCTTTCCACCAACCGTCTTCGCCACAGGCAGCGGCTCACCCGTCAGCATCGACTCATCGACCTCGCTCGCTCCATCGATGATCGTCCCATCGACCGGGATTCGCTCCCCGGGTCGAACCACGACGATATCGCCTGACACAACCTGGGACAGGGGCCTGTCGATCCAGGCGGTTCCCCTCTCCACTCGCGCAGTCGGCGGCAGGAGTGTGACCAGCTTCCTCAGTGACTCTGAAGTCTTGCGCCGCGCTCGAGCTTCGATCGCTCGGCCGGCGAGGACGAGCCCGATGATGAATATCACCGCCTCGTAGTAGACGTCCGGCGCGATCCCGTTTCGCGCGAAGAGACTCGGAGCCACGGTCGCTACCAGTGAGTATACGAAGGCGGAGCCGGTGCCGAGCGCGACCAGCGTGTTCATGTCTGCCGAGCGGTGGCGAATGGCTCTCCAGGCGCGGCGATAGATGTCGCGTCCGGCCCATACGAGAATTCCGCTCGTGAGCAGCAGCAGGACGTAATTGACGATCGCGTTCCCCATCAGAAGCATGGAGAAGAGCATTGCGAGCGCTCCAGCTAGAACACTGACGGTCGCTTTGACCGCGAGCACGCGCGCCTCGCGCACCTCCGATTCCTCGCGCGCTGTATCTGCGCTGAGCGGACGCTCTTCCGCGGCAGGCAGCTCGGCGTCGTAACCGGTCGCGCGGACCGCTTCGATCAAGTCCCTCGGGGTAACTGCTGCCGGGTCGTAGCTCACGGCGGCACTCCTCGTGACCAGATTGACCGACGCGTCTATCACGCCAGGCTCAGCCGAGAGCGCGCGCTGCACCCGCGCCTGACACGCCGCGCAGGTCATCCCCGTCACGGGAAACGAGATCGAGTTTTCCTTCTCAGCTACGAGCCGTGCTGTCACTTGGTCATCCCCCAGGATACCAAATCAATATACCCCCCACCCCTATGTCAAGTCATTCACCCGGAGGGGCGGCGACCGACAACGCGGCAAAGATCGCGATGTCGTTGCCTCGTCCTAAGCGCCGCCGATGCGAAGCTGTAGCCCCGACGGCTTAACCGATCGGGAGCATATCTCTTGCGTTGCGAGGAGCTGGAAGCTCGCTGTGCTCTTCTAAGAGGGTGGAATGGCAATATCGCAGGAATCGGTTGCCGAAAACGCGGATCTTCAGTTCGAGAATTGCACACTGGCCAGGGCACTTGCCGACAGGATGCGCTCCAGCAGTGAGGATCTGACTCGGCGGTGGGTCGATCGAATCAGCGCCCGAGTCAGACTCGATCCCAATCGCGTCTTCCCTACCGACGCACTTCTCGACCACATGCCGATGCTCATCCTCGGCATCGCCGACTATATCGAGAACCCCGAGAGACTGATTCTATCGGAAGTGCCTGTCGTCGCCAAAGCGATGGAGCTGGGAGAGCTTCGGTTTTCGCAGGGATTCGACGAGTACGAGCTGCTGAAAGAGTACGAGATCTTTGGCGGGATTCTCTTCTCGTTTCTGTCTCGCGTCGTCGACGGAATCGAGGAGCCGTGCAGCAGAGGCGAGCTCCTGGCATGCGCGCACCGCCTCTTTCTGGCCGTAGCTCTCATCGAGCAGGCGACATTGACGCACTACCTGAGTCTGGTCAAGGAACGGCTGAGCGAGCGCGACCAGCGACTTCGCGGTTTCAACCGCGCCCTCAGCCATGAGCTGAGGAATCTGATCGGGACGATCTCCGGGGCGGCGGAGATTCTGGAGTTGGGTACGGTCTCGGCAGAACAGCAACGGACCATGACTTCGATGATTCTGCGCAACAGCACGAACATGAAGGTGACGCTCGAGAACCTGGTCGAGCTTTCACGGTTGGACGAGGATGCGCGCCAGTCGCGCCACATTGCCCTTCGCAGTGCAGCGATGGAAGTGGCGCGGCAGCTCCGCGAGTCGGCGCGCGCTCACGGTGTCGAGATCAGACTCCCGACTGATTTACCATCGATCGATGTTAGCGCTGCGGCGTTCGAGCTGTGCCTGTCGAACCTTCTGGCGAACGCGATAAAATACTCCGACCCCGCCAAGGACAAGCGGTGGGTCGAGGTTCGCGCTCATATCGCCGCGCCCGATGATGGCGGCCCGTCAGAGACGGTGGTGGAGGTGCGCGACAACGGACTCGGTGTTCCCGAAGCAAAACGGTCCGAGCTATTCAAGCGCTTTTTCCGCGCGCACGAGGACAGCAACGTAGCGATCGAGGGAACGGGACTCGGCCTTAGCATCGTACGCGATACCGCCACCTCGCTTGGAGGGAGGGCCTGGGCTGATTTTCGGGCAGATGGGACCTCTTTCTTCTTCACGATGCCAAGCCGCCGGTCCGAGGATGGGGTGGCGGCTGCGACCATCGCTGTTCCGGTAGCGCCGGCTACCGGATGGGGCGATCGAACCGCAGGGGATTCGGCACGGCAAAGCTGAAGTGCCACCACTCCTGGTCGTAGTTCACGAATCCCTCGCGCTCCATCGCGGCTTTCAACTTCTGTCTATTCGCCGCCGCCTCTCCGGACGCGTTCGCGGTGTGAGCCGCCGCTGAGAAGGTGTCGAATGGGGTGCCCATCTTGAGCTCCTGGCCAGTCGCGAGGTTGATCAACGTAAGATCGATGGCGAGGCCGAGGTTGTGCCGCGAGCGACTCGCTATGTAGCCGTCCGTGAGCAGGTCCGGCCGATTCACGCGCTGCGTCCAGTCGACCATCGCCAGCGTCGCGCGCACCGGCCGATACGCGTCGAAGATCTTGATGCCGAGCCCTCGCGGCTGGAGATCGCGTTGCACGCGAGAAAGTGCCACCGCGGCCTCGCGCCTCAGATAGGCGCGATTGGCGAGATACCCCGGCAACGGTGCGCCCGTGAAATTATTGGAAGTGGCGTAGCGAAGGTCCACCACAATGGTGGAATCGATTCGGCTTACTTCCGCCAACAGGGTGTCGGCCACCGCATCGAGCGCAACGGCAGTCTCCTCTGTGTTGACGGAAGGCGATGGAGGTCGTGCGGTCGCTGGCGGCGACGGCTGGACGCACCCGCACAAGGCGAGTGACGCGATAAGCGCGAATAAGCCCTGGGACGCGCGGTATGGCCTCTGCGAGCGAAGGCCAGCATTGAGCATCCATCAAGATATGATCGCCTTGCGCGTAAGTCAGCACCACGAGACCGAAGGGACCACAGCCTTCGAAAGCTGCTGGAAACCAGAGCCGGATAATCGCCGTAACACACATGCGGGGCGGATCTAAACCATTATTTTGGACCCGTTGTCAAATACCCTGACGTGCCGCTTCCTTCGCACCCGTCGCTCATGAATCTGCTGCGCCGCGTCGGCATAACGTTGATTGTCGTTTGCGCTCGCCCGGCGTTGGGGCAAGTTGATCCCACAGCGAGCCACTCCGGGACAAGCCGGCCAACGCCCGTCGTATCGGCATCGAGGCTGTCCGGTTCCATCAAGCTCGACGGAAAGCTCGACGAGCCGGCGTGGGCCAGCGCATCGCCAGTAACATCGTTCACCCAGACGGATCCAACCGAAGGCGCGCCTGCCTCTGAGAAGACCGAGGTCAGGGTCCTCGTTGGCCCAGACGCTCTCTACATCGGTGCCAGGCTGTACGAGTCTGATCCGCGGAATATTCGTCCGCGACTCTCCCGTCGGGACGAGTCGGTCGATGGAGACATCTTCGCGGTCGCGCTCGATTCAAGACATGACCATCTCACCGCCTATTACTTTCGCGTGACTGCCGGGGGCGCACTGCGAGACGCAGTGGCAGGGGGCCCGAACGGGCTCGATCTCACCTGGGATGCGGTGTGGGACGCGGCCGTATCCACCGACTCGGCTGGATGGTCAGCCGAAATCCGAATTCCCTTCTCTCAGCTTCCCTATAACCGCGGAGATCGGGTCTGGGGAATCCAGTTCGAGCGATACAGATGGAACAAGCAGGAAGATGATTTTTTTGCATTCACGCCCAAGAAAGAAGTCGGTGGTGTGGCGCGGTATGGCCATCTCGTCGGGCTTGGCGATCTTCCGGCCCCGAGTCGCGTCGAGATAACACCGTACGTGAGCACCCGCGCGGAGTATCTCAAGGTTCCGCCAGGAAGTCCCTTTCGTGATGGGAAGGACTACTTCGCCTCGACTGGTGTGGACTTCAAGTACCGGCTCACGAGCAGCATGACGGTGAGCACGACGGTGAATCCGGATTTTGGACAGGTCGAAGTAGATCCAGCCGTCGTCAATCTCACTGCGTTCGAGACGTTTTTCCCCGAGAAGCGCCCGTTCTTCGTCGAGGGTAGTGAGCTCTTTCGCTTCGGCGACCTCCGCACTTTCAACAGCTACGGGTCGCCAACATTTTTTTTCTCGCGGCGCATCGGACGGCAGCCGCACCGGGAGATTAGCGGGCCATCCGTGGTATTCCTCGACGCCCCTCAACAATCGACGATTGCCGCCGCAGCCAAACTGACCGGCAAGACCCGAAGCGGCTGGTCCACGGGCATCCTCGACGCAGTGACGACGCACGAGATCGCCAATTTCGTAGACACGCTTGGGGTTCGCGGGCATGCGGAAGTCGAGCCGCTGTCCAACTATTTCGTGGGGCGGCTCCGCCGCGAGATGCGCGAGGGAAATACCGTGATCGGGAGCCTGCTGACGGCGGTCAACCGCGATCTTCACGACCCGGCCCTGCGCAATCTTCTCCGCTCGAGTGCGTACGTAGGAGGTCTGGACCTCAATCATTCGTGGAAGAATCGAGACTGGGCGTTTGACGCATCGTTCGCCGGTAGTCAGGTGTACGGTACAAGTAGCGTCATCGCGGCGACCCAGCAATCGAGCGCGCGTTACTTTCAGCGCCCGGACGCTAAGAGCTTTCACTTCGATCCAGATCGAACCAGCTTGTCGGGCTACGCCGGTCAGATGGCGCTTATAAAGGGCGGTGGTCTTCACTGGGGAGGCAACCTCGCCTATCAGTTCTCCAGTCCGGGACTGGAGGTCAACGACCTCGGGTTCGAGTCGCAAACGGACCGCCGTGCAGTATCGACGGATCTTCACTATCAGGAGAACAAGCCCGGGCGGTTTCTGCGCAATTGGCTCGTCGCCGGATTCACCAACCAGACATGGAATTACGACGGTGACATCGTCTTCAACAACTACGCGAGCTTCGCCGAAGGGACGTTCAACAATTTCGCCGGTTTCTTCGTGCGATCCGACTACGGTGCGGAGAGCTTTGACGATCGGCTGACACGTGGTGGTCCTGTCGCCGGTCAGCCCCGATCGATCGCCACCGAACTCGATCTGTTCAGCGACCGGCGTAAGGTGTACTCAGGCACCATCAGCCTGTACAGAAAGGCCGACGTAAAGGGTCAGCTAACGCGAATCGTCAGCCTTCAGCTAGCGGTCCAGCCAAGGCCGGGCGTGAGGTTCAGCTTCGGCCCGGAATTGCAGAATGGATACTTCCTCGCCCAGTATGTAACGTCCTCCAGCGATCCGCTCGCGATCCGTACCTATGGCCAGCGCTATGTATTTGCGACGCTCGACCAGACCACGCTTGCGCTGGTAACCCGCGCCGACTGGACATTCACGCCCAAAGCGTCGCTTCAGATCTACCTGCAGCCGCTCATCTCAGCGGGCGACTACTCGAGTTTCAAGGAGCTTCGAGCGCCCCGGACGTTCGACTTCGAAGTCTACGGGCGCGATGTGGGTACTGTCAGCAAGACTGGGGGCGTTTATACCATTGACCCGGATGGAAATCCGGCAACCCTGAACTCGATTCAACTGGGTGATCCGAATTTTAACTTCCGGTCACTCCGTGGGAACGGAGTTTTTCGCTGGGAGTATCGCCCGGGTTCGGCGCTCTTTTTCGTGTGGCAGCAGCAGCGCGTCGGCAGCGAACCTTTCGGGGACTTCGATTTCAGTCGAGATTTTCGCGGCCTTATCAGGCAGCATCCTGACAATGTCTTCACGATCAAGGCAACGTACTACCTCGCGCACTAAAGCGGCCGGCGGGGATTCCCCAGCCCGCGCCAGCCGCGGCATATTTGCGCATGGCAAGCACGAACGCGATCAGCCCTTCCTCTGTCGCTTACGCGGCGCCGCGTGGCCACCGCGCCGCTGTTCTCGCCAGCTTCCTCGGCTGGACACTCGACGCGTTCGACTTTTTCCTGGTCGTCTTCGCACTGACCGCGATCGCCAAGGATTTTCACAAGACCGATGCCCAGCTGGCGCTCACGATCACGGTGACGCTGGC
>Ga0137389_10002834_pt1 | contig 10617 bp, 9 predicted proteins | sample 15con2h14BmetaG_FD_104645 | JGI IMG/M metagenome (GOLD analysis project Ga0137389, IMG submission 104645) | Vadose zone soil microbial communities from Angelo Coast Range Reserve, California, USA - 15con2h1.4B metaG | ecosystem: Environmental > Terrestrial > Soil > Vadose zone > Saprolite...
CCACGACGTGCTCGTCGCGCTTGATGCCCCCCTCTATCTCGCCTACGACGTCACCTGACTCGGCTCCGTGACGGCGGTCGCCGTCTGGGATCACAAGCCGACGCCGCGCGAGCTTCTGGACGCTCGTCTCGCCGACGGCTGGAAGCCGACGCCGTCGGGCGTGCAGGGCGGGGATCGCGTGCTCGGGTATGCCGCGTGCGTCTTGGAGAATGGTGCGCCGCACGCCCGTCGCACCCCGGGCCCGCACGCCGGCGACTGAGGCCACCCGCGATCAGGGGCCACCCGAGCGCCGCTCGCGCATCTCCTCGGCGTGGCGATCGAAGATCTGCTGCTGGTCCGGAGTGAGCGCCGCGCGGATGTCGTCGCGCAGACGGCGGAACAGATCGCGGATCTTCTCCCGCATGGCCGAGTCGGGTGGGCTGCCGGGCGTGAAGGACGGCATCTGGCCTCGATAGTGCGCCTCAATCGAGTCGATCTTCGCCCGCTGCTCGGGCCTGAGGGCTATGCCCTCCAGCAGCATCTCGACCCGCCGCCCCCGCTCGGCACGGGGCCGTGGGTTCTGGGCCCAGGTCGGCGCCGCGAACGCGAGCACTGCGGCCGCGGCTAGGGTCAACGCGGTGTATGGTCTCATCGCTCCCTCCGCTGGGAATCGGGCTTGTCCATACCTGCCCATGCAGAGACTACGGGCCACGAGCCCCGCGCGCTGAGCATCGGGCGCGACCCGCGCGCCGGGGGTGACGGCGTCGAGCGCCCTGCATTCGCGACCCGCTGTTCCCTGCTCCCCGTTCTCGCCTCCTACAGCGCCGCGTTCTTGAGCAGCTGCACGTAGACCCGCACCGCGTCCGCGTACGCCCGCACCCCGATCCGCTCGTTCGTGCCATGGATGGTTCCCACGTCCTCGGTCCTGATCGTCGCTCCGACGAACCGCAGCACATTGGGTGTCAGGCCCGCGTAGTGCCGCGAGTCGGTCGCCCCGACCACGATCCACGGCGTGACCACGGTCCCGGGAAGGACTTGGCGGATGGTGCGAGCCAGCAGCTGGAACGGCTCGGCGGCCACACTGGTGACGGCCGAGGGGTTACTCACGAGTTCCTGGAGCGGACGCACGCCGATGCGCGCGTCCGCCACCGTCGCCCGCACATGCTCGAGCACGGTGCTCACGCTGTCGCCCGGCAGAATGCGGAAGTTCACGAGCGCCCGAGCCGTGGATGGCAGCACGTTCTCTTTCACCCCGGCCTGGAGCATGGTCGGCGCGGTCGTGGTGCGGAGCAGCGCGTTCCCGTAGGGTGTTTTCCCGAACTGCGCGGCGAGCAGGCCTCCGAACAGCCAGCGGTTCGCCATGACGAGGCGCAGCCCGAGCGGCAGCTCGGGTCCGAGGTAGTCGAACAGATCGGCCGTGGGACCGCGGATCGCGCGTGGCATCTGGCGGCGCTCGAGCCGCGTGACCGCCGCAGCGAGCATGCCGACGGCCGTCTCCTTGGGAGGCATCGACGAGTGCCCGCCCTCGCCTTGCGCGGTCAACTCGACCGTCAGGTACCCCTTCTCGGCGATGCCGATGAGCGCAACGGGCGTGGCGATGCCTGGGATGAACCCCGCGACCAGCATGCCCCCTTCGTCGAGCACGAACTCGGGATGCACGTTCCGCGATGCGAGCAGCGCGGCGATGTGTGCAGCACCGCGACGACCGCTCACCTCCTCATCGTACCCGAACGCCAGATACACGGTTCGCTTGGGCTTGGCGCCCGCGAGGACCAAGTGCTCCACCGCCTCGAGGATCGCGACCAGGCTGCCCTTGTCGTCGAGCGTGCCGCGTCCCCACACATATCCGCCGGCGATGCGTCCCGCGAACGGCGGCTCGGTCCAGCGGCCTTCGGTGCCGGGCTCGACCGGCACCACGTCCTGGTGGGCGAGCAACACCACTGGCGCGAGGCCAGAATCCGAGCCCCGCCACTCGTACAGCAGGCCGTAGCCGTTCACCTTCTCGAGCTTGAGCGCGCCATGCAGCTTCGGGAATGTTGCCCGGAGATAGCGGTGCAGCCCTTCGAACTCCCGGGCGTCGAACTGGGTCGAATCCTGAAACGAGACGGTCTTGAAGCGCACGGCTCCGGCGAGGCGTTGCGCCAGCGCCGCCGAGTCGAGCGGCTCCGTCGCGACCGCCGCTGCCTGGGCCTGACGGGAGCGGAAGGTGAGGGCGCGCTCAAGCGCCACGCCGGCGAGAACGACGACCACCAACAGCACCGTCAGGAGCACACGCTTCATGGTCACCGCACGGGAAGGAGGGTCGGACAACCTGACGGCGGCCGGGGCGGTCGGCAAGGGGCAGCGCGGGCTCCGCTTGACGCCCGCTTGACGTGCCCCCCGTACATAGGGCCAGTCCTTCTTCCTCTGGAGGGTGTATGCGGCGCGCTGTCGCACTTCTCTTCGCCACCTGCTCCGCTGCGATCGCAGCGAACGCGCAGACGCAAAATCCGTCCGCCGAGATCGGGACGTCCCTCGGCGTAACGATCCTAAGCCAGTCTGGCACGTCGATTACGTACGTGGGAGTCCCCGCCGGGGTCGGGGCGCTCGCTCAGCCGAGCATCTACGCGACGATCTTCACTTCCCCCTCGGTGATGTTCGAGCCGCAGCTGTCGTTCCTCTCCCTCTCGAGCGGGGGACGCAATACGACCGCGCTCGACCTCGGGGTCCAGCTTGGCTACCTCGCCACTCCGGCCGAGCGTAACTCGACGTATGTGGCCGCCAATGCCGCGTGGCAGACGCTCTCGACGGGGGGCGGCGGTTACAGCCAGAACGGGTTGGGCCTCGGTGGCGCCGTCGGCTATCGGATGCGGGTTGGTGCCGGCTTCGCGGTGCGGCTGGAGGCACGCTATCGCCGCTGGCTCGGGGGCTTCAGCGGCCTGAACGAGTTCGGCATCGGGATGGGGCTGGGCGGGATCCTCTAGCGGCGATCGCCCGGGCGTTGCTGGGGAGCGATCTCGTGTGGACGGCTGGGGACCGTTCGAAGCGAAACGTACGACGCGCGTTCGTGCGGCGTGCCTAGCGCCCGTTCTTAAGGTACTCGCGCGCCGCGGCGAGCACCCGACCCTGCGCCTCGGCGAGCGACCCCTCGAGCGACGCTCCGGCCGCCTTGCGGTGGCCCCCGCCGCCGAAGCGGTGTGCCAGCTGCGCCACGTCCACGTCGCCGAGCGAGCGGAAGCTCACCTTCACCCGTCCGTTCGCAAGCTGGCGGAACAGGAGCGCGAGTCGCACGCCAGCGATGGAGCGCGGATACTCGACGATCCCATCGAGATCGTCGGCGGTGGCCCCGTGGCGCTGCAGCGCGTCCGGTGGGACCGTGACCCAGGCGAGCCCGCGGTCGTGCTCGACCACCAGAGTCTCGAGCACCTCGGCCGTGAGCCGGACTCGCCCCTCGGGCGCGCTCGCGTACACCGATTCGTAGATGGATTCGGGGTCCACGCCCTGCTCGAGCAGCGCGCCCGCCACCCGCAGCACGCGCGGGGTGGTGTTCGCGAATCGGAAAGCGCCGGTGTCGGTGAGGATGCCCACGTACAACGCCCGTGCCGCCTCCGCCGAGAGCGGCCAGCCAAGCGCGGTCGCGAGGTCGAACACCAGCTCAGCCGTGGCAGCCGCTTCGGGGGCGACGAGACGGGGCCCGCGGGGGAGCGAGCCGCCGCTCACATGGTGGTCGATGCAGGCCACCGCATGCGAGTGCGTGATGGCACGCGCCAGATCGCCGAGCCTGCTCGCATCCGAGATGTCGAGCACGACCACCACGTCGGCGGCCTCAATCTCGCGGGCCGCGCGCTCCGAGTGGTCCGCCCCCTTGGGTACGAGGAAGTGGAACCGGTCTGGGATGGGCGTGGGGTTCGCGATCCCCGCCCGGACTCCCCGCGCCGTGAGCAGATGCCAGAGCGCCACCTCGCTCCCCACCCCGTCGCCGTCGGCGTTCACGTGCGTCGTAAGCGCAACCCGTCGGCCAGGCACGAGGACAGCCGCGACCTCCTCGGCCGCCCGGACCCGCTCTGGGGGCGTCGAGATACCGTTGGTCGTCATGACAGCAAGATAAGCGTTCACGCCCGCCGGCACAGCGCGAATACGTGCGCGGCGGGGGCGGGGCGGGGTCGCAACGAACTTGGCCCAGGGTCAAGGTCACGGTGATGGTGTCGCGGGAAGTGGCGGTCAGCGCGAAGCGCCTGCGGTCTCGCGTCGCAGCGCGCTGTGCTTGCGCCCGTAGCTGAAGTAGATGGCGCATCCGATGACCAGCCAGGCGCCCAGCCGGAGCCACGTCTCCAGCGGTAGGGTGAGCATCAGGCCGAGGCAGGACAGGATGCCGACCAGCGGTACCCACGGGACCGCAGGCGTGCGGAACGGGCGCTCAAGATCGGGGCGGGTGTGTCGCAGGATCCAGACGCCGCCGCACACGATGACGAACGCGAGCAACGTCCCGATGTTCACGAGCTGGCCGAGGATCTGGATCGGGAAGAGTCCCGTGGACGCCGCGACGACGATCCCGGTGTAGATCGTGGCGAGATACGGAGTGCGGAACCGCGGGTGCACCGTTCCCGCCCAGCGCCCCAGGAGCCCGTCGCGCGACATGGAGTAGAAGACGCGCGACTGGCCGAGCAGCATCACCAGGATCGTGGAGCCGAGTCCGAGCACCGCTCCCAGCGTAATCACTGGACGGAACCATGCGAGCTCCGGGATCCGCTCTACCACCATGATCACCGGGGACGCGACGTTGAGCGAGACGTAGGGGATCAGGCCGGTGAGCACCAACGACACCAGGCAGTAGAGCAGCCCGCAGATCGCGAGCGAGCCCAAGATTGCGATCGGCATGTCTTTCTGCGGTGCGCGCGCCTCCTGCGCGGCCGTGCTCACGGCGTCGAATCCGATGTACGCGAAGAAGACGAACCCGGCCCCGCGCAGCACGCCCGTCCATCCGAACTCACCGAACGTTCCGGTGTTGGGCGGAACGAAGGGGTGCCAATTGGCGGGACTCACGTAGCGCGATCCCACGATCACGAACACCACCAGCACGCCGGTCTTGACGATCACGATGAAGCTGTTGAAGCGCGCCGATTCGCGGATCCCGACCACCAGGACCGCCGTGATCGCGAGGATGATGCAGACGGCAGGGAGGTTCACGACCGCCCCGGTCGCTTGCCAACCGGCGATGGTGCAACCCGCGATCGCCTCCCGGACCTGTGTTGCGGTGCAGAAGGCGAAGGGCGGGCCAGTGAGCGCGGTGGGGATCGTGATACCGAAGAGATGAAGGAAACTCACAAACGTGGCTGACCAGCCGACCCCAACCGTGGCCGCGCCCATCGCATACTCGAGGATCAGGTCCCAGCCGATGATCCAGGCTACGAGCTCGCCGAGCGTCGCATACGCGTAGGTGTAGGCACTGCCCGCCACGGGCACCGCGCTCGCCATCTCGGCATAGCAGAGCGCGGCGAAGCTGCAGGCGAACCCCGCCAGGAGCATCGAGATCGGCACCGCCGGTCCCGCGTACAGGGCTGCCGCGACGCCTGTGAAGACGAAGACGCCGGTGCCGATGATGGCGCCGACGCCCAGGGTGGTGAGATGCAGCGGCCCGAGGGTGCGTTTGAAGGAGCGCTCGGAGGGAGTGTCGGCCTCGGCCCGCAGCCGGTCGAGGGACTTGGTCTGAAACAGGCCCGTCATGCCGGCAATTTGCGCGGCGCCCCGCGCCTGGACGTACGACCCCGGGACGAGCGGGACTCAGGGTCGGGCGAGCGGGACTAGACGACGGGCGTGCCGAGCAGGTTGGCGCGATACCGGCGCGACAGGGTCACCCGGGCTCCGCTCTCGAGGATCACGATCGCGTCCCCGTGAAACCACGGCTGGACTTCGCGGACCCGGTCCACGTTGACGAGCGCCGAGCGGCTGGCGCGGCGGAACTGATCGGGATCAAGCCGCGCGGCGAGCGCCGCCAGCGTCGTGCGCACCAGATAGGCGTGCTCTCCCGCGTGCAACCGCACATAGTTGCGCGCCGCCTCGAGCCATTCCACATCGGCGGTACGCACGAAGAAGCTGCGCCCGTCATCCATCACCAGGACGCGCTCGGCGGGGCGGCGTCCCGCCGGCTCCCCCTCGGCCTCCCGAGCCGCGGTGTGCACCGCCTGGAGCCGGGCCTCGAGTTCGGCCGAATGGCGCCGTCGCTCCTCCAGGGCGTGGTGGTAGTCGAGCGCATGGACGACCGCGACGATGGTCCAGTAGATCAGCACGCTCCAGTGGTAGAACAGCGTGAAGTCGTCGACGAGCCGCTGCGCGAACGGGTAGGGCTCGCCGCGGAGCGCGTGCAGCCCGTCCTGGATCCCGACGGCCGCGATGACCTGCAGCAGCGCGAGATCGAGGCTCGCGCCGAGGTGGATGACAAAATGCCGACCGAAGTTCGCCCGATCGACCCGGAACCGGCGCGCCAGCCACACCACCACGGGGGAGAGGAGGGCCCACAGCCACCAGCCGGGGAGGCCGGCCTCGAGCGCCTGCCACCACGTGTAGGGCACCGCCGCCAGGCGCTGGTTCGCGAAGAACAGCTGCGCGCTCGCCACGATCCCGAGCAGCGTCCACAACCCGAACCACCGGAGCCGGCGCATCGACGAAATCGACCGGCGCTACGGTCTCCGCGCCAGGCGTGAGTGCCAGTAGCCGTAGCCCGCGTAGAACACGATGCCGATGACGAACCACACGACGAGCCGGATCCAGGTCGCTTGCGAGAGGTGCACCATCAGGTACAGCGCGGAGATCGCGCCCAAGGGGGCGACGATCGCGTACGCCGGCGTCCGGAACGCGCGCGGCAGGTTGGGCTCGCGCACGCGCAGCACGATGATGCCGACCGCCACGATTACGAACGCCAGCAACGTGCCAATCGAGACGAGGCTCGCCGCGTCTCGGATCGGGAGAATCGCGGCGAAGAACGCCACGATGACGCCCGTGATAATGGACGTGAGGTAGGGAGTCTGGAACTTGGGATGGATCTTGTTCACGAACTGCGGCAGGAGCCCATCACGCGACATCGACCAGAACACGCGCGACTGCCCGAGCAGCATGACCAGAATCACGGACGACAACCCCGCGATCGCGCCCAGCTTGATGAGCGTCGCCATCCAGCCGAGCCCCGCGTGATCGGCCGCGACGGCGATCGGATCGGGGACGTTCAGCTCCCTGTAGGGCACCACCCCCGTGGCGATACCTGACACCAAGATGTAGAGCACGGTGCAGATCAACAGGGATCCGATGATGCCGATGGGCATGTCGTGTTGTGGGTTCTTGGCTTCCTGCGCCGCCGTGCTGACGGCGTCGAACCCGATGTAGGCGAAGAACACGATCCCCGCGCCCGCCACCACGCCGTCCCACCCATAGCGCCCAGTCCCCTCCGCCGGCGGAATGAACGGGTGCCAGTTCGCGGGGTTCACGGCGTGGGCGGCGAACAGGATAAAGAGCAGCACGACACCGAGCTTGATGAACACGATGACGTTGTTCGTGGTGGCGGATTCCTTGATGCCGACGACCAGCAGCGTGGTGACCGCGGCGATGATGAGGATCGCCGGCAGGTTGAAGACCGCCGTGACGGTCGCGCCGTTCGCGCAGTGTACCAGCGTGCCGCGGGCGGCAGACAGCGCGCATGGCACATCGAGCCCGACGTCGTGCAAGAACGAGACGACGTATCCGGACCATCCGATCGCCACGGTCACGGCGCCGAGGGCGTATTCGAGCACCAGGTCCCACCCAATGATCCACGCGATCAGCTCACCCAGTGTGGCGTAGCCGTAAGTGTAGGCGCTCCCCGCCATCGGTACGAGCGACGCGAACTCCGAGTAGCAGAGGGCGGCGAAGATCGACGCCACGCCGGCGAGCACAAACGAGAGCACGACGGCCGGGCCCGAGTTGACCGCGGCCACGGTGCCGGTCAGGACGAAGATCCCAGTGCCGATGATGGCACCGATCCCGAGCATTGTGAGATTCAAGGCGCCGAGCGCGCGCTTCAAGCTGTGATCGGTCAGCGCCTCGGTCTGGAGATCGGTGACGCTCTTGCGCCGGAACAGATCCATTCGCACCTCGGGCAACGGGGGAACGGTCGGTTGAGAAAACGGCGGCAACAGTAGGTCCGGCCTCCGGACCTGTCAAGCGGTTAGACGCTGTAGTTGGGGGCTTCGCGCGTGATGACGACGTCGTGCGGGTGCGATTCGCGCAGGCCCGCCGTGGTGATCTGGATGAACTCCGTCTCGGTCCGGAGCGCGGCGATGTCGCGCACACCGCAGTACCCCATACCGCTGCGCAAGCCTCCGGCCATCTGGAAGATCACGTCGGCCACGGGGCCCTTGTACGGGACGCGCGCCTCGATCCCCTCGGGGACGAGCTTGGAGGGCGATACCTCGCCTTCCTGGAAGTAGCGGTCGGCGGAGCCCTCCTCCATGGCGCCGAGGCTTCCCATGCCGCGGATGACCTTGAACCGCCGGCCCTCGAGCAGGAACGACTCGCCGGGACTCTCCTCGGTGCCCGCGAGCATCGAGCCCATCATCACGCTCTCAGCACCCGCGGCAAGCGCCTTCACTACGTCGCCCGAGTACTTGATCCCACCATCCGCGATGACCGGGATGTCCCCCGCCCCCTGGACGCCGTCACGGATCGCCGTGATCTGGGGAACGCCTACGCCGGTGACGACCCGCGTGGTGCAAATCGAGCCCGGGCCGACGCCGACCTTTACGGCGTCCACCCCGCGCTCGACCAGCGCCCGCGCGCCCGCTTCGGTCGCCACGTTGCCCCCCACCAGCTGTGCGTCGGGGAACGCCTCCCGGAGGCACGCGACGGTCGCGAGTACGCCCTCGGAGTGACCGTGGGCGGAATCGACCACGATCACGTCGCACCCGGCGTCGACGAGCACGCGGGCGCGGCTTAGCGCGTCGGGCGTGCCGCCGACCGCCGCGGCGACCCGCAGGCGGCCATGCTGATCCTTGTTGGCGTGCGGGTACTGCCGGCGCTTAAAGATGTCCTTGATGGTGATGAGGCCTTTCAAGACACCGTGCTCGTCCACGACAGGGAGCTTCTCGATGCGATGCTTCGCGAGCGTCTTCTCGGCCTCGTCGAGCGTCGTGCCGACGGGCGCGGTCACCAGGCGGTCTTTCGTCATGGCATCGCGGATTGGGCGATCGAGCTGGCGCTCGAACTGGAGGTCACGGTTTGTGATGATGCCGACTAACCGGCCCGCGTCGTCGACGATCGGCACGCCCGAGATCCGGAACCGTTCCATCAGCTGCACCGCGTCGCGCAGCGGGCGGTCGGGCCCCAGCGTGATCGGGTGCAGGATCATTCCCGACTCGCTCCGCTTCACGCGATCCACCTCAGCCGCCTGGCGGTCCAGCGGCATGTTCTTGTGGATCACGCCGATCCCGCCCTCGCGCGCCATTGCGATCGCCATCTCCGCCTCAGTGACGGTGTCCATCGCGGCGGAGACGAGCGGGATGTGGAGCGGGATGGCGCGCGTGAAGCGGGAGCGGGTGTCCACGTTGCGCGGATGCACGGTGGAGTGCCGCGGCACGAGCAGGACGTCGTCGAAAGTGAGCGCGGCGGCCGGGCGGAAGGTTCCCATGGCCAAAGTTACTGGGACGGAGGGGTTTCCTCAACCTTGGCGCGGTCGACCGGCGTCTCAGCCGGCGCCTCGCCCGCCTTCGCGGCGGGTTTCTTGGACGCTTCCTCGACGGCCGCCCGCCCCGCGGCCGCGACTTTCTCGAGCAGCTTTCCGGCTTTCCCCACGGCGTCCATCGTGCCCCGGATGATGTTCACCGGGACCCGGCCGGCGCGCAGCGTATCCTCGAGCGTCTCCGCCACGCGCTGGAATGGCGGCGCGCCGGCGGGGCGCTCGGCGTACTTCGACTCGAGGAACTCGACGTAATCGAGCACCTGATACGCCTTCTCATCGGAGAGGGCGTCCAGCTTGCGTACCAGGCGGTCGCGCAGGATCTCGTTCATGGCAGCGTCTCGAGGCTGATCAGGTCAAGCACGGGGGTGCCGAGGAACCGGGTGCGGCCGGTGCGCACCCGTGCCGTGACTTGAATGGTGGCGAGAGGAGTAAGGCTCTCGAGCTGCGGGCGCTTCGCTTCGGGGATAATCACGTACACGAAGCCATGCTCGGGAAGAGGCCCGCGTGCGAGGCAATAGGTGGCGCCGTTCGGGATCTCGGGGCGCAGCTCGTCGGCCTTCTGTTGCGAGATGTACTGCAGCGTCCAGCGGAGCAGCTGCCCCGTGTAGCGCTGCGGCTCGGCCCGCAACTCCGCCGCCGTGATGCCCACCAGCACGCCCGGCGGCGCGAGTTCCAAGTCCGCGCTGCGTACCCATCCTTCGAGCTGCACGCGCGTCCAATCGCCGGAGCGGCCCAGCACCCGCAGGGGTGCCGAGGGCGCGAGGGTCCCCGCGGGCGGCCCTTCGGGCGCGCGGTAGAGCACCGTGCGGCGGGCCGACTCGACGCGCGCGGGATCGAGGAGCGCGGGCGCCGCGGCGCCCGTGTCGGGCGGGCCGGCCCCGGGCCGGCGGCTCGGCGCAGGCCGCGGGGTCGAGCTATCCGAGTCCGCGGTCGCGGTGCGCGAGTGCACCATCGGA
>Ga0137389_10002836_pt1 | contig 10610 bp, 7 predicted proteins | sample 15con2h14BmetaG_FD_104645 | JGI IMG/M metagenome (GOLD analysis project Ga0137389, IMG submission 104645) | Vadose zone soil microbial communities from Angelo Coast Range Reserve, California, USA - 15con2h1.4B metaG | ecosystem: Environmental > Terrestrial > Soil > Vadose zone > Saprolite...
GACCTGCTCTGTGACCACCCCGCTACCCGGCGCAGGATCCGCCACCGCTTCCTGCACCCCACCCACCTGCAACATCGGATTCCCGCAGAGTGTAGTCGGCCTCAACCAGCCAGGACAGCCACCGCTCGTGCAGCCGCTTCCGGTTTACCCCGTGACACCAATCTCTGGTCTGGTGAGCGGAGCCCCCTCCGCGACCAACGTGGTTGCCACGAGTGTCGATTGCGAAAAGACTCCGCTCTGCATCGTGAATCTTTACGTCCCATCAACGACTGCAACCACTGGTGGAAATCCCCTTCAGCTTCCGACTCCTCCCAATTCGCTGCTCTTCGACCTGGCTGGGGCCAAGATCTACGTTGGTAGCAACTACGGTGCGCAGCTCATTACCGTCGCCAACATTGGTGGAAGCAACAGTCCGTTCACTGCTCTGGGGACTGTCACCGGCACGGTGTTGGCCGTCTCGCCGAATGGAAACACAGCCATCTTTTCCGATACCTTCCACACTCCTAACCAGGTTTTTGTTGCCACCTCTTCAACATCAACCCCTCTTAACATCGCTGGAGCGACCACGGCTGGCTTCTCTCCGGATAGCCTGAAAGCGTTCATCATCGGATGTAGGGCGGGCGCCGGACAATGCCCAAACGGCGGGGACACGCTGTACATCTATTCAACGCTGCAAGCGCTGCAGATCATCTCTTTGCCCTCAGCCTCTGCCAACGCCGTCGCCTTCTCTTCCAACGGAGCGTTCGCCTTCGTTTCCGGCGGTTCCACAAACGCACTGAGCGCTTATCGCCTATGTGACAACGCACCGGCGCTGACGCTACCTCTGCCTGTGACCCCGAGTTTCCTGAAGGTTCTGCCCGACGGCGCGCACCTCATTGGCCTCGATAACACAGGTTTCGACTACATCACGACGGTCATCACCAAGCCGGCGTTCCCAGCCCTGTGCCCACAATCCATCAGCGCCACGTCGCGGCACATCAGCCTGGGCCAGGGTACGTTTACTCCTATCAACTTCTTCGTGTCTCCCGACGGCACTCTGGTCTACGTAGTTGCCAGCGATCGCAGCAGCGTGCTGGTCTACAACTTCAACACCAGTTCCGTCACCGGAATCCCGCTGGCCAACAGTGCCACAGGACAACCTGTGACTTCAGTCGCCGCCTCCATAACCGTCGATGGAACCCTCATCTACGTGGCCGGCAGCGATGGCACCCTGCACCAACTCAGCACGGTCGCAGCCACCGATCTCCTGCAAATTCCTTTCTTCGCAACCGACAATCCCTTCTGCCCCAAGAACTCCACCCAGCCATGCACGCTGAATGTGCTGGCCGTGAGACCTTAGGGACTGCAGAACTCGGGCGGCGACACAGTTTTGAAAGGGCGGACGCTCGGCAACAACTCAGTTTTGAAAGGGCGCGGCTTCCAGCCGCGCCGTAAGTACCGTCGAATCCAGCCGGCTTTAGCCGCTGAGGCGGCATTCGGCATGGAAAAGGATTTTTGAGGTTCCTCTTGAGGAGTAATGAAGTGCGGCTATTGGGAATGGAAATGTCAAGCCACGCAAAGGAAAACTGGACACTGATCAGTGGCCACTGACCACTGGCCACCGACCACTGTTCTTAAGCCGGCTTCTCCAACTCTTTCCCCACGCTGTCGAGCACCCCATTCACAAAATGCACCGACTCGGGAGTAGAGAATTTCCGCGCAATCTCCAGCGCCTCATTGATCACCACCGCCCGCGGCGTCTCCGGATAAGCCATCAACTCCGCCACCGCCGCCCGCAGCAGGTTGCGATCCACCGCTGCCATCCGCTCCATCCGCCAGTGCTCCGCATGACGCTCGATCAACCCGTCGATTTCCCCACTGCGGTCCGTAGCCACACGAAAAAGATCATCCGCAAACCCCCGGACATCAGCGCTCGCCGTCCCATGCTCCGCCCAAAAAGTGCGCCGCACCTGCTCCGCATCCTGCTTCCCCATGTCGGCCTGAAACAGCATCTGCAGCGCAAGTTCGCGGGATTTTCGGCGGGTACCCATGAAGAAGTTGTCAGTGATCAGTGGCCAGTTGCCAGTTTACTGTAGGAAGGTTATTTGCGCCGCTTCATCTTCGTCGCTTTGTTAGGTTTGTAATTCCGATTCTTCATTGGCTTGTCATTCCGACCGAAGGGAGGAATCCGCTTCTGGCTGACAACTGTTCTTAGCTTGCCCTGAGCCGACAGGCGAAGGGGCTGAGAGCTGATAGCTTCCTTCAGCGCCGCCATCTCCACCGCCGCCAGCGCCGCCTCAAACCCCTTATTCCCCATCTTCAGCCCAGCGCGATCAATTGCCTGCTCCAAAGTCTCGCAAGTCAGCACCCCAAAAGCATGCGGTACCCCAGTCTCCTGCGCCGACTGGCCAATCCCCCGAGTGACTTCATTGACGATGACGTCATAGTGCGCCGTGTCCCCACGCAGCAGACATCCAATACAGACAATCGCGTCATACTTCTTCGTCTCAGCCAGAGATCGCGCCGCCGAAGGAATCTCAAACGCACCCGGCACCCGCGCAATATCGATGTCTTCCCGCGACGCTCCCAAACGCAACAGCCCGTCACAGGCGCTCTGAAGAAGCCGTTCCGTAATGAACGCATTAAACCGTGCCACCACGATGGCAAAGCGTCGTCCAGTCGCGTCGAGTTTCCCTTCCAAGGCACGGAATTCAGGCTCAGCAGGATGCTCCACTTTCAATTTGTCTTTCTTCTCCGTGGCTCCTTGCCTCCGCAGTGAATTCGTTCTTGATCCGTGAAAATCCGTGCAAATCCGTGGCGAAGAAGTTACTCTCCTTTGAACTGCGCCGCCCGCTTCTCCAGAAACGCCGTAGTCCCTTCCTTCTTGTCCTCCGTAGCGCAGCACACCCCGAACAAAGTCGCCTCCAGATACAACCCCTCGGCCAGCGTCATCTCCATGCCCTTGTTCACAGCTTCCATCGTGTACTGCACCGCCAGTGGAGCGTTCGCGATGATCTTCGCCGCAATGGCCTCCGCACGAGGGATCAAATCCGCCGGCGCCGTAACTTCATTCACCAACCCGATGCGATGTGCCTCCTGCGCCGTGATCATCTCCCCTGCCAGCACCATCTGCATGGCCAGCCCTTTGCCAACGAGTCGCGGCAAACGCTGCGACCCCCCATATCCCGGGATAATCCCTAACTTCACCTCGGGCTGTCCCAGCTTCGCGTTCTCGCTAGCCAGCCGCATGGTGCAAGCCATCGCAATCTCGCAGCCCCCTCCGAGCGCGAATCCATTGATGCAAGCAATTACCGGCTTGCCCAGATTCTCTATCAAATTCAGCACCGACTGCCCCCGGTGCGTGTACTCCTTGCCCGAAACCGCATCGTGCTTGGCCAGTTCGCCAATATCCGCCCCCGCAATGAAAGCCTTCTCGCCCGAGCCGGTAAAAATCACCACACGAATCGTTTTGTCACTCTTAATGTCGTGAAACGCCGTCCGCAGCTCTTCCATGGTGGCCATGTTGAGCGCGTTCAGCACTTTCGGCCGGTTGACGGTAACGTAGGCAATGGAGTTTTTCTTTTCGAGGAGTATGTTTTCGAAGTTCATAAATGCAAACCTGCCATGAATGGCCCTACCGATTTGTCATCCTGAGCGGAGCAATTGCGTTCGCGAAGCGAAGGCAATTGCGTAGTCGAAGGATCCCTATACCCGGGATGACAACTCACAGCTTGTTCGCCTTCGGATTATTCGGATCCGCATAATCATAAAACCCGCGTCCCGACTTCCGCCCATACCACCCCGCCATCACCATCCGCTTCAGCAGCGGAGGCGACGCAAACCGCCGCTCCTTGAACTCGTCATACATCACATGCGTGATGTAGTAAGTCGTATCGAGCCCGACAAAATCCAGCAGCGTAAACGGCCCCATGGGATACCCACAGCCCAGCTTCATCGCATTGTCGATATCCTCAATCGACCCCACACCCTCTTCATAAGCCCGGATCGCGTCGAGCAAGTACGGCACCAGCAGCCGGTTCACGATGAACCCCGTCTTGTCCGACGTCCGCACCGGAACCTTGCCCAGCTTTTTGCCAAACGCGTAAGCCGTCTCGTAAACGTCATCAGCTGTAGCGATAGTCCGCACCACTTCCACCAGCTTCATCAACGGCACCGGATTAAGAAAGTGCAGCCCGATGAACCGCTCCGGCCGCTTCACCGCAGTCAAAAGCTCAGTCACCGAAATCGAAGAAGTATTCGAAGCAAAGATCGCATCTTTCTTCACCACGCTATCCAGCGACGCATACATCTTCTTTTTCTCGCCCACATTCTCGATGATGGCCTCAATAATAATGTCGCAATCGGCCAGGTCCGCCTTGTTCGTCGTCCCTTTGAGCCGCGCCCGGATCGCATCCTTCTGCTGCGCCGTGATCCCACCCTTCTCGGGAGGCCGCTCCGCAAATTTCGCCAGCGACTTCTCGATCCCGGCAAAGCCCTTGTCGAGAAGCTCTTGCTCGACCTCAAGCACAGTCACGTCGAATCCAGCCGTTGCACAAACCTGCGCAATGCCGGAGCCCATCAGCCCACAACCGAGTACGCCAACTCTCCTGATTTCCATGACAATCCCTAACACTCCTTCGCGCTCTTTGGTCTCCTGGTGTTGAACCAGGTCGGCCAGATAACCGCAAGTACAGCCATAATCAAATAGCCTGGACCAAATGAATCAAACACCGGTGACGCCTTCAATCCTTCACTTACCTGTAGCCACCGCGCTCCGAGAAGGCTGGCTCCGAACCACGCAAGGTAGACTGGCATGTACCACCAGCTCGCACCGAGTTTATCTCTGGTTAGGAGAACCGGCAGCACCTGAAGCCCAAGTGACACCATCAATGCCCAATGGCTTTGATAAAGTACTGACAACAAGAGAACAACTGTTGAGGAAATCAAGCCAACGATCAGAATCGCCATTCTCATACGGCCTCCTCTCTTCGGATCTTTCGTAGCGAATTAAGTGACCATCAAGTCCTTCAATTCATGCTCTCCACAATCATCGCAATCCCCTGCCCCCCGCCAATGCAAGCCGTAGCCAGCCCATACTTCTTCTTCCGCCGCCGCAACTCATACAGCAGCGTGATGACCAGCCGCGTCCCCGTCGCACCCAACGGATGCCCCAGCGCAATCGCCCCGCCATTCACATTCACCTTATCGCGATCGAGTCCCAGCTCCTTCTCCACCGCCAGATACTGCGCCGCGAACGCCTCATTTACTTCGATCAGATCGATGTAGTCCAAAGAGAGCCCCGCCTTTTGCAGCGCAATCTTCGACGCCGGCACCGGACCGCGGCCCATCACCTTCGGCTCCACTCCAGCCACGCCCCAGCCCACAATCCTCCCCAGCGGCTCAATGCTCCGCTTGCGCGCCTCTTCCAGCGACATCAACACCACCGCCGCGCCGCCATCCACAATCCCGCTAGCGTTCCCCGCCGTGACCGTACCGTTTTTTCCAAATGCTGCTTTCAATTTCGCCAATCCCTCCATCGTAGTCTGCGGACGTCTGTGATCATCTTCCGTCAGCGACTCCCCCGTAGCCTCGCCCTTCACATTCCGCAGCGGCACCGGGACCAACTCTTCCTGAATGCGTCCTTCTTTGTAAGCCGCATCAGCCTTCTGCTGCGAGCGCAACGCAAATTCATCCTGCGCCTGCCGCGTGATGCCCTGCTGCTCGCCATAAAGTTCCGCCGTATTCGCCATATATAGCCAGAAAGAGCTGTCAAGCAGCGCCACCATCAGCGAATCTTCCAGCTTCCCGCCCGGAGCCAGCGTGAAGCCGTCGCGCCCCCGAATCACAAACGGAGCCTGCGACATCGCTTCCATGCCGCCCGCCAAAACAATCTTGGCCTCATCGGTCTGAATCATCTGCGCCGCATTCACAATTGCCTGCATCCCGCTCCCACAAAGCCGGTTCACCGTCAGCGCCGGAGTCTCAATCGGCAATCCCGCCCGCAACCCAACGTGCCGCGCCCCATACAGCGCATCACCCGACGTCTGCTGCGCGTTCCCAAACACGACGTGATCGAATTCCTTGGGATCAATCCCCGCGCGCTCGATCGCGCCCTTGGCCGCGACCGCCCCCAACTCCTGCGCCGTAAAGTCTTTCAGCTTGCCGCAATAGCGCCCAAAAGGCGTACGCGCCCCGCTGACAATAGCGATATCCCCTGGTTTCAACATGGTTTTCCCGGGCTGGCCTCAATCACTGCGATCAGAATCGTTCAGCCAAACTTGTCAGTTTAACAGTGGGAGTGAAGATTCTCCACCATGCCGGAGAGCAGCTCGTGTCCTAGATTAACCACCAAGGACACAAGCTCGCAGAAAGGAAAGCCTCAGGATTCACATTTTCGTGTGACTTCGTGTCCTTTGTGGTTGATGAATTTTAGGACACCACTGCAGAACGGACCGTGAAGTTGAAGTTGAGTTGAATATTAATGAACGAAAATTCGCCAGCGGAAAGAAAAAAGAAAAGATGTTACGCCACCGCTCCCGCAGCCAAAGCCGCAGCCAGCGCCACAACCTTCCCCGGCCCTTGCCCCAGCGAAGTCGCCAGCGCGTGCTCCACCCGGTTGATAACTTCCGTGACGATGTCGATGGGATCGTAATCTTGCTGGATCACCGCCTGGGCCAGGCCCGCGGAAAACTGCATAGGCTGCCCCTTAGCGTCCTTCCCTGGCAGCCGCACATCGCCAATCACCTTGCGCAGCTTCTCCACCGCCATCATCCCCTCTTTTTCAGCCGTGTCTCCAAGGATAATGGCGATCGAAGTCGTGTCGTAGCGAAAGGCCAAATCATTCGAGCGGATGTTAGCCGTGAACAGCTGTCCGATTTTTTCCATCGCCGCACTGACCTCGGCCTCTCCGTACTCCTTCACCATGGCCGCACTCTTGCCGAACTGCAGCAACAACACCGATAGCGGAGCCGCATTCTGCACCGCCCTCTTGCTCTCCGCCATAAGCAAGTCGAGATACGAGGCCCGTTTCAACAGCCCGGATTTTTCGTCCGTGACCGAAAGATTCTTTACCAGCCGCCGCAGCCCGGCATTATTCAGCGCAATCACCATCTGCTCGGCCACAGTTCTCAGCACCAGCACATCCGATTGCGGCCAAACCCGCGGCAGGTTATGCATCAGCAGCAGCATGCCCACCGGCTCATCCCCGTTAGTCAGAGGAAGCGCCAGAATCGAGGCTCCGCCTAACTCCGCCACAGCCTTCCGTGCCGACTGCAACTGCGAAGATTTCTGCGCGTCCTGCACGATCAGCGGCTCATGCCCGGCAGCCGTGGCTTGCAGGCTTGTGACCACTTCGGCCAAAGCCGATGGCGTTCCCTTCTTCACTCCCTCCGCGCAAAACTCCTCCATGGCAGTAGGTGGAAGTCCCGGCTTCCCCATGGCCGCGATGCATCGGGTAGCTTCCCAGTGTCCCCCGATCTCTTTTACCGCCATGGTGAGCACCGCCGTCGCCGTTCCCTGGTGATACAGCTTGCGCGTGATCTCCGCCACGCGCGTAAAGCTACGCAGTTCGGCGCTGGGATCATGGGTCACCGCCGGAGCAGCCGCGGGTGAAGCGGGAACAACAGCCGCAGGCGGCGTCACCGGAGGCAATGGCGCCGACCCGGCATAACGCGGCGTCACTCCCGCCGACAGATACAGCCGCTGCAAATCCTCGTTGCGCTCCTCTTCCCGCGGAAAAAGCTCTTGAATTCTCTGCAGCCTCTCCACCGCCTTGTTGCGCATGCCGTACTGCACCAGAATTTCCGCCTGCAGCATCAGATCCTGCAGCGTCGACGCTCCCAGCGTCGGTCCCTCCTCATGGGAAGGCTCCTCCGGCGGCTTGGCCGCCGATGTGAAGCGAGCGGCAATCGCCTGGTAGCGCTTCTCATCGATCTTCCCCTTCAGCGTTTCCAGCCGCTTCATGTGGCCCGATTCGTAGGGATCCACTTCGGCCGAACGGTCCAGGCACTCCGCCGCCTTGGCAAACTCACTGGTGCCGCTATAAAGATCGAAAAGCTTCAGCAGCGTCTGGCAGTAGTCATTCTCTCGATTGGAAGCGTTAAAGAGTTCGCTCAGGAACTCGAGCATCTGCGGCGATGCGCGGTGTGCCGCCGTAATGTCCTGCATGATGGCGATGAACTGCCGCCGCTCACCGCGCCGCTTCTGGAACTGCTCCAGCTTTCGGGCCAATGCGACGGCTGGCTCGTCCTGCGCCGCATCCAGCAACTGTCCGACCAGCGCGATCACCTGCTGCACGCGCGATGGATTGTGCTCAAAGAGCTGCCATACCAGCGGTTCAGCGTCCGCATAGCGCCCGGCCGCAACCAGAGCGTCGGCGTAGCTGTCACGCAACTCCGCGCTTACCTGTCCCGAGTTCAGCTGCGGTTCGAGGATGAAGAGTGCCGCTCCCGCCTGGCCCTGTGCCAGCAAGCTCTTCCCGTAAGCCAGAGCGATCGCCGGATCGGAAGAGTCTTCCTGATAAGCCCGCTCGTACCATTGCGCCGGATCGCCACCCTCAGCCGCCGCCGATTGCGCCACCCTCTGAAATGCCGCCGCCGCAACCTTCCGGTTCCCCGACTCCGATGCCAACTCTGCCACGCGCAAGAAATTCGCCTGCGTCGGTTCCAGTGCCACCAACCGCTCCAGAATTTCCGCGCACTCCTGCTTCTTCCCCAGCTTCATCAGGTCAGCCAGGGCGGCTTCGTAAGTCCCCACAGCCAGCTTCTTATTGGACCCCTCCAGCAGCTGCCCGAAGCGGAATTTCTGCTGCCACGTAGGGCTGCCATGCCGCGTCAATTTCTTGTAGGTTAGGCTGGCCCGGGCAGCATCTCCTGCACCCACCTGGCGCTCAAACAGATCGCCCAAAAGATCCACCGCTTCGTTGTTTCGGTTCAGGGAAAGACACAGATCCGCGGCCAGCTGCCGCACCACATCATTCTCCGGATCATCATGCAGGACATGCAGATACTCTTCCAGAGCGTCTGCAGTTTTACCCTTCTGCAGGAGCTTCTCAGCCCGCTCCACGCGCCGAGCCACCTCAGCGCGGTCCAGTCGTCTTGTGATCTCAGGCATGAGTAGGTAGACGGAGTATTCCTCCTCCGATTCTAGGAGGCCCCTTCGGCAGCAGCAACGCAGTAACGGCAACCCTCGATTACGAAGGTCACTCGGCACGTTTCGGACGCAGGTTTGAAAAGGCACGGCTTCCAGCCGTCGCGGAAAAGGTCGCCGTTGCGTTTCTTTGACGACGCGGCTTTAAAGATTGCTAGAAACTCGATTGCCGTTCTGTTTTGAAAGGGCGCGGCTTCTAGCCGCGCCGTAACTGCCACAAAATCGCCCGTGGCTTTTAGCCACTGAGGGTCACATCCAGTCAGCAACCTGAGTTTTTTTAGCCGTGCCGCAAAGTGCCCTCGGAAAATCAGAGCTTGGTGTCCGTTCTTGGTGACGGTCCACCGTTCTTGATATGGTGCACCATGCCCACCGACGTGGCCCCTCCCCAACCCGCGCCCGAAGAAGGCCTCCGCCACCAACTCACTGCCGGGCAAATGGCCATGGTAGCCGTCGGAGGCTCCATCGGCACCGGCCTGCTCCTCGGTTCCGGCGCCGCCATGGAGATCGCCGGTCCCGCCGCGATCCTCAGCTTCCTAGCCGCCGCCTTCATCAACTGGACCGTCGCCATGGCGCTCGGCGAGCTAGCCTGCGCCCATCCCGCAGCGGGTTCTTTCGGTGTCTACGGCGATCTGTATCTCAACCAGTTCGCCGGATTCCTCGCTCGCGCCGGCTACTGGCTGGGAATCTCGCTCGGCATCGGCACCGAAATGATCGCCGCCGCCACCTACATGGGCTACTGGATTCCCAACGTTCGCGCCTATGTGTGGGTGCTGGTCTTCTCTGCCCTGCTGCTCGCCGTGAATCTGCGCAGCGTAGGCTCCTACGGACGCTTCGAATTCTGGCTATCCATGGTGAAGCTCGTGACCCTCGCAGCCTTCATCATCATCGGAGCAACCTTGTTGCTCGGCGGTCGAGCCACGCCCCAATACAGCGTCCAGGGAGGATTCTTCCCCAAAGGCGTGTTCGCCCCGCTGATCGCCCTGACCTTCGCCATCTACAGCTTCGGCGGAGTAGAAATGGTAGCCGTCACCACCGGCGAGACTCGTTCCGCCAAAGAGACTCCCCGCGCCATCTGGCTCACCTTCCTCACTCTCACCGCAGTTTATGTCGGAGCCATCATCGTTCTGCTGGGCGTAATGCCCTGGAATCACGCCGGAGTCACCGAAAGCCCCTTCGTCGCGGTTTTCCGCACCGTCAGAATTCCCCGCGCCTCCAGCGTAATGAATTTCGTCGTGCTCTCCGCCGCACTCTCCGGAGCCAATGCTTCGCTCTACGTCGGCTCGCGCATGATTTTCTCCCTGGCCCGCACCGGATGGGCGCCCGCCCGCCTCGGCCGCCTGAATCCATCCGGCTCTCCCCAATACGCCGTTCTCATTTCTTCCTTCGGAATCCTCTTCGCCCTGGCTCTGGAATTGTGGGCCCCCCAAAACGCCTTCCGTTACCTGCTGGGAGCCGCCTTCACCGGAATGATTCTCTCCTGTCTA